>Ga0115567_10003056_pt1 | contig 16578 bp, 17 predicted proteins | sample COGITO_mtgs_1204_2_FD_88679 | JGI IMG/M metagenome (GOLD analysis project Ga0115567, IMG submission 88679) | Pelagic marine microbial communities from North Sea - COGITO_mtgs_120412 | ecosystem: Environmental > Aquatic > Marine > Epipelagic | place: Germany:Helgoland, sampling site Kabeltonne... | reverse complement strand
CGTCATCCACGTCACCACTTGCGGCAATGGTGCATGCTCAAACTTCGCCCATCACCGGGTCAATGACTTTCCGTGTTCAAGCACGAGGAGCGATGTTCAGCTCCCCTTTGGCTAATTTCCTTGAGCACGGCTGCTCTCCGCCAATGCGCCGCCGTCCGCTGCTGGGCGATCGCATGCGTCTTCGAGAATTTGGGGAGCACCTGACGACGCCTTGCGCCGGCGCCGATTCGCCGCTTGCTCAAAGAAATGCAAATTGGAGTCATGGTGTCGTGGAGTCGCCCCCAGCGAGGCGGGCCGAGAGTGTAGACTCTGGCTCGCCAACATCGTTTGGGCGGTCAGCCAAATCGAGTCGCTCCCCTTTGCAGATGTGCTTCTTCTCGCCAATGGCAGGCAGCTCGCCGGTGGCCAATCGTGTGGGTTCGTGTGACGGCGGCTGTTGGTCGCCGGTGAGGTCTGTTAACCAGCCAGCGAACTCGGAGCTCTCTCCGACGGACAGGGCCGGGGCCGGCATGCCATCTCCGCAAAGATTGCAACGTGCATGTGCAAGACAGGAAGCCTTTCCATCGCCTTTCCATCGTTTCAAGAACTGCTCGCCGAAGAGACGGACAACACCAGCTTCTTTGACCGTCGACGAAGTCGAGGCTCAGGGGTTCCATCGCAGAATGTCAAGCGCACCAGACGCTTGAGATCTACATTGCTCATACCCGTGTTGTGAATCAAAAAGCTGAAAAATTGAAGACAACCCCTCAATACTGTTCATTTTCTAGCTCCGCCTTTCGCACGCAGTGCAAGTGGTCCAGAGAAATTTTCGTGTGATTTCGAATGAACGGATTCGACCATCAACGACCTCAGTACCTCATTACCCCCACGCAAATATATTCTTTCATACATGTAATCGAGATAGCAGACCTTACGCATTAGCATTATCTTGCAGTGGGAAACGACAGCAGCTTGACAAAAAGACGCCCGTCTTTTTGTCAGCACCATCCATTCGTTCGGTTCTCCGGCAAGACCTCAGCCTAGTACGCCACCTCATTCTTACAGCTCATGCTCAGACATCGCCCCCCTTGCTCTTTCGTTTCTTCTTCTTCTTCTGCTCGGACTTGTCGCTATCTTCCTTTCCCTCTGCTAGTCGGGCACACGTCAACGACGCCTCCGGGGGGGAAGGGGGGGGATGTCAACCTCGATGGATTGATTTTTAAGGTCAGGGTCACTTTTTCGCCGACCTAGCGTGAGGAATCGGTAGGAATTACACCTCGCAGCTTTTTTTTGCGCCTCTTTTCTCCACTAGTCCCGGAAAGGTCTTTTGATATGGGGATACCCTGCCGGGTGGGATGAGGCGGTGAGCGTCTGGCAAGCGCTTGCTGGGTAACCGCTTTCCCTGACGTTGGACAGCACCTTGAAGCCTGACCCAGAGGGATTGATCTTGCCCGGAAGGTGTGTGCGCTGTGCTACAGGTCCTGCGCCCAACATGAGCTTAGCAAATGAACCTAACGTCAACGAAGCTTCGCAATGCGCGGACCCACCTGGGACTTCAATTGGCGGAACAGGTGGAACGTCTGCGAGACGTTCAGCGAGAATCACCTGGCAGAGACCAGGTGTTTTATGTGATGTGTGGCACTCTTCGCAAGGAAACAAAAAAACCTCGGTCACCGATCTATCAAATAGTTGCGGTGCCACGCCGCTACCAGTCGGACAAACCAAGTATTCCTGCCGCTCGCTCGACAATCCATGACTAGAAGACGGAAACGGTGCGTGCAAACCTGCTTGGCAAAAGGCTGGGCGAACTTGAGAGTGCCTGTCTTGGTGTCAGGAAGTACCTGGGCAAGAACAAAACTGAGCCCCCGGCTCGTTGGGCATCAAAGCCTCAGACAGAAACCCGCCACCTGCAGGCACAGCTGCCAAGACCCGCGCGGGGGTCTGAGTAAATGGCGATCTGGATACCGCAAAGAGTTGTCTGGCCTCTGTTTGCGCCGCAGAGACCACGTGTGCGTCATACGAGCGCTCTCTCACCTGGGTTGGCGGGTGGCGCTGAGATGCTGCAGCAAGCTGTTTTTGCCCGCGCCGAGGGGAAAACGCCACCCACTGTGTAATTCTTCGCGGAGGGGGGCACATGGGTCTAACCGCGAGATTGCTCTGTCCCGCGGACAGAGGGACTTCTAACTTGTTGAGACTGGCGACATCAAGGTCTGGCGGAATGCGAAATAGCCAGAGCTCACGGCCCTCCTTAGATGCGCGCTTGAAGTCCAGAACCTTGCAGAGCACAAAACGGTGTTTCTTCAGGAGGCTAGCTTATTGCTCTGCATCGAAAATAGAAGTAACGTCCTACGTGGCCGGGTCAGCGACCCCGGTGCCTGAGATTATCACCCTGACTTTCCCTGACTCTCCCAGAATAGCGTGCTGTACCAAGCAAACGCGACGCGGGTGGACAGGAAAAGCGCAGTGGGAGAAGTGTACCGAATTAGCTTCAAGCGGCATCCTCACTACCGTGCACAGATTCTGGCCTCTGAAACAACCAGCCCCCTCTGCGCCCGCCTCGAGCAGAACTTCACGTGGGTTTTCGAGTGAAGTTTCTGATTCTCAACAAGTTGACTTGATGTTTAAAACAGTTTTAGAGGGGGATCTCACCAAGCAAGGGTCCAAAGAAGGGCGGGGCACAACGCAAGTGATCCGTTCGTTGCAGTGTGGTCAAAGATGCGCGCGGTTTTGATGGTCTTGCTCGTTGGACTTGCAGCGGCATCATCTCCACCGCATGACTATGCTAAAGATCCGAGATTCGCTGTCGAAGACTCGCTGACGAAAAGTTCATCCAATTTGGGAGGTACGCCCCTGCAGTACGGTCTCGTGCTTCTGTTGCCCCGTTGCATCGAGCAACCGCAACGTGTTTCAAACAAAAGGCCATATCAAGTTCGAAGCGTCCCTGTGAAATATGCTGCGATCCTGAACTGTCAGCGGCTGATTGGGGCCGGAACACGTTTTGCTGTCTTGCAGGCTCGACCTTTTCCGCGAAGGCGCTTCGTGCGGCAGTAGCTGCATCACGAAGGGCCAAACTTCTCAAGAACACAAAGATGGGAGATCGATCCGTTGCACTGCATGATGCAGCGTTGCGACTTCCTCACACGAACATGGACGGCCCTTTCGGTGTAGCCGAGAAATGTGATGGCGAACTGTCCAGGATATTCGAGCAGCGTCATTGGGGAGCGCTGGCACTGTCCAGTCGCTCAGCCGGGCCATATAATCAGAGGCAGATTCTTTTGAGAGGAGGGGGGTTGCCTCCGCGGCGTCGAAGGGAGGAGAGCGAAACGGATGAGGAGGTGAGCGAGACGAGCAGGAGCGAGGACGAGGAGAGCAGCGATTCGCGGGAGGCTGGAAACGGAGATTCGTCGGAAAGTAGCCAAAAACGTAGGGCAGAGGCGGATAGCGAGTCCGTTCAATCGCAAGACCGGGAGAGTGCATCGCAAGGGAGTGGCGGGGAAGAAGCTAGCGACGAAGGAAGCAACGAGGTAAGTGCAGTCAGACAGGCTGAGAGATTTTTCGTGGAGAAGAGTATTGGGATCGGTAGAGTACCCAGAACTTCAGGGCTTGACGAGCGAGGGTGTTCGCAGGCTGAGGATAGTGATGGGAGTGAAGAGAACGAGGAGGGCGAGGAAGAGAACAGTGGGGAGGGTAACGAGGAAGAATCTTCTCCCAGCAGCGAAGCCAAGGTGTCCAGCAGCACCAGGTCAGATCGCGATCAAAGCAAGGCGATTCCAGGGAATGCCTCCTTGCGTAAGTCTTCCACGAGATCGCGGCCCGGTTTAGGAAGCAGTGCTTCTTCTGAAACAACAGACTCAGGAGAGAGTGTGGTAGGAAGCGATGAGCTGCAAGATGAAGGAAACTCACAGGATGTGGAATCCCACGAAGAGAGCGAGAATGACAGCCAGGACGATACCAGTGGAGATTTGGAAGGTGGCCAAGAGTCTAATCATGACGACTCAGGTCAGACTGAAAGCGATGAGAGCGGCTCAGGCTCGCCAATCCCACGCCAGCGCCGCCGTCGCGGTGTCCGGCATCAGAGCCGACTTGAAGATTCTGAGACGGAGCAAAGCGATTCTGAGTCTTTGAGTGACGGTGATGAGGAAGATTCAGAAGAGCCGGGTGGTGGCCGTGCTCGGTCGGCCCACAGTGGCAGGCGCTCAGCTAGGCGCGGATCTGGGGCTACTGGATCCGACAGTGTTGGCGAATCGGGGATATCGGAGGGCGATAGCGAGAGCGCCGGTGATTCGGAAGATTCCATCAGTGGCGAACGCAGTAAGGAGAGCGAAAGTGATGGCGAGGATCAAGGTAGCCGTGTCAGCGAGAATTTCGACCACTCCTCGGACAGCGGGGCGGAAGCAATGAATCGGAACCAGCGACCGGCCGCACGTCTTCAAAAGCGGGGGCGGGAGGCAGAAGACCCGCTTGTGGGCCTCACGCAGGTATCACTTTTGCAGCGATCTGCAGGGTGATGCAGCATGCTGCGAGATGCCCATCCTTCTCGATCTGATGTGCCTGGGATCCATGTGTTGCAGAAGCAGTTGGAGGTGAAGAAGCGCAAACTTCTTGCGGAGTTGGATAAGCTCGAAGGTGCACCTACCTTACTCTCCAACATTCCGCAGTCATGTCCGATACGGGATCACTAACAATGCAGTGTTGAACAGGATGGGAGCAAAAATTGTTGAAGGAGGAGGAAGCTGCGAAACATGTGGAGAGTTTTCAGCAGAAACGTCGGCGGCGAGATAGGGAAGGTGCGGAAACTGAAGGAAGCCAAGAGGAAGACGAAAGATGGGAAACAAGTCACACGAGCATGGGGCAAGAGAGTGGTAATGCAGAGGATGGACGAGAGGAAATCGGCAGCGAAGCAGAAAGTGACGAAGATGACAAGGAGAAACGAAGTGGATCAATGGAGGAGAGTGACGGGAGCAACAATGGTAGCAGCGAGGAACAGGAGAGTGAGTCAATGGAAGACCAGAGTGATGGGAGTAGCAGCAAAAGTCGGGAGAGTCGCCACGAGAGCAGCAAGATGGACGAGAGCGCTAAGTCGAGTGATGAAGGGAGCGAGGGGACGGGCACATCTAAGGAAGAAGAAACTGACAACTCGAAGTGGAGCGGGGAAGTTGACAATGACAGGTACTCTATACCTTCAGCGTTGTGTGCAAAATACCCTGGGGGAGTTGCAATCCTCAGCTAATCTATACCCGCTGGACTTCCTGTCCCTTGTCCTCAAATTTCAGCCCTTTCTTTGCAAACATGCCCTGAAGAGACGACGTCGAACAAACCAACGTGCAGCAAGACGTGAACGTTTTTCCAGCAGGTCCGACGAGGAGCTCGCGTCTGAGAATTCAGATGTAGACATGCGCGCACCCAGGTGCTCTGCCGCAGGTTCCAGCAAAAATTGGGACTTGCCCAAAGTTTGCTGTCCTTTTTTTTTCTTGCCCTCAGACACGAAATGCGTCGCCAGGGGTCAGGTATTCTTCGTGATTGGTTCCCTCAGAAATTGTAGCGATCAAGTGTGACTTAAATGTAAAGGGGGTAAGTTGGCTGAGGCACGCTGGCGCTCGACAGGAAAGAGGGCGCTGCGCAAGCGACTGGTCGGCGCCAGCGCAAAAGATGAAGTGCACGCCTTCTGAGGGGCTGCAGCAAGAAAGGTACACTCGGTGCAGAGAGAATGGATCGACCGAAAAGTTAGTAGACGCGCCGCCTGACAGTGTCACGAGAGAGAGTGAAGGAAGTGGTCGCATTGAAATTGAATTACCTGAGAAAACCCTCGGTGAAACGTGGACAGCAGTTTGAGATTGTTGAGATCCTCAGTGACGAACGAGCTGCAGGATTGGTTGATCACGTACCTCAGCCTGAAGACATTGTATCATCTTGTCGTCCGGGTGACGTGATCCACTCAGGCGTGGTCCACTTAATAGGGAGGGTGACTTATATGTGTGCTAGCCAGTCACATCCTCTGAACGGGAGCGTAGAACAAACGATGCACGTGCACACTTGCATACCTGCGTTATTTGGAAGATTACATCAAGGATGCGGTCTGGAATGCAATCCTCAAGTACCAGCGGACCTGGATCAAGAGACATGAAGTCACGCACAAATTATACTTTTTTGAGTTCCAATAAACCCACACAGACTTGGAAAAGGAAAAAAATCCGATTACTGACAACAGCCACAAAACGCAAAGCGAAGAACACTAGGGTGACAAGGGCCGGGAGACAGCGCCAGGAAGCCGCACATGTCACAAAGTCCCAATAGGCCTGCAGCGGCGTCCGTCTTGAGGCCTTCGAAATCGTGGAGGAGGCGCAGTGTCTCCGAGTGGAGAGCTCCGGACGTGTCGGCGACCACATGCACAAACCAGTAGGTCTTAGTTTGAAGCCACTCGTAATGCTTGGTCAACTTGGCGCGGTAGGCCCTGTGGAGCGCGTTCTCGTCACAGGTGTACTCCGTGCTCCTCCTGCTGACAGGGTGGATGACGGTGAAATCAAGCGTCAGGCCTGCTGTGCCTGTGATGCTGGTGGGGTACAGTAACGGCCCGTAGAGCCCTGGGGGCTGCGGTACGGTGATGAGGGCGTCGGGTTGTTTGCCGCGCGTCGCCGTCTCGTGCGGCAAGCCATGAGCTGTGGTGGTGTGGAGTTCCCCAAAGCAAAAACCTAATTACTTTACAAAAAGTCTCTCGATGTCGGCCATGTGCGCGCCGACCAACCTTGGTGTTGCTTCGGGCAGAGGCAGACTGCTTGTATCATGTCACAGGAATGGTTGGATGGTGTGGCGCGCTGCCCTTGTAGCTGCCTGTGGTTATGCGCTTGTTGGACGGAGCGAAGGGCAGAGGATGCTGCGACTTGCAAGCGTGCTAGGGGACAGAATGGTGCTGCCTTCGGCGCCACTTCCTGCAGTTCTTTGGGGTTCAGCGGATGGGATTCCGACAGGTTTGAGGGTTCTGGTACGGTCCCTGAGCCGAAGCTGTAAACCCTAGCCCGAATACGTTGGTATCTTGCAACGCGGAGCCGTCGTTGACAACTCCGTCAACATCGCCCAGGTGGACGGGCAAGAAGTGGCAATTGCAGCGGTAGAGTCTCGCCAAATAAGCGAAACAGCAGTCTGGTTTTGGAGGGTGGTGATGGAACCGCGAGCCGCCAGCTCTGTAGCAGGCAACCCGTCGATCTTGGAGGTGCCATGTGCCACGCCCGGCTCCGCTGATCCTGGCGCCCCGAGCACAGTGGCCAAGTCTCTTCTGCCGCTCTCAGCCTCCTTAGCTACGGCACATTTCACCCACTCAAATCATCCCGCCGCGATTTACTTCTACCAGCGGAAATCATGCTGGCGGTGTGAGATCATTGCGCCTGAATCCTGGATAGCTCATGGGGTAATACCAGCAACAGACAGACCTGACTCTACCATCTCCCCGAGGGAAGGTGTACGCAGATGGCGGGAGCGCTATACTTCGCGATGTACTCTTTGGGGACGTTTTTCTTTGTAGTGGGCAGAGCAACATGCAGGCGAGACCCTGGCCCTTGAGGAGTGGTCTAGCCTTGCAAGACTGTATGAGCTAATGATGTGCTCCACTCTGTCCGAGTGTCAAGTTTTCCTCCCTGTCAAACCTAGAACACAGGGAGATTGGTGCACGATGCTGCGCATCAACGCATCGTCGATGCTTACATGTAGTCACTTTACTCAATCACTTGTCACCGGGGGCACAGATGGCGGCGTCTGCTGTGAATGAGACCGATGCCGAGTTCCTTGCGAGAACGCGACATCACATCCGGTAAGCTCCTAATTTATTGCTGGTCGCCGTATTCGCTCGAGGTTCACTCTGTTTCAACTAAGGTGGTAGTGGCCATGCTGCTTGGGGGTGCTGTTTTCTCAATATTGTAAGCTTATCGAATGCAGGATCATGACCTTGAACGGGTTCCCGAAAGAGCCGCAACGGAAAGTTTCCAACAGCAGCTTGGAATCGATGCACGGCATCGAGATTTTGCAGACGTGGGCACATGCAAGTGCAGATTCGGTAACACATAGAAACGCTGTCCCATCCACTTGAGACCCGCCGATGTACATGAGTACATGCGAATTCGATGCCCGACAATAGATTTTCAGCCTAATGTTCGGTACTTTCCCAGTTATCCATACGAAGTATACTCCTTTTGACATGATGTGGTCTGTTGATAGGTGCTTGGTCCATCCAGTCCCTGGGAAGAGACATACTTTTCGGCCGTTTGTCTCTCGTTTGGCATATCCGTCGCCCAACGTCGCAACATTCCAGTCGGATTGATCTCAGCGGCCACGGGTGGAGCCACAATTGAATACTTTATGGACCAGCTTGCTCTCGACAAGTGCGGCAGAGGGCACGGGTTTGATCACCGTGGCCTGATGCTAGGGCCCATCCCGCCCAGTGGAGGCAAGATTTGGTCCAACATCATCGCGCCACTGACGCACATGCCCATACGGGCATTTGTCTTCTACCAGGTGAATGCGGCTACTTTGAGCAGCAGGCCCCTGAAGTCCCAGATTGCACACCCAGAATTTAGCATTCAGGGTAGATGCAATTATCCAGGTCACGTGGCTGCACCGAAGATAACAATATTCTCTTGATGCCATCCACGTGCTGGATTCGGCAAAGCTTGGTACCGAGATACATCGGTTCTGTTTCGTAAGATTTGCATCATACCACGTGCAAATTAGTGCATGGGATCCTGAGTACCTTGTGGGGGACAGGGAGAGGCAAATGGATGGGACCCTTCCGGATACATGTGCACGTTCCCAGGTTAATTGTACCCATCATCACCTATCGAGACCCTGAAGACTTGAAAAGGGTATGATCAGAACTCTTTTGGCCAATCACAGAGATGATTAAGCTTTGGCGCAAAGAGTTCGAGCCTTCCGCCTCACTCGAGTGTGCGAGCGGAGCGGAAGAGCCCAGCAAGCGAATTCCATTTCTCTTCGTGCAAGTTTGTGAGTACCCTGCCTCCCACTTTCACGCATGCCGTCATGTCGAACATGTGTAAAAATGATTTGTTTTTCTTGGCACACCGCTCGACAGCGGCAGATACGCGCTCAGACATGACTTTCGCTAATCTACGTCTCGCACAGCTGTCGGTACGAAGCATTGTATTTGTTGCCTGTTGCTGTATTGAAAAATTGGACGATTAATGGACATCTTTGCTTCACTTACAGAGCTGAGCATGTCTTGATCATTCAACCATCCGCTGGTTTGCGCCAGGCGATGAAGCTTCCGTCGATTGGAATTGTGCCGTCCTTCGACCTGGGTGTGTTCTTATGAGTGGCATCATGTGGGTACTGCGCGGTGCAATTTCAATGAAGATCAGCGATTGCTCTCACTGAAAGGACGAATCACGCGTTGCAGGCGACAAGGATTCGCCGCTCGGACCAATCCATCCCAGGTCAGCGCCCTGCTTACTGCGGCACGCTGGCAGTCGAGATGATACTATTTGGATCTTGAATACGTGACCACTCCCTAGCATTGGTTGAAAGGACCGCGGCCTGCTCACAGATGGAAGCGGGAAATCGGAATTCGACTTGGCCAGCTGGCTCGTCGCTTGGTCTATAACGACCAGGTATGTCTGCTGTAATTTAGGTCATTTCTGTAACTATGTGACCCTCTGAATAGTTTCTTCATCATTCCTCAACGCGCGAATTTAGTTGTCATTGCGCTACCAGAAGGCGCCCCTAGAGGGAAAGCAGGCTCTACATCCGAGGCTGGAAGCTGTCGATATCTTTAGGGGACGACACGAATCGATGCGACTCCAGAAAGGTCCGTCCTTTCCGCCCCAGGACCATCTTAGCAATCGAATCTCACTTTCTTAATCCTCCCGATCTCTCTCGGAGGAGGGGGCGGTGGGGAGGGATTCGCGTGATCCTTCCAAAGAGTCTCAATGCTGCTCAGCTCCAGCCGTCTGTCCGGCAGGGGCGGTTTACCAAGCAGAGTGGATTCTTGCTCCAGAAGAACCCGCAGAGGTGCGGGTAGAGAAACCACTGGAATTATGGCCGGTAATGCACCTTTCCAAGTGCTCTTCTGCATATTTTCAACTAGTGTTCTTTCTGGGTTTGCAGACCCCTTGACTCCATAAGCAAATCAAAATCTTGAATCAACAGACACGGTACTCACGCCCCTGAGCCACGAGCCAGCCTGCCTTCCCGGCTATGAAGTCTCGGTATCAGTGTGGCGAGTCTGTCTGACGGATATTGATCTGCAGCCAAAGCAACATCCTGAGTCAAGGTGGATAGCAAATGTTTCGATAGTGACTACAAGAATGATCCATCAAAGGGGTACAAGGGGCTGCTCTGATTGCTGTGGCTTTTCCCCCGTGGTGCATGCCCGTTGCAGTTGTCAATAACTAGTGCTCGTGTTTTTGGTTCGTCAATTTGCAGTGCTCGACATACGATGAGCGCGTCTCTTGCAGAATTAATAACCCATCGGCATCCAAATAGGAGTTGATGGTCGATAGAGACGGCGAGAGGCAGACCGTTCCGATGGTTGAATTCGGCAAGGGCGGAGGTTGGTACGCGTCGATTGCAAGAGTACCGCTTGGCCTTCAACCGTCCGGTGTACAGTATGCCTTCAGGAATGCGCCCAAACACATTTGTACGGCTCTAGGACATTGTGTGCAGCAGCCCTCGACCCGAAGTATCCTTCATCAAAATTATGAATGCGCATTGCACACCACTAAGTCGATGTGGTTTTTGGCAGCGATTACCCCGAGTGCGCATTCTATGCTGGTAAGAGCGAGGTACCACTTTTACCCTTCAAGCTTGTGCGCAAGTCTGACAGGTGAGCTGAACATGACGAGTCGTCAGCTGCATCCGAAGCGAGTTCCATCTCCTCATGAACATCGCTCCCATGATCATATTGCCCGCAATATGATCTGTCCGCTCCCGGGTTGAGGCCTGATCTATATGATCTACTTAATAGCAGAATGGTTTCATAGCCACCACCCCAATTTGTTCTCGCCTCCACTATGGGCTATCCGTTCAGAACAGTGTGTCTGTTCTGACGCAGCCCTGACACACTGATGCCGGTGCAGATCACCTCCAGAAGGCTGTGTGATGCACTGGGCAGCTGAAGTTTCGCCCGATGATATGATTCCACCAACCCTCGGAGCCATGATTGTCGCGCATCCCAGGGAGGACGGTGTTCCCAAGGAAAAAGACTACTTCACCATGCATCCTGCTTGTCCGGGAACGCTAGAAGAATATGAAGAGTATCATCATCCTGCTTTTCCGGGAACGCCAGAAGAATATGAAGAGTATGACCCATTCCCGGAGCCATGATTGTCGCGCATCCCAGGGAGGACGGTCCGTCGGTCTTCCCTAGGATTGGACGGTCCGTCCGATCCCGATCTTGGCCGTCAAGATCGGGATCGTGTGATGTCTCGGAGAGTCAGAAATGTTTGCAGACTCACAGCGAAGCTGAGCTGCCTGCTTCTGCAAGACTAAAGCCGATTCAAGCGAAATGGAAAGAGGTGTTGTAGCATGGCGACACACTGTGAGGCCACAGGTGTGCATTCTTACAAATGCTTTAGTAGCTCGACAAGCCACCCACCGCAGCTGACTTGAATCTCGCTCTGACGCTTGTCCTGGATCGCCAGCTGCCAGACCGTCCGATGCCGATCAGCCGCATGCTGATGCTTTACTACTTCACTAGCAGATGCGTCACTCTGGCGCACCCACAGCGACTCCAGGCAATTAGCGGAAGGCGTAGACAGGCGGAGGCACGGTGGTGCCATCATTCTTGGCGGCTCGTTCCCCGAGTGGCGTTGTTTCAACACCAGCTGCAGAATTTGAAAAAAGAACGCTCAGAGTCACGTCGCACAGAGCAGTGCGACTCCACTAGGATCATGCTTGTTGTTTTCAGGTGCGTAAGGTGTGCATGAACTGCGAGATCAGGGATATGGTGCAAGTAGAAACGGGAGAATTGCCTTTACGTTGCGGAGAGATTCGCTCGGCAGTGGTGCTCAAGTGCACGGCTTCGCGAAGGCCTGGCGACGCCCCGTCCGTCTGAACCAGACATTCAGTCAGCACGCCTCGTCCTGGCTCAAAATTTGCTTTGACAGGCGAGAGATGAAATCAACAATCAGCGTAGCTGTAGCGGGGCTAGTAGTGTGGCGGGTTTGATCAGGGATGTGCCTGACGACCACGTTTCAGCTCCCACTCGAGCCCAGCAGACTCCATCAAGCGGACCTGCATGACTCAAGCAGACGTGAGTGTCACAAAAATTCAAACCTAAGTCTGGACGGCTCCGACGCTGGCATCGCACAAAGCTATAGGCTGCAGTGTCTCAAATCAAGAAGTGCACAGTCAAACCATCTCGCGGGACTGTTCGGACCTTGTCTCTTCCCAGAACCTTACGCTTGTACCTGAAGACGCGGTGCACTGCTCATTGCCTATCAGAGCAAGAGGAATGCAGCCGTAGTAATATGGCAAACCACGCGGGGTAGAGTGCGACGGTGTATCCGAAAACTAAGTCTGCATCGTGTGAAAGGTCATGAGGAGGGCCATCTCGGCATGTCGCAAAGGGAGGCGTGCCTTCGACGCTGCTGCGCAACCCATGCCCCCAGCGACTTGTTCTCCGCATACTGGAGATGGTTGCACGGAGATTAGACTCAAAACGCGTACCTAAACGAATCGGCCTTCCGGATGGGCCCAGGCCAGAGAACTAGAATAAAAGCCACGAGCCCGTCAATTAGCATGATAGCACCTTTTGTGGTACATTACAGTGTCCATAGCGGTTTCGGAAGTCGAGAAGTTGCCTGTTCGTCGCAGGCGCGCCCGGAAGAGTCAAGAAATCAGGAAATCGGTCGGAATAACATGGAAAAAGAGGGTGGGTAGGATCGCAATTTTCCAGGAGGGTTTGCTCTCGCGGTTGCCGCAGATGCTGAAAGCGTGTGGTGAACACGGTCAAGTGATGCCGGGAAGCACCTGTAGCGCTCGTCCCAACCCGCGTGTAGCCCCCACGAAAAGTCGAGGGCGTCGAGCACAGCGACCTTGTCTGGGGCGAGTTTTCCCTGGCGCATCTTCATGCGCTGCATCGTGACCTGCAGTTTTGAGACGCGTCGAACCGGTCGCTCGTAAGCGTCTCTTGCGCACTTTCACAACGAGCGCTGGACAAGACCCAGTATGGAAAGTGACAGGATGGTTACCCAGGTTCCGAGGGAATTCATCGCCGCTGTGTCTTTGGCATCAGCTTCAGGGTCCGCAACAGCCTCAGGCGGCGCCGGGGGAGCTTCCACACGATATTGCTGCGGTACATTGCAGTGCCCGTGCAAGGCTCTGAACCGCCGTAACTGTGGTGTCCACACCATTCAATGTTTAGCAGGGGCAGCAGGATGCAGAAGGGAAAGCCCCCTACGGTACGTGTGAAAGGGCGGTAGATAGCCTGGCGGATACGGCTCTCCCAATCTGTGTGGAGTTCCCATGTGAAGCCGATCTCGTTGAGCTTCTGGATACACGGGCCCGAAAAGACGTGACTATTTCCCAATCAGTACATCGCAATTACAGGAATTTGACGCGAGTATCAAAGTCTCTTTTCAGGGATAGCCACCAGTGACTCAACACTTGCCTGGACACGCGCGGATCGCAGAAGCCCCTTTCGATACTTCACGCGTTGCACGGCGACCCAGACGCCGAGGCGGCGATTGGCCCCGAGCTGCGACGGCGAGACATGGCCATACTTGGAGCGAAATGCTGCAGATGGGAAAGGGGCTCGATTGCATTAGTGCTGGATGACGGGCAAAGGCAAGCAAAGGCAAGCACCTCCGAAGGTTGGTACGGGCAATGCACCTGTGAGCTGCGTAAAGCGCTTCTCCCACTGCGAGCAAGGAAATTCGGGGCAAATCAGTCGTCCGTGACTTGCATTTGGGAGCGGTGCTGATGCACCAGTCACTTAGTGTAGATGGGGAATTTCCTGTGAGCGTCCCTCGAAGGAGAAGCCAATGCGTTCAAGTTGTCGGGCACGGCCGTTTGACATCTTGCCGACGCGTCGACGCATGCGCTGCGTGTGTACCCAGCGCGACAACCCAGGATTCTCCGCAAAATTTGCTGGAACGCTACCGATGACGATAGGAGCCCGTCAAGAAACAGCTTGGCCACAGGGGGGACGGCTACGCTGGGCGGATTGCCTGCAGTGTCCGTGCTTCTTGCGGAAGTCGACTAATTCCCGGATGCGCGTTGCCCATTCAGTGTGCGAGTTCGACACCGATGCCATCTCCTGCATCATCCAAGTGCTGTTTACGAGACGGCTACCGAGACGCCAGAGATACTCAAGGAAGCGGGAGGCGCCGCGAAAGGCCAGATGAACAGCTGGAATTCGAGGGCGGCGCACCTCTGTTCCGAGTATACGAAGTTTCAGCACACGATCTGGAGCCAGCTTTGATCGAGCGAGGTGAAGCACCTGCCAGACCACGAGAGGAGCGTCACCGCAGAGGACGCTACCTTGCAAACCTCAACCTGGTCTACTAGCCCAAACGCCTTGCAACAGATCGTCTGTGCCATTAGGAAATCGGCCACCCTCACGAGGAAGAGGGATTTCGTGCAGCAAACGCCTATCCAAGGGCCATGGGGCTGTGCTGAAGACGCGTGATTGGGGGGCCTGCGGGCTGCTCGCCTGCGATTTGATCCAACGGCGGAGCTCACGAGGCGGCTTCAGCGATGTGTCTTCTGCTATTGACGCATCCCCCAGTGAATCTCGCTCCGACTGTTCAGTAGTGGGTGTGGCGCTGGTTGGGTGTTCTCCGTGCTTGATTGTTTCACCAAGGGGACCGACTTTTCCAGGAGAAAGCTGCGCCCGTGGTGGCCGCCCGACACGGCCAACCCCCTCCCTGCGGTGTAAGAGTTGGTGAATACGAGGGTTGAATTTTGAGGGATGAGACGCCGGGCAGCGGACTGTCTTCATCCAACGGAGCAATGGCTCCAAGGGTCTCCTTCCAACGGAGCAATGGCTCCAAGGGTCTTCATCCAACGGAGTAATGGCTCCAAGGGTCTTCATCCCACGGAGTGTCTAATCTCTAACAAGAAAGGGAGGGACCTGCGCGCCGGCGAGTCTCTGAGCGTTCCAGCGCGCTGCTTGAAAATCATGCAGCGCTCCCAGATCGCGTCCCACGCTTCTGCAGCGTCACCCAAAAGTCCGAGGGAGGCGAGAAGCTCCTCACGCACCGAGCTCACGCGGCCCTCGCGCGCAGCTGCACGCTGCTGCTCGGCCCATTCGGCGAGCAGCGACGCGTTGCTGAGGAGAGTCGCGTTCTGGCTCCTGCCAGGGTCCCTTCTGGGCAGCACATCGTACCTGCCGGGACCGCGAGCCGTGAGCACCGCGCACTGCAAGGCCCACCTGTGGTTCATGCGCCATGCGTCGTTTGCATCTCTGGACCAAGATGAAGAGCGGGATGACCTTACTTACAAGTGGAACCCGGCCAGCTATCGCTACCGACTAATATGAAGGGGAAAAAGACATCTAGAACTCCTGAGGTGTCGCATTTGACCCTCATCCGCCCAGGTGGGCCCCCTCTCCCTCCCTGATGGGCCAATCGAAAATTGCTGAGGGTGCAGACGTACGTTGAGTTGCCGAACGCCTGCGTCCACCTTGCAGCCGCCCACCACATTTCGCTCCACGTCCGGCGCCGTTCTGCATCTGCAGTGGCTTTCACCCCGCTGCCTCGATCATCAGTCTCGTCGTCCCGCCACTCGAAGCCAATGTCATCGAGCATCTGCCCCCTCATCCGGACAAGATGACGTGCGCACCCAGACCCCGCATCGAGTGGGGCGCGTGCCTGCTGCGAGTGCAGCGACCGCAAGGGACTGCAAGGGGGCAAGGCTGCGCACCCCCTGCCGCTCGACTGAAAGTGTCCCGCGCTGCCACCGCATTTTCTGGTCGCGCACCTGCCAGAATCCCATCCGCTAGTGCTGAGCAAGCGTGCGGGACATGCGGAATGGTCGAAGCTGCAAGATTCGGTCCGGATGCCTGGTTCTGCAAGGCTTCGTGAGCGCACCCATTGCACAAGACGGTCCTCAAAGTAGTCTGCCGGGACGCGACAATGCCCGAACTTCTGGCGAAATGCCCTGAGCTCTTGTAGCATGCTCTCCCAGTCCACCTCACGCCATTTGCCTCTGCGCCCGAAGGAAGACCGACCGCGTCAGAAGATCTCTCCCACTCAGACTGGGTGGCTGCCTAGGAGGCGCGTGCCGCGCGACGCGCAGCGCACCTCAGGCTGAGCTGCATGCCAGCCTCGGCGAGCAGATCTTGGCGCGACACGTCGAGTTCGCCACGGCGGTACGCCTGCGACCCCGGGCGCGTGCCTAAGCGCGTGCTCAGTGCTCTTGGGCCCAAGCGCACGACACCGCAAGGGGAAGGGCACGTGCCTGCCGTTGGTGGTGGACCCATTCGCGCAGGGGGTGGCCCAGGGGAGGCCTCACAGAGCGTTCACACTTTGTCTGCCGCCGACGCAGCCCCAGTCAGCACGCGCCGACGGCGCAAGCCTCCTTGCTCCTCACACGGGGCGCTCCAGAGAAGCGGTGCGTGAGCCGCCGTGTGACAGAGCCTGCTCGCAGTCAAGG
>Ga0115567_10003054_pt1 | contig 16586 bp, 14 predicted proteins | sample COGITO_mtgs_1204_2_FD_88679 | JGI IMG/M metagenome (GOLD analysis project Ga0115567, IMG submission 88679) | Pelagic marine microbial communities from North Sea - COGITO_mtgs_120412 | ecosystem: Environmental > Aquatic > Marine > Epipelagic | place: Germany:Helgoland, sampling site Kabeltonne... | reverse complement strand
TGTATCGAGCACGTAAGCCATGCCCAGAGCTTCATAGAGTGTGGTCAGGGTCTGGGTGTTGCCATTCATGGAAACGGGCAGCCGGGGCAGTGCAGCGAGGTTGCCCCGTTCCATTTCGGTGAGTTCGGGTTGGGTGCCGTAGAGGTGGTCTGCAATGGCGCGGAAGACCGGTGCGGCGACAACACCCCCGTAATAGCCGTTTGCTGAAGGGCGTTGGACAACAACTGCAATCGTGTATGCCGGCTTTTCCGCAGGGAAGTATCCTGCAAATGAGGCGCGGTGCCCTTGGTATCCGCCGCCCGGTTTGGCTGCACGTGCGGTACCCGTCTTGCCCGCTGCCCGGTATGGACGGTCGCGGAACACATCTTCTGCGGTACCGTGACCGCCGGGGGCACACACGCGTTCCATCATGGATTGCAGCGCCGCGATGGTGGGGCGGCTTGCGATGCGCTCTTGAATGACTTCGGTGGGTATGTTTTGCACGACCGCATTGCCGTCGAGCAAAGCATCGGCAAACCGCGGCTTGATCAAACGACCATCTGCAGCGATGGCGTTGTACAGCACAGCGGTCTGCAGCGGGGTCATGCTGACCTCATAGCCGATGGACATGGACGTCAGTGAACAGGCGCTCCACGTGCGTTCTGCTGTGTTTTGGTGCAGCGAAGGGGTGCCTTCTCCCGCCAATGCAATCCCCAGGGGTTGGCCGAGCCCGAGGGCGTGCAGCGCATCCAACCACGCCTGGGGGTTTTGCGCAAAGACCTGTTGGACGGCTTTTGCAGTGCCCACGTTGGAGCTGCGTTCAAACACTTCCTCCAAGCGCAGGGCGCCGTATCCACCATCGGGTTCGCTGGTGTCGGTCATGCGCTTGCAGCCGCTTGCGGGTCGGAAGGCACCGTTGCCGGTCTCGATGGTGTCAGCTGGCGAAATGCGGCCGCTTTCGAGCAGGGCCATCACGCTGGCGAGCTTGAAGGTGGAACCCGGCTCCACGGCGGTGCCAATGGCGTGGTTGTAAGCCTCTGAGCACCGGCCTGTTTCGGGGTTGCGGACCAGGTTGGAGATGGCGATGACATCACCGGTGGCCACTTCGAGCACCACGGCGCATCCCCACTCGGCGGCATGGTGATCGAGTTGGACGCGCAGTGCATCCGTGGCCACGTCTTGGGTGCGGAGATCAATGGTGGTGCGCACGTCCCTTCCCGACTCCGGTGAGCGGATGAAGTCGTCGGTGGCGGGAATCCAATAGTTGCCGTGGATGCGGCGCATCAGGCGTTCGCCCGATTTGCCGGACAGGGCTTCATTGTAAGCGGCTTCGATGCCAACGCTGTTTCCCTCCGGGCGGTGCAACCCGATGGTGCGGTTGGCCAAGGGAGAGAACGGCTTGTCCCGCCTCGGGCGCTCTGAAAACATAAACCCGGACTTGTTGCGGGAGCGGTCCCCAATCCAGGGGAAGGCTTCGACGGCTTGCCGCCGGTCCCATTCGATGTTTCTGGCGATGCGCACGTACCGGCTTTTGCCTGAGCGGTGGGCGGCCAAAAGGAAATCCCGCCAGCCGTTGCTGCTTTTCCCGCCGAACTCCCTGGCCAGCGCCTGGGACAGGCCCGGAAGCTGGGTCAAGAATGCGGTGCGCTCTTCTTCTGTGTCGATGACGGTGGGATCCCAGTGCAGGTCAAAGCGGGGCACGGAGGCCGCCAGCAAATGGCCGTCTGCGGAAAGGATGCGGCCGCGTTCGGGTTCGATGGTCCGCACCTGCGGCAGCATGGCCGCCGCATTTTCGTGCCGGGGATCCAGTTGGATCAAGGCGATTTTCAGCAGTATGCCGACGCCAAACACTGCGAACACAGCGAACAGCACCCAAGCCCTCGTGGCGATGTTTTGTGCGTTCTTCATGGGGCTGTATTGGCTGAGTTGGGCAGTGTGGTGGGGGGTGCTTTCGGCGCGGAAAGACCCGCATCGGCCATGTCCTCATCCAACCGGCTGCGCTGCAATTGCGACTCGAACCTCCCCCTCAGGCTCTGCTCGTGGTGGCGGAGGTTGCGGAGTTCTTTGCGCCCTTCTTTGATCGCGCGCTCATCGTACTCGTATTGGTATTCCAGGTAGGTGTACCCCAGGATCAAGACCACCAAGAAGCCCAGGAAGGGCAAATGGCGGATCACCTCAGGTCCGCCGAGCCACTCGCCGGTGAGCGAATCCCGCACCGGAGAAAACACCTTGGAGAGCCATTGTCCAATCGGTGACGGGGTCCGCTGTGGTTGTTTGGTTTCGCCAGCGTCCGGTCTGAGGGGTTTCGCGTGGCCGGCATTGCGGCGGCGGTTGGATTGTTCTGGCGTGCGGTTCTCCTGGGCAATGTTGCGTGCCAAACGCTCCTCGGGGGAGAGTCTGCGGTTGCTCTTTGGCGCAGCCTTGCGCGGGCGCTTGGACATCCTGCTCATGCGGCCATGGCGTTGCGGGCCGCGACGCGCATGCGCGCGCTCCGGGACCGGGGGTTGGTTTCCATTTCCTCGGGGGTTGCGACGAGGGCTTTGCCGGTGACCTTGTCAAAAGGGGCGAGGGAGCGTCCGTGAAAGTCTTTGGCGATGACCCCGTCGAGGTTGCCCGCCCGCATGAACCGCTTGACCATGCGGTCTTCCAGGCTGTGGTAGCTGATGACCACGAGCCGTCCGCCGGGCTTGAGCAGCTTGAGGCTGGCCTTGAGCAATTCGGAAAGGGCGCCGAGTTCGTCGTTGACCGCGATGCGCAGTGCTTGGAAGGCCTGGGCCAGATACTGATTGCGCTTCTGCGGTGGCGCCAGCGGCCCCAGGATGTCCTGTAGCCTGCGGGTAGACGAAATGCCCTCCTTGCCATCTGCGGCGATGGCACTGTGCAGGGCGCGGGCGGCACGGTGGGGTTGGGGCAGCTCCCCGTAATTGCGGAAGAGCTGGGTCAATTCCTTTTGGTCCATGCGCTGGATGAGGTCATCTGCCCCTTCGGGCAAACGCGGGTCCATGCGCATATCCAAGGCGCCATCACCACGGGTGCTGAACCCGCGTCCTTCGGCGTCAAATTGGTGGGAGCTGACCCCGAGGTCGGCGAGGATGCCGTCCACTTGGGTCACGCCATGCACCTTGAGGAAATTGGCAGCGTAGCGGAAGTTCTCTGGGATCAATGTGAAACGATCGTCCGCAGGCACATTGGGCAAGGCGTCGGGGTCGCAATCAAAACCGAACAACCGCCCGCCGGCCCCCAGTGCATTGAGGATGCCCCGGCTGTGCCCCCCGCCCCCGAAGGTGCAATCCACGTAAGTTCCGCCGGGCTGCAAGGCGAGCCCATCGAGGGCGGCGTCAAACAGCACGGGGACGTGGTAGGCAGTGGACATCAGTTGCGGCTGGGATTGTTGGGGTTGGAGCCAGGCTCGATGTCCCGGCGTACACGCTCGGCCAAGTCGCCGAAATCGAAGTCGGCGTCGTCGCCGAGTACCTGTTGCTCGAAGCGGTCCTTGGCCCACACCTCGATTTTCTCACCGAGTCCGGTGACCACGCAATCTGCGGGCTTGCCCGCCTCCAGGCCGGCGTGCCCGAGCAGAGCGCCAGGAAGGAGCATGCGCCCCGAGCTGTCCAGTTCCACGAGGGTGGCCCCCTTCATGAATTTCCGTTGGAAGAGTTGGTGCTGACGGTCGTACCGGCTGAGCTGCCCCATTTCGGCATTGACCTTGTCCCATTCGGGCTTGGGGTAAAGCACCAGGCAGCCCTCGAAGATGTCGCGGTTCACCACCAGCCCGCCGTGCAGCACGCGGTCCAACTGCTTGCGCAGTTTGGCCGGGAAGCTGACGCGCCCTTTGGCGTCAATCCGACAGTGATATTCTCCGAGGAGGTTGAGCATGGTGCGAATGGGCGTCTTGCCCAACCAAAAGTAGATGCTTTATCCCACGATTTCCCACTGGCTCCCACAATCTGACACAATGTGGAAAATTTACTGACGCCTGTGGATGGGCAACTTTTTCAACAATGGACATAAAACACTGTGAATCAATGAGTTTTGACGTCCATTCCGGGGGTGTTAAAAGGGTGGGAAATTGTGGGGTGTTGATAGCGATGCTGCTCAACGTGCTCCGCCCTTGTTCACATCACCCCCTTCATTCACCGTGATTTCGACAGGTTGTGCGCAGAGACTTGAAGGCTTTCTTTGCCTATAGGTAAAGGCATTCGCATGGAGCATGATCTCATCACGGATGGACGCTATCGATACGTCCAGAGCGCCAGTGAGGGTGAGCCCCTCATCTTGTTGCACGGCCTGTTTGGTGCGCTGAGCAACTTCGAGCACCTCTTCACGCACTTTGCCGGGAAGATGCGGGTGGTCATCCCCATGTTGCCGCTCTATGATTTGCCTTTGGCCACGACCAGTGCCAAGACCTTGTGCAAGCATGTGGAGGGGTTCATCGACCACCTTGGGCTGGACAAGGTGCACCTGCTGGGCAATTCGCTCGGAGGGCACGTGGGCCTCATTTACACCAAACGAAATCCGGACCGCGTGTCTTCATTGACCCTCACCGCGAGCAGCGGCCTCTACGAGAACGCCTTTGGGCGCTCGTTTCCGCGTAGGGAGGACAAGGAGTTCATTCGGAACAAGGTGGGGGAGACCTTTTTTGATCCTGCCCACGCCACCGATGAATTGGTGGACGAGTGCTTTGCCATTGTCAACGACAGGAACCGGGTATTGCGCATCCTCGCCATTGCCAAGAGTGCCATCCGCCACAACATGGCGGCGGACCTGCCGGCCATGAAGCAGCCTTCTTGCTTGATCTGGGGCCGGAACGATACGATTACGCCCCCCGAAGTGGCCGACGAGTTTAAATCGTTGCTGCCCGATGCCGACCTCTTCTGGATCGACCAGTGCGGACATGCGCCGATGATGGAGCACCCCGAGGAATTCAACCGCATTTTGAGTGATTGGTATGAGCGTCGAGGAATACTCAGTTGACGACCCCACCTTCGTCAAGTCCAGCGCCAAGCGGCAGGAATGCCCAGAGGCCGACCGCCCGGAGTACGCCTTCATAGGCCGCTCCAACGTGGGGAAGAGTTCGCTGATCAACATGCTCACCGGGCGGAAGGCCTTGGCCAAAACGAGTTCCACCCCGGGCAAGACGCAGCTGATCAATCACTTCTCCATGACCACCGCGGGTGCCGAGTGGTACTTGGTGGACCTGCCCGGCATCGGTTATGCCAAGGTGTCCAAGAAGGACAGGCACTCCTGGGACCGGACTTCACGGGAGTATCTGACCAAGCGCGAAAACCTCATGTGCATCATGATGTTGATTGACTCCCGGCTTCCGCCCCAGAAAATCGACTTGGAATTCATGGTGTGGATGGCGGAAAAAGGGCTTGCCTTTGCCATGATTTTCACGAAAGTGGACAAGCTCACCATCGCCGAGCGCGAGGCCTTCTTGCCGCGCTATACTGCGCGCATGCTCAAGCAGTGGTCGGCGATGCCCCCGCATTTCGTGACTTCGGCGGAGAAGAAAGATGGGCGTCAGGACGTGCTGGGGTTCATCGCCCAGTCCAACCCCATTTACCGCAAACCGCCCAAACCGGAGTAGGGCCGCTCAGGCTTATCCTTCAGTGCCCGGGCCTACGCCGATGCGTTCGGCGAGCTCGGAAGTGAACCCCCGGATGGCGCCTGCCGCCCGCGCGTCTTGTGTGGAGCGCTCGAGGGCATCGGCGAGGGTCATCATCGATTGGCACACAAAGACCTTCATTTCATCCACGGTCATGTCCTTGTCCCAGAGGTCGATGCTCAGGGCCTCCTTGCCGTTCCATACGCTGAGGGCAAAGGCCTTGGCCTCGGCGTTGGCGATGCCGGCGTCGGAGGCTGACCACCGAATGGAGGTGGGCACCTTGTTGCCGTCGGTGGTCACGGTCAAATGAATGTCGGAGGAGTGGTCGGCTGACATGGAGCGCAAGTTCGGGGTTCCCGCTCAGGTGTTGGGCCTGTAGGCTTGCAAAAAGGGCAAGACGTCTTGCTTGTCCATCAACTCTTGCAAGGTCATTTCGGGGTGGCGTTGCATAAAATCCTCCACCCAACGCAGGCCCATGTACCAACCCAGGCGGTCGGGGCTGTCTTGTGGCACGTCGCCCGCCTTGGTGAACGGGGCATCGGCCACCCAGCGCTGAATGTCCATTCGCTTGGAGGTATAGAGGAATTCCTCCTTGCGCAGCTCCATCCAGACTTGCATTTCATGGGCGCGGATCCAGTCCCATTCTGCTGCTGTGAAATCCAGCAGGTCGTGGGCGGGAATCTCCGGGGTCAGGCACCGGGCGATGAACAGCACTTTGCCCCAGTAGAGGAGTTCATCGGCCAGGCGGGACTGCTGGGGATAGCGGTCTTGGAAATGGACGAGCAACCAACCCCGCATGGCATCGCCTGCAAGGTGCTCCGGCACCATGCGCTCCTGCATGTACCGGGGGTAGATGTTGGGCGGAAGGCCCAAGACAGCTGGGTGATGGGCGCCGATAAAGAATTCGCAACCGATCAGGAGCAGGTCATCGGTGGGGTAGGTGCTGTAATTGAAGCCGGTGTAGCTGAAGTCGACATTGGGAATCGTTGCGTTGGGAAAATGCTGGTGAAACCGGCTGATGGCCCGCTTGAGGTTGGCCTCGGCGTCCTGGAGCCGACCCGATTGGTTCAAGGCGCTGTCAACCCCACCGATGGCGATGCGGGTGCCTTCGAAAGCAGTGAACCCTGCCCAGGCCGAGTCGAGTGTGGCCCTGTTGTCTTCCGACCCCGGAGGCCAAGGGCCGAGTTGAAGGATGTCGGTGATGAGGTGGCGTTCCCACCCCGCGTTTGCCGTTTCGGGCGGTAAGGCCCCTCTGGAGTTTACCTGTTGCCAGCTCTCTGTGGTGGTGGAACTGGTCTCGATGTAGGGGCGGGCGTAATGCTCATAAGGGTCTTTGGAGCCACAACCATTCAACAAACAGGCCCACACCAAAAGGGCCAAGGTGAAAAAGGCCGGTTCCCGCAGGTATTTCACGGCCTGTGCACTCGTCTGAACACGCATGGTGCAAAAGTGCGCAGGCTGACCGCCTTTATTTCAGGTTTGGTACGCAATTTGCTCTCCGTGCAACGTTTGATTCCCGAAGACATGGTTTCCAAAGTGATTTTTCGTTCCGCTGTTTGTTTGATGGGCTGTGTGGTCCTCGTTTTCAGTGCTGCAGGGCAGGCATCAGATGATGCCAACGCTCCGCTGGGCCACGCCCGCTACCCAGAACCTCAGTTCAGGATGGGTTTGCACCTGTTGCCTTCTGTAGCGTGGATGGATGTGCGCGATGCCCACAGCGCTTCCACAGGCAGCATTGTTCGCTTGGGGTTTGGCTTTACGGCGGACGTCATGTTTGCCGACAACTATGCTTTTGGCACTGGTGTGAATGTCTTCCGCAATGGGGGCAAGGTGTCTTATTTCGACCGCACCGCAGGTCACCCCACTGAAGTCGCGGATGACACCACCCAATTCCTGGTGCGCAGAGACCGCGCACTGACGCAACATTGGGTGGAGGTGCCCTTGAGTTTCAAATTCCGGACCCGGGAAATTGGATACATCACCTACTGGGGTCAATTCGGCCTGGGCTTGGGGCTCAATTTGCGCAGCCATGCAGACGATGAGGTGGACTATCTCTATCGCGCGGTAGACGACGGTATGGGGGGCAGTGAATGGGTGGAAGCTTCTGACCTCGCTGTATTTCCATCCGATGATGTCCCCGTAGAGAATGAAGCGGCGCTGTTGCGGGCGGCCATGATCGTGGGCATGGGCATCGAGTACAACCTGAGTGGCAAGACGTCCTTGCTTGTAGGCGCCACCTTCAACAACGGCTTATTCAACGTTGTCAGCAACCGCAACTTTGGGCCAAATGCCGGGGAGGAGCACATTGTTCCTGCTCCCGATGGCGATCTCGACCCTGCACTGGTGGAGGGGTACAACATCAAAATGGTCGACAACGCCATCCTTTTTAGTTGTGGGTTGTTGTTCTGACATGAAACTCGCCTCATCCCGCACAATTGACCCCGCGGCCGCTGGCCAACACATCCAAGCATGGATGGCGGATTATTTGGCTTCATCTGGCCTCGATGGCTGGGTGGTCGGCGTCAGTGGCGGGATTGACTCCGCCGTGACGTCCACCCTTGCGGCGCGGACGGGCAGGCCCACGGCTTTGCTGAGAATGCCCATTCACCAGGCAGCCGATCAGGACCAACGCGGTGCCGATCACATCGCTTGGTTGCAATCGAAGTATGCCAATGTTTCTTCTTTGGTCGTGGACTTGAGCCCTTCGTTTGACAGCTTGGCAGCGTCGTTGGAAGGGGCCGCTGGCGCACCCTTTGGGGGGCTGTCCCTGGCCAATGCGCGGGCCCGGTTGCGCATGACCACCCTGTATGCCGTTGCCGCAGAGCGCCGCGCCTTGGTGGCGGGCACAGGAAACAAGGTGGAGGATTTTGGCGTCGGATTCTACACCAAATACGGAGACGGTGGCGTGGACCTGAGCCCGATTGCCGACCTGCTCAAGGGCGAGGTGTATGCGGTGGGACGGGCTTTGGGGGTCGGAACAGCCATCCTCGAGGCGCCACCCACCGATGGGTTGTGGGGCGACGACCGCACCGATGAGGATCAGTTGGGCGCTACCTACAGTGAGCTGGAATGGGCCATGGAGCAGGCCGAAGCGGGGCGAACAGCCGGGGCATTCGATGCCGACAGCCGCGCCCGTGAGGTCATGGGCATCTATCTCGGTCACCACAAGGCCAACCGGCACAAGATGGACCCTGTCCCTGTATGCGCCTTGCCGCCCGGGTTGTTTATGCCGCGGTGAGTGGACGATGTGCCGGCGTGGATTTCGGTGCAGCCGCAGGCGTCAGTCTTCCTCTTCTACAATCGCCCAATCCACTGAGATGCCGTCCTTATTGTCGCCGGCCTTCATGAGGCTGAGCGTGTAGTTTCCGAGGGAAAGGAATTCCCCTTCTTGGGCGGTCTCCGGGGTGAACTTCAAGGTTTGCCAACCGCGGCGCTTGCCGTCCAATGGTGTTTGTGCCACCACAGCATCGGTGCTGTCGCTGATTTCCAACACATAGTCCCCGTCTTCTGGAAGGAACACCGGCAGGTCGGTTTCGGGAATGCGGGGGTCGCCCCAGCCGTAGCCGCGCTCGCCCCAATATTCTCGCCAAGTGAGTGCTTCCGGCGACGACATGGCCAGCGGCAGCATTTCGGGGGTGCTGTTCCCCGCCTCGGAGAGCCCTTCGATGAAGGGGTTGAGGTCGAGTATCCAAATGCTGCGCCCGTGCGTACCGATGACGAGTGCGTTTTCACGCTCTTGTATGGCCAGGTCGTGCACGGGGGTGCGGGGCAAATCGGGGTGGGCGAGGAACCAAGCAAACCCGCCGTCAATCGATGCGTACACACCGCCGTCGGTGCCGCAAAAAAGCAGGCCTTCGATGTCTTCGGATTCTGCCAGTGCATTGATGGGTTCCATGGGCAGTCCACCGGGTGCTGTGCCGTCGTCGCCCAGTCGGGACCATGAACGGCCATTGTCGTCAGAGGCGTAGAGGTATGGGTTAAAGTGGTCGTGGCGGTAACCATTGAATGCCGCAAAAACCCGGTCGGGCGCGTGGTGGGACCACAAGACTTCCGTCACCCATAACGTGCGCTTCGGTGCTGCTTGCGGCGCGGGAGGGGTGCGCTCTTCCCAAGTGTATCCGCCGTCGGGACTGACGTGCACCAGTCCGTCATCGGAACCGACGGCCAGACGCCCAAAGCGGAGGGGGCTTTCGTGTATGGAGGTCAGAGAGCCGAAGGGCACATTGCCTTTGCGGACGCCGCGCGTCAGGTCTCCGGACAAGGTCTCAAAGTTGTCGCCCTGGTCCATCGATCGGTGAAAGCGGTTGGAGCCCATGTAGAGGATGTCCTGCTGATGCCGGGACAGGTGAATGGGCGTTTGCCAATTCCAGCGCAGCGGGGTTTCTCCCAACGTATGCTGTGGATGTAGCCGCGCCCGGTCACCGGTTTTGCGGTTTGAGCGGCTGTACCAACCGAATTGGTAGCCGGTGTAGACCGTTTCGTTGTCGCGCGTGTCCACCTCGATGCGCATGCCGTCTCCGCCGTTGAGCCTGTCATAGGGGTAATCGCCTGTCTGGTGCCAACGCGGGCTTGCGTCGTAGCCGCTGGGGCCGCGCCAGGTGCCGTTGTCCTGCAGGCCGCCGTAGATGCGGAAAGGGTCGGCATCGTCTACGGCAATGGCGTAAAACTGGCCGACGGCCGGTGAATTGCAGGAGGTCCAATGGGCGCCCCCATCGTAGGTGACATTGATGCCGCCGTCGTTTCCATTGATGATGTGCGCGGGGTCGTTGGGGTCGATCCAAATGTGGTGGTGGTCCACGTGGACATTGTCCTGTGCGATGGACGACCAGGTCGCGCCGCCGTCGGTGCTTTCCAGCAGCGGAACACCCCCAATGACCACGCGGTCCGCATTGCCAGGATCCACTGCGATCAGGCCAAAGTAGTAGCAGTAGCTGTAGCATACCTCGTCCAAGGACTCATCGTGGGTGCGCACCCAACGGGCGTCGGCATTGCCTCCCCAGCGGTACACCTCAGCGCCGATGATGGGCGGGTCAAACATCTCTGCGTTGGCATCGCCGAGAAAGTCGGCGAGCGTCTCAGGTTTCAGTTCGCCATTGGCGACGCGGTCAAACAAGGTCTCCGCATCCGCGTCAGCAGGAAAGCCGTTGTCCTCCAAAAAAGTCGCGAGGTCGGCAGTGTCCAGGGCGGCGAATGCCGAGGCAGACATGTCCCTGAAATCTTTGGCTTCCAGCGCCGGATCGTCGTCTCCCTCTTCTTCTTCGGGCTTGGGGTTCTGGTTGTCGACGATGACGTACAGCCCATTTGAACCCGCGTGATGGCCCAAGCCGATCCGGCCCAGGTTTTCGTTGGCCGGAAACCCATTGGCTTCCGAGGTGAGGTGGGTCCAGCTTTGGCCCCCATCGTTGGATTCAAATACCCCGCTGCCCGGTCCGCCTTCTGTGAATTCCCATGCCCGCCGTGTCCGGTCCCACAAGGCTGCATAGAGGTGGCCGGGCTGGGACGGGTCGACCACCAGGTCCACGGCTCCGGCTGTGGGCCGGCCCGCCTGCGTGCCGTCGAGCAGGAGGTTCCAGGTTTCGCCGCCATCGCGGGTGCTGTACACCCCGCGCTGGACGTCACTGCGGCTTTCGGTGTAGAGCGGCCCCAATGCCGCCACGTAGATGGTGCCGTCTCCGCCAATGCAGAGCCGTCCGATGTGGTGACTTTCCGACAGCCCCACATTCCGCCAAGAACCTCCCCAGTCCTCGCTGAGGTAGATGCCTACCCCCGCATAGCTGGAGCGAGAGGCGTTGACTTCACCCGTGCCCACCCAAATGTGGCGGCTTTTCCAATCCACATCGAAGGCGCCGATGAACATCATGACTTCGCGGTCAAACAGTGGGGTGAAGGAGGTGCCGTTGTCGGTGGTGTGCCACAGGCCGCCCGTGGCGTATGCGACCACGAATTCGGTGGTGTTTTGGGGATTCACGCACAGGTCCACGACCCTGCCGCTCATGACGGTGGGTCCAACGCTGCGCAGGTCGAGTCCAGCGGTCCAGCTGTCGGCGTCGAGCTGGTCATGCGCCAGCGCGGCATTCAGGCGGTCTTCCGCTGAGGTGGGCATCAGTTGTTCTGCCGACCGTCCGCGCTGCGCGGAGGAGGAAAGGGCCGCCAGTGCCAGGAAAAGGGTGCAGAATGTGCGCAGAATGGAAGGGCTCATTGAAGCTTGGGATTGTTGCGGTGCCGGTCGGCGTCGCGGTTGGATTTCTTTTCGAGGTTGCGCGCAAAAGCCGCGCTCAAATCGACCCCCGTCTGGTTGGCCAGTGCGGCGAGCACCCAGAGCACGTCGGCCATCTCGTCACCGAGGTCGCGTCCGGCATCGGACGGTTTCTCGCTCTGGTCACCGTAGCGCCGTGCCATGATGCGGGCGAGCTCACCGACCTCCTCAGTCAGGATGGCCATGTTGGTCAGCTCGCTGAAATAGCGGACCCCAATGGTGGTGATCCATGTGTCCACGGTGGACTGCACTTCGGCGAGGGAAGGAGATTGGGAGGTCATTCTTTGTTGAGCGTATCGAGGATGATGGTGACGGGGCCATCGTTGGTGATGTCGACCTCCATCATGGCACCGAACTCACCCGTGGCGACGGGGCGTTTGAGGTGGTCTTCCAATTGGCTCACGAAGTGCTGGTAGAGCGGGATGGCGGTTTCGGGCCGAGCGGCATGCACAAAACTGGGCCGGGTGCCCTTTTTGTATTTGGCGTGCAAGGTGAATTGGCTGACCACGAGTGCCGATCCGGCGACATCCACAATGGACAGGTTCATCTTGCCTTCATCGTCTGAAAAGATGCGGAGTGCTGCGGCTTTGGTCGCGAGCCATTCGGCATCCGACCGGCTGTCATCTGTGTGCACGCCGAGCAGGATCATGAGGCCGGATCCGCAGGAGCCAATCACTGTTCCATTGACGCGCACCTCGGCGCGGCTCACCCTTTGAATCACGGCCCGCATGCCGGCAAATTAGGTCCGGCTTTTGAATCAGCGGCGTTCACATTATGCATTTACCCGGTCAATGAGCAGAGCCCAGGCCCAGGTGGTGTCGGCCCATGTTTGTGCACCCCAGGTGGAGAAAAGGTCCCACAGTGCGGCGGGATTTCCGCCCCTTAGCATGGTGAAGGCAGCACCATAACCCATCAGGAAAGCCGTAGGGAGGAAAGCGATGGTGAACACGATGCCAGCGTGGCGGAAATCGGTCTGCCGGGGATGGAATTGCTGCAAATGTCCCAACAGTGACAGGGCAAGAATGGCGCCGAGGACGGCATCTTCAATATTGTCAGGCAGGGCCAATAAGCGCACAAGACCGACTTCGATGAGGAGCAGGAGGGGCATGAAATAGGGGGCCAAATACAGCAACCAATGCCCAGGCGGTTCGAACAGCACGTGGCCGCTACCGTCTTCTCGGACCTTCAATTCTCGCACGGGAATCAAGGTCAGCATCCCAACGATGGCGTGCAGGGACTCATGCTCGATGGTGGTGAGAAATCGCCCCCACCGCGCATGCCGCCATCGCCAAACCCACAAACCGAAAATCAACATGCATCCGCACCAAAAGGGCAGGTGGTCCGCGTTGAACAGTGGCACCATTCCATGGCTTGCGGTGCGGATGGCCGCGGGTAGGCCTAAAACTGCAATGACGCCCAGGGGCCAGCGCAAGAACTTCAGTGTTTGCCGAATGAAGGACCTCAAGGGATGGGCTGAGGGGAAATGAGGTCGACTTGCACGGCTGCGTTGGTTTCGAGCCGCGCCTTCAGCCATGTGGTCAAAGTCGCTTCAAGCATGGCCGCTTCTTCTGCTGCGATGGCTTGCCTCCACGTGACTTGCAGACGTGCAAAGGACGCGGCGGGTTCACCTGCGTCGCGGTCGCGACCGTCAACGCGTCCCCACCGCACTGAGACTGCATCGGGATAGGTGGCCAAGACTTCTTGTCCAATTCCGGCGGGCAGCCGTTCATCTTGGAGTTTCCGGAACTCACCCTCCACGATGGCGATTTGCGCGCGCAAATGGGCGAGCTCTTTGTCTTTGGCCGAGAGGTCGGAATAACTGCTGAGCATCAGTTCAACCTGCCTCTGTAAATCTTCGATGTCGGCCTTGTCTACGTCGTTGCTGAACACCGCCAATTCCACTCCTGGATGCGTCGCCGCCAGTTTATTGGTCCATTCTGTCTTTTGTGCTTCGGAAATAGGTACGCCGGTGATCACCACCTGCAGTTGTGGCGGTGAAAGTGTGCGGTCGATGTTCTCGGTGACCGAGGCGCCCGTTACCGTTTTGATGTTGGTGGCAACGAAGTCGCGCAGGTCGGCGTCCTGGTGGCTTTCCACAACGATGCCCACGAAGATGTAGACCGAGGGGCCCAGCAGGGCGAGAAAAAGCAATGCGGAGAGGCGCTTATAACGCCGTTCCACGGCGGGCTCCACATAGTGCAGCAAGGGAAAGCGCAGGTAGCGCACGACCACCCAAGTCGACAGGGCAATCAAGGCCGTGTTGATGAGGAAGAGGTAGAAACCGCCCAGCAGAAAATTCCATTCGCCATTGGCCAGGCCGTAGCCCGCCGTGCAAAGGGGAGGCATCAGCGCCGTGGCGATGGCGACACCTGGAATCACGTTGGATTTTTCCTTTCTGGAGCCCGCGAGAATGCCCGCAAGGCCGCCGAAAAGGGCCACGACCACATCGAGCAGGGTGGGCTGGGTGCGCGACAACAGCTCGCTCGACGCTTCATCCAGCGGCGAGGTAAAGAAGTACAGCGCGCTGGTGAGAATGGAGATGCCCACAGCGATGGTGAGGTTCCCGAGCGCATTTTTAAAGGTGCTGGCATCGTTGGTGCCCAAGCCCAATCCGATGCCCATGATGGGGCCCATCAAAGGGCTGATCAACATCGCGCCGATGACCACTGCCGCCGAATTGACATTGAGTCCGATGGAGCAGATGATGATGCTGAACACCAAGATCCACAGGTTGAACCCCCGGAATTCGATGTCTTTTTTGATGCCGACAATGGTCTGCTCAGCATCTGCGAGGTCGATGATGCGGAACCGCTCTATGGCAAGCGGGCGCAGCAATGCAGAAAGATTGTGCAGGAATCCGCCTCCGTTTTGCTCAGAAGAGGAGTTTTTTGCGGAGGATTGGGGCCCGGATGAGCTGCTGGGGTCTGCCCCTGGGGGCGATGTCTCGGATGTTGACATCAGTTATTGTGATTCAAAATGATCAAGGCCGCAATCACGCCAGGAACCCACCCACATGCCGTCAAGAGAATGACAAGCAGAATGCTGCCACACCCTTGGTCCAGGACGGCCAAAGGGGGGAACAGGATGCTGAGGAGAACACGTCCTATGGACATGATGTGAACATAGGCTTTCCGGACGACACCGTGCTACCTTCGCGGTACGCATTCGCACAACGTACCGTTCAAGACATGGCCCAACGCGCATCCACCGCCCCTGCCACCCTCGCTCAAGCCCAGGACATGGGCCTGCGCCCGGAGGAATTCGACCAAATCGCCGAGATCCTCGGCCGCACGCCCAACTTCACCGAGATGTGCATCTACTCGGTCATGTGGTCGGAGCACTGCAGTTACAAGAACAGCATCAAGTGGCTCAAGACGTTGCCCAAGGACGGACCGCACCTGCTCGTCAAGGCGGGAGAGGAGAACGCCGGCATCGTGGACATCGGGGACGGACTGGGTTGCGCCTTCAAGATCGAGAGCCACAATCACCCGAGTGCGCTGGAGCCCTATCAGGGAGCGGCGACCGGAGTGGGGGGCATCAACCGCGACATCTTCACCATGGGCGCGCGTCCCATTGCCCAATTGAATTCGCTGCGCTTTGGGGACCTCGAAAACCCCAAAACCAAGTGGCTCCTCGACGGTGTCGTGCGCGGCATTGGGGACTACGGCAACAGCTTTGGTGTGCCCATCGTGGGCGGCGAGGTCTACTTCGATCCCGTGTATCAGGTCAACCCGCTCGTCAATGCGATGAGTGTCGGCCTGCTCGACAGCGACAAGATCATCAGTGCCAAGGCCGGCGGCCCCGGCAATCCCGTCTACATCGTCGGTTCGGATACCGGAAAGGACGGCATTCAGGGCGCCTCGTTTGCGTCCAAGGACATCACCGAGGACAGCGCCGAAGACCTGCCCGCCGTGCAGGTGGGTGACCCCTTCCAGGAGAAACTTTTGCTGGAGGCCTCCCTCGAACTCGCCGGTGGCGACGCCGTCGTGGGCATGCAGGACATGGGCGCCGCGGGCATCACTTGCTCTACTTCTGAGATGAGTGGCGGCGGCGGCGTGGGCATGGACATCCGCCTGGACCTCGTGCCCAAGCGCCAGGCCGACATGGAGCCTTTTGAGATTTTGTTGAGCGAGAGCCAGGAGCGCATGCTCGTGGTGGTCCAAAAAGGGCGTGAGGCCGAGATCGAGGCCATCTTCGACAAGTGGGACCTCCACGCCGTAAACATCGGGGTGGTGACCGAGGGCAATACCCTGCGCTATTTTGACGGCAAGGAGCTGATCGCGGAATTGCCGGCCGACAGCCTGATTCTGGGTGGTGGGGCGCCGGTGTACGACCGCGAATACAGCGAGCCTGCTTACCTCAAAGAAATCGCCGCTTATGACATGGACGCCATTCCGGAGCCCAAGGACTATGTGGCCACGGCCAAGGCGCTGGTGAACCGGCCGAACCTGGCTTCCAAGCGGTGGGTCTACGAGCAGTATGACAGCATGGTAGGCACCGTCAACCGCTCTACCAACCGCCCCGGCGATGCCGCTGTGGTACAGGTAAAGGGGTCCAACAAGGGCCTGGTCCTGAGCGTGGATTGCAACGGGCGATATGTGGAGGCCGATCCGCGCAAGGGCTGCGCCATTGCTGTGGCCGAGGCCGCGCGCAACATCGCTTGTGTGGGTGGCACGCCGAGCGCCATCACCAACTGCCTCAATTTTGGCAACCCCTACAACCCCGAGGTCTACTGGCAGTTCG
>Ga0115567_10003053_pt1 | contig 16588 bp, 20 predicted proteins | sample COGITO_mtgs_1204_2_FD_88679 | JGI IMG/M metagenome (GOLD analysis project Ga0115567, IMG submission 88679) | Pelagic marine microbial communities from North Sea - COGITO_mtgs_120412 | ecosystem: Environmental > Aquatic > Marine > Epipelagic | place: Germany:Helgoland, sampling site Kabeltonne... | reverse complement strand
GTCGACAACCGTAAGGCAAGGCTGCCGAAATTCGATAAGATTTCGCTGATCGGGGGCGAAGTAGAAGCTAGAGCAGGGGAGGGCGGAAGCGCATGGGCGTGGAGCGGTGCCCGCACTCGCGATGCCGCGTGGGGAGAAAATGGGGCGGGCGAGGGCTGGTCGCAAGGATGCGGACTCGCGGCAGGACAAGCGCTGCGTGAAGAATGGGGAGTCGGGGGTCTAGCGAATCGTGGGCTTCGGCAACTCGACACTTTGAGGGCTCGCAATGGCAAGTCCCCCCACAGCTCGGGTTCTGCCGCACTGGAGAACGCGGCAAGCTCTGTCCAGTCGATGCGCCGGTGCAAGATTGAGTCTCACGACGCTGGAGGTGGTCTGGATGATATGAGATGGGGCGCAGGACTGCGGGGAAAGGACATTGGGCACGGCGAATTCAGTGGTGGCTGCGCAGTTGGGGGAGAGGAGCTCTTCAACTTTCGGGGGCATCACTGGGGAAAGGTGCACAGTTGCGCTGCCCGTCTCCTCGAGTCGTAATGTATTGAGGATAGAGTATATAGTTAGCATCCGCTTCGCATGAAATACGGTAAAATGGGCCGTCAGTTGGCGTCCCTCAAAAATTGGCAACGGGCGTGCGAGCAGAACGTCTCCCCAATGTCGGGCGCATCACACCCCAGCACGCGCCTTTCTAGAGGAACCCTGCTCTTTTGCGCTGCCCCAGTAAGTTGGAACAGGCGTGTTGAAGCAATCAAGGCCTTACCGCCCATACTTCTGGAACTCCCAGTCGCGGTTGTCTAGCGGGCACACCTGTTGCACCAGTCTCCGTGTGTGACGAAGAATTCGGGTCGATGCTAGGTTGAGCTGCACCGACAAAATACGTCGCACAGATCAACAAAAGCTAGGAATATTGTTGGGCAGAGCACGCTACCTGCCGGGTCTTGAGCCAGCGCGAGATACAGTGGAAGTGAAAGGCATGGTTGCACTGGCCCCTGCGACCCAGACCAGCAATTACTTCTCGCAAGTCCACGGTAGGTACCAGAAACTGCATCAGGAAATCAACCCCACTTACACGCGTATGCTCAAAGGGCATTCTACGCAAAGGATTGTGCCCGCTCCACCCAGCACCACAACGACGCCTTCGATCATGTGCAGCGAAGTCGAGAAGGGGATGTTCACCATGCAACGGTGCACTCCTCGCTGGTTGCTGACGCCTGGTGTGCCTGGCACTCAATGCCTGCAGAGAAATCAAAGCCCAGTCGCGTCACCAGATGTTTTGTTTCGTGCTATCGGATTGCGCATCATCAACAAAACGCTGACACCAGCGCGCAACTTGCAGGGTTCAAGAAAAAGAAGTCGGCGCTGCTCCCCGGCCTACTTGAGGATAAGGGTAGGGGCTCACAGAGGTCCATAATGTGATTCCGGCAGATCGCGCAATTATCGACCACGATGTCCCATGCCCAGAGGGCAACCTGTCCATCAAACACCGCTTGTCTCATCAATAGGTTGTGGTTTTCACAGCATGGGCCACAAAGAACCTGGGATGCATACGCCGCACGGTGCGCAATATGATACGGTGATTACGGGTATTTCATTTTGGCGACCGCATGAGTGCCGCACAGCTTGCGGCATGACGAGGGTGGGTTGAGCGCGCGCGGGAGCGAACGTGTTGGCAAACAATGCCTCAGGCCCTGCATGCGATGGGTGCACAAGCATGGGGGGGGCACAAACCGCGTTCCACTTCTTCACCTCAAAGCGCTTTCCGTCCTTGGCCTCACCAGCCACTGCGACCTGTGTCTCAGCCTGCGCCTCAGCCGGCGCGTCAACCTCGATATCCGCCATTACTCGTTGTTCCAGCGACACCTCTCTCCCCTAGTTAACCCCTCTTTTTCATCGCGAAATCTCTGGGCCTTTTCATAATGATGATGATTTGTCAGTGGCCGCAAACACACAAACCGAGGCAGCGAGACCGGTCTCCTGGCCGCTCCAGCGTCTCCTCCGCTGCCGCAGGACGCGTTTTCCTGCCACAACGGGCAGTCTGGTGGTCAGTCGTTCTGAGGGCATCATGTTGCGCTTTGTCACTGCTGTGGGAGCACTACTGTTCTGCCTGAAATCGTCCCCAACGGCACACGGCCTCCGCGTATGGCAGCACCCAACAGCGCTGAAAGCTGGTTCCGCGCCAGCGGCCCCGACGAATGCTGCAAAGATGCTGGTATCGAACAGCGTGCGGGTTATTTTTCCTTCTGATGTTGCGCAACTGTCTTTCGTTCTGCGTGGCGGGGCAGGTGACGCCGTGCAGAAGTTTTCGTTTCCCTCGAGGGATGGGACGGTGGCCGTTGGCGTTGCTGGCGACTGGAACGGATGGACTCCCCAGCCACTTACACTTGGGGAAGACGGTGTGTGGTCCGCTGACATTGCGGTGTCAGAAGGAGAGCACATGTACAAGTATGTCTTGAACGGCAACGACTGGGTGGTCAGCGACGAGGACCCTGTGGCTCTCGACGCCACAGGCAACATGAACAACGTTCGAACCGCCGTTGCTAGCACTACTGATGCACCAGCGTCGTCCATACCTTCGATCAAACCATCCCAGGAGGAGAAAACTGGGGAGACCATGTTGAAGACGGAACCGGAACAGACGGTGACAAAGGAGAATGGGGAAACCGGTGATACGACCACATCTGCCACGTTCGAGGAGGTAGATGAAGTCTTTCTCGCTGCGAAAGAGGCAGCGGAAAAAGCTGAAGTGAAGCTGAGGTCCTTGGAGTCCTCCAAGAATGTTCAGGTGGCAGAGCAGACGCCGGGGGAAGACACGAGGCCATTGGCAGAAGCAACTGAGGCCAGTGAAAACACAGTTGAGACGATGAATGGACGGTCTGAGTTGGACAATGAGCCTGATCGAAGGACGTCTGTAGAGGCTATAGATAAGGAACAGAGCGTAACTGCTACTCAACGGTTGGGTCAAGCAGTGCAACCCGTCCGTGAGGCTAAGCAGCTTGGCGACGAAAACGAAACGAGGGCAGCAGCAAGCCGAGTTGCGGAGCCAAAGGTGACAAAACTGGCTAGCCCTGCTAGTTCTGGGTCAAAGTCACCAGTGTCCAAGTCCCCGACATCGCCAGCACCGCAATACGAAGACGAGTCTGAGTCGGAGGAGTCTCGAGCGGTCAGTCAGGCGCGGGAAGGAGCGGCGAAGGCAGCATTGCGACGCGAGCAAGAGGCTGCGAGGAGGGCTGAAAAAGCGCTCCATTCGGCTCAAGAATTGGCTAAGGGCATGCGCACGACGAAAACGTGCAAGGGCGGTGCAGCAGATCTGAGAGAGAGCTTGGCACGGTTGCCCGCAGCTGCGCAGGACACTGTTCGCCATGCTCTGGATTCGGCCCGAGCCCTCTTGCGCTCAGCGATGGAGGACAGAAAGGGCTCTGTCGTGGCGGCAGCAAGCGTAATGGGTCTTGTTGCCGGTGTCTTGTTGCCCCGCGCACCTCCACCGCCTCCGCCTCCTCCACCGAAGAGGAGTTTCTTTGCCAAAAAGTAGAAAGACAATAAGTGAAGTAAAGACACAGAGCAGATGCTGAATCAGTGGCATATGAATGTTCCCAGAACTATTTTTTGTACTGTCGGAGAAAGAGTTGCATGGAGCAGCTGAGAATGGCAAGCACTCGACAAAGCTGTTTACAAATGAAGCAGCTATCCGCATCGCGCACCAACTAGCACCGAAGAGCGCGAGCTCACTTTCCCTTCTTGTTCTTTTTCCGGTTGGTGGAACCTTTGGGGGCGCTGTCCATTCCTGCTGCTGCTGCGTATTGCGCCGCATATGGGTCCACGTATCTGCCATTCCAGGTGTAACCTCTCAGTCTCAGCACTCGACGTGACCGTCAACAGCACGCCTCACTCTGCGCAAGGAAACATCTCTAGACGTGGGCAATACCCCGGTTGACGAGAAGCAATCTTGGGGATGAGTGAAGCCACCGCAAGGAAGAGCTGCTTGCGGTTTTTGATGTCAGGGTGCGTTTGACTGCCGTCCTTGAAGAGACGAACTCTGATCCGTCCACGCATAGGCTGCCACTGCGCCTCGTAATCACGCGAGTAGCCCTTATTCTCACCCTCTACGCATCCCTCAGGGAAGATGCGCTTGCACACTTCCATGATTTCCCAAGCCGTGGGGTCGTCGCACGCATGTTCCACTGGTATCCTCCTCCCCTGCCATCGTTCAAACACTCAGAACTGAGAAAGGAAGACTCCCCTCGCCCTGCCCCTCGTGACCGCTCCAACATGACACAAAACTAATGAGAAGCCATCGTGTCAACGGGGTCTTTTTCCAGGGCATGACTAATGCAGACCCCCACAGCTGCTATTTCACTTGCTCTGCTGGTTAAGAGAGTAGGCACTGAAGCGACCTCCTGGATGGTCTTATTCTTGTTAATGTACGGCGAGTAAATGCAGACGGTCCCAGCAAGCTCAGAGCGGTCCTTTGGCTTCGCTACAGCTGGAGCCTTAGCCGCTGCTCCTGCGTCAGGTGACCCAGCTTCCGCGGCCTCATCAGCCATCACTTCCAGGACCCCAAGCGCCAAATATCAGCACCCAAATACCAGCCTCCCGCCCACCACCGAATGTAAGGCTCCACAAAGCCTCGACCGGCGCTTCTGTTTGGAACAGTAACCTCCTGCTCAGCGACACTGTCCGCCACTTACGCTGCGGCAGCGGGGTATGGGGTCTCACGAGGTACTGATACGATCTACCCCCACAATACACAGGCAAAATTCCGAGGATTTTTCCCCACTGGGCTGGGGGGGCCCGCCTCGGGGTGGCCCAGCTCTGGAGAGGCAGTTTGTGTGCGGGGCGGATCCATCGGCCCAGGACCGGGTGCCTCGAAGAATCGCCTGGCGCGTGCTTTGTGCGCGCACTCTCCTCGCGCTGCTCCAGCTCGCCGCGGGCGTCGGTTGATGGGATCCTCTCTAATATTAACCCCGAGTCACAGGGTAGGTAGTCCTCTTCTCGCAAGATTTTGTTGCGTCATACCTTATCGCGTCCCTAAAAGGATGACGCGATCCTGCAGACCTCTGGCTGTACGAGTTTGCTCGAATGACCCACTCTTCAAATTATCTATCATCTTGCTGCAACTCACACCACACAGTGCAAACAGCAGCCAGGCTGCCATATAGCATCTCAGTCACAGTGAACACTACGAAAGCTACAATTCACATCAAAAGCCCCCCGCTTGTGTAACACATGTATTAATACCTCTCACTACCCGCTGAGGCCACGCCTCCAACCATTGCCAGACATTTTCCCAGCTGCCACCTTGGCATTGCTGCGGAGTTAAGCGCGAGGCCAGGGCTTCGGGTCGGGGTACATATCCCGCAGCTCCTTTCTCCCCCACCAGTGGATCGACGGAATCTTACGGATCGGAGCTTGCGGCCTGAAACCATATGGGTCGTCAGATGACACTCAACATCATGTGTCATTGCTCGGTGGAACCCTCCGTACCAAGAACGCTAGACTCTGAGTCGACACAGGTGAGCACAAAGACCAGAAAATGTTACGCAGCATTGACACAATCCTGCACCTTCTACTCTACTATGCTATCGGCCCCGCTCAACCATCAAGTGGCGACCGGATGGAGTTGACTTCCTCTACAGATTTGAGCGCGTTCATGAGGCTTAAACAACGGTGGCACAGAGGTTGAAGAACACTCCAAACATCTGTGCTACACCATCTAAGTTCTTCAGAAGGGCGGGGGGGGGGGCTGAAGACCTTTGCTCGAGCTTTCGGGAGACGTTGAAAAGGTACACGAACGCACCGCCCATTAACAATGTCGCAATGCCCGTGTTCCGGACCCAGTTCTTGTTGTATGCTCCTTGCAACCCCTGAGATTCCGGAAACACCCCCGAATTCAATTCCCATGGTACAAAACACATTGCTTCCCAGGCAGCGAGATGGAATGCAGCTGGGTATCTCAAGGAGGCTGGCTCGAGAAGCGAGCACATAAGAGCTGATAGCGTCTGCAAGATTGAAGCCGATCAAGCCCAGCCACTTCAAATTAATTCACGGTGGAGCTTATCGACACTGAAACTCTGACATACACAAAGGGTATGGGGTAGTTTGGTGGACAGTGTACCGGCTGCCAGACATCCTGCCACTGCCAGCCACCAGAAGGTGCCCACACCCACTTGGGGTGCGGCGGATGGTCTCCACCTCCTCCCATATTTGCAGTTGCACGAGACGAATGGAGCTGCCGTGACGGGGCTCACGCCTGAGCTTGTGACTGCCTTGGCCGGGGCGCTCCCACCCTCCAGCGAGAGAAGACGAAGTTGGCTAATAAACCAGTATTTGTTCAGCCAACTCACAGCCCAAACCCTAAACCCCTTTTCCAGGCAAGAAACTCACACTCCGGAAAAACATTTGATGGCGTTGGGGGATGACGACGACAGCCTGGCTGCAGCTGTCGAGGCCGTCTCCGATGAATTATCGCCGGACAACGGAGGTGGTAGCTCGTCGCTACCTTCGAGATCCCCTGGTTCGAATGATGCGGGTGGTGAAGTGAGTGGAAACGGGGCAGTTGAAGATGTCCACGGGTTTGACCATGAGACAGTGGCGTCGCTTCGGAGTATCCTCGACGGAATCTCTCTGCAGCAAGCAGTAAACCTCCTCAGGTGATTTCCCCCTAGTGACCCGTGAGTGATTTTGCTTGACTAGAATCCACTCTCCACAGAGTCTGGTACCGAATGCATCGATCCACTGTCTTTCCATGAAATTCTTACTGCCCTTCTCAAGATGCATCACGCAATTTGTGTTGACTTGTGTAGTTCCGTACGTTCACCGATGCATGCTTCAAAAACTGTTTAGTTGCACTATCTGCACGTCCTGAACTGACGTTTGTGATGGATTCCGCAGATTGTCCGAAGGTGATGTCGAGATGGCCATCGCCATGTACTTTGATGGTGGCTCTCCGGCCACTCCACCTTCAGAGCTTGAAGAAGGACTCACGGAATCGCTAGCAGCTGGTCCGACCGTTCTGGGTAACCGCGTCTTAGAAGCGGAAGGAGATGCCCCTGGATTGTACGAGAACGGGGATGCGGGTCCAGTGCCTCCGTCGCCGCTCAACGGGCAGCCGCAGCCGACAAGGGGGCGGCGCCGGCCAGGAACGGCACCTGCACACCGTCCACCTGAAGACCCGGAGCGGTGAGTCCACTTCGCAGCTATCACTTGCCGACCATTGAAGAGCGAACTAGGGCCCGAGATCCTGACCTCAATATCGGGATGGCAGATTCGCGCCAAAGGCGGAGGCCATTCGGATTGTGCTGGGGTCAGACCTAGACAATGATTCTGTGGCACGCTTGCTTCGGCGGGCGAGGGGAGATGTGCAGGTAGCGATCGAGATGTATCTGGATGGTGAAGATGGGCCTCAGCCGTCTACTGGGGATGAGAACGGCGGCTTTGTGCTGGTCGAAGAGCCTGTTCACGCCGGGGCAGGAAGTGGACGATTCACTCGCTCGTCTTCGAATCCAGCTACTGCCGACTCTCCACGGATGCGCAATAGGCGTGGCACGGAACCTGCTGGCCCTCGACGACCATACAGAGATCTTGCAGCACTGCTTGGAAATGGCGTGAAGGCGGGAGTTCTCGCGCCAATTCTTGTGGAGACGCAGGGTGACGTTTCCAAGGCTGTAGAAATTTATTGCGAACGCGCTGCAGATCCCACCGCATTTGCCGCAATGTTAGCAAGTCCCCCCCCCCCCCCCCTCCCAATGTTTGGACTGCCTGTGCTCGCCTGTTTTTGCACTTGATATCATGCTGACCGCACGAGCGGATCGCAGGCTCGCCGAGTGCAAGGACGAGGACATTTCTCCAACATCAGAGCATTATTACCTTCGTCCAGAGGAAGGTGTTCCAGTAGTTTGCAATGTGTACGACCTCTCTTGGGGTGCCGAGGAAAAGGAAGGGGGGAAGAAAAAGAAGGTCAATTCGGGTCTGCCCGGGATGGGCTTTGGCATTTACCACTCCGGCATCGAGGTGTACGGTCGCGAGATCTCTTTCGGGTACTCAGATGACGGTTCGACTGGGGTCTTCGAAGTTCCCGTGGGCTGTGCAGGAGGTGTCATGCCTCGAATCGCGTTCAAGGAGGGTGTTTTCATGGGGCGCATTAACCGGTCGAGGTACGAAGTGGACCACCTTCTCGCCCGTCTCGCGGATGAATACCCCGGCGACTCATATGACCTCGTGAGGCGTAACTGCAACCACTTTGCCAACGAGCTATGCCTTGCTCTAGTGGGAAAGAAGATACCCTCCTACATTAACCGCCCTGCGAACTTTGGTCGCGCTGCTCTCAACCTCATCGCCGTCCCCGCGCTGGCGATCGGTAAAATTGTTGAGGGCGTCAAGAAGGTACAAGGCGGAGACCGCCGCAAAGACGCAACAGACGCGCGCGGGCAGCCTGTTGTCGAGGCTCCGAATGCAGTACGCCTGGTGGAAGACACACGCCGCTCTCGCAACGCTTCATCGTCACGCCGCACCTCCGAGCCTTTTCTTGCCGAATCGGTGGATGCGGGGGACACCAGGCCCGCGACAAACGACGCTGTTTAGTACGTGCCTTATGATAAGATAGCTTGCACAGATAGATCGATTGCTTTGGGCATCTGAAAGACAAACTCGCGATGGCACAACTTGGATAAACAAATCGTGAAGATATCACCACTCTTATTACAGCACATTCGGGATGCCTTTCAAGTCGCAAGCACGCATTCCGTTTTCCCTAGCCTGCGCAAGCTCAAGTAGTCGCAGCGCCCTTGTCAGCCCCAGGAGTCGCAAGAGCATCGCGCTCCTTCTGAAGTTCATCCACAACCAGTTCCAAGATGTAGTTGCCTGCGAAGAATCCATCCGCGCATGGTCAGGGGAAAATTGGCGCTAGCTAAAAGGGCAGTAGCTTCGCTGTTGGTTCTGTGTCCAAGGATTTCTCCCAAAGCGGGGTCCAAACCTGTGATGCAGGGGGACTTTGCGCCCGTTTCCGTTGACCTGCGTAGAAACATGAAGGCCCGAGGGGTGGCCAGGGCAGTCAGTCCGGCCGGAATTCCTCCTCAAAAGAGGGGCTGATTCGTCCCGCAAACTCGCAGACTGCGCCCGTAGAGAAGGTCTCTCTGCGGGGCGAGGCACTAGAAGACCCGCCCGCGATTTTTCCAACCACGTGACGGGCCGCAGCAACCTCGCAGTTCCAGTCATCAATCACCGGCGCGGACTACTCCCATTATCGCGCATACGCCAGTGACGGGTTCTTGCTGAGCACCAGAAGACCATAATACCCTTGCGGGCATCATGTGCGCCTGGGCAACATGCAAGTCCTCTCCCACCGGCAAAAGTGATTCCTCCCGCGCAACCAACAGTCCACATCTGAACCATAGAGAAGATGTCTCTACAGCCGGCTTCGCTCTGTCGGATGGCAGTCATCACCCGCGCTTTGATCCCTCTTCAGTCGCAACAAATGGAACCGAACAGAATACTTGCTTAGTGCATGCATGGAACTCGGCAGCACAGCCGTGTTGCCGCCAGTGCAATGAGCAACATGAAACCCCACCAAACAAGTAGACAAAATCCACGAGAGCTGAATCAGGCCAGATGCGGGTCGTTGAAGTGAGAGCTGTGAGGGAGAAAGGCGAGCAGCCGCGCGAACCAGGTGCGCTTGGCGGTCTGATCCCACGCGGGCTTCGGCCAGAGCTTCGATACGGGGCGCGACCAGAGCGCACCCCTCGAGAGGAAGGTTCCCGTCTCCCTCCCGAGAAATCGAGACGGAGAAGGGGCACCATCTTCGCGGCCAGAGTATCGAGTTTTCGCTGAGGCAAGTTAGCCATATGCGCCTCACCATCGAGTCTCTCTACTTCTTGACCTGCGTTAGTGGCCGATTCCCTTGCCCGTACATGCTCGTGTGAACCAGAACAAGATACCAAACCGAAAACCCAGGGGAAGTAATGGCTTCAAGCAACCTAGGAGAACGGGCACGCACCCGACCACCAGGCCCTGGAGAACAGAAAGAAGCAGGCGCTTTCTTGCTCGTCGCTGCTGCTCCTTGATCTTGTGCTTTTCCATATCGGCTCGTCCTCCAACCCCCCCGGCGCTCACTGCCGCTGCCTCCGTACTTTCGCCCTCCGCGCGAATGCCTGCCGTGCCCAGGGGCGCAAGACCTTGCCGACGGCGATCGCGGTCCCGAAGTGCTGCAACTGCGCTTTCCAAAACGAAATTGTACGTCACTTCAGAGGCCGATGGCAGCTTGTCTCGATGGTCAAAGAGAAGTGCTTGCAACTTCGCTAGAAGGTTCTTCTCACGCGCCCGCCGCTCCTGCTCTTTAATCTTGTGCAGCTCCAGCGAATTTGGAGTCACGCGCGTCACAGTAGGACGTGCAGCTCCCGATCCATCCCCATCATCCATTCCATCTCCTTTGTGCGGCGTTGCCATGCCTTCGCCATTCTCCGTACCTCCTGCACCAACGGGAGTGTCGGGCGCTGGCTCCTCCTTGACCTCTCCCATTCCCGTGCTCGCACCACCCGATGAACCCGCCGCATCACGCGCAGCACCACCGCGAAATTTGTGTCCACACAGAGAACAGAGCTTGCAGGCTATTGATATCCGCTCGCCACAGCCAGGGCATGACCGCGTGACCTGCCTCCCGCGAGCAGCTCCATGCCGTGAGTTGACCCCAGAGTTGCTGCCTCCAGGAGTGCACGCGCCCACGGGAGATTCACAGCTTAATTGATCGCCCATTGCCATCGCGTGAACAAGTGTGCCAGGCTGCCCCGTGTGATTCGAGAAAAGTAGGTGCTGAAGCCCCCCCTGTGCCGCCCCAGCAAGCAACGACTGCATCGGCAACGACATCCGAGCCGCACCCTCTTTCTCCCTCCCGCTTGCTGTACCGTGGTCGCCGTTTCCAAGGGCCGTGAGCGCAGCAATTGCCTGCTCGTCTGCTGAGCTTAGCTGTGGACCCAAATTGCCGCTTCCCAGCGCAGGCGTATTGGGTGTTGGTGTCGCCAGGGACACGCTTGCCATGGCCAGTGTGGGAGTTACGAGCAACGGCGTTGCCGGAGTGGCCGTTAGTGACACCGAAGTAGGTGTCGTCATGGCAACAGGAATGGCTGTCGCTCCTGGAATTGACTGGGGTTCCTTGCTTGGGGTGGTAAGAGCCTGAAAGCCTGCAGGCAGCATAGAGGGGTGCCATTGCGAATTTTCCGCAATCTGCTGCAGAGTTTGCGCGTCCAACGCCACGGCCTTGCCACTTGAACTAACCAGCATCGCTTGGCCCACCGGAGAGCTGATTTCAGGCGCCAACGGCAGATTTCCGGGAGCAGATGGCCCGTTTGCAGATGCCGCGGACGCGGAAGCGGCTACGGTCTGTGTGCCAGACACCGGTCCGTGGCCAGCAACAGGTCTCTGGGCACATCCTCCCTCTGGCGCATGAAGTCCCGCGAGAGTAGTGCACATAGAGCCGGTCGCAGAGTCGCAAGGCAAAGGTGCGCTGCCATCCGGCAGGATCGAGTCCGCTGGCATGTCCTCGGCCTTGCCGTCTGGGACAGACGGTGACGTCGCGGGCTGGCTCTCTGAGCTCCCCGGTGTCCATGTACCAGCAGCAGCGGTCCCTGGCATCGGAGGTGTATCAGGCGCCTGCCCATTTGCAGGTTTGGTGGCAGCAGGCTCCTCCATTTCCATCGTGGTGTCCATCGCCTCGATTCTATCGTCCTGCACGTAAAAGCCCAACGGGTCAGACGAGACATCGCACAACTCCCTTGTGCAATTCAATACTCTCGCTATGAGCCATGAATTAAATCAGGGAAGTCTGAAATAAGGTGCAACATTGAAGCGAGCAATTACGTGCAACATTGCGATTCTACAACACGCTCTCGACGACCCAAGGGGCGAGTGGGCATGTGAAGTCAAGATCTCCCCATTTCGTGAGGTACTAACCTCCTCAGGGATTTTGCGCTTCGTCGGTGTAGCCAGTGGTTTTGGGGACTCATCATCTGGCGAGTCAAGGCTCTTGTTGCGCGCATTGTCCATGTAAGAGAACCCTGCAGGCGCCGCACGCAAAAGAACATCAGGCAGAAGGTCGCTGTAAGACCCAGTCAACAGGTCAACAGATACTGCAACATGTCAACCACACGACTCCAGCAGAAACTTTTAAAACTTGAAACGAATTCGTAGTGAACACGGCCCGAGGCTACTTGGGCGTTGTTTGTACCGCTCCATGATGCCGCGCGTGCCCCCGCAGCTTCCCCAAGCTTCGCGCGTTTGAGAGCCATTTCTGCCTCTAGTCCACCTCCATTGCCAATGGAGGTCCCCGGAAGCATGATTGCACACGCTTCTGGGATATAGAGTCCGGTAAGGATAAAATTGCGGTACGGTTGGACACCGCCCAAGCCCGCGACCAAGGCAGTTCACGTCGTGGCCAGCGCGATCAGACTAGTCTTGCCACGCCACTCCTGCACGTGAAGTGAACTTTTAGCGAGGTTGCTCTCCCGAACAGTTTAGGGTTCTAAAACCGGATTTCTCCAGTACAAGCTGTGACGAGGATGTGTCCATGAGGGGCATGAAGTCAACTTTAGAGAACTTTTTTTCGACACATCCACCAGCAGAATTCCCGCGTTTTCTACGGCCGTGAATTTGTAGAAATTCAGGGACTCTCGCGAGTGTTGCAAGCTGTCGTGCGATAAGGGCATGCTATTTTGCGACAGTCCGTATCGCTGTGCGGCGAGAGTATTAATAAAACCGAATGCATTTATTGACAACAGCGCTGAGACCCCCCCATCCCCCCAACCCCTGGCCATCACAACTCCGGGTGCGGTGCAGTGTCTGCCTGTTTGCGAACCAAGCCGTCGTAAGGAAACAGAGTGCTGGACCCATCGTCGTCGAAGGCCTGCCGCCGAATCAACGTCGTCAACACATTTCATCAAGATGCTTATTGGAACAATGCATTTCAATCTGAGCCACATCGCTTAGCAGGCAGTTTGAACAGGGGAGCGACCCTCTCCGGCATGTCTCCAAAGAGCCAGATCTCGCTGCCAAGAATGCCTGACCGAGGCTCGGCCGGTGTTCCCTTAGTCTCACCGTTTAGGTCCCCCCGAAGCTGACCTGAAGGACCAAAAAGCGGAAGATGCACTTTGCATTGCCGTATCTGAAGCACTCCAGCAGAATCTTCAGCGTCCAGACGGGCATGGACTGCCCGCCATACAGGGTTGCGGTCCAATTTCCTACGAATTTCGTCCGGGTATTGCCGCGCCCTGGGGATTTGATGCATCACGGACATTTCCTGCGGTCATCCAGTAGCGCAAATCACTGGATGCAGCCTGTAGCAATCAGGGGCCGTGAAGTAGAGGGGGGGTCGACTCAACGATTGACACACCGGAGATGCGATGAAGCAGTCAGTGACGATCACATGGGACCCAAGCGCGATGCCGAGCACACGAGTGTGTGCCTCGAATGAGCAAGCGAGTATCTCCGCACGCGAACCGTGATGTGCGTTCAAGCCAACTCCGACCTCGTAATAGCCTGATTGAGCCACTGTGCAACTCTGTAAGAATACCCTGCTCTGGTAGCAGACCTGAGAGAACTTATCGTTCAGGGTATTCACAAATGCGGATGCAAACAAACGCGGCGAGCAAAAACGTTCTCTGGGCTGGTGTTCCTCAATTCCGTTGCAGGCGCGATCATGATCATTTCCGAGCCTGCAACAGCCGCGAATTTGAGCAATGCATCCAATAGTATCACGCGCTGGACGAAATTTTGGGGGTCAAACAGGGCATGACCCCCCTATTATGCTCTTCTCAAGCTCCACATCTGCTCCAACGACACAAAGTAGAGCGTCGCCTACACACACCAGCAGGACATTTATGACAGAAGAGGTGCTGAATTCATACAGTACGTCTTGGATCTTCTGTTTCGGGATATGAACAAAATGCTTGCCACGGGGCTATTTCAAACCGCGTGATGCAAGAAGATTGCATTGACTGAAGTTCCAGCACCCGGCTTCGACTTTGATTAGTACAAGACCGTTGCACACAGTCCAGTGCATCGGCAATACCCCATGAAAAAGCGTGAGGTTGTGAAACGATCCAGAACATCCCTGAAACGGTCAGTAACCACTCAGGCGGCTACATAAAAGTGACACACTCGGAAGAGAGGTAACGACATGCTGGCTGTTTCAGTACCTGGGTCAGGCGCCATTGGCCAAGCACACGACTCGCAAGCACCCTGTAGGCGAGTGCACCCCGGGATCAGTGAGTCCTTTGGAGTGAACATGAACAAAATAGTGATGGGCCGTCACCCGTCGCCTGAAATAATTCCACGAAAAGTGTCTTGCCGCTCCCTCCCCCACCAGTTCAATTCCACCTTCTCAGCATCATCTTGCCCAAACGCAGAAGATGACTCTGCTGACATCACATCCCGCAGTCTTGGTCCCACGCGAAGCTGAGTAACGGAGGCACATTGATCGGGAAGAGGATTGATGGATTTTAGCGATTTCACATCAGAGAAGATACGGCGTGACAGCAAAAGGTTTTTGGAGATAATAGAGTTCGATGTTAGTTGGTCATACCTTCGTAATCACGCGACTAGAATTGTGTCCACGAATCGCAGATTTGTAGGTGAACAGGCCCCTCCGAAACTTCAAACCAATATATGCCACCGCTCCTGCCGTGCTACTCAAAGCATTTGACATTGATCGCTGCAGAGCATGAATAACGTCTTCATGACTTGATGTGACCTCCACTACGCAGGCCTCACCATGCGCGGCCTTGATGACCTCTTGTCGTTCTTCCTGGTTTACCTCGTGTTGAATTGCACCGGGTTTCAAGGGAGTCACCGACGGTTGTTCGATTGACCATTGCTGCGCTCTTACAGCCTCTTGTTCGTCCATCCCCTCCATCGAATCGACGTTGTCCCAACCCAATGGCTCCCCACATCCGTACTTTGGCCCGCCGTTGGAGGCTGAACTGAATTGTAAATCACTCAGCTCCACGAAGGATTCCTCCACCCGCGACCTTATTTTCGCAGGATCTTGGTCCTTACGGCGTCGTGCACCAAGTTCTTCTGCCACAGAGCCAAGGTCCTCGGTAAGGCCCCGCGGCCTATCAAGGTCCGCCTGCACCTTCCGCATCATGCCATCTACCAGCGCATCTAACCCCTCCTGCTGATTTCCGTGTGAGCTCCATCCCCCTCGCTCCCGGGCGCCCTCTGCGCCCTCGAACTCAACAGACCGTGGTGTTCTGCTGCTGCGGCGCTCCCGAACAAGAGGCACCGCAATTATCTCGCGGAGCGCATCCAATTGAAGCTGAGAAAGTTGCGGCTGTTCCTCTCCAAGAACCCCGTCTTCCCAGAGATGGCGAAACTTTGCCTCCGTTGCGGCTGTTGGCTCCGCATACGGGTCAAGGTCCTCTGGCGTAAGAGCCGCTGCAGCGGCAGGGTTGGCCCATCCTAACTTTGCTGCTCGCCTTACTCGATTTTCACGAGCTTGCTGCTGCTGGTGTTCAACAATTCGTTTTTGCCTTGCCTTTCTGGACTTCTTATCACTTGCAACAGCGTTGCTACCTTCAAACGTGTCGCACCCGCCCCGCAGCCTGAGAAGTACCTGGAGCCCAGCTTCGCGGGTACGAATGAACGGCATCCCAACATGTGAGACCCAACTTGGTGCACCGCATCTGAACACCATGCCCAGAAGAATGAGGTGGAGAAGAATTCCCAGCGCTGAGGCCGAACCCATCGTGTGGGACGCGGCCAGGAGCGGGACCGCCTCGCACCCCGCGATCCCGAATAAAAAATCTAATCTCCCGCGAATCTCGAGAGGAAGGGCTGGGAGGATCAATCCACTTCGTGGGGTGGTGGGCGACGAGGGGATTCAGTCGCATTCTCCACAGTGCTACTCTGCGTCGGTAAGAATGGCGGCCGAGGCTCCTGCAAACTCTGACAGCGCTGAAAATGCCGCTGAGAAGGTTCAATCTCTCGCGAACCTCGGGGATTGCTAGATTAGCCAGAACATCCGCACATTGCTGCCCGAATGACAGTCTGAGCTGACGCTGTCAGGCTCCATTCCACACATTGCTCTCGGTGTATCCGTTCATCAGACGCAATCAGAAAAAGTCCTGCGAACCCGGGCACAGATGTTCAGAAGTCCCTCGACGGCAGGTTGCAAAGCATGTAGACGAGGACGAAGACGGGGACGAGTTTTGGCGTCATGGCAGCGAGTACATTGGACGACGGGTTCTGTTCTGAGCCCATGTCTGCAGTGCATGTACAGGGCAGTCCGTCCGTTAATGCGCTGCTCACATGATGTAACTGGCAGCTTGCGGGAATGCTCCCACAGGTGCGGCGGGCTGTGATGGACGAGTCTGGCACCACGGTTGTCGGAGCTGCAGATGGTGTGATCATTGGATGGCTCCCCGAAAGTGTTTCGGATTACGTATTCCCGCTCTCGATCTCTCAACTCCCCCTAGCCCCCCCGCCGTGTGAGAACTTGCGGACCCGTCTGAAGCAAGCTTTTCGAGACAGGTGAGCGAGATAACTAGCGAGCCTGCTGCATTATGGCACCTTGTGTACGATGAGGCTGTGGTTGGGGAGGAGGACCTTGAGG
>Ga0115567_10003044_pt1 | contig 16611 bp, 23 predicted proteins | sample COGITO_mtgs_1204_2_FD_88679 | JGI IMG/M metagenome (GOLD analysis project Ga0115567, IMG submission 88679) | Pelagic marine microbial communities from North Sea - COGITO_mtgs_120412 | ecosystem: Environmental > Aquatic > Marine > Epipelagic | place: Germany:Helgoland, sampling site Kabeltonne... | reverse complement strand
GGCCGATTCCCCTTCCCCTTCTCCCTGACCATATATGTGCTGCGCCCCGCCCATGAGGCGGACGAGACGGACACTGCTCGTGTTGCTCGGGCGCGACTCGACCCAGCGCGCCAAAAGGTTGTTGCGGATGGGCAGGATGCTATACCTGAGGATGAGGATCGACGGACGCGCAACCACGCGGCGCTGGTCGAGCGCGCGCTCAAGCAGCTGCTCGCCGGGATCGTCCAGAACATCAACGAGGCGCGTTAGCGTGCAGGGATAGGAGCGAGGATTGTAGATTCAAAGGGGATGGTAAGTATTGTATTATACAGCAAGCTACTCCGCAGCGTGTTGTTTTTGCTTTTTTGCCCCTTGCTGCCATCCTCTCCTGGCTGTTCGCTACCTTCTTCACCCTTTATTACCCGCATCTCTGTGGTCTTGTCTTAGCTGCGTGTCTTGAAGGCTGAATAGAGGTCGATCGTGCCTTTGTGCTGTATCGCAGCGATTCGGGTGGAGAGGTCCGCAAAGTGCTCCCGGTAACTTGGGCCGTACGGATGATGACCAGCGACAAAGGGCTCGAGTTCGAAATTTATGTCCGCACCCTCAATTCGCTCGATGACGCCCTGCTCTTTCATGCCATGCACGCGCTCGACAACCAAAGCCAGTGTTGCCAGGAGGCTCAGAACGATACTGATGATAGTGATCGACCAGTATGGGGCTGGCGATTTTTCCTTTTCAAAATGAGTTTGGAGGCCGACAAGCACAGGTACCACAGCGGAACAAGAAGCTGCGACGAGCTCAGTTGTCTGGTCCATCATGCGCCACTTCACCCCGTTCTTACTGACAGCTGCTGCCATCCGAAACATTCGCAGAAGCTGGAAAGCTTGCGGTGGGCTGAGCAGCCCCGACTCTGCCGCCGCGGAGTCGTCTCTCTCCATCATCAGGTCAATTATCGTGACAACCTCATCCTCGATGAAATCACCCTGCTCATCGTACCTCGGGCCACTACGCTTCGGCCACACATTTTCAGCCGCCCCCGCCTTACACGATATCTCATCCTCGGTATCACTTGGGCTTCAAACGCACAATTGGCTGTCAACTTTGTGCACAGGCTCAACTTCGGGAAGGTCTCTGCATATTGAATAACCTCGTACAGACCTCTCTGCTAATATCTCTCTAAACGGATGTCAGCACGCTGGAGATAAATAACTTTCTGGTAGTCTCGGCCATTATGGGTGTGTACACCCATCTATTTGTCAACTACCAGTACTGAAGCGCCCGTGTTACACGCATCTATTTGTCAACTACCAGTACTGAAGCGCCTGAACACACTTAAGCGACAGCGACGTCTGTGCGAGGAAATAAGATTGGCCATTATCCTCATGCTCATTGTCATCGAATCCTGACTCTTCTCGTCCCGGGGCGGACAGCAAGGGCCGCCTTGAGTCCCAGAGGAGTGCAGCGGGTTCCGTCCGGCTTTGAGTATGGCGACGTTCGGCAGGGCCGCGCACGGGTTCTTGGAGGGGGTTGGGAAGGGCCCGAAAGAGCGGAAGCGTGACGACCGAGGCTTCGCGGAGGGGATTTGCGACAGCGACCCATGCGTGGCGGGGTTGCATTTGCAGGGGGAAGGCCAGACGCTCTCTGCGCGCCCATCGATGCAAATCTACGTCGATTCTTGCCAACAGCAGAGTCCGACGGGGCTATCCGGCGGATTTCTGGGCCATGGGTCCGCATATCCTGCTCACCATCCACGCGTGGATTCGGACACGCGCAGTGCTATGAGCGGCCAGGGGAGAAAATCGCCACCCAGGGACATCAAGGCTCCACTTTCTCCCCAGTCGGTGTTGCCACGGCGGCACACATCGTGCTTCGCCGGGAGTGACTTCTTGCGCGAGATGCAGCGGCTCACGACCGCAGACTCGAGCGCTGGGACATCATCTACAGACTCTGTTTCGTCGCATGTCCCCGGCGCCCATGACTCTTACCTGTCCTCGGCTTCGACGACGGCATCAACGCCACGTTCGTCGTCGGGGATGCAGCGGCCGCACGCGCCGAAGCTCAGGGGAACGCGGCCCAAGACTCTCTTGAAAGTTGCCACCGATGGGGCGTCTCTACAACTCTGTGATGAAGCCCACGCGGAGGTCGACCGCGCGCGCGCCACCAGCAGGTCCTCCATGGCCATGACCACGTAGGTCCGGGGTCTTCGCGAGCGATTTCCCCCGCGGAGCTCACGCGGCGCGTGCGGCCTGTTGACCCGCGGCGGATCTCTCGGCAGGCTCGTGTCCCGCATCCCGGCGGGCGACGAGGACCCCACAAGCGACTCAGGCGCGCCGGGCCCTCCTCAACGCCGGGAAATCGTCTCACCGACCTCGCGCCGCGGGCGGCGGCGCTCCGACGGGACGATCACGCCGATCTCGTCCCCGCTGTGGGTCGACACCCCTCTCGAGGACAACTTCTTCTCCGACGCGGCGCGCAGGCTGCCACCGACGCGCGGCAAGTTCTTTGGGAGCACCTCAGCGTGCGCATCGCCGACTGCTTGCAGGTCTCCAATAGCGTGCAGATCGCCGACCCTGAGTGAGGGACGGGCCGCCGCGCGGGAATCGCTGTGGGGCACTCACTCGCACAGCGTCCCACCCATGCCGTCCTTTGGGCGACGGGCGAAGGCGCAGTCGGTGCTCGCTGATCGCTTCGAGATGGACGTGCCTACTGCTGCGGACAGGCTCAACACCGCAGCATTGCATGATCCGAATCCGTCGGATACGACGCATGGACCGTCGGAACCAGCTCCGTCGAGTGAGACAGAACTCCCGACGTCGTTTGGCTGCCTCCGGCCCTCTGCACGAAACGCTGAAGGCACGCTCTCAAGGCTGGACTCGCTGGGGCGGCTCGGCAACTTTGAGCGCATGTGCTCCTTTGACCGAGCGGGAAGTGGATTCACGTCAGTCTCTTCGGCCCGACACAGTGACGACACGGACGTATAGTCCTGTCGTTCAGGCCGGGACGCGGGTTGCGTGCATTGCGCGCAATTCCAGGTCCGCACTGGGAGCGATGGAAATGAAGAAGGACGTTGTTGCAAGGACAGGTCGGAAGACCTGACGCTGGCTGCGCATAGGCACTTGAGCTTTCGAGGCGAGTTGGCACTGTACTGATAAACCTCACATTTGTTCAACATCCCCTCACTCAAAGCACCACGGAAACCATGCGACCACCGAGACAGCCTTCTGTCGCTGTATCACCTGCTCGATTGCGCACATTGGTACCAAAGACCCGAGCGCGCGGGAGAGAGACCAGGCTTCCGAGAGGAGGATACGTTGAATGACTGAGCTGGAAAAACGGGATTAACAGTGCTAGGAAGGCGGGCAAGGAGCGCGAAACGCGAGGAGGGCGTGAGCGAAGATAGGTCCCAAGCCAAGCAGACTAACAGTCTCCGAGCGCGTGGGCCGCGCGGGCTTGAATTCCGCTGCGGGTCCATGACGCGTCTTCCGGTGCAACATCAAAAGTAAACGAGACCAAAAGTGGAGAAGTCCAAGAAGTTCTCAACGTGGGAGAATGGCGGCCTCCAAGGCTCGCACCGCGGTCCTGGTGCTGGCGCTCTCGCCTCTGCTGTCCAGCGCATTCTGTCCCTCTACATCATATCTTTCTCTTCCGCTTTCCGGGTCCCCGCTTCTGTCTCCTCGTATCGGCCGCGTTGGTGCCCCTTCGCTGCGCGAGAAATCCGCGCGTTCGGTGGGGATGAAGCTCTCTTGGCACGACAGGCTGTCCATTGAGGTAGCCCATGCATTCCACCACGAACAAGCTACCGTTCATATATACAGCAGTCGCGCTCTGTGCCCAGCTGTCCTGTCCTTACACTAGGCAGTCCAGCGGAGACAAGCTGAAGGCGAGGACCGCAGGTGCCGGACAAGGCTTGGGGTCATGATCGCATCGTCCTCGCCCAGACTGTCGCGCTGGAGGAGGAAGTTGCGACACCTATTGAAACTCCTGCGGCCACAGTGAAATCCCGCCCCTCTTTGACTTCCCGGCCACACCATCGCTCCCCTCACCTTCCAAAATTTGACTCCGTCAACCTGAGCAGAAGGGCCCTGGCATTACCATCAACACCGCCGGCATGGGGCAGGCCTTTCCCCAGACCACATAGCCATGTTCCATACATATTACTGGTGAACCAGCGTGCGACCCTGCTACCTTGCACTCTCTCACAGCCCGCCACGCTTGCACACACCAGTCGCCATTCTGGGTTGGCGTCATTGGTGGGCTCACCGTGCTCAAGATGATCAAACAGAAGCTCGAAGGCCGAAGCATCCTTGACAACAAGGACGCAAAGTTTATCCCGCAGAATGACGAGCAGCTCAAGCAGCTAAAGATCTTTGCCTGCGAAGACTGTGGGTAAGTCCCAGTCCCGCATGCCCCGCCCCCCGCACCGCACGCCCATGATGGTATCGGCGTGCGCAGCTACGAGATCATGCCGGCAAGGGGACGGGAGGGCAAGTTTTTCCCGGACGATTTCAAGTGCGTGCTGCTACTGTGCCTGCTCTGAGCCTAGCATCTGCGTGTCGGCCCGCCAGCCCTCGCGCGCCGCCTTGCGCAGCTCCAACACCCTCCGCTGCTTGTGAGGGCCGTGCGCGCGCGAAATGCCAGGTGCCCCATCTGCAGCGCGCCCAAGGAGAAGTTCTGGGACATGAACGACCCAGACGATCCTCGCAACCAGGAGGTTGAGCGACCGACTCTCGCGCAGTCCCCTGCCCCGCATCGCCCTGGCTTCCCTAGCGTTGCCGATCCCCCGCGACCGAGCCTGGACTCGGCGGGGCAATCTCTTCTCTGGCCAAGGCTCGGCTCCGAGTGCTGGGCGAACCATGCGCTGACCCTCAGGGTGAACAGGAAGAGGAAGCTCCGTCCGCGAAGGATGGCAAGCCCAAAGCAGCCTAGGCCAGATGCGCCACTTGGGTGGAGGAACGCTCACGAATTCAGGTTCATGATTGCTGAGTACGTACGAGCTGGGACCGGGGGTTGCTGCTCTATCTACAAGCATGAAAGACTGATTTGATTCGTGAATTGCACGCAGAAGCGCCCTTGCACAGAAAATTGACTCCTTCCGATTCCATTTCGCTCCACCGCACGCGCCCAGGCCCCGGACAGCGCGAGCGGAGCCGCGGCTGCGTCGCACCTGCCCACCGCAGGGCTGCGCTGTGTCTAATGCCCTCCCTTCCCCTCCTCGTACTAAGTGGACACGCCGCGTCCCTCACCCCGTACTAATCGGACACGCCGCGTCCCTCACCCCGTGCCCTAACGGCCTCTGCAGCTCCTCGGCCAGAGCGACCGCACCCTCCTCCGCGGCGGGTCAGCCCAACTCGCCTGCGCCCCGCGAGGCTCGCACGCCGAGCGATTCGAGGCGGGCAGCGACGCCGAGCGTCAGCGGCGGCAGCGCCGGCGGCAGCAGCCAGGCGTAGCGGGAGTGTAGCGCGGCGGGGGACAGCGGGTGGCCGCCGCCAGGGCTGCGCTCGATGGCGCTGTCGCGGGACCGGCTCGCCCGCGGGCTGGCCTCTGGCCACCGCGTGCGCGAGGGGCACGGCGAAGCAGGCAGCGAGAAGTTGAACGGGAACCGCGCCGCCTGGGGCGCCGCCGGCGGTCAGCACGGGCGGAAGCGGCGGTGCGGGGTTAGTGGGGCAGCGGGACCCACCTCGAGCTGCAGTATGCGGTCTGCCCGGAGGCGATTCGAGCGCCAGAGGCGGCACTGCTGCCCGACCCAGCTGCAGAGGGACGGGTCGCGCGCGAGCGCGTCCCCGCGCCGCTCGCCGGGGATCTCCGCGAAGCGCCGCAGCGTGTCGGTCCAGTGCTTGTCGTGCACGCTCCACACGAAGCCCGCGCGGTCGAGCCGCTCGCGGCGGTCCGGCCGTAGCGCGCCCTTTCGGTACAAATCTCGCTGCGCCGTGACCCACTGCATCACCTCGCGCTCCTCCGCGGACGCCACCGCACCCGGCCCCACCAAACGCCCCTCGGCCCCGCCGTCCCACACGCCTGCGCGGCCGTCCGGCCGCGCCACGCCACCGACCAGCCCCCCGCCCTTGGCCTTTGGGTGCGCAGAGGGGCGCGCCGCCAGCCGTGCGAACGACTGAAAGCACTCCTCCCATTCCGCCTGCGGGGTGATGGCTGGTCACGTCAGACGTGTAACCTGGTTTGCACAATTGAGCGGTGCGCTGGGGCGACATTGAGAGTCAAACACACCTCTGTCTTGTCCCACACGAAGCCAACAGCGTCCATCCACCGGCGTCGCTCCGACCGAATGGTTCCGCCGCGGAAAAGCGTGCGCTGTGCCGCTGCCCAGCGCCCGAGCGCCCCGTCTCGGCCGGGTGCCATCTGCGACGGGAAGCAATCTCCATGCATCTGCAGGCCGAGCGGGCAGTGAGCATGCATGCCGATTTCCGTGGTTGGGTGAAGTGGCGCGGGCTCCCGCCCACGCGCGCATCCAGCCCCCCCCCCTCCCTACTGTTGCCCCTACCCGTGTCCCTACTGTACTGTACTCTCCCTCTGTTGACAACAGCTAAACCCCTCTCGTACCAGGGGGGGGGGGGCAGGCGGGTGGAGCCTGCTTGTAGAGCAGCAGCGTGCCGAACTTTGCGTCCCACTCTCGCCCGAAGGGGTCCAGCGCCAGCCCGGCCGCGAGCAGGGCCGCGCGCCGTGCCGCAGAGAGCGCTCCGCGCTGCGCAGTGTGCCGCTGCTTCCGCACCCACATCCCGAGCGAGTCGCGCTGCGGAATCTGCAAGTGCCCTGCCGAAAGGCCCCCTCCCCGCTTAGTCGCACGCAGCTCGGACGCTGCGGGACGGCGCCGTAAGCCGGCGGGCCAGCGCCAATTTCAAGCGGACCGGGGCAGCGTGCGCGCACCGTTTTGCTGCCGAAAGAGCAGGAGGTCAAGCCACCGCCGCACCCACAGGCTCTCCGCAAGGGCCCCGCCCGGGCTCGCGGGCAAGGCAGGAGCCACGCGCCGTCGCTTCTCGCGTGATGGCGACGTGGCATCTCTCCCGCGCGTGCGCCCAGCCCTTGTATCGCCGTGCGCAACCCCAAACGCCGTTTGCGATGCCCCGCCTCCGCGAAGCCCCCACAGCGCCGGCACCGCCTGTGGACAGGCAGCGGGCAGCGCGGGCGCGAGCCGCCCTCCGCCGCCCTTCAGATTGAGGCTCGCATGGCGCTCAAGATCCACCCCGGTGCCTCTTCCGCGATTCGACCCCTCATCGCTGCTCCCCTCTGCGGCTCCTCCATCGAGCCCCAGCCCGGCACTTGGATGACCCCCCCCATCACGCTCGCCCCCGTGCGCATCCTTCTCGTCCCCTGGCACCTTCTCAGCCGCTGCTCTCTCTTGCTCTACTGGCGCCCCGAGCCCGGCGTATTGCCAGATCAGCGCCACTTTCCCCGCCCCGAGCCGTTCGCGTGCGGCGCGGGCAACATCGATCCCCGCCATGTTGCGCATCTCCGTGTTGGCCCGCGCCGCCAGCAGCGCTTCGAGCACCGCCACGTCCCCGACCTACCGCGCCTCGCGCTGTCAGCAGCGCGCGCCCCGACGCACCGCACGCAGCTCAAGACAGCACTTACCATAGCTGCGCAGTGCGCGGCAGAGTTCCCCTCCGCATCGACCGCGTCCTTATCAGCGCCGCCGGCAAGCAGCGCCTGCACGACCGTAGTGTGTCCGCCCACTGCGGCGTTTTGCGGCGCAGTGACGCCGTCCCGGTTCGCAGCACTCGCGTTGGCGCCACCCGCGAGAAGCTTCTCCACCACAGATGTGTGCCCGTAGAGTGCAGCGAGATGGAGCGGCGTGTCTCCTGTTGCGTCAGAGACAGAAGGCTCTGCACCCGCCGCGATCAGCCCGCCCGCAAGCTCCGAGCGCCCTTGCAGGGCCGCGTTGTGCAGCGGAGTGCACCCATCCCTGTCACGAGCACCAATCTGCACCAAAACGCACAAATCAGCTCCCTGTGGCTGAGCACCTCGCGTCGTGCCTTGCCGGACCGCGCCGCGCGTTCTGCAGGGTACTGACCGTCGCCCCGCGGCCGATGAGCGCAGCTGCTGCGCGCCATTGGCCCACCAGTGCGGCGCGGTGTAGCGGCGTCTGACGATCTAAGTCTCGCGCATCTACGTTCGCGCCAAGGGAAACGAGTTCTTCCGCAGTCTCCACCTGTGCTCATAAAAGACTTCAATGCAACGCGGTTGCTCTGATTCGTGGCGGCGCGAGATCAAGCGGGGACAGGCGGTCACCTGCCCAGCCATCGATGCCGCATGCAGAGCAGTCAATCCCCAGTCTTCGACTCCCCGTTCTTCATCACGCGTCACAATGAGACGATTCACGTTTGCCCCGCGATCAACGAGATCCACCAGCGCATCGACCTTGCCCCTGCGGCGCCAGCTCCTTCGCGGTGAGGCGACGCAGTGACGCAATAACCTGTGGCGCAATCGCTTATGGCAGGTGGGGCAACACTGTGAAGCTAGGTAAATCAGCTTCGTGTCGAGCGCTAGCTGCATATCCCGCAGCTCGTTGTGGATCCCCTCTTTCCCGTGCTCAGCCGCCCCTCGGTCCGCGGATCCAGGCACTGGCGTGTTCCACGTTTCCGTTCTGTCCTCTGTCGCTTCCAGATTCTGGACATTTCTAGCTGCTGTATTTGAGTCTTCCAGTATCAGTGACTCTTTGCTCGTGCCGTTCGAACCCGGGATCACTGCGAAGATGCTCAGGGGCTTGTCTTCCCCAGAGGAGCCGCCCCGGAGCTGCAAATGTAGGAAGGGGCACAGCGGGAGCTTCGGAATGTCGCTCTGAAGATTGAGCAGGAGTCTGATAGGTACTTCTGCCGTAAAAGCTGCAAACAGTAGCCATGTCGAGACCAGTAAGTTCAACCCTAAGTGCATGTCGACCCGGCCGACGGACTCTTGACCCGTTCGATTCGAGTGGTACCCGTAGATGCGGCTCGGCTACTCCCCCGTCTTTAGAGCACCCAATTGTGTACTGTCGAGTCCACCTCGTACTGGATGACAACTCCGTAGCCTCTCAAGGAAGGGCAAGTGGGTCCCTGGTCCTCATGCAAGACACAGGCAGCCCAGGACCGGCCTCATGTTCAGGCCCGCCTCGGGGAATGTGGATTGAGTTTCATTAGAGGATTGGTAGGACACGGATGCGGCGATGGAAGCGCTCAAGACTTCAAGCCGCATTGATATGGGCTACACTATTCATTTCGACGGGCGCTGTCGATGACAACTGCACGATTGAAGAAGGGAAGATTGCGGCATTCAATAAGTGGCTGGAGCGTGTACCTCTCCCTGTCAACCGTCTGAAGCTCGAATTGATCCCTGGCTACCGCATGGGGACAACAGCAACGAGAGCGCTTGCCGAAGGAGAGGAGTACATAACCGTGCCAGAATCGATCCTAATCGGACCCGAACGGGTCGGGCCTGGCACGCGAATGAACCAGACGCTGGAACAAATCTTCAAAGCCAAGATCCATGAGCGAGACGACGCGACTCGCGCTAAGCGCAGACAAGCTATGAATCGCGTGCGGCAGTTGATGACAAGCAGCTACCGCATACCACTCCTCCTCTTCTTGATGCAAGAGGTACATCGCGACGATTCGCAATGGGGTCCCTACTTCGCGCTTCTTCCAGGAAACGTCACCACGCCGCTGTACTTTCCACAAGAAGACCTTGACCTGCTCGTCGGCTCTGAAATTGTGCGCGCCTCGTCTGAATACAAGCGCAGAATACGGCGTGAATATGATCTTTTCCGCGCTGAGGTGTCGACCGCAAGGCTCGATGGGTCCACGCGCTAGAAGGGCTGCTCGCGCGATGGGCAGGCGACTGAGGGCAGCTTGCCGCGGAACAGGTCTTTGCGCGCGACAGGAAGGCATTTCCTGTGAAAGGGTTCACGCTCAAGCGGTACCTATGGGCCACTGCGATGTACGATTCGCGAGTGATCCAGTTGAGTCGGCAGGCTGGCAGGTGCGTTCCCGCGCCCCTCCACGGCAGCCGCGTAGAATATCCACGTCGCAAGCCGTCGGCCAGTCTTCTAGCAGTGCACGGGTCACCTCACTCTATTGGCAGTCCAAATACCCCGACGTTCATCCCGCTGATCGACATGGTCAACAGCAAAGAGTCGCATGACCGGTCTTGTCCTCTCCTCACTGCCCCCTCGAGCGCCCTGACCGCGCCCCCGGCCCCACTGGCGGGCTGAGCCATGCTCTATCCCAGATCGTTCATCCAATTCGACCACGCGCGGCGGGTCGCGTTCATGAAGGCGGACACCGCCTTCGCGGCGGGCCAGCAGGTCTTCGAGAGCTACGGGAACAAGAGCAACTACGAGTACCTCCTCTACAACGGCTTCGTGATGCCCGACAACCCGAACCAGTGCGTGTTCGTTGAGTTCCCGGACCCCGAGCGCCCGCACGGCGCCGCCGCGTCCCTGTGCGTCTCCGACACCAACGTTCCGCCTCGGGTGCGGCGGCCCCTCCGTATCCCCGCGCCGCCCCGCGGGTCCACCGCACAAACCCAGCAGGCATCGGACCTGAACCGGGCCCGGGCTGTCTCTGCGCCGGCAGGTGCGGGCCTGGGCCAATAGCTACGCCAAGAACAGGGACAAGGAGCCTCGTGCCGTGCTGAGTGAGGTATCTGGCCCAGCCTCAGCCGCCCGCTGCAGCAGCAGGGGGTGGGCCCCTCGGAAGCCAGGAGCTTCTGGCTTCCGAGGGATCCATGGACCTGCCGGCCTTTGTCCGCAGCCGGGTGAGGCGCGGGCGCGGCGGCTCCTGCGCGCAGATCCTGCTGGGAAAACTCGCTCGGTACAGAGGGACAGAGGAAGACGACGCGGCGCGCCTCGCGGCGGGCGGCCTGGAGGATAGCACCCGCCTGGCCCTCGAGTTCCGACTGCACGAGCGCGCAGCGCTGCGCCGCGTGATTGATGCGCTGGATAGCGGGCGCGTCAACTTGTAGCGGGCGCGTCAACTTGTAGCGGGCTCGTCAACTTGTAGCACCAGGGGTTGAAGTGAGGCCTGCCCGCGGTTGCCGTGTCTCTTCTACTCGCACACATTCATTCAACTCAGTACATACATTTACAGACACCCGAATTCGGCCTCATCCTCCCACAGCCGCAGGCTCACGAGCGCGTGACCTGCAGCATTGCGCCGGCGCACTGCAATCCAGCTGCCCCCGCGGACAATGCTGCACTTGCTGCAGCACCACTCGCAAGCGTGACGAACGCCAGACCGCGCTTCGGCACAGCGCGGACGCTGACCACCTCTCCGAAGCCTTGCAGCGCCGCGCGGATCGCCGAGTCTCCGGGCGCGCCAGCTCCCCCGCTCTCGCCCAGCGCCCATCGTACGACCACGCGCCCCCCCCCCTCCCCCTGCGACGGCCGCTCCCACACCTGCACCGCGCGGCGTGGCGCATCAGCGCGCGCGCGCAGCAGAGCCGCACAATGGCGAGCGCGGGCGGGCCCGTACGGGGTGAGGGACGCGGCGTGTCCGATTAGTACGGGGCGACGGACGCGGCGTGTCCACCTAGTACGGGGGAGGGGGGGGGGCGGGCCCGACCCGGAGCGGCGCCCCCTCCGCCGCCCTGCGCCTTTTGGGCCCAGGCGACGCTCCTCTCGAGGCGCCGTCCTCGTCACTGCCCCCACGCTTCCGCCCCCCGCCCCCTGCAGTGATGCGTGCCACGCCACCGCCGCGCGCCCCGCACCGAGGCGGGCCCGGTAACCCGTCGCTGCGAGGAGCCGGCGCTGTCCAGGATCCACCAGAGCCGCCCTGCAGCCGCGGGGTGAGCGGCCACGGGCGACGCGCGCAATTGGGCACTCCCCTTCTCCGTGTGAGAAGGGTGCGGTGCGCGTCAGACGCACTGCCTGCGCAGAACGAACGGGCCGAAAACAAAACGAAACAAACAAGTTGAGCGGACCTGTTCTGCGGCAGGAGGGAGTAGGGGGCGTGCTGCAGCAGGAAGGGCGAGATCGTGTCGCGCCAGGCGTTTCTGCACCCGCTGGATGAAGTTCTTGGCCGACATGTCGGGGTTATCACCTGGCACGCGAAGGGTGCACCGGAAACGATTAGACAGTATGGCAGAGACAAGTGGGATGACAGGACTCGGTGATTTGAAGCCGTACTGTGGCGACAGTCCTCTGCTGGGCTGCATCAGGGGGTCACACACCGTCGACTGCACCATGGTATCGGGCCCGTATCATCTTTTCATGATCGCTTCCGCTGACGCCCGGGATAAGTCCGAGGTTGCGCAGCTCATGCGGCATTGGTTTCTCGTGCCTGCATGCATGGTCCTGCGTCAGTTTTGCGCCCGATCGGAACACTTGGCGCAGGGGATACCGAGCGATCGCTCGGGCACTTCAGGCAAACCAATAGTTCTGCGCAGCAAGATAGGATGCGTTGAGATTTCCTGAACTTGCACGCCGTACCAAGCTGGCACTCCCCGCGCAGCCAGAATGTACAAATCTGGCGAAGCCCAGCGCAAGATTCACACGCGGTCGGGCGTTGCGATGCGACAGCACCGTGCTCAAAGCAGCGTGCCCGGGTACACGGACCTTCGCCCTGTTCTGCTGATACTGCGTGTGCCACCGCGTATCCGCGTTCATCAGCTCATGCAGCAGCCTCCCCTGCGTCTCGGTGAGTTCCTGGCTAGCACCACCCGAACCTTTCCCAACCAGCACGCCACGGCCCCCTGCTACCGATTCCAACCCATTCACCTCTGTCGAAAGTGTGGCATGTGCCCCATCACAGCTTGAAGTACTCTCAGGATTCTCGCCTGCTCCCCCGTTCGCAGTTGTAGTCGAGGCAGCTCGCAGCATGGGCTGCTCAGAGCGTTGAATTCATAATTTACGTGCAAGGAAGTGGAAAAGGTGGGGCTGCGGGTGGCCACAAAGTTGGCACCTGCGTCAGAGTCCCGCTCCGACCCCTCACGTTCTCGCTTCGCCTCTGGCGCGTGCAGGGCGGGAGCGGCGAGGTGTTTGCCGGTGTAGTCTGGCGCAGGGGGCAGCATGTCCACTGCCCAGGCAGGAAGCAGCGCGCGCGAAGGGTCTTTGGACACCTGTCTCGCAAGTCGCGCTCAGAACCGCACAGCAGCTACTCGAACAGGCGGGGTGCAGGCGGCGGGCGGCGGGCGGCGGGCGGCGGGCAGCACCAGAGCGTCTCGGACTGCGATCGGAAGTGCATACTGCATGTCGCGCAGACATCCTTGGCACGCGTTCTTGGCGGCCGCACACGGCTGGCAGATGATGGTGCGCTTCCAGCGCACCTTGAGCCGAACGTCGATTGTCGACGGCCGCCAGTGGTATATCGTGTAGATCCCCGCACAGATTTTGCATGGAGTGCCCTGCAGGTGCCGCAGCATGCGTACCGTCTCGGGTGCCGGGCCAAGGCACGTCGCACACACATTTGGAGTGATGTCCTCCTCTCGTGGTACGCTCAGCTTTTCAATCAGCCGCTTGTCCTTCGCGAGGACCCACGCCTCTGCAATCTTCTCGTGAATCGGCGAGTTCAATCGGGTGCCCAGAGCCAGCTGCACGATCTCAGGCACTCGCTCAGGGAGCGGCGGCATCCCAACCTTCCCATACAGCTCAGCACGATCTATACTGTCGTGCCCGTGCCACGTCTGTGACTCGACGTCGAATGTGCGGTCGATCTCCGGCTCAACAAAGCGCGGAAGCTCATCCACATGCACCTGCCCTGGTGTGTTCCGGATCGCGTCGAGGCGGGCACCTGGCTTCGTGTACGCGTAGCCCCCGCCACGAAGCGAATCCAAGATTCCATGCGGTCGAGGGCTGGGACCGCAACTACACCCAGCCGCGCTGCTCAAGCAGTGCAGTCTCCCCCAACTCGCCGGGCTGACGGGGACAGAGAGTGCAAGCCACAGAGTATAGACGAGGACCAGAGATTTGCTGCGCACGCAGCACAGGCGGGAAGAGCGCGCCACCAGGGTCGACATTTACAACTAGACGCAGTGAGCCATGGGAGGTCCCATGGCTTGGTTGCGCCCGGGGCGATCGGCAGCGATTTCTTCTTCTACAACCGGGGTGACTCGTTGTTCGCGGCCATGGCTCCAATTCTCTCTTTTTAAGCGTTTGTTCGCCAGCGGCTTGTTCGCCGCGAACACCACTTGCCAAAATAGACGGCAAGTTTCCCGCGAACTGAGAATTGCCACAGCAGACTGCGAGTTCGCGATGCCGAAGCGGAGATTCGAGCAGTTTGATGAAAACCTGCAGCAAGCACTGCAGACGGTCGACCCTCCTGCCGAGATGTCCGCGCATGACGTCGAAAACGCGCGGCGCTTGGTGGTCGAGAACTGGAAGACCGCGATGAATTTCCTGAACAAGGAGGAGACTTTAGTGAAATTCGCAGCAGCGCTCCAAATATTCGTTACGAATGTCAATGCCAACTCTCTGCTTGAAGAGTGGAAGCCTATTGTCCATACTCTGGTCAATCAGCAGAATCGGGATCGCCTTGGCGAGAAGTACGTGAAGAGTGGCTGTGCAAGGGCTCTGCAAACCAAGCAAGGCAAACTTCGTCGTGATATCAAGGTCACGGGCGACGGAAAGTACCAATTGCTCCAGTGGGGCGGCAACGAGCACAACATCGCGTTCCGCGACTTCCTGAAGAAGATGCTTGACGAGGCCATGAAAATTATGAGCTATTTCGAGGAGTACAAAGCAGAATACGACGAGATCCATGGTTTGTCGAAGAAGGTCTTTATGGACACTGTCGCAACGCTTGTTAGAGAGACAAAGTGTTCGGAGAAGTCGGCCATCGGGCAGCTGCGTAACGCGGACCAGAAGCTCTACCGTTCCCTCACCCCGTGGGAGGGGGTCAAGAACCAGGCCCAGGTCATCGCCAAAGTACATGGCGGAGACCAAAACGACAAGTGCGTTGCCAAACCTAATCCGAAGACTATATCGTCGCAGGGAGGCCCTGATTTTTGCTTGGCCACTGACTGTCCTGAACGCAGCCTTGAATTCGGAACAGTGAGGCCCATGCCCTGCAGGGAATTGATCAAGTATCTACAGAAGAGAATCGGCGACCACAGCACCCAATCGCACAAGATGCGCCTCGGAATTTTACGCCAGGACATGAACTACCTAGTAGCCAGTTACAAGGTGCCGGTTGCAAGGGCTGCGACGATTGTCGCGCAGCGTGAGAGTCGGGAGAGGCACCTTTGCACACGGGATCCCAGCGGTCACCCCGTCAGTGAGGACAGGCAGGCGCGGCTTTTCTACGACCGCGCTCACGACATCGCAATCAGCAAGCAGCTCAAGCCTACTAAGCCTAGCAAGAAGTATGGGGGCAACTGGAAGGCAAAAATCGTTGCTGGTCCAGCTTTGAGGAGGATCAAGGCTGCTGCTCCTGCGCATCCGCGCAGAAAATCTCTGCGCTCTGCCGGATCTGCTTAAGCGAAAATTGCGCTCACGGACCATACACCAGGACACCAGAAATTGCAATCTCGGTTCATCACAAAGATTGAATACAGAGTGCCCCCGCTTGTCCAGCGCGAGATGCTGCTTGCGTGCAGAATGCGCAAGGCTGGTTCCAACAGTACAAACCACACTCGCAAATCATCTCTTCAATCATCGATGGCAATGACGTCTGCGCTTGATCTCGCTCCATTTCCAAAACCAGCGTTGCCGAATGCGGTTGTAGCATTAGTGCGCATGTCCTCTGCGGCCTTTGGGTTGTTTTGCAACCTGGTTCCCCAATTTGAAGGAGTTCCAATCAACCCTGTGCCACCGCCGAGATATTCGGCCTTCTGGATGTCCCACATCATCGAAATCTGGAGCCAGATCGGGCCACGGAGTCAGATCCTTTGGCGCAGGAACGCTTGACACCTCCAAGCAAGCAGACAAAATGGGACGGTCAGGCGGCAACGAGGCGGCCATTACACCTTTTCCGAGGAGCTCTTGCATACGCTGCTGTTACTCACGCGAACGAAGCCGAACCTGTCGGTGCCCGCGCCCGATTCAGTTTCCATCCCGGTTGCGATGCAACGAATTGCATCGGCGCGGGCTCGGACGGGGACAGCACTTTTGGAGACCCTCGGTGTCGAGCTGAGTGCGCAGATCATGAGAACAAATCGCACGGAAGTAGTGTATTTGATCCGAGAGCACCAGTGAGGACTTGCTCCCCTCGGCCAGCTTGGGGAAGTCGCACACCTGCAGGACCGAAGGCGGAAGCATGCTTTTCCCAGGTACAATGTTGCAGTTATTCCACGCTGCTGTGATGCATCCGACTGTAATTGGTTCTGGAGGTTGAGAAGTCGATCTTTCCGCCACAAACTCTGAAGCCTCTTGCCTCCTAGGTGCTTCGTGAGGGCCGCTAGCTGCCCAGGAGGCGCTCGTGATCGAGTGGCCCTTCTGTCCAGCAGGCCGTCGTTCCGTAGTTTCAGGTGTCTCCGCTGATGACTTCAGTCTTTTTCTAGCACGATGTTGATCGACGAAGTCGTCATCATCGGAATCTGCCGCCATGCTCTCCTGCGATTCGCTCGACAGTAGCGGGTCACGCTGCACTCCATTCTGCGGAGTTTTTAGCGACCCAGGCTTACCATGCATCTCATCGACCCCCTGGTCAGAGTGCTGTGCAAAGAAGCGACTTTGTACGGGACCCTGCTCGTTTTGAGGGACTGCTTCTT
>Ga0115567_10003042_pt1 | contig 16616 bp, 14 predicted proteins | sample COGITO_mtgs_1204_2_FD_88679 | JGI IMG/M metagenome (GOLD analysis project Ga0115567, IMG submission 88679) | Pelagic marine microbial communities from North Sea - COGITO_mtgs_120412 | ecosystem: Environmental > Aquatic > Marine > Epipelagic | place: Germany:Helgoland, sampling site Kabeltonne... | reverse complement strand
CGCGTCAAGTCGGCACCCAGGGGAGCGGGGATCGCGGTGCACTGCGTGTCCCCGGGGATGGTCAACACCAACCTCGGACGGTTCGCGGGCGCCGCGTTCGTGTTGGCGGCGCCGCTTCGATGGGCGCTCACCAAGACGTGCACTCAAGGAGCGGAGCCGGTGCTATTCGCGGTGCGATCGAAGTTACCGGAGGTTGCTAACAGTGTGGGTGGGTACTTCGGCACCGAGTCTAGTTTCAAGCACGGGCCGGTGGTGCCGCTGGAGGCGAGCGAGAGCGCGAGGGACCCGAGCGTCGGGGAGAGACTGTGGGGAATATGCGAGGCTCAGCACGGGTCCGTCGACCGGGACCTGTGCGGTTGACACGACCGATTCTTTATTACATATACATCGACTCGCTCGTGATTGAACAGGTACAATTCATTACACCGATGAAACGTACTTCACAGGGAGGCGGCGGACAGTGAGCTCTGCTGCCTGGTGCTGAGCAGGTTCTTGTTGACCACCATGCCGAGGACCATCCCGCCGACCCACGCGAATATAGCCGGGGATGGAACCATCGCCAGCGCCACGATGGACGGCCCGGGGCAGATCCCCCCCAGGCCCCACCCCGCGCCGAACATCACCCCGCCCGCCATCAGCCGTTTGTCCAGCTTGGAGTTGCTACTGAACCCAAACTCCAGCGAACAGACGGGCGCCTTTTGGTACTTTTGAATGAAATAAAACCCAGGCGCGCACAGCGCCAAAGCGCCGCCCATGACCAGCGCCAGGCTCGGATCCCACGCCGGGTGAAGCGCGGATAGGAACCCCGCCACCTTCACCGGCCGCGTCATCCCGCTGATGATCAGACCGGTGCCAAACACGAAACCGACGAGACCGTCGGCGACCACGTTGACCAGTCTCTTGCGAGGGCCGATACTCGGCTGCCACGGGGGTTTCAGCTCGGACTGCACCCCGCTGACGAGCCCGCCGGAGAGCTCGTCCGTGGCGTACGCCGCACCGCCGGCGGCCTTGCCGGAGGTCGCGAGCGCGCCGAGCCCGATGAACGCGCCGACGGAAGCAGCCGCGAACGCCGCCCACACCGACAGGGTGGCCAACGACGGGATGGTCGTCGCGTTGATGGCGGACGCGGATGCGATGTTGAGCGCGCCCGCGGTGTCAAAAACGGTGGCGGCGATGAAACCGACGAGCATGAAGACGCCGGTGTACGCCATGGACCGCGGGGACAGGCGCGCGTTGCCGCAGATGCCGTGGCCGGACGTGCATCCGTTGCCCATCGCCGAGCCGGCGCCGACGAGGGAGCCGGCGAGTAAGGCGCGGCCGACGCCCACCATGGGCTCCGCCGGGAGCGGGCCCGCGGTGGCGACGTGGAAAGCCCCCGCGGCGAGGAGGCCGCCGAGGAAGGCGAAGTCCCAGGAGAAGAACTCGCCCTGCGCGGGCCTCTTCACGGACGCGCTCACCCCAAGAAGCCGGCCGGTTAACATCAATTTGGCGATGGTCGCGACGCCCAGGATGGCCCCGCCGCACAGGGCGTCGAGCGGGGTGAACTGAAGCGCGGTGGCACCGAGGGTGGACATGGCAGCCACGGGTGCGGCGGCCGCGCGGACGGATAAAGACCGGTGTCCTCGGGACCCTCGGGAGTTCCTGGAGTCCGGGAGAATCGGCCGACGGTTCGGGACGACGAACGACGAGCGCGACGACGCGAGCGGGGCTCGAGCGGTGTCGGAAGGACGGACGCGCGCCGCGGGTCGGATGGCGACGCGATGAGCGGGGAACGCGACGGCCTGCATCCCTCGGGCGGGAACGAGTCGCGCGTGAACCTCTGCCGTCGCCTATGATAAATCTATGATGGCGTGACAAACATCACGTGTTTCCGCTGACAGTTGAGCAAGAAATGGGCCCATCGTGTAACCTAAACTGTTTCTATACCAAGAAGACGACAGGCTCCAGAAGACGTCGGGCTTTTGAAACAGCATGTCGGTCGGGGCTGTCGGTCGGGGCGTGTTGATCACAACCGGGCGCACCTCACTGGCCCGGGTTTAGCGGCGCCATGGCGTCCGTGGATAGCATACACGTGGCGGATGACCACGACGGTTCCCCCCGGTTCGCCACGATGCGACCCGTGCACGGGGCGTTGCTCGTGCCGGGGCGCGGCATCAAGCGTCACAAGTTGGATTCGACACTGGGCGGATCCGGGGCGCTCCTGTCGGATGATATCAAGTACGGGCTCGCGCAGAGGGACCCGACGCGGCAGATCACGGTCATGTCCGCGCACAGGTCGGGCGAACAACGGAGGGACACGGAGGGTCGGGAGGTGTTCAGCCCCGCGGGCAGGCCCAAAAGGAACGTCATCGTGAGCGGCATCACCCCTCAAGGGCTGGAGCAAGCCATCGGAGGAAAACTGATGATCGGCCTGAGCGCCGAGGTCATCGTGCACGGCAGGGTGCAGGCGAAGGACGGCGCGGGCGGGGTTCGATGCGAAGTTCTGCGGGGCGGGGACGTGCGCGTGGGTGACTCGGTGTACGTCGGCGACCTCAGCCCAGAGGACACCGCGTGGAGGATAGAGAGGGACCGGCAGGAGGAGATTGCCCGGAAAAGGATGCAGGCTGGCTGGGCAGAGCCGTCCGAGTGCAGGTTCCTTCGACCCGAGCTGGGACCGGTGACGCGACTGAGACAGTGAACACCGTGCGTTCGCGAAACATTAGATGTGATTATTTTATTTGTAAGGTTACATGATATGGTGATAAGTTACGATGGGCACACGCACGGCTTCAGAAGAAGGAGTGCCCGCCAAACACGAAGGACTTCTTGGGCTTGGCAACTTCCTTCTCTGTGACGTCGGGAGGCGCGGGTGCGCCGCACACACCGGCGCAGCACCTCTGGATGGCGGCCAGCCACTTGGCGTGCTCCACCTCGCCGCCCGGGACGTAGAGTCTCAACGTCTTAGCCTTCTTATCGTCGCTCTTGACCTCAATCTTGATCCCCCACTCGCCCTTGCTCTTAAACTCGTACTTTTCTGCGACGTACCCCCCGCCGCCGAGCTCCGTCTTGAACGGCATGAGCTCGCCGTCCTTGTTTGGACGCTTCAAACAGAGCTCGTGCGGCAGGATGAAGCACCCCGGGGCCTCCTTCCAGGAGCCGACGCCGTAGTCCGGGGCGTACCCGTCGTAAATCTCGAGCGCGCCCTCAACCTCGGGGGCCATCACGCCGCCGGGGAACTTGCCGATGTTGTTCATCTGACAAGAAAACATGTCCAGCGCTTCTTTGTACTCGGAGAGGCTGTGGTCCTCGACGTAGGAGCTGGAGAGCTCGATGCGTCGCAGGGTCGGGGCGTCGTATCGGATGACGGACGCGTACATCCCGGCGCCGTGGGGCGAGCGCCTGAAGTGGTAAATCTTGCCGGGGACGAACAGGTCGACGAGGTCGGCGGGGTCCGCGTCATCCGCATCCTCCTCGGGCGCGGCGGCCTTCTTGGACATCATGCTCGAGAACTTGCCCGCGAGCGCGCTGGCACCCGCGGCGGCTTTGGCGGCGCCCGCGGCGGCGACGGACGCGGCGGCGCCCGCGGCAGCCTTGGCCTTCTCGACGTTCTTGTTACCGCCGCCGCCGCCGCTCGACGAAGCCATCCGTTTCTTAGCCTGCTCGGCGAAGGACGACGCGGCGGACATGGCGCTCTTCTGCATGGACGCGAGCGTGACCGACGCAGCCTTGGCGGCCTGCACGGTGTGCAGCTTGTTGACATCCTTGGAGAAGTCGTCCTTCCAGTTGATCTCCTGGATCCTCATGAAGAGGTCGTCGACGTTCTGGCGGGACGCGCGGGTGATGACGTCGTCGTGGCAGACGATGGATTTTAGATGTGCGCTGGCCTGGCATCCCTTGGCGTCGAGGCACGGCGGGGTGGCAAAGGCGACGCACTCTACCGGGGTCTTGCCGAGCTTCTCCTTGAGGAGGATGGAGGCGATCGCGGCGGTACCCGCGCCGAGCGAGTGTCCCAGCACGATGAACCGCGGCTTCTTCTTCTTGAGCTCGAACATCTCGACGCACTTGCAAATCTTGGACGCGTGCTTGTCGAGGAGCGCGTGGGCTGACTTTGTCATGCCGCGGTGGGCCTTGACGCCGGCGAACTCGGGCAGAGTGCTGTTGAGGTCCTCGGCGGCGCAGTCACCGTCCGTGAGCGCGTCCTTCATGCTCGCCGTGCCGCGAATCACGAAGAACACCTCGTTGCGCGCCTGCGACTCGCTGATGAAGAACGCGGGCTCCTGGAAGGTGCTCTTCTGCACCGAGTCGTGGATCTCGTGCCCGATCGTCTTGAGGGTGTCCACGAGCTCGTTCCTGTCGGTGAGATAGGAGGCGTCGACGGCGATGCACAGCCTGCGGAACTCGTCCGACTCGTCTTTGTGCACCGCGCCGCAGTCCCCGGGGTAGGGCAGGTGCGCGCTGCCAGCCTGGGAAGCCTTGCGGCTTTTCCTCTCCGCGTCCCACAGGTACGTCATGCCCACCGTCAGATCGCCGGTGCTGAAGCCGCGAACGGCGGAGTAGTTGGAGTGGAGGGCGGATGCCACGGTACCGTAGTCCTCCATCCATCCCGGGGCGTACCCGGATGCTTTGCTTATCATCGACATGGCGTGCCTGAAGGGGTTGGTGCTCCCGTCTGTGGTGCGTTGTTAGCTCGACTTCACAGAACAGTTGTTTCCAAAAGATTTTTTTGGATTTCAGTCTCTCATCAGTCCACAGTGTCGTGGCGCATGCGCGGGAGACACCTCGCGAGAGCGTTCGCACGTGTGATTTCCATGAGCACGATATCGACGACATCCATGAACGCCGCGAGTGGTCGATCGGCGACCGCGGCGCTCCTCGCGGGCAGCCGCAGGTCTCTCACGGGCCAAGGGTTCCCGCCTAAACATCGGGCACCCGCGTCGATGTCGCGAAGGGCCCCGTGCTCGCTCGTCACGCGCGCGGCGAGCGGCTCGGCCAAGGCCAAGAAGGTAAAACAGGCGTACGTCTGCACCGAGTGCGGCTACGACGCCAACCAGTGGTACGGCCAGTGCCCCGGGTGCAAGGTGTGGGACTCCATGAAGGTCATGCGCGGCGTCTCCGAGCCCGCCTCCGCATCCTCGGGGAAGAGCTCGGGAGGCGGCGCGGGCGCGCGCGCGGTGGCGAGGATCGCCGAGGATGTCGCCATCGAGGAGGCATCCTCCATCGGCATCGGTCGTATATCCAGCCGGGTCAAGTCCGGATGGGTCGCCGAGGCTAACCAGCCGAGGTCGCTCAAGGATGTCCTCGGCGGCAAGGCTAAGGGTACCACCATGCCGAGGATGCGCCTGTCGCAGGACCTCGGCAAGGAGATCGAGAGGGTGCTGGGCGGCGGGGTCGTGCCGGGCGGCATGATCCTCGTGGGCGGCGACCCCGGCGTCGGTAAGTCCACCATCCTCCTCCAGCTCGCGGGTCTGCTCGGCAAGGGGGAATCGACCGAAGGCGAAGAGGGCACGGGCGGCGTGCTCTACGCCTCGGGGGAGGAATCCGTCGAGCAGGTCGCCGGCCGCGCCGAGCGCATGGGCATCAACGACGACGGCGTCATCCTCTACAGCGCCACGAGGCTGGAGAACATCCTGGAGGCTGTCTCCAGGGTTAAACCCGCCGCGCTCGTCGTCGACTCCATCCAGACGGTGTTCCTCGAGGACGCGACGGGTTCGCCGGGGTCGGTGTCGCAGGTGAGGGAGTGCGCCACCGCGCTGCTGCACGCCGCCAAGACCACCGGCATGCCCGTGTTCATCGTCGGGCACGTCACCAAGAGCGGCGACATCGCGGGCCCACGGGTGTTGGAGCACATCGTGGACGTGGTGCTCTATCTCGAAGGGGACGCGGACCGAGCCGTTCGTATTCTCCGCGGGCATAAGAACCGGTACGGCAGCACCGACGAGGTCGGGGTCTTCCAGATGAGCGACGAGGGCATGAAACCGGTGGCGTCGCCGTCCGCGCTCTTCCTCGGCGAGCGCGTGTTATCGCCGGACGTGTCCGCGGCGCCGACGGTGACGGTGCAGGGGTCCAGGCCGTTCATGCTGGAGGTGCAGGCGCTCACCAACGAACGCGCCGACGCGGGCGAGGGCGCGCCGCAAACCCCGCCCATTCGCACCGCGGTGGGCCTCAGGTTCGAGCGCATGCAGCTCCTACTCGCGGTGCTCGCCAAGTTCGTCCTCGGCCGCACGGTTCAAAAGAACGACGTGTTCATCAACATCGTCGGCGGGATGAAACTCGACGACCCGTCAACCGACGTCGCCGTCGCGCTGGCCATCGCGAGCTCCTTCGTCGAACGACCGTTACCGCCGGATATGTGCTTCTTCGGTGAGGTGGGTCTGGGCGGTGAGCTCCGGCCGGTGATGCAGGCAGAGCGGAGGATCGCGGAGGCTGCGACGATGGGTTTCAAGAGGGTTCTGCTGCCCGAGGCTGGCAGCGACGAGTCCACGGTGAAGGCGGCTCGGAAGAACGGCGTCGAGCTGGTTCGGTGTAAGACGATGGCGGACGCGCTTCAGGCGGCGTTGGACGTGAAACCGACGAGGTCCGCCGCTAGGTCGCAGCCGAAAGGGTCTTGGCCGAGTAAATTTCCCGCCAAGAAGAAGAGCGGGGGTGAGTAGATAGATAGCGGAGCGTCGTCAGGACATTTGATGCAAAGATTCTCGTTCACAAGAAACAACTATCGAACGCGGATGTGATGGCCAGCAGGGAAGGTCGACTTGCAGATGGTTCTACCGTGTTCACTTACAACGTCGTATAGTGGAGATATACGTGCGCAGTAAGCGAACACCGGCCACCTCCAAGTTGAGCTTCCAATTTACTGTGTCCGGTCCATCGCATCCGCGCTTCAGCAAATCCGAGTTCACCCGGAGAGGCACTCGGACAGGTACTCGTCCTCGAAGCAGATCCGACGAAGCACGTCCGTCTGCGTCACCACACCGATCAGATCCTTGGACGTCACCCTCACCCCCGCGCAGTCCTCGGCGACGAACCCGTGGTGCACGGTGGGCTGGCTCAGCCTCTTGATCACTTGCGCGAACGTGGTGGATCGTTTGAAAAACTTGGGGGGCGGCGGTCTCGGCCGCCACAACACGGCGCCGGCCCCGTTCTCGCCGTCGTCGGGCCCAACCCCGCGGAGCCGTTTGATGTAATTGCGCAGCGGTGACGTCAGGGTGTGAAAATTATTGGGCCAGACGCCGCCGATGTCGCTCGCGGTGACGTCGCAGACGACCTCGCCGTCGAATGTTCCGACTTCGTTGTATCCGGAAACGGCCGCGGCGGATGTGAACCCGAGCCGCGTCATGCGCTGGAACGCGTGCAGCGCCGCGTCGTCCGCGTCGACGGTGAACACGGTCTTGACCGCCATGCCGAGCTCACCCAGCGTCGCGTGACTGGCGAGCGCGGCTGTGTCCTCCGGCTGTGTCATTTCTTCACCGTCGGCCGGACGCTCCGTCGCGGCGAGCAGCGAATGTTTCACCACGTCCGCGGCTGATATCACGGCGGCGACCCTGAGTGTATCGCCGTCGCGCCTGAACACGGCGACGCGGTGGCAGATTGGGCCTTCGGGTGACCCGTGGAAGAAGTACTGGCGGCAGAGCTCGAGGACGGAGATTCTTTCGTAGTCCGGGTCGTCGGCTCGCCAGGGAATTTTGTGTCCATCCTGCCAGTTGGGGGTGGCCATGACCTCGCTGACTGGCAGGTTCTGCCACTCCGTGCCGGGTGGGTATTGCGGGTCACCGAGCGTGGACTCGCCGAGGTCCTGCAACAGCGCCTCGAGCTCGACGGTGTCCCTGCTGCACAGGTCGAGGACGATATCGGAGAGCGACAGGAAACCCTTGTGCACCAGTTCGCCGTTGGAGGCGTCGACGACGGGCGCGGAGAGAACCCCGCGCCGCGCGAGCTGGCGCAGCGCGTCGACGATCTTGGTGTCGGGCCACAGCGTCAGGACCCCGGGCTGCTCGTCGTCGTCGGGGCACTCCGCGTTCTCGTTCGCGCGCTTGGCCCGCAAGAGTTCACCGACGGAGGTTGACTCGAGGAGGGCGCGGAGCCTCGACGCGAGCACCGTGGCGCGGTGCATGGACATGAGCTCGTCGGGGGTGGCGTCGTCCGAGGAGGAAAGCGACGCGGTCCTCGACGACGATGCCCGCGTGGTGACGTTGGAGCACGCGGCGACGGAGCCGGGGCCCAAGCCCGCCTCCCCGCCGCCGGGGGTGGACGAGAGCTGGGGCGGGGTTGAAACCAGCGAGGGAGCGGACGTGGGCGGGCAAGGGTGCGCGCCGGAGACCTGCCGCGGGGTGGATCTGGCGGTGACGACGCGGATCTTTGGAGGACCCGGGAGTGCGCCGTCCATGCTCGCGCGGTGCTCGTCGAACATGTGCGCAGCCGCGGACGTCTCGCCTGGTTTTAACCAGGTGGTGCGGGGCTCTTGGATGAGCCGATAGGGAAGGGGATTTGTTTGAGAAAGTTCGTCCTCTCCCACTTCACGGGGCGCGAGGGAGGGATGACGACGGTGTGGCGGCCACGCGTGAGGATTCCAGTTCCGGATATCGACGGTGCCGATACTGACGAGAATCGGAGAGACGAGTCGACCAAGAAGGGCACGAAGCGGAAGAGAGCCCCTCCCACAAAGGGGCCGTGCGAGCACGGGGTGAAGAAGCGCTCGACGTGCAAGGTGTGCAGTGCTTGTCCACACGGTCGTCGGCGCTCCAGGTGCAAGGAGTGCGGTGGGTCAGGAATATGCGAGCACGGTCGTCAGCGCTCTCTGTGCAAGGAGTGCGGCGGGGCATCAATATGCGAGCACGGTCGTCGGCGCCATCAGTGCAAGGAGTGCGGTGGGTCACAAATCTGCGAGCACGGTCGTCGGCGCCATATGTGCAAGGAGTGCGGCGGGGCAGGAATATGCGAGCACGGTCGTCAGCGCTCTACATGCAAGGAGTGCGGTGGGTCACAGATATGCGAGCACGGTCGTCGGCGCTCTACATGCAAGGAGTGCCGCGCGGTGAAACAGTAGTTTTGCTTGTGAACGTGGCCATCAGCGCCGTGTGTGAAACCCGATGCTACACGATCATTTGTTACAACGTCGCACGCAACGGCAGTTCCTCGCCCCCTCTGATCGTGTGCGCCCTCAGGAACAACCTCGCGGGCACCGTCCCGCTATCACCCTCCCCAGGGCTCAACACCACCCCGTTGGCGCTCATGAAGAAAGGCACACCCTCCGCCAAACCTGCGCGAACATCCACCCACACCGCCACCTCGCAGTCCGTCCGTATCCCCGACCTCACCTCCCCGTCGCCCGGCAGACCCGTCGCCATGTGCACGTGCCTCCTCCGCATCCTACGTAGACCGTGCGTACGTATGCTCTCCCACGCGCGCATCGACGTGCCGTGCACCGCCTCGTCCACCCCGCTGCTGTCGGTGAGACGCGTCATCATCGCGTCGTCGTCGATGACGTCGCCTGCCAGCGTGTGTCCCTGCGTGGCTCGTACGATGGGCCCGTATGAGCTGTCGGTGTCGTCGCGAAGCTCGAACCGCCCCTTGCCGTCCGCCGCCACGAGCGCGCGTATCTCATCCTCCGTGACCCCGCGGAACCTCGGGAGCGCCAGGACCCGCGCGAGGGGCACGAAACCCGTCGCGTCGAGGCAGTCCCCGAGCCCCGCCTCCATCGCGCCGTGGCGCAGAAGCTGGGAGAGATTCTTGGAGAGGCGTACCTTCGGGTCCATGGGACGCGACCGGCCCCTACCTCGGCCGCCCCTACCCCGGCCCCTGCCAACGCCGCCGCGGCCACGCGCGCGCACGCCGTCCGTCGGTGCGGTCATTCCCACCACACGCGCGGCGCCCGCGCGCATCCGTCTGGCCCCGAAAACTTTTGGTAACAACCAGAACATAAAGTTTCGGGACCAAACCTAGCTCGCTCACTCAGATCGAACACAACGAGTGGGCGCGGCGGCCACATGTCGGGTGCGACGATTCGGCGCCTATCGCGCGTCGCGGCGAGTACGGCCGCATCCGTGAGCGGACGGTTCGCATCGGTGGCCCATGCGACCGGCCCTGGCGCGGTGTCGACCGCGATGGGCGTCGCCATCACGAACCGAGGGTATCGCGGGCAGGCTTCGGACATCGCCGGCTGGAAATCGCGCGGGGGACTGCACCCCGCGATATCCCCGACCCCGTCGTGGTCCACGGCCGAGCTGCTGGACCCGCCGGGAGGTTCCGCGGACTCGGCGCCCATCGACGCGGACAAGCTCAGGAAGGTGGCGAGGCAGGCGAACATCGCGATCCCTGATGCAAAGGACGAAGAAGACGACGACGAGGTTGATCATCCGCTGTTCGCGGCGGCCGAGTCCCCGGCGGAGGGTGCGCTGCGTGGCGTGAACGAGGTCCTACGGTTCGTACAGGCGATGGATAAGGTGGACGTGGAGGGGTTCGAGCCCATGTGGACGGTGCTGGACGACGAGCGGTCCTCGCCGCTTCGAGCGGATGAGGTGGCGGGTCGGGACGTTTCCTTACGAGCGCGAGGTAAGAAGGGGGACTCGACGGACTGGGTCCTGGACGGTGTCCCCGCCGAGGCGGGCGTGGACGGGTGGGCGGCGGCGGACGGGGACGAGCTCGTGGGGTTAGCGCCTGACTCGAGCCGCGCGCCGTTCTACGTCGCCGCGAGAACCTCAGGGACACCGCCAGAGGAATGATAGGTTTCAAAAGTTGGAAATGAGATTCATCCGAGTTCTAGTAGTCTAAGCTATGGGCGGTTTAGAGTCTCGCGTGGACGCCTTGAACGCAAACGCGGACGCCGCGAGCACCCCACCGTTCGCCGCCAGCGCGGGTCCAACCCCGACCCCGTCCGCCAACGCACCGAGCGCGATTGGACCGATCAAAAGACCGACGTCGCCGAAGGTTCTGTACGTCGAGAGCGCCGTCGCGCGGATCTGCTCGGGGGACACGTCCGCGGCGTACGCGGCGGGCGCCGGGCCCATGAGCGAGTGCGCGCCCGCCCACGCGAGTGAAGACGCGAGGAACACGGTGGGGTCGTGCGTGGTGCCGACGACGGCGACGGCGACGGAGGACGCGGCGACGCAGGGCGCGATGACGGCGGCCCGGCCGAACCTATCCCCGAGAACCGCGCCGGGACCTATACCGAGCGCGCTCGTCGCCGCCATCGCCGTGAACAACGCGCCGAGCCCCGCGGGCGTGTACCCGTGCTCCTGTATGGCGAGCAGTGGCAGTAAGGTGGCGCGGCCGCCCGCACCGCTGAAGAAGAGCGCCGCGTTGAGGCCGCTCACCGCCAAAAAGTCCCTCCGCGACAGCAGCGCCATCATCCGCCCGCCGTCCGTCACCGACTCTTTCTTCAGCCCAACGCCGCCGCCTGCGCTGCTCGCGACGCCCACGTCGCCGGTCGCCGCGAGTTCAAACACCTCGCGCTCAGCCTGGGGCCCATCGTCGCGCACCTGTTCGTTTGAACCGCCGCGTGACTTTAGAGTCTCGGGCACCGTTCGCGCGGCGTGCCACCCGGCGAGCGCGCACGTCATCCCCACCGCCACGAACGGGCTCCTCACGCCGAGCTCCATCACACCGGACATCAGCCCACCGAGCGCGGGACCGACGGCGGCGCCCGCGAGCACCGCCGCCTGGTTAGCGCCGAGTACCCTGGCCCGGTTAGCCGGCGTCGACGCGTCGGCTAGTAGCGCCTGCGCTCCGGCCATGTACACCGCGCTCCCGGCTCCCGCGATGAACCTCCAGAAGAACAGCTCGGGGAGACCGGTACACGCCGCGCTTCCCAGCATGCCCACCGCGGTTATCAGGGGTCCGGCGACGATCAAGGGTTTGCGGCCGTGTCGGTCGGCGATGACGCCGCACGGGACGTTGAGCACGAGCCTGGCCGCCGCGAATGCGCTCAGGGTCATGCCCACCTGCGCCGCCGTGGCGCCGAACTCGTCGGCGAACAGGGGTAGAACCGGTGCGACGCACGAGTGGCCCGCCATGAGGAGCGCGGTCGTGACGCAGATGTCCGCGACGCGCCTGTTCTCCTTGAGGAACCCCGCCAGATTCCACACCGACGAGAGACCATCTGAGGGCCCGTCTGGGGCGCCGGTCTTGGACGATGACGACGATGCGGTATCGTCGGGGTCTTTACATACATCGCGTCCGGACGTGGACGCCACGGACGACGAAGAGAAGGACCTTCGAGCCTCCCACCTCTCCCCGAACGTGGACTCATCCCCGAACCGTCGACGTGGGTGCCCAACATCCACGAGCCACCCCGACGCCGGCGGTTTACACGGATCCCACGTATCTCGCCGGAGATCCGAGTACCCGACGACCGCTGGCGTCGCTCGCCGCGCGGAGGAGATCCCTCGCCGAAGGGTTCCGACCGCCGCTCGCGTCGCCATGGCCGTGGCGAGCGCGGAAGTGTCCCGGTCGGGGGCGTTTCCGAGCCCGTACTGTAACCTGAAAGGACCCATTTGCCAAAAACAGAAACTGAACACCCAACCTTGAGAGAAGTCTTGTTCGACCCTCACACGACGAGGCGCGGAGGCACTCCGACCCTCGAGACGCCGTCGGGACGCCGCGCCCGTGACAAAGGGCATCGAAACGCATCGATCGCGCGCGAGTGACGGCACGGTCCGTTTCCAAGCGTCGACCAGCCGGCTGGGTGCCAGAGGCAGAATTGAGCGGTTGCCGAGCGTCCGCCCTGGAGTGAAGTGAAGATGGCGGAGACGGAGACGATGGTCGAGGCGCGCGGGCCGCCGGTCGATCGACCGGAGCCTTCGGTGGGTGAGCCGTCCATCGCGGAGGTGTCCAACGGCGCCGGGGACATCTCGCCGCCCCGACCGGGGACCCCGAGGCCCGCGACCCCCAAAGCCGCGGTCGTCGAGGCCTCACCCGCGGCCAAGGAGGAAGTCATCAATGCGGAGAAAGTCGGGGTGGCGCTGTTCGATCTGGACCACACCATCATAGACACCAACAGCAGCTGGCACTGGTTGCAGCACGAGGTGAACAACGGCAAGGTTGGACTCAGCATGCTCATGACCGCGATCTACTGGTTCTCGAGGTACGCGCTCGGTTTCGGCGCGGGAGCCGAGCGGGCGGGCGCGGAGGCTGCGGAGCTCTACGCGGGCGAGAAGGAGGATGACCTCAACGAACGCGTCGTCACGTTCTTCCGAAAAGAGCTCTCGCACAGGGTCCGGCCGGGGTGTAAAGAGACGATGGACAAGCACAAGTCCGACGGCGTGAGATGCGTCATGTGCACCAGCTCCTGGCAGCACCCCGCGCGAGCCGCCGCGGCACTCTACGGCCTCGAGCCCGACCCGAAGGACGTCATCTCATCCGTCATGGAGGTGGACCCGACGTCCGGCGTGTTGACCGGTAAGATCCAAAAAGTGGCGTACGGGGACGGTAAGTGCGTGGTTACGAAGGAGTGGGCGGACGCCAACAACATCGACCTGAACCTCTGCTGGTTCTACACCGATTCCATGTCGGACGTCGCGCTCATGGAAGCGGTTGGGTTTCCAGTTGCGGTGAACCCGGATGCCAGGCTGCGGAAACACGCCGAGACGAAGGGGTGGCCGGTGGAGGACTGGGGGTTGGCGGAGGATAAGAGCAAGAAGCCGAGGTACGCGTACGCGTGCCTGACGCTGAAGGGGTCCAGCCAAGGGCCGGGGTGATTGATGGATGCTACGCAGTAGTAGCGCCGCGAGTTGAAACATTGATTATTTTTTCACCCGTCCAAAATGGGATCTTCTTCGCGAACTTCCTCGTGAAAATCGGCATTGTCAAGAATCGCCAACGCACACGATACGATGCCGAAGGAATTCACCGGTTGGGATAACAACTCCACCAACGCCCGCCCGGGCTTCTCCCGCGCCGTGGGAAGGAGCCTCGTGCCCGGCCGCTCCGGTTCCGGTGAGTACCCGCGCGCGACCCCGGACATCTCCCGCCCCGAATGGCAATTGTGAAATTATCGGGATAATTGGCGCCGAGTCTTCGCAGCGCGTCACCGCCCCCGCGACACCCCGTCCTGACCCGCGGTATCCCCACGATTCGACTTTTCAGACTACCCCAAGTACACGTTCGAGGGTGCCGTCGAGATTACCTCGCAGCGCAACACCCGCGGCACGCTTCAGTACTGGGACGACGTCAAGGCCGGCGCCGAGGACCCGGAGGCCAATTTCCGCGTCGCAAAGGAGACGCGCGCGAGGCAGCGCTCCTCCGCCGTCGGCGCCGCGCTCAAGTTTCCCCCCGAGATCCTCGGCGACATATACGCCGATCCCGTCGAGGCGAAGAAGCGCGCGCAGCTCCAGCGCGCGCTCTCCCACGACCAGCGCGCGGCCCTCCAGAAGGAACTCCTCGACGGCTGGGCGCAGGTGGCCGGCGACGACAAAGCATTGAAGTCAGCCTTCTCCGCGATGAAGGAACCAGCCGTACCCGCCGAGGCTCCCGGCACCCCACTCAAGGTTGACCTGGTCGTGACCGAGTCACCAACGAAGGACGGGCCCGCGAACGCTCCCCCGGCCTCCACGTTCAAGCGCGAGATGCCCTCGGTGCCTTACTCCCAGTGCTACACCGACGTGGTGAGCTACGGAGGCGTGAAGAACGAGAGCAAAACTTCGTTGACTGCGTAAGAGACTCTTGGATGTTGGTTTGTACACAGAGGGAGACACGACGACGACGAGAAGACGCGGGTGTCGTTCGTAGGATTATATTAAATACAACACTGAGTGTGTCACAATCAACCGCTCAGTCCACGCCGCTCATGGTAGCCTCCGCCGGGCACAACCCGGCGTCTGGCACCGCCATCCCTTTCTCCCGCAGCTCCCTCACCATCGCGTCGTTGTGTTCCCTCGTGCTCTTGGCCACCGTCAGCTTCCGCCTAGCCTCGAACTGGCTGTTCGCGAGCTGCCGCTTCGCCTCGTCGACGGACACATCGGGCTCATCGCCGGTATCGTCTGCGGATGCGTCGGGGGCGTCGACTGTCGCCGTGGCGTTTGCCGGGTTGGCCAGGACGCCCTCCTGGAACCCTTCATTCGCTTGCTTCTCCGGCGCCGGCGGCTGCATCTTGTTATCCATGAAGCACTTGAGTAGCGCGCGCTTACGTTCCATCTCCACGTCGTACGCCGCGCCGATCGTGGACGCCACCTTCTCGCTCGCCTCCAGCCGCTCGAGGGTCTCGGCGAGGTTCATCTTATCGAACATGTCGGTGTCCTCCTTGGCCATCTGCTTCATTCGCTTGATGACCTCGGCGACGTTGTTGCGGTCGTACCCGGCCCGCGTGGTTTTGTCTACCTTGAGGTCGCCGGAGGCCTTCTTGGCCTCGCGGATCTTCTGCTTCTGGCCCATCGATGCTGTTCGGTCGCTCCGAGTAAATGCGAAAAGTGTCGGCGGAGGTTTTTGGCTGTCGGGGCGACGCCGGTCGGTGTGCGGCGGTGGTGCGGCGGTGGTGTTCACGCGGCGATTGGACGCGTCGTTGAGGACGAGCCGACGGTGAAGGAAGGATGGGCGATGCGCTCGGTGGTCGCGCGCCCCGGTGTGTGGCGAGAGGACGGGCCTTCGGTCCTCGACGTAACCTAGCCATTTCCAACAGGCCCATACAAGTAATTTGGCCCTCGGGCTCCACGTCAGCGGCCTTTCACTAGCACTATCCGACGCGCCGAGGGCAGTGGACGAGAGATATCAAACCGGCCATGCTCGTCACGATGCACGCCACGCGAGTCATCGCGACGCCCTCCCCGCGCGTCTCTTCGCCCGGATGGAGGCGTCGATCCATGACGCCCGTCTCGAGCGCTATCCAAAACGAACAAGTGTCCACGGCGATCGCGAAGGCTTCCCTCGCGTCCCTCGCGTCCATCGTGCTCGCCGTCGTGAACCCGACCGCCGCGCTAGCGGTCGGCCCCGTTTCCGTCCCATTCGAGAACGTGCGGTACGAGGAGGTGGCGTGCGAGAAAGGCACGATGAGCTCGGTGGGCGGGTCCATCAATCTCAAGGCTGGCGTCGCGTGCGTCAAGTTCACCGCCAAGGCGGTCAACCCGTCTTCAAAAGCCCTGAACAACGCGGACGTGTACGGCCGCGTGTACGACGACGCGGGCAGCGCGGTGACGGACGTGGCGGAGAACAACAGGATCGCGTACGTCGATTCCGTGCCGGGTGGAACCAGCGAGGTGAGTTTCGTGTTGACGATGGGTAAGAACCAGCTCGACGCCGGGCCGCTGCACTGGCAAGGGCTGAAGGCGTCGGGGTTCACCGGGAAGATCCTGCCGGGGCAGACGGGATCGACGGGGCTTTTGGGGGAGAACGAGTGCGACCTGGCGCCCGACCCGGGTGAGTGCGAAGAGGAGCGAGCGTTGATGGCCAACATCCGATGAGAGCGACGACGTAGCCGATTGTAAATGTAAATCTTGTTTTGTTCATCTGCACTTCGTCGCCAAGACTTTCGGCGCTGCAACCCTCCCGTGAACACTTCCCATGAACAAGGGCGGCGGCGAGAAGGCTCGCGCCGAGAAGGCAGACCGGGAAGGGGGCGGTCGCGGGGGCCGCGGCCGCGGCCGGGGCGGCGCGACGGTCAAGAAGGGCGCGCCTCGGGTTCCCTCAGCCCCGGCGCCGGGAGGAAGGCTTCGAGT
>Ga0115567_10003037_pt1 | contig 16641 bp, 12 predicted proteins | sample COGITO_mtgs_1204_2_FD_88679 | JGI IMG/M metagenome (GOLD analysis project Ga0115567, IMG submission 88679) | Pelagic marine microbial communities from North Sea - COGITO_mtgs_120412 | ecosystem: Environmental > Aquatic > Marine > Epipelagic | place: Germany:Helgoland, sampling site Kabeltonne... | reverse complement strand
GGCAGGATATCCAAGTAGCTGACCACCGTATTGACGGTGCGGCCTTGCTTGATCCCCCCAGCCCAGCGCACGAAGAACGGAACCCGGACGCCGCCTTCGTCGACGGTGTTCTTGAGGCCCTTCATGCCTGCATTGTCGCTCATCATCGGCTTCCCGTCTTTGTCTGTACCAAGCTGCACTTGGGGACGGCCAGCAACCCCTCTCAGGCCACACCCGACTCGGGTCATCCCATTGTCCGAGGTGAAGATGACGATTGTATTGTCCAGCAGGCCCCAAGCCTCCAGCTGTTCGAACATCTGGCCCATACAGTGGTCGATATGCTCGATCATCCCGTAGAAGCCAGCGGCATGCCGGGGGAAACCCAGATCCTGAAAGTATTGTTGGTACTTCGGCGGGGCGACGAATGGGCTATGCGGCGCATTGGTCGAGAGATAGGCGAAGAAAGGCTGATCGGAATCCTTGACCGATTGGATCCAGCCCAACGTTGATTTGAAAAGAACATCTGTGCAATAGCCCTTGGTCTTCACAAACGTGCCGTTGTGCTTGAACACTGGATCGAAGTACCTATTGCCAGGTGCATCCGCACACGAGCCTTCGTATTTCTGGCCGATCCCTCCCGCGCCGTGAATGAACACTTCGTCAAAGCCCCGATTCTCTGGCTGGTATGGGGCCTCATCACCCAAGTGCCACTTGCCGAAGTACCCCGATGTGTAGCCAGCTAGCTTGAGCACTTGCGGGATGGTCGTCGCCTCCAGATTGAGCCGTTCACGCTCGTGGATCGTGTGCGTCACCCCGTTGCGAATCGCATGATTCCCAGTCATAATTCCGGCCCGACTTGGTGCACAGGTGGAGCCCATCATGAACCGATCAAAGCGAACGGACTGGGCATGCATGGCATCCAGGTTCGGCGTCCGAATCCAGGGATGCCCGTGCGCCCCCACAACCGGATAGCCCTGGTCATCGGTCATCACGAAAATTACATTGGGCTTTGCGGAGTCCGCAACGCCAAGAAAAGGTGCCGCGCATACCGCGAGAAGAAGGAGTAAGTGGTTCATGCTAAGTGTCCTGTGTGGTGTGATGAACTGGATATGTAGACAGACGAAAAAATCCCGATGCTGTAACGCGTAGGACGGAAATCTTTTTGCGTCGCATACCATCACCCGATCTGCTCCCAGTGCTTTGGGAAACTCGTCGCGGGTAAAACAGTACTGCACCAGCTCAACATGTCTCGCCACTCATCGCTTGCGTAGCGTTCCGACAGGCGAAAAAGGGCCAGGTTTTCGACATCAGCTTGCGCGGCGAGTCTGGCCATCGAAGATATCGTCGTGCGATAGTTTCGTCTTGCTGGATCAGCGTCTTGATCGCCATATTGCGCCTTGCAGACCACCGTCGAACATCCGTTCAGTTCCGAAACTAGCTTTGCAAAGGCGGCGTCATCAAGGAGAAAGTCCGTGAGATATGCGATAGAACTGGTGACAATCTCTCCTAACGCAACCAGACCATGGTCGCGCCCTTGTTGCTCTCGCGGCCATCGGCCCGCACTGCGGTCACTTTCAGAGTCATCTGGGCAATCTGCTTCAAGCCGGGGATTGTGCAGACGAAGCCCGTGCCTTCTATGTCTGAGGCGATCAACTCATAACCCGGTGCATTACCCACTGCGCGGTACAGGTTGTACGACGCAGCATCCGCACTGGCGCTCCAGGCGAGTTTTACCCGGTTCTTACGGCTCTCTCCCGCGACCTTCAGGGCTGCAGGCGCGGCAACCAGCGTGTACGCCGGGATGGCAGTGATGACATAGGTCTGGCCGTGGGCAGTCTCTATGCTGACCTCATCCAGCCCCTTGGCCACAAACTCGACCGTCTGCCCTGCCTGGGTCTTGATCAGCGCCTTAGCGACGTTTGGATAGCGCAACCGCAAGGCCCCGCCAACGTTGGCGAGGACCTCAAACTGATCGGCTTGGCCATCAGACCACTGCGCAGAGACCTCGAAGTTGCCGCGTGCTAGGAGACCTTGATAGCTGCCATTAGACCATGCGGCGGGCAAAGCGGGCAATGGCGCCACGACGTAGTCTTGACTCTGCAGCAGCAACTCAGCAACCCCGGCAGTCGCTCCGTAGTTGCCATCTGCCTGGAATAGCGGGCCACCGCGGTGATCGTTGAATAGGTTGTGGAGAAAGTTACCGGCCAGCAAATCCTGATAGAAGAGATACGCCTCATCGCCGTCACAGACGCGGGCCCAGAAGGCGATCCGCTCGGCACGTGCCCAGCCAATCTTGGATTTGCGAGTGCGCAAGGTCAGGGTTTTCTCGACGGCATCAAGCCAGGCTGGGGTCGCGCTGTTAATCAGCTGCCCTGGATACGATCCAAGTAGCATGGAGGTGTGCCGATGGTGCGGATCAAGCGCTTTACTAGCGTCGCAGTAGAATTCTTCCTGGCGAAATTCCTTGATCTGCCCCGACTTGCCGATCTGGATCGGATCCAGAAGCGGGAGTTGCTTTTCGAATAGCGCCAAGCGGGAATCGGTGCGTCCGAGAATCTTGGCCGCCGTCAGAGTGTTGTGATGGTTTTCGTAGAACATTTGCTGGTCGAAGGTCGTGCCAATGGTATTTCGCAGCTTCTGCTCCGGGGACGATGAGGGCTTGGCCAGCAGAGCATCATCGATTTCCTGCACAAAGCGGGAAACGAAATTGGCCTGTTCGTACATGACGGGATAGACGGTGTCAGCCAGCAGAGACTCATCACGTGTGTAGTCATAGTAGTCCCAGAACATCTGCGCGATCCAACAGCCCGTGCCAAAGCCGGCGATGGGCGTCTTGCCGGGAACATTGTACGGATTGGTCCAAAACGGCCCGGACCAACCATTGTCTCCCTTCTCGTCCAGCTGCGAGGGGTTGTACTGCTTGATATATTGCGTGGCGTACTGCCGCTGGCGATGGACGAAGACTTCGAAGAATCCGACATAGGACTCGAACAACTCAGGCAGGTTGGCAGAGAAGGCCGGCGCGAAAGCCATCTGCACGTTCGTATCGTGCAGGTACTGAGACGACCATGGTGGCCGTGCATAGACATTCCAAATCCCCTGCAAGTGGGGTGGGAGCGTGCCGGCGCGCGAGGAGCAAATCAACATGTAGCGGCCAAATTGGAACGCGAGTTCCTCAAGGTAGCGGTTCGAGGCACCATCGGGATAGGCATCAACCAGCTTGTCGGTCGAAATCTCCGGAACGGTCGCTCCGAGATCGATACGTACGCGATCGAACAGCGCTTTGTAGTCCGCCTGATGGCTGTCTCGCAACGCCTTATACCCCTTCGCTGCTGCCTCGGCCACGCCGCGGCTGACTTGGGCGTGGGGGTGCGGAAACCCGGCCAGCTTTTCGGTCAGCTCTTGTGTCAGGAACACTTGAGGGTGGAACTGGTAGTTGGTGCCGACCGCAATCAGCACCACTGCGCTATCCGCGCCCGAAACCGAGAGTGTCCCCTGCGGGTCAGCCGTCATCGTGCCGCCCTTCGGGATGACCTTGAACTGGCCCTCAAACTGGATCTTGTAGTGCGTCATCTCTCCCGAGAGCGTGATCGTGTCGCCCTTGGCCGAAACCGATCCAGACTTGCCCGCGCCCAAGAAGGGAATGGTGGGACGAAGTGCAAATGACAACGCGCCAGCCTTCGATGCGCTGAGTTGGATTGCCATCACCTTATCCGGATAGCTGGTGAAGTACTCCCTGGCATACGCCACACCATTTGCCTCGTATGCCACAGAAGCGAGAACTTCGTTCAGATCCAGCTCTCGCACGTAGTTGCTGGTGTCGCCGTGGTTGAAATCCAGGTATACTTCGCCAAAGTTGTTAAGGCCTCTGCGTTTCAGCCCGCGATCTGCTCCCCAATCGTAGAGGCTATTCTCCGTGATCTGAATTCGATCGCTCGCCGTGCCACCGAACACGTTGATCCCCATGTAGCCATTGCCCAGCGGAATCGAATCATTTACCCAGCCGAAATCGCTATCCGGCGCCGGCTTGTCATACCAAAGCCGCAGCGCCTTGACTGGCTCCGCAGCCATAACCACCACCCTTTCCTGCACCAAATCGGCACGCCCGTGATGACTACTCGTCGCCTTCCCGGCGTTCGCGAAACTCGAACGGGACTTCCTCGAATGTCTTGGTGTTAATCACCGTGACATTGTTCAGACAGACCTCGATCAACGCGTCCATATCCAACTTTGCTTCTTCGCGCTCGATCTCTTCAACCGTGGCCTTGGTGGCTGGCGAATCGGGCATGAACACGGTGCAGCTGTCGGCACATTGCTGCTTGGAAATGTCGTAGGTCTCGATGCGCCGCGCGATGGCTACGGTCTCGCGCTTGTCCATCCCCAACAGCGGCCGCAAGATCAACATGTCAGTGGCACGGTTGATTACGTCCATATTCGGCAAGGTCTGACTGGCTACCTGGCCCAGGGCATCGCCGGTCACCAGCGCGGTCCGATAGAGGGCATACGCCAGGCGGCCGGACACTCGCGTCATAATCCGACGATAGAGCACGGTGCGAAACCTCTCCGTACAACCATCGCGTACGGCACGCTGTGCGCCCAACATGTTACAGGCCCAGACGCGGCCAGCCTTCTGGTAGCGGTTTAGAACGGTGGCGAGTTTAGCCACTTTCTCGATACTTTCCTGCTCGGTGTAGGGGAAGCTGTGAAAGGTCAGGAAGTCGACCCGGCAGCCACGCTTCATGGTGAGGTAGGCAGCGATTGGCGAGTCGATTCCGCCTGAGAGCATCACCATGGCTCTGCCGTTGCTACCGATGGGCAGGCCACCAGGGCCGAGCTGTTCGTCGGCAAAGATGAACGTCCACTGTTCCCGTACCTCGACCCAAACCGTGAGCATGGCATCGTCATTGAGGTGAATTTTCAGGCGGTCATATTTGGGCAGCAAGCGATCTGCAAAGTGAATCTCGATCTCTTCAGAAGAAAGCGGGAAGCTCTTCTCACCGCGCCTGGCCCGGGTGCGATAGGTGACCACTTCATGGGTGGCAGCAAGCTCGCGATAGCCGATGTCCACAATACGGTCGACGATCTCTTCGATCTCTGGAATCGCGGTGGGAGTGCGCACGCCCAAGGAGAATGAGTCGACCCCGAACACCCAGGTGAGCTTGCGGGAGATATCGGTGATCATTTCAGGAGTGAAGGCGATATACTTGGGCCGCACGACCATGATTCGCCCCCAAATGCGCTGCACTTGCAGGTCCGGCCACTCTCGCAGAGCGCGGGCGATGTTGCGGACTAGCATTCGCTCGAAAGCCGACCTGCCGCCCTTCTTGATGGCAATCTCGGCATAGCGACAAAGGACGGCATTGCAGGGCAGTCCTGCTGTAGTGAGGTGATTCAAGGCGCGCGTCTGCCCCCATAGGCTCTAAGAAGCGTACTGACATCGTTATCATCCGCCCAATCCAGCGGCGTGCCCTCGAGCCCGGCTGCGGAAGGAGGAGCACCGGCCTTCAACAGCTGCTTGGCCAGCGCGGTATGATTGACCAGCGCCGCAACATGCAGCGGCGTAACACCGTCGCCGTCTGCCAGGCCGGGATCGACTCCCGCGCGAATCAGGCGAGCGGCTACGGCCCAGCGCTTGGCGCTCATGGCGACCATCAGCGCCGTCTGCTGCTGCGGAGTTCGCACATTCTTGTCCGCACGCTCGGCGAGGTAGCCAGCGATCTCTACGTGGTCCTGGAGAGCAGCGAGATGAACTGGGGCCCAGCCATGGCGATTGGCCGCATTTGGGTCTGCGCCAGCGGCCACGAGCAAGCGCACGAGAGGAAGCTGACCAAAAAAGATGGCGTCGTGAAGAGCACACTGGGTGCCGTTGTAGCGCGCGTTCACGTCGGCGCCGTTGTCCAGCAGAAAAGATACCATCCTCGTATGATTGGCGTTCGCAGCCGCGTGGAGCGGCGTAAAGCCGTGTCGATTCGCCGCCTGGACGTCTGCGCCATTCTGAAGCAGGGCCTGGGCGATCGCGACCTTGCCCTGCCGGGCTGCATAGTGAAGCGGCGTGAAGTCGTCCCGGCGCTCGTCGACGCGCGCACGATCATCATTCAGCAAGTCGTGCGTTTCAGGGAGGTCACCGTCGACCACAGCCTCAAAGATGGTGGGTTCCTTGACGGTCTGGCAGCTGACCAGCAGAGCAAGAAGCAAGAGCGAAATATGGCTGTATATCCGGGGCACGGCAGTGGTCTGAAATCGTGAGAATGAGGGGATAGCACAGTACGTAGGTCCGAGATCCAGGCGAACGCGAACGCGTGGTTGACGGTGCCAAGTTTATCGTCTCCGCCGATTCGTGTGGCGATTATAGAGAACGGTTCTATATCTTTTAGTCTGAGGCCGCGCCGCGGCACAGTTTCTAGTCCAGCCTAAGTCAACGGTGTAGACCATGCGCGTCAGCCAGGCGATGTTCAGCAAAGGGTTCGGAGGTGCCGAGCGGAGTTTTGTCGACACCGTTTCCTTACTATCCCGGGCCGGTCATGAGGTTCAGGCCTTGTGCCATGTGGATTTCATGGCCCAGGACAGGCTGGAAATGGAAAATGTGACGGTCGAGCCGCTGAATATAAGCGGAGAGTGGAATCCACTGTCGCAGCACGCGGTCTCGCGAGCGATCGAGCGCTATCGGCCAGATTTGGTCCATGCCCACCTACGGCGCGCAGCCTGGTTTGCCGGAAAGGCCGGGCATATGGCGGGCATCCCCGTAGTAGCCAAGTTGCACAACTACGTGGACCTCACCCGCTACCGATACGTGAATACCTTGATCGCCACTACAGCCGATGAATGCCGCTACGCGCTGGCGCAGGGCTGGTCTCCGAACCGAGTGACGATTATCCCAAACTTTTCGTCGCTGCCGGTGCGGAATCCGCAAGCGGCCCCGACCGGGCAACCGCTCCGGCTGTTGAGCTATGGACGGTTTGTGCAAAAGAAGGGATTTGACCTGCTGTTGCAGGCAGCGGCTGAACTGCGCGACGAAGGCCTGGAGTTTGTGCTGACCCTGGGGGGCGAGGGTGCCGAGCAAGCAGCGCTGGAGGCGATTATTGCCGACCGGGGTCTGAGCGACTCCGTAAAGATGATCGGCTGGGTCGAAGATGTGGTCCCCTTGTTGGAGCAGGCAGACCTGTTTATCTTGCCCTCCCGCTCAGAACCCTTTGGCATTGTCATTTTGGAAGCGATGGCCTGTGGCGTCCCGATCGTCAGCACCTGGGCTGAAGGCCCTCGTGAGATCCTGGACGGGACAACCACCTATTTTGCATCGGTGGACAGTCAAAGCTCATTGACAGACGCCATGCGGCGGGCAATGGCCGACTCTGAAGGACGTCTGCAACACGCACAGAATGCGCTCGCCACCTTCCGCGAGCACTATTCAGAAGGTGCGTTTCGGCTTAAATTACTAGAGTTATACAAGCAACTCGCCCAGGAAACCCATAGAAAAACGGATTCTGTGGGCGGGCTAGCCTGAACTGCGCTGGCGAATGCCGAGCGTACGCTTACGGTCTTTAAAAGCAATAGATTGCGAGAAGCGACATGCCTGATACGCCTAAGATTCTGATCGTTGACGATCGCCCGGAGAACCTGTTCGCCATGCGAGCTGTTCTGAGCCAGCTAGATGTGGAGATCATCGAGGCAGACTCTGGCAACGCAGCATTGATGCATACGTTAAACCATGAGTTCGCTATGTGTCTGCTGGATGTGCAGATGCCGGACATGGACGGCTTCGAGGTCGCAGAGTTGCTGCGCCTATCGGAGAAGACCAAGAATGTGCCGGTCATTTTTGTCACAGCAAAGCATCAGACGGTACATGATCAAGTGCGGGGCTATGAAGCTGGCGCAGTCGATTACATCCTTAAGCCCATCGATGAAACCGTCCTCTTCAACAAAGTCGGAACCCTGCTGAAGATCTATCAGCACCAGCAGGAAATCGAGCGCCAACACGCGCAGCTGGAAGAAGAAATAACGCGCCGGATTGGGGTAGAGAAAGAGCTGCGCACGATGCATGACGAGCTCGAAGTGATGGTGGAGGAGCGCACTGCTGAGCTGCGCACCAGCAACCACGAGCTAGTTCGGCGTGTGCGTGAAAGCATGAAGGCTGTCGCGACGCTGAACTTGTTTCGCGAGTTAATCGATCGGGCGGATGAGGCCATTCTCGTCGCCGATATTGATGAAGGACGCCTGCTGGACAGTAACACCGCCTTAACCGAGTTGACCGGCTATTCACGCGATGCGCTGCGCACCATGTCCATTTTAGATCTGGCACTAGACCTGCCCGGCACCGCAAACTGGGATAGCTTCATCGATCGCTTGGAACACGGCCCAGTGATGGATAACGCTAAAACACGCTGCAATGGGAACAAGACTGTAGAAGTACATTGGAAAGTGGATCTAATCCGCCGGGGCGGCGGCCAGTATCTCGCGGCCACCCTGCGCACGCCGGGGCCAGAGACAACAGCCGATCCCCGCCCCCAAGAACTGCCAGTAGAGCAGATCAACGAAGCTCTGGACCAGCTCCACCAATCGACACAATTCCTCTTCGACACTGTCCAGTCTCTCGAAGGCTACGTGCGGCTGGCCGATGAACTCGTGGGGGCAGCCGCAGAAGCTGGCGTGGACAGCAACATGCTGAAGAACCTGGCCCATGAGCGCCCGCAGACAGAAACACTCCAGCAACTGACCCTGCTGCTGAAGGAATCCAACCTCCGCGTGGCAACACTGTGCCACTTGCCGTTCAGCGAAGAATACGATTCTTAGCGCGTGCCCATAAATTACGCGGTATTTTCAGCGCTCCGCTAGTTTGCCAATGGTGTGTCTGGCCTGGTCCGCCCTGAGTAACGATGTCTCGGCCGTCGCCGACGGCGAAAGCACCGTCTATTTCCGCTGAGTCTTCGGTCTCGTAGTAGCGGCTACAGGCTGCGGCCCCCGCCAACAAGCACTTAATCGGGACAAGAACATGCTACTCTGACAGATCACCGGCCATTTTCTTGACCTCAAAATCTTCTTATCCCAATTCGTCATCCGGGGGGGCTGTGGCCCGGATTGCGCCAGACTCGGCGTTAGCGCCGGCTGCTTCTTGTGTCCCACCAAGTATCGCTGACATTGTGGGCGCCCGCACTCGTGCCGTCATCGCGGATCAGGGTTTCGAACATCATCATTGACTCCACGTGGCCATCAGCGATTTGAAAATTGAACATCTTCAAATGATGAGGCTGATCAGAATAAATGTCGGAGGCATTGATCATATCCCAGTTGGATGAATTCCCCAAATAAGAGCTCGCCCACACATCCTCGGTGAAAGCAATACTGCGGGCGGGATTATTGATGTCAGCCATTTGCCTGGCAAGCCTGTCCCATGGGTAGCGCCCGGATATTACGTTGTGATCAAAGCCCACGATTCCTAGGAATGCAGCGGTAGTTCCCGGTCCCTCTGTATGCGTGTTGTACACGTACATTTGGGTAGGAGAATAGGTCTTGCGAATGTACCTGTCATCGTTTGGCTCGGCGGTGTCTGACGGGCAACGGTAGCTGCGGCCATGGTCCCGGCCGAGTGCCGATGCCAGCAGTGCCGGCTCGGCAATCTCGGCATCTGTGAGCACGCGGCCGTCATAGGCGCTGAATTTATCGTCCCAGCTGCTTCCCCCGTACTTGCTCTGGGTTGGATAGTGAGACACGTTATCTGCCGTATACATGGCCGCGAATAAGCCAATCTGCTTCAGATTGTTCATGCAGACACTGTTCCTGGAGCTATCTCTAGCTCTTGAGAGTGCTGGCAAAAGAAGTGCTGCAAGGATCGCAATAATCGTGATTACCACTAGTAATTCAATGAGGGTAAACGATCTGCTGCGTAACCGAATCACGGGAAAGGTATCCGCTTTTATCATAGTATCAGTCGGGGATGATTGCAGCCGTGCTGCGTGGCGTTCAACCTCGTACCCTAGCTGAGATTCTCCTCAGCTGCAAGTTGTCGTTCGCTCGTAGCTCGCTTTCGCGTGAGCACGCGTTCCAGCGCCCGGGCCGCAGCGACAAAGCCAAAGGTCCCAGTCACGAACGTCGCGGCACCATAGCCACTCGCACAGTCCAGCCGCATGTTCTCACTGGGCTCACAGGCCGGAGGCAACCGGATCTCTTCCGGGGAAAACACACAGTCCACCCGAAACCGTTTCCGGGTGTCACGTGGAAATTCATACTTTTGTCGTAATTTTTTACGCACATAGGCCAGCAGCGGGTCCTTGTAGGCCCGACTGAGATCTGCGGTCTCGATGCGCGTCGGATCGATTCTACCGCCTGCGCCCCCCACGGTCACGATACGAATTCTGCGCTGCCGGCAGCTGGCAATCAGATGACACTTGGCGGAAACTCCATCGATGGCATCGACCACGCAATCAAAGCCCTGCCCCAGCAGTTCTTCCGCATTCTCCTTCGTGTAAAACGCACGTACCGCGTGGCAGGTGCAGGACGGATTTATCGCTCGAACCCGCTCGGCCAACACATCCACCTTGGCTTTTCCCAACGTGCCATCCAGCGCGTGCAGCTGGCGGTTCACGTTGGTGATGCAGATGTCGTCCCAGTCGATCAGGGTGAGCGTGCCGACGCCGCTGCGCGCCAGCGCCTCTACGGTCCAGGCTCCCACGCCGCCCACGCCCACCACGGCGATGTGCGCCTGCCCAAGCCAGGCCAAATCCTCTGCTGAATACAAGCGCTCAATCCCGCCAAATCGATATGCGTAGGTCTCGTCCATCACTTCGGAACGATCCGCATGGAGGCGAGCTTCTTCTGCGCGGACTCATCGCCCAGTGCAGCCGCGTGACGATAGAGCTTCAGCGCTTTCGCATCTTCCTTGCGCATCTGATGCACCAGCCCCATCCCGAACCAGGCCGGACCACAATCCTGCCAGCTGCTCACCACAAGCTGATAGTCCGCAAAGGCCTTGTCATAATCTCCAGCCTGGAAGTGGAGCGATCCACGGTTCAAGGCCAGCCGACAGCCGTTCAGAGAATGCACGATGTGGTCTCCCTGCTGTCTGGCATCCGCCTGGATCCCGCGCGTGTAAACGTCCATGGCCTTATCCAGCTGTTTCATCTCCGTGTGCAGCAAGCCCATACTCAGGTAGATGCTAGCCGAGCCCTTCGATAACGAAACGGCCTTTTCAAAGTCCCCCAGCGCCTCCTCTCGACGGCCTTCCCGACGATGCACCCGCCCCCGGATCAGATAGGTGAAGTACGTGCCCGGCGAGGTCTGGACTGCGGAGTCCGCAAAACTCAGCTGCGTGCGATACACGGGCATGCGCACCAGTGACAGAATGGCAAATGATACCGCCACTCCTACAGCCACCTGCGGGACCAGCTTCTCTGAAATGGTCTCGGGCAGTTTCAGTTGGGTCAGAATAAGGATCATGCCCAACGTCCCCAGGTACATGCGATGCTCCATGTCTCCCCCGGTCGTCGTGCCCAAGGCCCCCGACACCGTCGGTAACAGCAACGTCCCGCCCACCCAGATCACACCAAATCCCACCACCAGCCAGTTGCGAACTCCGCAACGCCAAAGCAGCAGCGCCAGCACCACGATCGCGATCATACCACAGATCAGCGTTTGATCCTGCGGATAGGGCATGATGCCGAGGTTGAACGGTAGAAAGTACTTGCCGATGTAGACCGTAAATGCCTCGAGGGTGGCCAGAATCAGCTGCATTTTATCCAGCAGCTCCCATTGAAAATTCGGATCCGTCGCGTACGCCCCACGCATTCGCAGCCAGAGCACGATCAGCACGGTCCAGCCGACCACAAGTTTCACGTACGGCAGCGGCTGTTTATCGCGATGCACCAGCCAGTCCGCAGCCAACAGCAGAAACGGCAGCAGAATCGCGCTTTCCTTGGTCAGCAACGCCAGCACGAAGAGGATGAAGTGCGGAACCAGCCACGCATCATGCCCCTTGTTCCGCCAGTGATTCAGAGTCAGCCAGAGGCCGAGCGCCAGCGCGGCCTGCATCGTGTCGTTTCGTCCTGGAATCCAGGCCACGGCATGTACATGAATAGGGTGTGCTGCCGCCAGGGCCGTCCACAGCAACGCCGCCTTGCGGCTCAAGCCAAACGAAACCAATGCGGCATAGAGCAAGCCCATGCAGACCCCGTGCAGGACGACGTTCGTAAAGTGAAACATCGCGGTACTACCCCCACCCACAATCGCATCAAAGCGAAAGGATAAGGTCAGCAACGGCCGATAATACGCCTTGGTGAAAATCGAATTTGTGAACGAATCCCCGAGATTGGCCCAGTTCCCAAGATCCTCCAGCCGCCGCGCGATCAGGTCAAAATCATCCAGTGGCGAAAACCCAAACCACAGCGTCATGCTGTAGAGCAGCAGACAGCCCAGCGCAATCTGACCGGCGACAAGCCAGTCCGGCGCTTCGGCTTCGGTGCCGATAGTCTTTCGTTTTGTGCGGCTGCGACGTTTCGCCATGGTCTGTTCAGGCAGGGGTGAATTCAACAGAATCCGAGAACTGTAGTCGTTCGCGCGGAAGGAGCTTGCAATGCTGCTGATATGCTAATATTATTTCGTATAAACTAAATACCGTAGGGGTCCGTGTGGACATTGCCGAATTACAGCGTTTGCTGCCACATAACAGCCTGCGACGGGCCAGCGAGCTGCCGTCGCGTGCCGTCACGTGGACACTTAAGGCACTGTGCGGCAGCCTGGTGCAACTAAGCTGGGGTGGCCACTCCGCTGCCTATGCGCTCGCGGCCGAGTTGGTCACCGAGACGCAGCAGGCCCATCAATTCTGCGCCTGGATTCGACCAGCCGCTTCGGGCGTGCATCCGCCTGATCTCTACCGCTGGGGGATCGACCCGGCGGCGTTGCCATTTGTGATGCTTGACGAGCCGCTGGCCCGGCTGCAAGCGACCGAGACCCTGGCCTGCTCTGGAGCCTTCAGCACGCTGATTGTGGAGTGTGATCAGCACCTGGCCGTAGCCCCGGCAAAACGGCTTGCGGACTCCGCAAAACGCCATCAGGTGGTGATCGTGTTGCTGACTCCGCAAAAGGACAGCGGCAGTGGCCCCGGATGGCGACTTGCCCACGTGCAAGTGCGCACCGAGCGGCAGGCACTCCCTAACGGTAGGTTTTGCATCCAAGTCTGCGACGCGGATCGCCCAGAAAGCCCGATTCATACGGTGACGGTACATGGATCGACTGGCCTGCATTAGACTTCCTGCCTTTTCCCTACAGCAGCTGTTGCGCGGGCATCCCGGCTGGGCAGGCGATCCCGTAGTCGTGGTCGACCGCCAGCAGGCCGCCGGGGCAATTCTGCAACTCAACCAGAGCGCCGGGCAACTTGGGCTCAAGGCGGGCATGCGCTATGCAGCGGCGCTGGCATTGGTGCCGGGCCTGCGTGCCGGAGCGATTGATCCCTCGCAAGATACCGAGGCGAGGCGTGAGCTGATCGAGCTGCTGCAGGAGTTCAGTCCGGATGTCGAGCCAGCTGGAGAGCCAGGTGTTTTCTGGCTGCGCTGTGCCGGCTTTGAGCGCCTGTATGACTCGCCGCTGCAGTGGAGCCGGGCGGTGCAGAGCGGCCTGGACCTGCTGGGGTATCGGGCCACAGTGGTGGCTGGTTTCAGCCGCTACGGGACCTATGCCATCGCCCATAGCTGGTCTGGTGCCTTTGCCTTTGTCAACGTGGAGGCAGAGCAGAACGCCACGGGCCGGGTCCCGCTGTCCGCGCTGGCCTTGGGCAAAGCCGCCACCCGCATTCTGGATAAGCTCGGGGTTAGGACTGTGGCCGAGTTGCTGGCGATCCCTGCCGGAGAATTGCGCCGACGACTCGGACGCGATGCCCAACGCTGGCATCAGCGCCTGGCCGACATGCTCTATCTCCCGCTCCAGCCGGTCCCGCTGATGGCGCCGACTGTGCAGCGGTGCGACTTCAGCCCGCCCATCGATAACGAGCAGCAGATCTTGGCCAACTGCGAGGAGATGCTGACTTCGCACCTCGAGCGTTGTACGCGCCGGTCCCTAGCCGTGCGACGGGTCGTCCTGCACCTTACGTTCGAGGACAACGAGGAGCAGACAGTCACGATTCAGCCTGCGGGCCCCACCGTCAGCCTGCCGCAATTGCTGCTCTTGCTGCGGCTGCGCGTAGCCACGGTGTCCTGCGAGACCGCGATCACCACACTGCAGCTAGAGACCGAGGACGTCCCGCGAGAAGCAGAGCAACTGCTACTCTTCGCCGAGCATAGCCCCCGTGATCAGGACCAGGCAGCCGAGGCATTGGCCGAGATTCGCGCCCAGTTTGGCGAGGCCTGCGTCCAGCATGCAATTCCGCAAGATAGCCATCAGCCCGAGCTCCAGGTATGCTGGCAGGAGTTTGCTCAACTGCAGGCCCCCAAGCCCCAAGACGGCGTCCCCTGCTTGGTCCGGCGCGTCGAGACAACTCCGCAGCCGATGGTTCAACCCCGCGGGCGTATCTTGGGCCAGTGGCGTCTTGCGACCGCCTGGTGGCACGAGCCACTTCAGCGCACCTATACCTACATTGAGCTTCCCAACGGCATGGTGCACTGGGGCTTCAGCAACGGTCGCCTCTGGCTACGGCACGGCCAGATCGCGTAGCGCGTGGCTACCAGAGACGCAGGATATCGGGGAATGCCCCGTCCTCTACATTGGGTGCGGTGCTCAGCAGCGAGTAGGCACCTGCTTCGAACGCGTAGGTGGCAGCTGGACTCTTCGGCACACCAACGGCAAACGAAATCGCAAACACGAACCGGTCATACGACATGACAGCTGGACGTGGTGCCACCTCGACAAAGGAGTAGCCATCGCGTTCGGAGAAGTTGATCACTTCCCAGTGCAGGCCGATGTCATCAGGAAACTCCGACTCGGCCATCGCGCTGATTGATTTGCGAGTCCAGGACTCGCGCTCTTTCGCGGTGGCTGGCGGCGCTGCGGGTTCTGGGCGATCGATTGCCAGTGGCTCCGGCGGCGGCAGCTCGGCCAAGGGATCTGGGAGCTCAAAGTCATCTTGAGCGGGCACATTCGGGATCGCCGCATCTGGCAGCGGATCATCCACAATGGCTGGGGGCACTTCGAACGCCGGTGGCGCATCCGCAAGAATCTGAAACTCTTCTTTCACCGGCGGCAAGCTCAGGTCTTCTGGAGCGATCGGCTCCGGCAATACCACTGGTTCCGGCTCGGGCTCGGGGACGGCAACTGGCTCGGGGACGGGCATAACCTGCGGCTTCGGCTCAGGGGCAGGTGGCTGCTCCCCTGCTACGCGACGATACAGGTAGCGAATCTTTGGTGTCTTGGTTGCGGAGTCCGCATCGACCACGTGCAGCATGGTGGTCTTGCCCAGTTTCACCAGCCGCTTCGGCCCACCATCGGCAAAAACCATCGCGTTTTCCTGCAGGAAGAAACGGCGGCTTTCCTTCATCGGAAAGCGAAACGCGCTATCGAACCGATGCACCGTCAGCTCCGTGCCCTGGATCTCAATAATCTCTGCATCACGCGTCAGTTGCCCTTCGATCACCTCGATCCGTGCCTGCAACTGTTGCAAGTACTCCTCAGAGCCGCCCTGTAGACGCTGCTGTTCAATCCAAAGCTGGGCTTTTGACGGCTTCTGCTGCTGCAGCTTCCATTTCCCCGCAATGCCTTCCAGCGTCATTTCTGCGGCGCCCACAGCAAAGGCTGCAAGGAGGAAGCTTATCATCAGGATTTGTCTGGACATCGGCCGAAATCTCCCGCTTAAATCGTAATGTCATAACCTGCTTTCCAGCACGGTGATTGCAAGTCCTTCGGATCCCTTCGACGTTGTCGCTGGCGATTTACAAATGATCCGCTATCGTATCGTTTCGTCGCTTGATGATGCGGGTGTAGCTCAACGGTAGAGCCCCAGCCTTCCAAGCTGGTTGTGAGGGTTCGATTCCCTCTACCCGCTCCATTTCGTCCCAGGTGCGATTTTTGCGAGCTGCTCTCAGTCGAGTGACATACCTATGTGGAATGACGACTATCGTTGCCCGACCTGCGGTGCCCCACTCCCAGTAAAAAACCGCTTCGTGCGAGTTGTCGCCTGTGATTTCTGCGCAAATGTCTCGGTACTGGTAGATGATACACTTACAGCCAGCGGCTGCGTGGCGGCGCTTACACCCATGCCGAGCATGTTCTACCTGGATGCCCGCGGCACCCTGAAAGGCCGCCTCTTTAGCGCCATCGGACGGCTGCGCTACAGCTACGGAGACGGCCAGTGGGACGAGTGGTTCTTGAGCTTTGAGAACGGCGAATCAGGCTGGCTCCAAGAAGACGCAGGCGTGTTTACCTATTTCGACCGCACCGCTGTTACGGCAGACGCACCGCCTTACCGAAGGGCCAGAGCCGGGGCAACGATCCAAATTGGTGAGCAAAGCATGACCGTCACGGAGAAGGGTTCAGCGCAGATTGTCGGCGTCCAGGGCCAAGTCGGATTTCCAGTCGTACCTGGCGAGCCAATCATGTATGTGGACGGCACCGCTGGCGATAAGAAGGTCAGCCTTGAGTACGCTGGCTACGAGGTAGAGTTAAGCGTCGGCTACTTGGTGTCGCGTGATGAACTGACGGTGAAAGAAGAGGTCTGGTCCTAAGATGGATGAGGCTCTCCAAGAGAATTTC
>Ga0115567_10003031_pt1 | contig 16657 bp, 24 predicted proteins | sample COGITO_mtgs_1204_2_FD_88679 | JGI IMG/M metagenome (GOLD analysis project Ga0115567, IMG submission 88679) | Pelagic marine microbial communities from North Sea - COGITO_mtgs_120412 | ecosystem: Environmental > Aquatic > Marine > Epipelagic | place: Germany:Helgoland, sampling site Kabeltonne... | reverse complement strand
TTTTTTCAGGTAGGGAGGGGGGAAGGGCAAGGCGGGGCCAAATAAGAAAGGGGGGGGGGGGGGTGCCTGTTTCGAGGCCCTTTACGTCGTTGAGCTCGAAATTGACCTGGGTTGGGCCACGGAAGGGGTGACACAACTTGAGGATTCTGGTAGGCTGCTGAGTTTTCGAACAAAGCTACTGCGACATGCTGATAAGGCCCAGGCTCCCACCCTCAGAAATTGGGGTTTCAAAACAGTGCAATGGCCGGGTAAGATCATCGACTTCGGCTACAGGAGATGGTGAACCTCAGTCATAGTGCGATTTGGTTTGAAGTAGGAGTCCCCGAGGATAGCCCCAATTATGGAAATCACACCGGCCCTGGTGACCTGGGAAAAGTTCCACATGGTGAAGAGGCGTTCGGATGGAGAACAACAGTTGAATCGGAACGAGGGGTGGCTTGTAGGAACCCTGTTGCCACTGAAGTCCAACTTCGTTAGCGACGTGTTGTATCGAAGCGCTTCGGCGAACTCTGTTACACCCTTGTCCCCTACCTGCAGTTGTGTGTCTTGCGAGCGTCAGTCCGCATCTGCACGGCCAGAGTGTTCCAGCCAAAGGAGTAAGCTGCAGGACCTGATTGCCGCGGAGATCAATTGTTTGGATAGTGTCGTTGTGGTTCAGCGCGGCAGCAAGCGCGGTGGCGCCAGCATCTCCAATGTACCTGAAGTGTTGCAGCGTCTCAGCACGCACCGTTCCGAGCATCCGAGCAGCTTTGACACACACACGAGACCAATCGGCAGAGCGGGAAACACAGGGCAGGTACGCACCCTGGATACTTGCGATTTCCGAGGTTGAGGGTCTTGCACCACTTGTTCCCATCAAGCGCCTCTGCAATCGTGATGCAATCCACCTGCGAGTTCGACAAGCGCATGCTATTCAGTCCGCCATCTCACGCTCACAACAGAGCAGGACGACGCAGAGGAAGGGCATCTACGTCCGTGAATTGGGCCTCGAGACATAACGTCTTCTTCCCCTCCCTGAGCTCCCGGTCCGACGACATGAGAGGATGGTCTTGCCACAGCCGCTCATCACGCGAGAAGCCGAACTCGAAGAAACTTGAAGGGTCAACCACCGTAGGGAGGTCCCCGAAAGCATCTTTCTCCCTTTCCAGCTGGTTTGTTAGCAGGGCCACAGCCCGTCGGCGCGCCTTGCCCGCCATGTGACGCTTTGTCACAGCCAAGTTCAGTGCATGGAGCCAATCGTCACGGTGCTTTCTAGTCTTCTTGTCACTAGGGTCCTTTGAGAGCTCGTCAACGCGGAATTGGAGCTGTGAAACGTCGCCGGTATTAGCCTCGTAGTCGCACGAAAACTCGCGCTCATTCACGCCCTCCCGCACGTTAGTCATGTGCTCGAAACGCAATCTCCCGATCTGGCTCTTCGTCCCCGCCTTCACCATAGAGCTAAGAGCAAATCGTGACTTCTTCTTTGTCGTGTGTTGATCCCCGTCACCGTCGTCATGCCTGCCGAAAAGCCCAGGTAAGGTGCGCGTGGGGACTGGACCGCACATACCGACCGGTCACGTCGTCTCTCTCGATTGCACTGAATGGTGATGGAGGCAAGCAGGCAGGCAAGGCGACTTTTGAAGGGACCACACACCCGATACGAGCAGAGATTCTTATCATCATGTTCTTAGAAGATGGCTTGCCGGGCGGAGTTAAAGAGATCCACGCTTGCTGCCAGTCCTTCAGCTTTTCCTGCAGTCGGGATTCGACTCATTGGGAAATGCTAATGCCGTTGGTCGGGAGTAAAACGTGCAAGTCAGAAAGTGAAAGTGCCCTTGGCAGTACCACACTGTTCGAGGCGTCAAAAACCTCCCGGATAGACACATGCGCCTGATTCGCACTCGTCAGTGAAGGCAGTACGAGCTTTCAGAGTGAGTTGGGGGCATCGACGGCCAGATCGCTTCACAATCTAAAGAAAACAAAACCGTGAAGACTCGGTCAATTGAGAATTGCAGGAAGGATGCATACCTCGGCAATCACATCGTCCGCAGAGAATTTGTCGTAGTCCCATACGGTGAGCGTCACCCACCCTTCGATGTTGTCCAGAGGGATCACAAACTGTTTTGAGGGCGCCAGAATGCGTTCAGTAAAATGGATGGCACAAAAAACAAACTTCGACAAAAGGTGACGACACTGCGTAATCTACTTCAGAAATGTCGGAACTTTCCTTCTCGTTGAAGATGGGGTCGAGGTTCTCGTGAACGATCTTGGTTTGTTCCACGATCCAGCGTGGGTCCTTCTTCTTGTCCGTGGCCGAGAACCATTTCTCTTCTCCGACACGAATCGTCACGTATGGATCAGAAAGACCCGAGAGGTCCATACCTTCGAGGTCACGCGCTTCCCAGATCGACAGGTGGAGGTTTGGGTTCGGAGAGAAAAGCAACTCCTCCGTTCCTATCATATACCAAGAGCGTGCGTAGCCCCCCATCCCTCTCCGCCGCCCAAGCCAGCCAGCGTCGTCAAATGGCACTTTTGCCTTTTTAAATGTTGTTTCCGCGTTTTTTGACCCTTGCTGCTCCGGCAAGTCCCACAGCGCCTCACTTGGATTCAGCATGCGGATCCTGACCTTGTCGTTACCCATGCAAACCCATGGCACCCAGCGTTCGCCAGGCATCGTGGCCAGATGCAACTTTTCGCACAGCATCAGACCATTCACGAAAAACGAGACAGTGCTGTCCCCATTGTGTGATCCCATGTCGATCGCGACTCCGATTATGTCATCCTTCTGCGCACACAGCCCATCCAAGTGATATCAGAAAAGCAACAATCACTGTTGTGCACGATGAGTGGGGGGGGGTTACAAGGGCAGCAAGCGGATTCAGGGTCCGCTGGCCGTATTTCTAGGGCTGCGACTTCGGAGGGCCCTTCCTGTAGGCGAAGACGCCCAACGCCATCGAGGAAGCGCGAGCGCTTCTCTTTCTTCAGCTTGGTGGGCGGACGCGAGTTCACGGGGTCGAGTTCGAGGTTGCCGGCCTTGATGACGGATGTTGGAACGGCAACTACCTGGTCCTTGCCGCCGGCAACGCACACAGACCACGGCGGAGCCTCGCCGATGTTGAGCTTTTCCCACCAGCTCCACAGGTCGCGCACCGGGAAAAACTCGTCGAAGTGTGATAAATCGTCTGAAAATCCTGCAGAGGCGACCCCGACGCGCCAGCATACGGTATTTACCTCGACGAGTTGATATGCCCAGTAGTGCTTATGGGTCTTGGTCCCTTCTCCTGTCATTTCGCAGAGGATGAAGTTGCCAGTCGCCGCTTCCCAGGTGCTGCTGTTGGTTGGGTTCATCTGAACCTCACGCATATGGCCTTTCTCATCGGGGCTTGAGAAGGTAAGATTCTTCCCAACGCGGCCATGCCATTCGGTCTCCCACCCCGCTCTGAACGCCATCCCAGTGGAAGGCGCAGGCGACAGGCGCCCGTTGTCCCCGAAACAGCAGCCGGGTTTACCTACACCAGATCAGAAACCACAACCAGACCTCGTCCAACCCCTCCCAGTGCCTTCCACGCCTCTCGCTACGGCCCTCAGCGAGCTCAGAGGTATTCAGGATAGGAATTGGCCTGTGCAAAGCTCCACAGCGGGGCGCCTCTGGCTGGAACCACCCTCGAGGGCACCCTCCTCGGAGGGTCACAGGCTCCAGAATCCTTTTCAAGCTGCGCAGCTTGGTAAGTGAGGTGCGCTACGAAGCTGGAAACTTTCCAGGCTTTTTGCGCCTTTCGGAGTAGGCCGCGCTGGTCCGGCTTGGACCGAGGCGCTGCCCCCCCCGGGACCGCGCGAATCCTCTGCGGGCGGCGAAGTTCGCAGAGATGATGGCGGGTGATGTGGGAAGCGCCGCCTCTGAGCGTCGTGCGGCGCTGCTGCATGACGACGGGCTCACTTCAGACTCTGAGGTAAGCAGCAAAGTTGCAATAGGGTCTCTAAGCGCGTTGCTCAGCGCCAGTAGAAAAAAATGGGCGTGGCACAGCTGCGCTGAGCACGTATTAGGCAAGAGTAGGCCCAACGGATGGAAGACAGTAGCTGTCCAGTGCATGTGGTGGGCTCGGGTGCTCATTTTTGTTGCGCCCTGATTGGGATCTCTCGGCGGAATGATGAGCCCCGTTGGCGACGAGCAGATGGACGGATCACACAGTGCAGTGCACGACAGTTCCCAATGGACTCCAAGCCGGCAACTGGCTTCCGCTGCTGCCTGGTGCCACCGATATTATCTGTCCCTCGTGGTTCTACTTGTGGTGGAGTCAGCCTGCCTCGCCGCATTTCTTGCTGACGCGGTTCCGAGCTTCACGTGGGCGTCGTGGTTCACGCTCGCGCTGCTCGGGATTGTGCTTGTGCTCCTTGTGAATGACGCGCCGCCCGAAGTTGTCTTCCTCTGGGCAACGGTCGTCCTACGACTAACAGGGGTTATCACGGAGGAGCAGGCGAGACCCTCCCAAAGCGAACCTGATCACGCCCGTGGAGACCCGTTCAGTGTGATATTGAATCGCCATACTCCCAGAGATCCATCTGAGCCAGTCCTATCAACACAACGGTGCAAGATCTGTTCAAATCTCACTCAAGATCTGCCCTCAATCTTTTGCTGGGGCCGCAGGCGCTTGAGGGCTTTCGCTCGGAGGGCCTCATAGCGATCGGTGTCCTCTTCGTCGTTGCGAAGGCGTGCATACTCTCCCATGTCTTGGCTCACGAACTGAAGTGCGGGCTGGTCCGGTTGCATTTGAGCCGTGGCAGGCCGGCTGGAAAGACCCTTCAGAGTAATTCTGGTGCGGTGCGCAGGCACTTGAGGAGGCTGGAACGATCGAAGTCGCTGTGCAGCATTTCCTGGGGCGCTCGGGGAGCGTGCCAATTGCCATTCTCGAGCTGTGTCTCCCTGTGGTGACAGTATCGTCAGTGGTGAACGACACGCCCGTCGTCGCGATGATGATGCCGATTGTGTTGAAGTGGGCAAATATGAATGCCATTGCACCAGCCAAGCTGCTCATCCCGCTATCCTATGCTGCCATGCTCGGCGGCATGTGCACCCTCATTGGAACCTCGACGACTCTGATCTTGCAACAGCTTCTGCTCCGCGACTTGCAGAAGGTGCACTCAACGTTGGAAAAAGTGCAAAGCTGCGCCAAGGACCACGACCTTTTGTGACTAAAGTGTACATCGATGCTGACTGGTGCAGGGAATGGATCCGGGATTTCAGCTTGAGTTCTTCACCATGACGCCTGTGACGGCACCTGTGGCAATCATCGGCGTATGCTACATGGCGTTTGCTGCTGACCGCCTATTGCCGGGTGAGGCGCCACAGGTGCGCCGAACCCCTCCACCTCAGCGATTCTAAAAAGCATCCTAGAGACGATCCCTGCAGATATCTGAAACTTCGGCCCTATGTTCAGGCCTCTGGAGCGGCGATGCGTGGTAGTGGGCAGGGCAGACGTATCTATTTGATGTGGTTTTCAGCTACTGCGGCAGCGAATGGCCGTACGCCGCGTGATCTCGCACTACACCGGGTACGCCCCCGAGGAAGAATGTAGCGCCTCACCTTCACAAGTCATCTTCCGCTGTCCGAGCTCGAATGGATGGGTGTAGGGTGCTCCAGATGCAGTGTTCCTTCGTAGAAGCCAGATTCGTGTCATGTAAGGCCATGATGCAACGCGCAGGTGCCAGGGGCAAGACTGGTGGAGGTTCTGCCTATCACGCAGGGGGGCGATGAGGCGAATGGTGCCGCGATGGGAGCCGCAAGGGGTGCGATAGGATCGCCATTGCGAGGGGAGGGCAGCTCTATGCAGAACGCAACACCTGATGCGAGGCGTAAGACGGGGGCTGGTGTGTTGCCGGCGCGCGATGAGCGGACGTCGTCCGTGGAAGAGGGGACTGGAGCAGCAAGAGAGGGGTGCGAATGGGTGCGCTTGAGGCGCGGGGACCTGCTAAAGCTCGAGTGCACTGCAGACGCGGTCTCGAAGCTGCGAAAGGTCCGGCCCAGCGGTCTGCCGTGTGCCCCCTGGCTGATGATGGGAATCAGGAGCGGTAGCTTTGCCGCCATTCCGGTGGAAGGCTTGTTGCGGGAGAGCGCGAATGCGCATGACCAGTCGGTCGGGTCTGTGACACGTGCCTGTACTGACACGTCAGAGAACAAAAAGCAGGGCAGGCGAGGTGAGGGAGATCTCACGCTGCAGACTGAGACAGGTACAGGGGCTGGAGGCTGAGGCGCGCTCGCGGCTGCACGCTGGACTTGGAGCGCGCCGCCGGCGCCGCTGCCTCGTCGAGGTTGTGGTCGATCGGCGATGCCCGCTGGTCGGGCAGTCGGTGCAGGCGAGAGCCCAGCGTCCGCGATTGGCACAACGTGGAAAGACGGGGGGTGAAAGGAGCGCAGGAGAGAGAGAGAGAGAGAGAGAGAGAGAGAGAGAGAGAGAGAGAGTACCGGTCTTGACTGCGCCGCCCTCTCTCGCAGGATGCGGACACCCTCACGCTGTACAATGCAGCGATCTTTGCGGTCCGCCCGCGCGGCGGCGCGCAAGCGCCGCGCCGATCCGACGTTCGAGACTCGCATTCTCATGAGGATATGCAGGTGGCAAAGTCAGCCAACTCCAATGATCTGGAATCAGGACAATGGTTCCAGGGAGTTGCAAACGCTGTGCGGAACCAAGGCGCCGGCGCGCCCGCGTGGTGCTCTCATCACACAGCGCGGCTGCACACAGGACGGCGCTGAGGAGGACGGCGACGCCTCCTTCACGATGCATGAGGATGGGGTGATCGAAACGGGCGACACGCTTCTGCTCGAGACGTATCCCAACTTTGTACGAGCCCCTACTTTGAGCGCGCCTAGCCCCGCAAAGTCCGAATAGTGGGAAATGTTCCGAGTCAGGCATCGGGTCTGGAAGCGATTTTTCATAGCCAGTCCTGGCGTGTTCGACGCCAGCGTTTCACCAGAAAGTGTAGGCTCAGATGCATTGTCTGTGTGGCTTTAGTTCCCTGAGTTGCTTCCCGGTGATGCAGGTCATGGCTCACTCGGACTCCGATCACTTTGCTCTCGTGCGCCCCATCCACGATTCAGCGCCTCCACGAATGTCGCAGGTCGGGGCACAGTCTTGACGGAACGACCCGCTGGCTGACAGATTCGGCCTTGCCACGCGCATTCGTGGTTTGCATTATATGCCGAGTCCACCAGGCGCTGAGGTTTTCCACCCACGCAGCGAAAAGACCGAGTTCGGCGTGTCTTTGCTGGGCTTATCTTCGCCTCGTCGGTCGTGCTGGTCGCCACACAGGTGTGTCCAAAAGCCGCGTACTAAAACGCTCCCACCCAAAGCTAAATGGTTATGTTGTGTGCAGACGCTCTCGCTGCTCATGGCTGTCACGACGGCGGCATTCCTTCTCGTCGGAATCCAGGCGAGTTCTCGGACCATCGTTTCGTGTTGCTCACAAAAACAATTTCTCAGCTCGTCTCAGAGAACTACCCGCGCACGAACTTTGACCTTTCCGCGATGAATTACTGAGTGCCGCGCTATACGCAAACGATAGCCACTTGTGTCAATCTATTCTTCCCGTCTGAATGGGTTTACGCTTCCTTTCCGCCGGTATACTTGCAGTGTCTGACAGTGGACTCAGCATTCCGCGCGATCAAGGTGTGCCACGAGTCCAAAAGCGTGATGCTGATGGTCGCTGCGTCAAGCTGATCTTCTCTCATACGCGCGGCAGGGTCGTGTCGTGCTGTCCGCGATCGCTGCGTTCGGGATCGGCGAGGCGCTGGCCAACACGCACGTGACAACTGAGGTGGACCATTCCCGGGAGTAATGGTTGTCCCCTTAAGAAGGTGCGGCATTCGAATGGACGCGGCTAGCACGGACGCTGCGTTGATGAGTAGAGTGCTAACTGGTGAGTGACATCAGCATAGTACTAACGCGTGCTGAGGCTGTACACAGATTGCAGAGCTCGCGATCTCGTTCGGGGAAAGCATGGGGCCGATTCCGCTGCTGCTGCTCGTGTACCTGTGCACTGCTGTGCTCGCTTGCGTGATCTCAAACACAGCCGCCGTCGTGATCCTCTACTCGATCGTGCGCAATCTGCAGGTCCGTGCCGCCACTTCCTCGGCCACCCACTGTCGCGCGCGCTCATAGACACCGCGCTGTGCTCGCAGGTGCCCGGCGTCTCGCTCAAGAAGATCATCATTGTCATCATCATCGGTGCAGCGTCGTCGTTTGGCACGCCATTCGGTTACCAGGCAAGTTCCCGGGCGCTGCTGGCCAACTGCATGCTACGCCTGCACGTTATGCCTTTCTTGTCACGTTATTATCGGCGGGCTAACGCACTGGTTCTCACTTGCTGTGACGAATGTTTCCCACCGCACTGGCAGACAAACCTCATGGTGTGGCGCTCGGGAGGGTACACGTTCAGGGACTTTCTTGTCTTCGGCGGTCCGTTGATGGCCATCACAGGCGTCTCGGGCGCAGTGCTCTGCGAGCTGTTGATTGACTGATTCGGCTGTGACAAGCCACAAGCATGCGACTCGGTGCAATGAATTTATGTTCTCATGCCCCTCCTGCCACGCCTGCCACCCAGCAGCAGGTCACTCACGCCTTTCGGACGATCCGCGCGACGAACGCGCCGTCGGTCGCGTCCGTCTCTGGCGAGAGCTGCCGCTCGAATTCGAGGCTGAAGTGCTCGCCGTTGCGCTTCATGAAACGGTTGACCACGTTGCGGTTCTCGTCCGGCTCGATGCTGCAGAGAGAAAGATGCATTCAATGATAAGGGTCAGACGATGCGGGACATGCAGAGCTGGGACGGACGCAGGCACGGGGGAACACCTGCACGTGCTGTACACCAGCGCCCCGCCCGGGCGCAGCATGCCCGCCGCGCGCGTCAGCAGTCCAAACTGCGTCTCGTGCAGCGCACGGACCTCCTCTTGCGTGATCCGCCAGCGCAGGTCCGTCCGGCGGCGCATGACGCCCTGGGAAGGCACAGTGCAGGTTCGTTCGCAGCAGCCCCAAGCGCCGCGGGGCGGTGCCGGAAATAGCGGGGGAGGCCGGGCGGCACACCGTGTTGGAGCACGGCGCGTCGATCAGGATGCGGTCGAAGCCGGCTTCGAGCAGCGGGTCGAGCTCGTCCGCCGGGACCGTGCGGACGCACGTGACGCCGAGCCGCGCACAGTTCTCCGCCACGCGTTCGAGGCGGGTGGGGTCGATGTCTGACGCGATGATCTCCCCGCTGTTCTGCATCGCCTGCCAGGGGTGCGGGGGCGTTCTAAGGGATGCGGTTCTGAGAGACACAATACCATTCACGGTTCACTCATCTTGAGGCGTTTGGCTGTTGCCAACCGAACGCATTGCGCAAGCGGGCTCAAGGGAGAGGCAGGCTGCTGGCGGTGGAAATAGTAGGGCCCGCCCCGGGACGCCGCACCTGCGCCATGAGAACCGACTTGCCGCCGGGGGCGGCGCACAGGTCGAGTACCCGCTCGCCAGGCTGAGGCACGGCGGAGCGTCAGAATGAAAACAGTCCAGAACCAGTGGCGCCGGGTGTTCGGCCACTGGAGCCGACGGATCTCCATGGGGGTTCGGGGAAGGGTCGCTCGTGTCAATCGGCGCGAAGGGAGGCCCGGGCAGCCGGGCAGACGTCGCCCTTACGAACAAAGGCAGGTGCGCTGGGCAGGCAGAGCGAGTCCATCCTGGGCCAAGGGTGCGTGCTGCGTCGCAATATACCTGGGGAGCCAACTCGCGCACGGAGAGAAGCGTCGAGGCGTCTTGAACGTAGAAACCCTGGGGACGCGCGGCGTGAGGCGAGCCGAAGAGGCACCGTCCGGCGGTGGAGACCATCGCGAGAGCGATGGGCATATGCAAGCAGCAAAGGAGCAGTGCGTTCAGTGCGCGGTGACGGCGTGAGCGTTCTATGTAACAGGATTCTGCGAAGCAGGCTTCCACCAACAACGATATGCCCGGGCGAGGCTTACCCCATCGGCAAACGAGGGAAGGGCAGCGATCTGCGTCGGAACTCGGATGGTGTGAAGCTCTCCGGGAAGCACCCAATCTGTGTCGCAAATCGTGCACCGTGAGCCACGCCGTCTGCGCAGCGGCGCAGCGCTTTGCGGGAGGGGCGTGCGGGCAGAGCTGGGGCCGGGCTCCCGCCTGCTTCAACTGGCTCATACGAGACACCCTCCTCCGTCCACCTGAGAGAAGATGCATGTTCATTGACAATCGTCACAGAAACAGCAAAGCAGAGAAGATGCATCTTCGCTGACAAGCGCCACAGAAGCAGCAAGGCGGTGCGCGCAGCATCCAGGGTAGGGCTGCGGCGCCACCTCGCGCAGAGCGCCTCCGCGCTGGTCCGCAGCAGGTTCGTGCGCGCGAGGACCGGCGGCGGGCGGTTGTTCCACGCGAGCAGCTCCTGCGTCGCCTCCGGTCCGAGCCGCTTGAGCCATTGCTTCACCAGCCACTCTGGGTGCGACCAGCCCACGTGAGGTTTCGAGGCCCGCAGCTCCTCGAGGAGCGCGGCCGTCTCTTCTTGCGCGCCCGCGTACGCGCGCAGCACCTACGCGCGGCGCGGCGCTCAGCGCTGCGAACAAAAGCGATCGCACCGCCGAGAAAGGCGGGGGCGGGGGGGGTTCGAATCCGTGGTGGAGGTGCGGGGGGGTCGGCGCCGCGTTGATCAAGCCCAGTCGTGACAAGGAGTGCTGGAGCAGTGCAACAGGGTGCATCAGGGGCGCCGAGGGGCACGCACTGCGTTGATGAATCCTGCGTGGGGTGTGAGGCCACAGCGCTTGGCGAGAGAGACGCTCTCGTCGACCGCGGCGAAGTTGGCCACGTGGCTTGCCAGCACTACCTGTCGGCGGCGACTGATGCATGAGCACTGGCTTGGTCGCCCCGAGGGGTGCACAGGGGCGACAGACCTGGTACAGTCCGAGCCGCAGCAGCACTGTGACGCCTGGGAGCTGCTTACGCGCGCCCGTGGTCTTGAGCCGCACCAGGTGGTCCAGCAGCGCCCTGCCAGCGCGCCGCGATAAGCACAGCGCACCGGAGTTTGCCGCGGGCGCATTGCGCTGCTGGCAGGCGGCGTTTCGAGCGCACAAAGGGGACACCTCCAGCGAACGCAACCGAGGACAAGCTCCTTACAGAGAGCACGGTCCGGGCCCGTGACACCGAGCCGCGCGCTCTCCGTGTCCAGCAGCGTCTCGACAAACGCCGCGCCGCCGCCGGACTCGCGCTGCAGCAGCACGCTGTACGCAGCGTCCCGCGCGCTCCCGCGCTTCAGGCGCGGGACGTACTGCCCCTTTTTCTTGCCCTTGGCCGCCCCCCCCGCATCCGACTCGTCGCCGGCTTTCCCTCCCGCAGCCTTGCCGCCGCGCCCGCCTGTGGCTGCTGCGCCCTTCGCTGCAGCTCCCGCTGTGCCACCACCATCCTTCTTTGCCGACAAGACGCTGCTTGCGGCATCGGTCTGTGGGGCAGACGTGCTTACTTTGCCGGTTGGGCTTGCGCTCATCAGATCACCGTAGAAGTCGTCGTCTGCGCACGCGACCGCCCAAAATGAGAAAGACGGCAGGTGTTGGAGCGAATTCGGGGCGATTTCGCACAGGACCATGTGGGAAAGAGGGGAAGAAACCGTCATCGAGTGGGCCTCGTCTTGTAGGATCCGTAAAGCTCAATGGACTGACCCGAGATCTACTCGCCCCCGCTTCCTCGCCCTCCCCATTGGCCATACAGATCTGTGTCAGGCTCCGTCCAGGGTGGCATGCTGATCGCGTCACCAAGGAAGCCGCGGACGCCCCCCTGCACGTGCCTGGCTGCGCCGAGGCAGGGCGCCATCGGGCAGCACAGGGTGAAAAGGATGAAATGCCCTCTGGCGCGCTGAGCGCCAGAACAAGCAGCGCGGTGCCCGGGATCCGCCTCATGGATCCCAGAGGTTCTCACCTCAAAATGGGGGCCGATGAGGTCGGATTTTCCCATTCCACACCTCTGGATTTTGAGCGCAGGCATGCTCGGTGCCGGGTGCGGGGCGGAGGAGTGAGCCTCGATTTGAAGTAGAGCAGGGTTTTCGTTAGCCAGGATGGCGCCGACTGTGCAGACGCAGCAGCAACCCGACGTTTTCAAAGACACGTGGCTTCGCTACCTCGGATACACCAACGAGGTCGGCGAGTCCTTCAGACCGCTTGTCCATCCACGCTTCGTCGTAGCCTCGTATGTCGTCGCGGGCGGATACGTGTGCGCGGACGCCGTGGACAAGGCTATCGAGGCAAATCAGACCAAGTCGCTTCCCGAGAAACAGCGGCGCGTGTACGCGCTCGAGTGCGGGCTGGACACGCTTCTCTGGCAGGGACTTGCAAGCGTGGCCATTCCAGGGCTTGTTATCAATCGAATCGTGTGGGCTGTGGGGAAGCTGCCACTTCCTGGGAGAGCTAGGACCATCCTGCCGACTGCGGTCGGCCTCGCGTCGATTCCGATGATCATTCATCCAATCGACCACAGCGTGCACGTCCTGATGGACAACACCTCGCGCCCGTTCGTGCGCAAGGTCTCTGGGCTCCCACCAAACCTCGGGAAGGCGGACTTCGACGATTTGATCAGCGGCGGCGACAGCAAGGGCAATAGCACGGGTGGCAAGGCGGTGTGAGCGCTGGGAGCAAAAGTGTTTGCGGGACGGCGGGCGTGAACAATTGATAGATCGCACTTTGCGATGCGTGATTGAACCACCGGCGTTTTCTCTCCACACCTTCGCAAGGCATCAGGCGCTGCTGGCATACTCAAAGAGTGGGTTGTCGCTTGCAGTGTCTTCGCCAAGCTGCGCCTGGCCTGATCGCATGAATGCCGCTGCGCTTCTCGCCAGCGTTGAGTGCACCTGTCCAGCATCTCGAACGTGTAAGGCAGTGAGACAGCAATGCGACTATGGCGGTAGAGGCTCGAGCTTGTGGGTTGTTGAAGCAGCAATGCGACCAGGGCCGATGGGGACGCACAGCCACAGGGTCCGCAGGCCCAGCCGCTGGGATAACGGCGGAAAGCGTGCGCATGACCTGCAGGTCGGAACCGTAAGAACGAGTGCAAGGTCTGACAAATCAGAGGACCTGACAGGCCCATTAAGGAGTGATGGCAGGACACCCTGGCGGGATTAACAGGATCGCTGGACTTGTGCGATGCCGCGACGGGACCCGGGCGGGTCAGCACGTGCATCGGCGCCCAAAGTGGCGCGTCGACGAAGTTTCCGTGGAAGGCTCCGCGCACGTGCAGCGTCAGCGCGCCGCAGCGCACCTGCAGAGATGGTTGATCTCATCAATGCCATCTTTGTGATTACATCCAGCATGTTTCATGATCACAGTCGACGAGGGGACGGGAAATGCTTCTGGGGCTCCTAGGGGGTTCCGCGCTGCCCAGGGCGCCCGAGGTATCTGTGCGGGCGATGCTTGGACGTACCCCCGCGCGATGATACTCATCCGATGTGTACGAGACGGTTGGTACACTCGAGAGGCGCTCGCGAAGACCAGTCAGAAGACCTGTTCGTGTACATACCGAACGCTCAAGGGACGTCCAACCAGCGGTTGCCTTCGTGCAGTTTGTGAACACATCATTGTCGCTGTGCTCAAGAGCATACTATCGAGAGGTTTCTCGAGTAGACCAGAGGGGAGGACGGAGACCGTAGCCCATTCCGAGGGCAGGATCGTGCAAGAGTAAGCCCGCGACGCGCGTGCTGCCCACGCGGGAGCTTCCATCGGACGCGAGCGTGGCAGCTGTGGCAAGGAGCGCCGACGGTGCGCCAAAGCTGTGCCCACCCAGGAACACCTGCGGTTCACGCGCGCCACCGGATCAGAGGGCCCTGTTGGATCTGGCGTCGAGGTTTGGCGGGTCAGGGACAACTCGTAATTTCCTTAATCCTCACAGAGTGTCGAATCGCTTGGAGGCGACGGACGCACCTTCTCCTCGTCGATCCGGAACTCCTCCGGGAGACTGCAGCACGGGAGGTGCAAGTCTCAGGAGGTTGAAGTCGCACACTGGATGGATCTCTAAATCCGTGATGGCCGGAGATGGGAGCAGCATGATGGGGCGCGGGTACAAATGGATGCATTCTTGAAGGGTGCAAGCAGGGACGTCGGCAGGCTTAGGCCGAGGAAGAGCGCGAGCAAAGTCAGTCGGGCCCGCATCGGGACCAGCCTGCCCGGGCGTGCGACTGCGAGCAGCTCCGCGGCGCGGCGTTGGAGTTGCTCTGCGCCAGAAAGCATCGAAGGCTGCACAGAGAGGGAGGAAGCAAAGTTCAGCAGGGCTCCGACTCTCAAGGCTTTTTCGGAGTTGAAGGCAGCACACGACCGTAGCAAGACCAGGGATCACTGCGCGCTGCGAGGGTCACGGGACTCCTGCCTTGAATGGGAACGGCTCGCCATTCGCAAGAACCGTTTGCGACGCCGTCCCGTCCGTGTGCTCAACCTGACCCGTCACATGATGAGATGGTGGCGTCGGGTATTTGAGACGGTGCACAGTGCTGGAAAACACAGGTCTGGCCGGGGATGGTAAACCGCAGCTACGATGGCGCCTGTCGATGCGACTGCGCGCAAAAAGTACGTTGCCATATCCATGTTCCCTCCGAAGCCATGAGAGTACACCTGCGTTCTCGGGTGGTGAGACGCGGAGAAGATCTCGCGGCGGCGGCGCAGGCGGCGGAACCGGTGGCGGAGAGCACCAGAAGAGGCAATCGACCCGCGGCGGCGGCCGGAGCTGCACCGTCGATGCACCCGCTCGCTGCGCCGGCGAGGTGGGCGAGCAGGAACGACAGACCCAGCTGCCGGAAGCCAACGAGGCCTGCCATGCCATCGGAGGTTGCGCGCCCGTCGGTGCAGTAGGGCGCATCTTGAGCGGGAATCCCTTCTGTAGGCGAATCGCAGGGGTAGAAGAGCCGGATGCGCGCGCCGCCTTCACCGGGGAGGCGTGCGACACGGCTGCCCACGGTGTTGAACGGACCAGGCACCTCTAGCGGAAGTCGCGGCTGACCCACAACGGAAATCGCGGCACCAACGCGAAAGGCCGCAGCAAACGTGAGTTGGAAAGCGACGGCCCGGGAAAGAGCCTCGGCTCGAGTGAGAAGCTCTGTCCCGATGTCTGCATCGCTGCCACCGAGCGCCACCCGAGAGCCCCGCGGAGCTCTGCAATGCGTCCATTTCACCCATTTCACCGGCATCGATTCCCACGGGCCTCCCCGCGCACCGAATCTCCCTGGTGTTTCAATCTTCGGAGATGAAATCAAGAATGGTGCGGTGCTGCGCAGCCATGCGAGGGTGATGACCAAGATCAGTGCGCGCATCTGTATGCGCGTTGCGACCCGAAAGTCGGAGTTCCCAATTTTACGAGGAGTAAAATTGGGGTGTCTCCCGAAATAAGTCAACCATTACTCGAAGTGACCTTCCACAGATCGGAGCAATGGTGTGGTCCACGCGCAAGCAGGACTCCAAGCTCATCGACGTGTGCACCGCCAACTCGGTGGGCTTCACTGCCATCAAGAAGTGCATCAATCAGTACAAGATGCACCCGGCGGTCTGACCCCGCCCCCGCTCCCCGCCCTTGAGGCCAGATGGAACGGTATCACAGCTGGCGCCCTGTCGTCATCAAGGGCTGTTGGCTCTGAGCGATGCGACCGACTTGTTTGCGAGTAGTGCTGTAGCCCAAACCGCAACCAAGTCCAGCATATTTTCCCCGTGCCAGCGGGTTGTTCGGCGATGCGCTCGGCAGAGCGGCAGGCAGCTGCGCCACGTGGCTGCCAAATGGCCCACACATGGAGAGTTGCTGCTGCTGCACTTCAGCTGCCCTCTGCTTGTGCTCGAACATGTGGGTGCTATCAGCACTACTCTACACAATCTTGTTGTGGAATAGCCTTGGATGCGGTGCGGGTTTCATGCAGCCGAACACTGCGCTCCGAGACGAGCCGCCGGGAGCCCTGCACACTGCGCGCGTCGCGCCCTAGGCGGGGCGCGCCCCTTCCGAAAGGCTTTGTGGTTCAGGGTGGGAGTGTCTTGACGGGTCATGTTTCATTGTGCATGTCAGTGCTGTGCTGACTGGTGGGCTGGCTCATGCGCAGGCGAGGCTAGCATACCTCAGAGAGTATGCCAACGGCAACCCTTACAAGTAGGCGAGGCCTCACGGCGGCGCAGCGAAGCACGGCGGCGCAGCTTCGCTGCGCCGGGTGGGGGTGAGAGGGAAGCGGCAGGAGAGGAGTTCGGGGGAATGCGGGCGCTGCCACAGGTTGGGACGCGCTCAAGTACAGGCGTGGTGCACGATACCAGGTCCCTGATGGGAGCGTATGCCGTGTCGTTGCGCGCTGCAGGCGGCGTTGGTGGGGCGGCGTTGGTGTCACTAGACCACACACACAAGCCATCGCGGCTACCCTTGGGCTGGTTGGCACAGATAGCAGCGTGGCTTGTGAGGCAATCGACCCGGTGGCGCGTTCTACGCACTGGCCCCGCACGAGCGGGGCGCCCTCCCTCAATCTCGTCTCTCCTCTTCACACATCTACAGCCACATCTCCCGCGCACACGCCCCCGCCCGTAGACCCTGACCCGCGCCTGCACGACTCGTCGCCCTGCGGCGGCAGCTCGCGGCGTGTCCGATTAGAACGGGGAGAAGGACACGGCGTGTCCGATTAGTACGGGGTGAAGGACACGGCGTGTCCGATTAGTACGAAG
>Ga0115567_10003030_pt1 | contig 16658 bp, 19 predicted proteins | sample COGITO_mtgs_1204_2_FD_88679 | JGI IMG/M metagenome (GOLD analysis project Ga0115567, IMG submission 88679) | Pelagic marine microbial communities from North Sea - COGITO_mtgs_120412 | ecosystem: Environmental > Aquatic > Marine > Epipelagic | place: Germany:Helgoland, sampling site Kabeltonne... | reverse complement strand
TTCCTCGTGAACCAAGGCCATTTTGTGACCATATTAGGGCAGGATTGATTCGGCTTCGCGCCTCTCAGTCATCGTCGGCTGTTTCGGGCAAATCATCATGCGATGTTGACGCCATGTCCTCCAGCTCGTCCTCACTCATACTGTCATACATGTCCTTTGACGCGCCCTGCAGGTCCTTGACCTTGGTCTCGCCGCGTTTGGCTGAGAGCGCGGCTCCGGCGGCTTTTTGCTGAGCTTCCGATTGAGCCTTCATTATTCGCCACCCGCAGGCTTCATTCCCTGCCGTTCCAGCGCGAGCAGGACTCCAGAGTCTTTTTCCATTTCGCGCTGATGGGCGGCCAGGTTCGGATAGTCACTGAGCTGTAGCGGGGTCCGTTCGACCCAGCGCATAACGATGTAAAGATAGGCGTCGGCGTAACTCTTGCGCGATAGCAGCCACGGGCCGTCGCTTTCGCCGACCCATTCGTCGAGCCGTTTGAAATGCGTATCCAGCCGATCATAGGTTTTATGCCGCACCACTTTTTCAGTTTGCGGCGTGTCCGCAAAGGTGCCCGGCGCGAAGTGGCCTTTGAAAGCCGCGTGCACTTCGGATGTCAGGTAGCTGAGGGCTTCCGCTTCCTTGCGCCCGAGCGGCTTGTCACGGGCAAATTCCGTATCCCCGCCAAAGGCCGCGCCGATATAGCTGAGGATCGCTGTCGCTTCCGTTAGAACGTCGCCGTCATCAAAGACCAGCGCCGGAACCTGGCCGCGCGGATTGATGGACAAATAGGCGTCTTCCTTATGCTCGCCGCGCTCCATCAAGACGATTTCGATCGGCGCCTCTTCCCAAGCGGCGGCAATATTGGGTGCCAAGGCACAGGTGCCGGAGAGTGTGTAAAGTTTCATAAGGGGGTCCAGTCTTTCCATCGGTTTCGGTCACAATTGCAACGCGACTGTGCCGCACCCGTTCCGGCATGTTTGCAGGTCGCAAAGAGGAGGGAAGACAGGCGTTGTTTTTGCGCCAAGCGCGAGCATGATGCCGGCTCGCCATCAGCGTGGGGCCTTACGAGAATTCGAAATAGAGGAACTCGGCGTCATCGCCGTCGCTGAAATCCAATCGTCCGCTCTGCTTGATCGCGAGACCATCGCCGCGCCGCAGGGCTTGTCCGTTTACGGTAACAGAACCGCCCGCGACTTGTATCCAGCCGCGTGTGCCGTCTACCATGTCATGCGAAATCGTCTGCGCGTCCGATAATGTCGCCGCATATATATTGGCGTCCGCTCGGATCGCCATTGATCCATCGCGCCCCTCTGGTGACAAAAACAGCGCGAGTTTGCCGTCTTTCGCCTCGGCGGGGATGTCGAGCGTGTCGTAACGCGGCGTCGCGCCTCTCACATTCGGGATCAGCCAGACCTGCAATAGCCGCATCGGGTCGGTCGGGGATGGGTTCGTCTCGCTATGCGTTACGCCCGACCCCGCGCTCATATATTGCACGCCGCCCGCCATAACGGTCGAGCCGTTCCCCATGGAGTCTTGATGGCGCAAACCACCTTCCAGAATGTATGAGAAAATTTCTGCATCCTTATGCGGATGCATCGGAAACGCACCGCCGCCGGCGATCCAATCGTCATTGATAACGCGAAGGCTTTCAAATCCCATATTGTTCGGGTCGTAATAATTCGCAAATGAGAAACTGAAGTTAGAGCGCAGCCAGCCATGATCGGCCTTCCCGCGCGCATCCGCCGGGCGGAGGTGGAGGTTGGTGGCGAGTTTTGTCTGTGTCAGTGTCATGATGAAAATGTGGGGGCTGACGGGCGGGATTAAAAGTGCCTGCAGGGCACTTTTAAATCACGATTGCAGCGCCGGATGCGCCATACGCCGATTGTTGTGCGAACAGACTATCTATTTGATTGAAATAGTCATTTTATGGAGCCCGACAAAGATCACGGTCGCCACAGTGAGAAAAGCGGCTAAGCCGCTAGCCGAGTAGGTTGGTCACATCCTTAACGATGCGTTCGGTTTGAACCGGTTTGGATCGGATCAAAAGGTCATGATCTGACAGCGCCTGACGCGCATCCTCGGCATTGCCTGTGAGGAACATAAAGGGCACGCCTTCTTTTGCCAGTTCGCGAGCAACGAACTCCGACGTTCCGCCAGTGACGTAAAAGTCAAGCAATGCACAATCAGGTTTCTTGTTGCCGCCCTCGGCAATCAGTTTCAGCGCTTCAGGCACGGAGGCCACAGGTCCTAGGACGTCGAATCCAGCGTCTTCCATGACGCCTTCCATATCAAGTGCGATGAATGGATCGTCCTCCAAAATCATCACGCGATACGCCATAGACACTCAATCCTTCAATCATCTGACAACAAATACTATCGATTTGCATGACCCAGAATGTTTGGGCTGCCGATTCTGTTCCAATACAATGCAGTTAACATGCCGCAACATGATTAAAAATCAGTTCAGATAGATTTCTTTTGGTCGATGATCCCGATCTGCGTCAAGGCGCAAAGAAGATTCGGGACTAAAACTCCGGCGCGCGTTTCTCTAAAAACGCATGAAACCCTTCGCCGAAATCGCGGCTGCTGAACCCGGCGAGGAACTGCGCGCGCGTCTCGTCTGTCTCGCCGCGTTGTCCGTTTTGGTAGGCGGCAATCATTGATTTGGTCACGCGCAGGGATTCCGGGGATAGGCGGGTGAGGGCGGCAGCGTAGTCGCTGACCGCGGCGTCCAGTTCATCAACGGCGTGGGTTTGGTGAATCAGGCCCATTTTTCGTGCGGGTTTCGCTTTGATGATCCTGGCGGACAGCAAAATATCCTTAGCGTTGGCGACACCAACCGCGTCGATCAAGCGGGCAATGTCTGAGAAGGGGTAAACCAGCCCTAATTTGGCGGGCGTGATCGCAAAGCGGGCCGTCGAGTCGGCCATGCGAATGTCACAACACAGCGCCAGCCCGCAGCCACCACCAACGCACGCGCCGCGGATCGACGCGATGGTCGGCATTGGAAAGGCGGCGAGGGCGTCGAAGGCCGTCTGAATATCGGCGCTGATCTGCGCAGCGGACTCGGCGGTGGAATAGAGTGTTTCGAATTCCGAGATATCGGCCCCGGCCGCGAAGTGCTCGCCATCACCTTGCACGATCAAGGCGGCCGGGCTTTCCGCTTCCAGCGCGGAGAGGACAATGGGTAGGGCGGCCCACATATCTGCATTGATTGCGTTGCGGCGGGCCGGCTGCGACAGGGTCAGCCGGGCAATTCCATTATCTGAAATTTCGGTCTTCAGCTGGTCGGTCATAATGTGTTTTCCGTCTTCTGAATTGTCGGCGAGGGAGAGCGGGGCGCCCATATCGGCGATATAGTCATTCTGCCAAAAGAAGCGATAAAAACCGTCAGCGCCATCCGCGACCCGCTAAGGTCGAAGGCCTTGAAACTCTGTTTTGACGCGACGAAATATCGCCCGGTCATCGCATTTTCCAACAGGCTGGCCCGACGGAATCGCTGTGCAGACCACCGTCTTTGTCCCTCAATCGACCCAGCGAAGACATCCACAGACAGACTGAACTCCTTGTCGTCGGCGAGCGCTATTACGATGGCAATTTCCTTATAAAAGATGGGTGGAGGATTATCACTAAAACTTATAACAAGTAATATGAAACTTATAATATATTTATTATCAATAAGTTGTAATAAGAACCTCATGTATCCGCTTCACGGTATAAGAGCCGCTCTATACGTCGGACGCCTACCCTGTCGCGCCATCCCCTGGCGCATGAGCGGGCACGTTTATGTAGATGACCAGCCAAGTCAGTAAGCGCGGTCGCGTTCTGACTTCGTCAGAACGGGCCAAATAATCGTCACAACAGATTGCTGACTGACTTCCACCCAATCGCGCGCTATCGATCCTCTTAGGAGGACAGACGCATGCAGGGGAATTCAATCATTATCGCGACGTTGGTCGCGTACAAGATCTTGCTCTTGGGTATCGGATTTTGGGCGTCGCGCCGGGTTGATAGCGAGGGCGATTTCTTCCTCGCTGGGCAAAGTCTTGGGCCGTGGACGGCGGGGCTGTCTTACGCGGCGTCGACGTCCAGCGCCTGGGTGCTGCTCGGCTTTACCGGGATGGTCTTTACGCAAGGGCTGGTCGCGCTCTGGCTCGTGCCGGGGATCTTTGGCGGCTATATGATGACGTGGCTGGTGATGGGGCCACGGCTCAATGCGGACACGCGCGAGCGCGGGCACATTACGGTGATCGATTTTCTTGTCGCCGATGCCGCCAGTGGGCGCGCAAGATTGGTTTGGTCGCGGCGGGGCTAATTCTGTTTTGCTTCGTCTTCTATATCGCCGCGCAATTCCAGGCGGCGGGCAATGCGCTGACCGAAGTCTTCGGGATGAGTTCGGCCGAGGCGATCCTGCTCGGCGCGGCTGTTATCCTGATCTACTGCCTGCTTGGCGGGTTTCTGGCCGCGTCGATTACCGACGCGCTGCAAGCGGGCGTGATGGTGCTGGCCTGTATCATCGTGCCAATCGCCGCGGTGAGCGCTGCGGGAGGGTTTGGCGCGATGATAGAGGGGCTGCAGACCTCTGTTCCGCCGTCCTATTTCAGCGTCACAGGCAACGCGGCCAGCATGGCCGGGATTGGCGCGGCGATGGGCCTGCTCGGCACAGGCCTTGGCGCTCTGGGGCAGCCGCAGCTGCTCAACCGTATCATGGCCGTGCGCAGTCAAAAGGAGCGCATACGCGGCGCTGCGATCACCATCGGCTGGGGTGTGCTGATTTACAGCGGGCTCATCGTGCTTGCCCTGTCGGGGCGGTCCATGTCTCTCGATACAGGCGGCGAGAGCCTCTTCTTCGCCGCCGCCAGCGCCTATCTGCCCGCGGCTGTGGCAGGCGTCGTCATTGCCGCTGTTTTGTCCGCCGTCATGAGCACCGTCGATAGTCTGCTGCTCGCCGCCGCCTCAGCCGTGTCCCATGATAGCGGTCTGAAATGGCGTGATCCGAAGCGGGCCTTGTTGATGGGGCGACTGGCCATGGTCGGTGTCGCGGTCATTGCCGTTATCCTGACACTCGGCGCGCCGCAGGAGATTTTCACGCGGGTCCTGTTTAGCTGGGTCGCCCTCGGCGCGGCATTTGGACCGGCCATCCTGACGCGTTGCCTCGGCTGGCGGGTCAGCGGCGGCGCCGTGCTGCTGGCCGTGGTGGCGGGATTTGTCATCGCTGTCGGTGCCTATAACATTCCCGGAACCGGCGCGGACGTGCTGGAGAAATGGGGCAGTTGGGCGGTGGGCCTGATCATACTCTTTATTGGAAAGAGCAGGAATCGGTAAGCACGTGACACGTGCATCTATTGCGATTGCAAACTCGGGGAGATGGGAAACAGCTCTAAGACCTTGGAATGGGGCAGAATAATGATCCGCAAAGCCGTGTCGTAAACCTCTTGCTGACGTTCAAGTTTTAAATTGGGGCAGAAAAGTTATGAAAGCCGAAACCATGACCCGTTTGACGACCAAATTCGCCTGTCTCATGACCGCGCTGCTGACGACGATTTCATCATCCGCTCTCGCTCAAAATACCAACCCTGAGGACCGGATCGCCGAGCGTGATCTCGTCGAGATTAAGCGCTTGCTGCCGGGCATCTATACGAATGAAGAACAGGTCTATTTTCAGGAAAATTTGGATCTTCCCGAAAGTGAATGGGTGCCCCGAACGGAATTGGTTGTGACGCGGACTGGCCAGAGCATTTCCACTGTCACAACATTCGAGGGTGGGCGGCAGATAGAGGCGCGTCACGATTATACCATCAAAGACGGAGCGATCCAGGTATCGGCCATCCGTTTCGGTCGAGCGGACTGTTCGCGGATCGTTACGCGAACTTTTGATATTTTTACTGCAAAGGGTTGCGAGGGTGACCTTATTATATCGCCAGACGGGCTCCGCATGACCAACGGTCAGGGAACATTTGAGATGCGCCGCGCCCGCACGTTCAAATGCTGGGTCAGCCCGCGCAAGGTCGATGGCAGCTACGCCTACTATAATGATCTCGTCGTACACGACCAAGGCGGACGCGTGTGGATCGAGGCGACGGATGAGCACCCGCGGGTCGGTTTAAAATTGCGCAATGTGAAATGGCCCACAGGTGTGAATCGCGATTCAATGGTCCTGTACACATACCAAGGCACGGATGAGGATTACTCCCCGTCCTATGTCTGGGCCGACCCGGACGCCGAACGCCTTGCGATCAATACGCGCTGGCTTCAGGCGTCTTGCACAACTGATGACGCGACTTGAATAAGCGATCGTCCGTTTAAGCGGCATCCATCCCGATATCAAAGTTCGGCGCGCTGTGTGTGAGGGCGCCGACGCTGATGACGTCCACACCTGTGTCGGCAATCCCGCGCACGGTTGACAGATTGACCCCGCCGGACGCTTCAATCGTGATGCGCGCGTCGCCAATCATCGCCTTGGCCTCGCGCAATTGCTCTAGGCTCATATTATCCAACAGCACAACATCCGGATGGTAGGGCAGGACTTTGGAAAGTTGCTCCAGCGTGTCGACCTCGACACTGACCATCGTCATGTGATCGCGCTGCGCCATAATGGTGCTCAGCGCCGCATCGACGCCGCCCGCCAGCGCAATATGGTTGTCCTTGATCATGATCGCCGCCGCGAGGCTCTCGCGGTGCGTAAATCCGCCGCCAGACAGGACAGCCTGTTTCTCCAGCGCGCGAAGCCCCGGCGTGGTCTTGCGCGTCGCCGCGATTCGTGCGCCCGTTCCGTTGACGGCATCGACATAGCGCGACGTGAGTGTCGCGACCCCGCTCATGCGGCCCAAGAAATTCAGCGCGACGCGCTCGGCGGATAGAAGCGACCGGGCCGAGCCGTCGATCCGGGCAATGATCGTCCCGGCTGACACTGTGCCGCCATCATCGATCTCGACCGTGAAATCGACTGACGGATCGACAAGCGCATATGTCAGCACGGCCGCCTGCATGCCCGCAATCACCCCGTCTTCGCGTGCCCGCATGACGAGCGAGCCTTGCGCTGACTGAGGGACCAACAGGTTTGCAGACAGATCGCCCGACACGCCGAAATCTTCTTCCAGCGCACGCCGCACGACAGGCTCAATAATAATGGCGGGCAGGGGCGGGAGCTGAATCATAAGTCCGCTCTAGCTGGACGGAAACGGCACGTCGAGGCTTACCGCATTCGGCATGGTCACACACCAACTCCGCTCATCCCGATGACAATCGGGATCCAGCTCGATTTCGGATACTGACGCAAGACTGGATCCCGACGTCCGTCGGGATGAGCGGAGGTTGGGGGAAAATGGGGAGAATAGAGGATCCGTCCGCCTTTGTGCCGCTCATTATCCTCGTTCTCACTGCAAACGAAACAGACCCATCCACCGCGACCCGAACCCATGCCAGTTTACCCTCACCCGTTTCGGACACGAGAGAGTGCATTGCTTTCACGCTGGCGGGGGTTTGGTGGATTGGGCGGTGTGCGAGGTAATGCGGCGCAGACGGCTCCATCCGGCGAAGCGACTGATGAGGATTATAAGTGCGCTATGAGCGTAACGCCGCTGTTCGATCCAGCCTTAAAGGCAAGATTGATCGGCAAGGCCAAGGACTAGGGAAACCTGTCCTTAGCCGCGAAACGTGCATCCCTTATGATCCGGGGCAGGCGAACGTTGGACCGAAAGTCCGCGCGCGTCTAACCTCTCCCGGCGTGGGCTCACGGGGCCGTCGGTAGACACGGCGCTGACGACCGGATGCGCTGCCAAGCGCGCGGGCTTGGCTCGTTGTAAATGGTTTTATCTCCCTATCCCCATCAACGGGGAAGGCCCGCGCTCGTGTCACCTGACACTGACGCTATTATGCCGACGCCTCGATGCGCGGTCGCATAGTGGCGCTTGCCGCGAAACCATGGCCTCTGGACTTGAAAAACCCCTCTTAAAAGAACATATGCGGCGTGAAACTCGCGCCAATCGCTTCGGCGCACCTGACTCACCTTATTCAAGAGACGGAACCGCCACCATGGCTCGCCAATTTGCCTATCATATGCAGGGTCTGACGAAGAAATTCGGCAATAAGACCATTCTCGATAATGTTCACCTGTCCTTCTATCCGGACGCTAAAATCGGCCTCGTTGGCGTTAATGGTGCGGGTAAGTCGACCCTGATGAAAATCATGGCCGGCGTGGATACTGAGGTCACGGGCGAGCATTGGGCCGCCGAAGGCGTCAAGGTCGGCTATCTCAGCCAGGAACCAAAACTGGATCCGGACAAGGACGTCTGGGGCAATGTCATCGCCGATTGCGAAGACAAGAAGATCTTCGACGCGTACAACGCCGTCGCCATGAAAATGGCCGAGGACTATTCCGACGAGCTGATGGAGGAAATGACCGAGCTTCAGGAAAAGGTCGATGCGCGCGATGCCTGGGACATTGATAGCAAGATCGAAATGGCCATGCAGGCGCTGCGCTGCCCACCCAAAGATGCCGATGTTACCCCGCTATCGGGCGGGGAACGTCGCCGGGTCGCGATTTGTCAGTTGCTGCTGGCGAAGCCCGATCTGTTGCTGATGGACGAACCGACCAACCATTTGGACGCGGAAACCGTCGCCTGGCTCGAAAACTATCTGGTCAATTATAAAGGCGCGGTGATTCTGATTACGCACGACCGTTACTTCCTCGACAATATCACCAGCTGGACGCTCGAAGTCGATCGCGGCCGGACCTTCCCGCATGAGGGTAACTACTCCTCATGGCTGGCCTCGAAAGCCGACCGGATGGACCAGGAAGGCCGCGAAGCGGATTCCAAGACCAAAGCGCTGAAACGCGAGTTGGAATGGATTCGCTCTAATCCGAAAGCGCGCCAGACTAAATCCAAAGCCCGGATCAGCGCCTATGAGAACTTGCGCGATGAAGCCGAGAAGGAAGTCGTCAGCCACGCTGAAATCCGGATTCCGATGGGCGAACGGCTCGGCAATATTGTGGTCGAAGCGAATAATGTCTCAAAGGGATTTGGCGACAAGCTGCTGATCAAGGATCTGTCGTTCAAACTGCCGCGCGGCGGTATTGTCGGCGTCATCGGCCCGAACGGTGCCGGTAAAACCACCTTGTTCAAAATGATCACGGGCGACGAAGAGCCGGATGAGGGCAGCTTCAAAGTCGGCGAGACCGTCGAGCTCGGCTATGTCGATCAGAACCGGGATGCGCTGGATAATAGCAAGAATGTCTGGGAAGCGATCTCGGACGGGCTGGACATTTTGCACCTCGGCAAACGCGAAGTACCGAGCCGCGCCTATGTCGGCGCGTTCAACTTCAAAGGTACGGATCAGTCCAAAAATGTCGGGCAATTGTCTGGCGGTGAACGCAACCGCGTCAATCTGGCTAAGATGCTGACGCGTCCGGCCAACTTGCTGCTGCTCGATGAACCGACCAACGATCTGGACCGCGAAACGCTGGCGTCGCTGGAAGTCGCGCTGGAGAAATTTCCCGGCTGCGCCGTGGTGATCTCGCACGATCGCTTCTTCCTTGACCGCGTCGCCACGCATATCCTCGCCTATGAAGGCGATAGCCATGTGGAATGGTTCGAAGGCAACTTCGCGGACTATATTGAAGACAAGAAGCGCCGCCTTGGCGACGATGCCGACATTCCGAAGAAGTTGAAGTTCGTGAAGTTTGAAAGATAGGGAATTGACGACGGCCGGCGATCTTTCGTCGGTCGCAGACACGAAAGGTTTGTTTGTATTTGGAGGTTATGACAGTTTCATGCGCCTCTTCATCGCCATCGCCGCAGTCCTCGTCTTCGTTTCAACGGCCCGCGGGACAGACCCTGCGCCGCATATTCTTGTCGATCAGTTCGGATATGTTCCGTCTCTCGAAAAGCGCGCAGTTATCCGCGACCCGAGGATCGGATTTGACGCCGCTCGCAGTTTCACCCCAGGCGGCCTCTACGCCGTTATCGATGTGCGCACGGGCGAGCCCGTCTATCGCGGGCGGACTGTGGCTTGGAATGGCGGTGCGGTGGATGAAAATTCGGGCGACCGTGTCTGGTGGTTTGATTTCTCAGCGGTGACCACACCCGGAACTTATGTCGTTCGCGACTTGGAAAACCGCGTTGATAGCGATCCGTTTCAAATCGCGCGAACGGTCTATCGCCCCGTGCTGCGCGATGCGTTCAAAGTCTTCTACTATCAGCGCGCAGGCTTTGAAAAGCGTCCCCCCTTTGCCGCGCCCGGCTATGCAGACGAGGCGTCCCACCTCGGCCCGGGGCAGGACGGCGAGGCGCAACGTTATGATGCGAAGGGCGATCTGAGCACAGCGCGGGACTTGCGCGGCGGCTGGTATGATGCGGGCGACTATAATCAATATACGAGTTGGACGGCCAATTATGTTTCCAGCCTGCTCGCCTCGTTTCTCGAAAACCCAGTCGTCTGGACCGATGATATGGGCATTCCGGAAAGCGGGAATGGCGTGCCGGATGTACTGGACGAGGTAAAATGGGGGCTGGATTGGCTCACGCGGATGCAAAATTCTGACGGCTCCATGCTGTCCGTTCTAGCGCGCGCCGAAGGCTCACCACCGTCAAAAGCCAAGGGGGCGTCTCTCTACGGGCTGGCCAATACATCGGCGACATTTACGGCGGCAGGGACATTCGCCATGGCGGCTGAAGTATTCCGAACGCAGCCGGATATGGCGCCGCTGGCAGACGAATATCAAGACCGCGCCATGCGGGCATGGGCGTGGGCAGAAGCCAATCCGAAAGAGCGCTTTTACAATAATAGCGGTGATCATGGCACAGAAGGGCTCGCGGAGGGACAGCAGGAAGTTGATGATGCGCGCCTTGCCAAGAAACGATTGATTGCGGCGGCTCAGCTATTTGCGGCAACGGGTGAGACCCGTTTTCGGAAACAGGTTGAACGGCTTTACAGACAGGTTGGCGGGATCAAACCCGATACGACAAACGGATTTGAGGGCGATATGGGGTTTACGCTCCTGCGCTTCGCGGCCGTGGACGGTGTGCCGGCCAAACTCTCGCGGCGCATTCGCCGCGACTATGCGAGCGCAATGTCAGGATGGAATGGGTGGGAGACCATTACGGATCAGCTTGACCCATATGGCGCCTATGTCGACGGTTATTGGTGGGGCAGCAACGGGGTCAAAGCGCGGCGCGGCGCCGTCTACACGCAGGCAGTGGTTGGCGGCATGGACCGAGTAGCAGCAGGCGATGCGGTGAATGCCGCATCGCACTATTTACATTACCTGCACGGCGTGAATCCGATGGGGCTGGTCTAGCTTTCGAATATGGAGGCAGCCGGAGCGGAGAGGTCGGTGAGTACAGTCTATCACGCCTGGTTCAAGGACGGCTCACGTGAATTCGATAGTACAAAAACATCGCGATATGGACCCGCGCCGGGTATTTTGGTCGGCGGGCCCAATGCGAGCTATGAGCGCGCCGCCTGTTGCGCAGAGAGTTGCGGCAGAGCGGGCGATAATATCTGCCGCCGACCGGATATCGTCCCACCCTACGGTCAGCCGCCTGCGAAATCTTACGGCGAATTCAATGATGGCTGGCCCGTCAATAGCTGGTCCGTGACTGAAAACTCGCTCAGCTATCAAGTCGATTATATCCGCTTGCTCAGCAAATTTGTCCGGTAGGCAAGGCGTAACGCACATATAAAGAAAATTTTATATGCTTGGCGTTATGGCTGTGATAATCAGGATTCGTGGAATCGATTGCCCGCATATTAAAGCTGCTTGGACATCCTGATCGGTTGCGCATTCTGCGGCTGTTGCAGGCCGAGGAATTGACCGTGTCGGAATTGGTGGCCGTGCTGAAACTGTCGCAACCGCGCGTGACGCAATATATCAAATCGTTGGAAGACGCCGGAATCATCGACCGATTACGCGAAGGCTCTTGGGTTTTTTCGCGGCTCTGCATGGACGAAAGCCCGTCACTCTCTATCGTCAAAAGCGTATTGGATACGCTGCCCCTGAATGACCCGACGCTCGCTGCGGATTTACAACGTTTAGCTCAAGTTCGGTCTAACCGCGCGGCTCAGGCCAACCAGTTCTTTGCTGATGTCGCCAATAATCGGGGACAGTTGTCACATGAATTTCTGCCGCAAGCGACGGTCGAAGCGGCCATCACCGCAGAGTTGGGCGCGCGTCACTTTGATTTGATGGTCGATCTGGGCACGGGATCCGGGCGTATGCTCGCACTGCTTGCAAGCCGGGTACGAAGCGGAATCGGGATTGATTTATCGCCGGACATGTTGCGCGTCGCCCGTTACACACTGTCGGACGAGCAGTTTGGTCATCTATCCGTGCAGCAGTCCGACCTTGCGCAGACACCTTTGGGCGAGGGCGTTGCCGATCTGGTGACGCTGCATCAGGTTTTGCACCATCTGGATCGCCCCGTCGATGCGGTGCAAGAGGCTTCACGCCTCCTCACACCGGAAGGACTATTGCTGATTGTCGACTTTGCCGAACATGATCGCGAGGACTTCCGAGACCAGTTTGCGCATCGACGGCTCGGCTTTTCGCCGGAAGAATTGTCGGCTTTGCTGGCCGCGCATGGATTTGATTCCGTACAGTGCCAAACAATTGCGAAACAGCATGATGACCATCCCGATTTGCTCATCTGGCGGGCTAAGCGGACACCATCTCGGATACCGGAGAGACTTACATGACCCGCTCTTTGCCTCAGCGCGATCCCAATGCGCCCATTGGCGCGATTGCCCGTACGTCCTCTGATCTTGCAACTCCCCAAAAAAAGGATGAGGTCTGCGTCAGCTTCGAATTTTTCCCGCCTAAAACTAAAAAAGCGGAAACGCGGCTCTGGGATGCGATTGAAACACTGGAACCACTTGGCCCGGATTTTGTTTCTGTGACTTACGGGGCAGGCGGCTCGACGCGGGAACGTACACATCGCACTGTCGAGAAAATGGCACGAGAGACCTCGATGAACCCCGCCGCCCATCTAACCTGCGTTGAAGCGACGCGCAGCGAGATTGATGAGATTGCCAAAGCCTATTGGGACGCTGGCGTCCGCCACATCGTCGCGCTGCGCGGGGACCCGACAACCGGAATTGGCGATCAATATCAACCTCATCCGGGTGGGTACGCCTATGCGTCCGAGCTGGTCGCGGGATTGAAAAATATCGCCGACTTCGAAGTCACGGTTGCGGCCTATCCAGAACGTCATCCCGAAAGTGGTGACTGGCGCGTGGAAATTGACAATCTGAAGCGAAAGATTGATGCGGGCGCGACGCGGGCAATCACGCAATTCTTCTTCTCACCGGATATTTTCTGGCGCTTTCAAGACCGGGTACTCGACGCTGGGATCGATATTCCCATCGTTCCGGGCCTGATGCTGCAGCCCAATGTCAACGGGCTGAAACGTATGTCCGATTTGTGCGGCGTGGCGGTGCCCAACTGGTATGTCGAATTGTTCGACGGGCTCGAGAATGATCCGGCGACGCGCGATATGCTGACTTCGACATTGATATCCGAACTGGCCGCCGAACTGCATGATCGCGGCGTTCGCCACTACCATCTCTACACGCTCAATCGGGCGCAGATTGCCAATGCCGTCTCCCGTGTTCTGGGTTTGCATCGCCGTAACCTCGGCAATGGCTGAACACGGCGCATGATCTGGACACGAATATTCACCGCAGCCGCGCATCTGTTTGGTCCGCAGAGCGAACGCGATGGACGCGGTACGGCGGGCACAGTTGATGATGCGCCCGTGGTTGCAGCCCTGATCGCGCTGGGCGCGAAAATGGCGAAAGCCGACGGGGAAGTGCGAGACGAAGATATTGCCGCCTTTGAGCAGGTGTTCCGACCAGAACCCGATTCCCGGGCCATGGTTGATCGCTTTTTCCGACTCGCGCGCCAAACGACGCTGGGCTTCGAACGTTATGCCAAGCTTGTCGCAAAACACTTTCGCGCGCGTCCAGCGGCACTCGAAGATGTTATTGACGGCCTGTTTCACATTGCCTTGGCGGACGGAATACTGACGGCCGAGGAAGATGCCTATCTGGCCAAGGTGGCCGAGATTTTCGGGTTCTCGGAATCTGAATTCTTGCGCCTTCGCGCCAACCATGTCGGGCGCGGGGCCGATGATCCCTAACTGATTTTAGGGATTGATGCGACCGTTTCTGATGAAGGGTTGCGCAAGGCTTACCGCCGGGCGGCCGCGGCCAATCATCCGGACCGGATTGTCGCCCGGGGGCTGCCGCCTGAAATGACCGCGTTGGCGACGCATAAAATGGCGATGATTAACCGCGCCTATGCGCGCATCAAAGCCGAGCGAAAAAAGCATCAAGCGATATTACTCTAATCGTTTCTACCGCCACCCAATCTGACGAGGATGTGACAACATAGCAATGCGATCGCTCTTGACGGGAGCGTGATTAATCCCGATTTAAAGGGTCAGGAGACTTTTGATGACACGTACACAGCATCTTCATGGGCCGGGCGCTGGCCTTTTCGGACAAATCGGTCGTTGGCTGACCCTCGCAGCGGTTGCTGTCGTCGGCGCGTTCATGCTGTTCTTCTCAGCCGCCTTTGCGCTGATCCTGATTAGCGCCATCGCGATTATCGCGCTTATCGCCGTTGCGATCTTCTGGGTGCGTGCCAAGCTGACTGGCAAACCATTTGGCCCCCGCGCGCAAATGGATGCGCGCATGGAGGAAATTCGCCGGCAAATGGGCGCTGATTTTCAAACCACAGCGCAATCCTCACGCCGTAGCACTGACGATGGCCCTGTTATCGACATGCATGAAACCCCCGAAGGGTGGACGGTCGAACGATAGGCCGTTAGGCGCGTCCCATGACGGGACGCGATTTTCTTGTAATTATGTTTTGTTGCCTCGGTTGGGGCGGCAATTTTGTGATCACCTCTTGGGGTGTGGGCATGAATCCCGTTCCGCCCTTCATGCTGGCCTTTGTTCGCGCCTGTTTCGTGCTGATCTTTATGGGCGTGTTTCTCTTTCGGCCTTTGCCGAAGAATTTTGGTCGCCTGCTAATGGTCTGTCTATGCGTCGGGCCGATCCATCTTGGTTTCCTTTATACAGGCCTGCAAACTGCGCCGGCCTCCGCGTCTTCGATTATTAGTCAGGCCCTTATTCCGATTTCGACCGTTCTGTCCGTCCTGTTTTTGAAGGAACGGATCGGCTGGATCCGATCATCGGCAATTGGTGTGTCGCTGATCGGGGTCGTCATCATGGTTTATGAGCCCGGCGCGCTCACGATCGATATCGGACTTGTCTACCTTTTATGCGCTTACATCTCGCTGGCCGTGGGGTCGGTTTTGATGCGCAGAGTTCCCGAGGTTGATTGGCGTCAATATGTGGCGTGGACGGCGGTCATGCTCTTCGTCCTGTCGCTCGTCGCCACCAGCCTGTTTGAAACGGGCCAGATGGATGCGTGGGATCAAGCGGGGTGGAAAATTATCGTTGTGGCGCTCTATGCCGCCGTGTTCGTGTCGACCTTTGCCCACGGCCAGTACTTCCGATTGCTCCAGAAATATGAGGTTAATCAGGTTGTCCCGTTGACCCTGTTTACAACGGTGTGGGCCTGTATCTTGGGCGTCTTGCTTTTGAACGAAACGCTATATCTTCGCTATCTCATAGGTGCTGTTCTGATCCTGCCATGTGTGTGGATCATCGCGCGGCGCGGCGCGGTCCCCCCGGTTCAAGAAGGCTAACGACAGGAGCGGGAAGATGGCGAATAAGACTGTACCGGGCACGCTGGACGTTGCCGACTATATGGCCACCATAGACGACCCACAACGGCGAGCCGATTGCGAATGTCTTATGGAAACGCTGGCGCAGGTTTCTGGTCATGAGCCGGTGCTGTGGGGTGGGACGCTTAAAAGCGCCATTGTCGGGTTCGGCGAGTATCATTATCAATATGACAGCGGACGAGAAGGCGACTTCATGCGCATCGGCTTTGCTAACCGTGCGAAATCAATATCGATCTACATTATGCCTGGGTATCAGGATTTCAGTGACGAGCTCGCGCGGCTCGGCAAGCACAAGATGGGAAAGTCGTGTCTCTACATTAAGCGGCTCTCCGATGTGGATAGGGATGTGCTGATTGAGATACTGGAAAAGGGCTACGCGATCATGGCGGAAAAATATCCGGAATGATCACTGATATTGTCGACACACCGTCCCCTAATCAGAATGATCGGACGTTGCCGATTTCGATGCTGGTCCTGCATTATACGGGTATGGAGAGCGGCGCGGCAGCTCTCGCGCGGATGCGTGACCCGGACGCCCAAGTCAGCGCGCATTATATGATTGAAGAGGATGGCCGTATCTATCGGCTCGTGCCGGACGCGGCGCGCGCTTGGCATGCGGGCGTATCGGAATGGAATGGCATCACAGACGTTAATTCGGCGAGTATCGGGATTGAGATCGTTAATGGTGGCCATGATTATGGCTTGCCGGAGTTTCCAGATACGCAGATCGATACGCTGATACCGCTCTGCAAACATTTGATCGGCACATATGATATTGCCCCGAACAACGTTGTCGGTCATTCCGATATTGCGCCTGACCGCAAAGACGATCCGGGGGAGAAATTTCCTTGTGCGGTCTTGGCGGCCGCGGGCATCGGGCTGTGGCCGGGCGAAGGCAATAGGGATCGCCGGGTTTTGTTTGG
>Ga0115567_10003026_pt1 | contig 16661 bp, 8 predicted proteins | sample COGITO_mtgs_1204_2_FD_88679 | JGI IMG/M metagenome (GOLD analysis project Ga0115567, IMG submission 88679) | Pelagic marine microbial communities from North Sea - COGITO_mtgs_120412 | ecosystem: Environmental > Aquatic > Marine > Epipelagic | place: Germany:Helgoland, sampling site Kabeltonne... | reverse complement strand
TGCAATGCTACATTGTATTTTTCGCTATATTGCTTTAACCAGCTGGCATAAACAATAAAATCTTGTTCACTCCTAAAGCAAATTTTACGGTTGTTACCACGCTGAACAACACGTTGCGTGACATCTTTGGGGCCTATCCTTCTGCGCCTTGCCATATTCATTCCATTGATAAACTATTACACTATCAATATAAAACGAAGCAAATATATTACAATCCTGTACCAAGTAAAACTAGACTTAGGGAGTAAGTAACACTGACCCCTTTTTGAACATATAAACCTTTCTCACATATCAAACGACTAATTAATCAAATACACCAATTATTAAGGTGTTAAACAAACTTATCATGTGCAAGCCTTTTCCGTTTGCGCTAACTCATTGAATAGTAGATATAAAATAGTTGGCATCGAATTTGTAATAAGATTTGCAATAAGGTTAAGCGTTTAGCGCTTACAAAGTATAAACCGCTAGCTTTAGGCTTAAGCAATACACATCACACTCAGGATTTATTAAGGAAGACATCATGACACAGCAAGTAAGAAGACCGGTACTCACTTTCATTGCGGCAATAATGAGCCTCATTTTATTGGCAGGATGCATAGTGCATGTTGGCGCATCAAAGGCTAGAGCTAACGTTTCACTCGACAATGATCATTCGTCGGTGAATAAATCATTAACCATTGATGAAGGCAAAAGCATACGCGACGCATCAGCTGTTAACGGGCGCCTAACGCTTGGAGACAACGTGACCGCGCGTGATGTATCAAGTGTAAATGGTCGCTTAGCTGTTGGTGAAAACGTAAGCCTAAACGACCTCTCTACCGTAAACGGCAAAATTGATGCTGGACGCAAGCTGACTGCTAGTAACGATGTGAGCACAGTTAACGGTAAAATTGAGCTAAATGAAGAGTCGGTAGTGAAAGGCAATGTGTCGTCAGTTAATGGTAAAATTGAGCTTGACGGTGTAGATGTTGGGAAAAATATTGAAACAGTCAATGCGTCAATAACCTTAAGTGGCAACACGCGTATTCAGGGCGACATCATTTATAAACGCAGGAACAACAATCACAGCTATAATTCTTATAAACGTAATCCAGTATTGCGCATAGAAAAAGACGTGCGCATAGAGGGTAATATCATCCTTGAATCGGAAGTTGATTTAGAGTTTGATGATGAAAGTTTACATGACAAAGTGATTGAGAGGTTTGACGACAAGTAATTAGCTCCAATTGGAAGTGAGTACTCACTAAATAAAGCTTTTGGTTTTGCGTAGCGCTGAGATAACTAATGCAATGACGATGGTCTCTCCCAGATCTACCCTGCTATTTAAGTAGCGGGGTAAGTTTCGCTCTCATCAATAGCAAAGCTCAGCAGCCATCGAAATGGCGGGTAAAGCCTGTCACTTGATGAAACTTAATATAGCAGTCGTCATCGCCCACAATACCATCTTCATTAAAGTCGAAACCTATGTCGACAGTTTGGATGGTTGGAATATGCATGACAACGCCGCTAGTATCATCAACTAGTTTATGCAACTGATAATTGTCTATTTCTCCATTAGTGAAAGCAAGAATATCTACACCGTCGCGCCCTTCAAAAGAACTTTGGTTTGAGCTACTGTCACCGTCTACTACACCATTGTTATTCATGTCTATCCAGTACTGGCGAGAATCGTGAGCTGGTAGTCTATTATCAATAAACTGTTGCTTAAGCCTTACTATTCTTAAACCCGCTTCAAAATTTCCCTCTACCCCCACCAGCATACTTTTTCTGGCATCGGAAGACAGGTCTATAAAACGCGGAGCGGCTACAGTGGCAAGAATGCCCAAAATCACGATCACGATTATCAGTTCAATTAGGGTAAAACCGTTTTTCTTCATTTTGAGTTGCCTCTCATTTGTTTATTGGTAATTTGTTTATTGATAATATGGCTTATCGGCAGTAAGAAGAATCTGTTAATTTGCATATTCTTTCTGCGCAAACGAGACTTTTTCTGTCTGCTTTGAAAACCGTTTGATAAATTTTTGCTTTCCTTTATTCTCAATAAAGCACTTAGTAGAACAAATAGAAGCGCATAAGCACCCAAAGCACCACCTCCGCTTTCGCCTTTACTGTCTGCGTTTGTACTAGGGCTTGGCATAACTTTATTAACAATAGTGAACGTGGTAAGTGCCGACACTTCTTTTTCCCCATCAAACACAAAAATAGCAACAGTAACCTTTTGCTCGCTCGTGACTTGCGGCATAGTGAACGTAACCGACTGTGTATTTTTGCCAGTAATAGTGAGCAGTGGGCCACTGATTTGTTGCCATTCGTAGCTTAAGACATCGCCGTCGATGTCCATTGCGCTCGAATTAAGCGTTAGCTGGGTCGCTTCTTCAATGTTTGTTTCATGGGCTTCGATAGTAACCGAAGGAGCCGTATTTTTATTGCGTATAATAACCGTCACATTCTCGCTAGCGGTATCTCGACCGTCAAATACGTCTAATCGAAATAGTAGGGTTTCGGTCCTATCAACCATTGGCGCGTTGAAGCTTAGTAAAGGTGAAGTATTCTCAGCTAATGTTATTCGCAAACCACCTATTTGAGTATATGTAAATAACAACTTGTCGTCTTCAACGTCTGTTGTAAGCGTGGCATCTACCCTTACGTTGTCGCCTTCAAGCACGGTGGTTTGTTTTGTCACGCTAATCAAAGGTGAGCGATTTGGTCGGCCTGTAGAGAGCACACCAGGATCTTTTATAATACCGTTTGCGCTTAAGTCAGCATCGTTAGGGCCGCCGTCTTGAATAAGCAGTTGTATACAGGTGTCTCCCGGCATTAAGCCAAGCAAATATGAACTTGAATCTGCTTCAGGACAGTTACCGTTTGCATCAAAAGGCGATGAGAGTATCGAATTGTGCGCATTTACCACAAAGGTGAACCAGCCGTCGCGGCTATTAAACTTACGATACGCGGCGTTTGATGGAATAAAAGTGCCTGTGTTAAGTGGAATAATTACGGGCACGCTTTGTCCGACGAAATCCAAATTTTCCACATTAAAATTGAGTATTTGTTGAACGGGATCGAAGTGTTGGTCAATTACTTTAACCTTAGGATTTGCCGCTGATAGCCCGAAGTCTTCTATATCTAATTTAGAAATAATGCCACTATTCGCGTTTTGGATATTACTGAGTTTTGCAATATCGCCAATCGTTAGGCGGTATCCAGCTAAGGTAGTGAGTGCTTGCTCACTAGCGCCGCTAGGTAAAGTGGAAGTGTTTTCATCATCATCTAAATAGTCGGGGATCCCATCTAGGTCGCTGTCGCCAAAACCTTCGACTGAATCACTTAAGCCGTCAAAGTCGCTGTCAGTAAGTGTCTGTAGCGATGGTGCTGTAGTGCCTATCGAAAAAGTAAATTCAATTGCCAAAGAGAAGCGCTCGGGCGTGTTACTTTCAGTTATGTTAGCGATGGCAATATACTCACCAAGCGGTAAACTAGTTGGGTCAAATTCTATGGTAGCGTTATTATTGTCGTTGCTTGCGCCGGTAACACTAACATTGCTTGTTCTATCATGAAGCGGTGCTATGCGCCAAGTAACCTCATGTGTATCATCAAGGTTAACATCACTTATATTCGCCACTAAGGTCGCTCGCCCTTGGTCTTGGTATATCCGGCTCATCGCTCTGTCGTTTTGTAATAGCTTTACGTTGACAACCGGCGATTGATTAATATTCGCGACCGAAATACGAATTTGCGATAGGCTACCTACAATTGCGTTTTGCGGATTAGCAAAGTTTATCCATATCTGCTCACCTAAATTAGCCGTTTGCGCTACATCAATCACCAAATTGCCCTGTTGGCCTTGTTTTATTTCTAAAATACCGAAAGTTGCCGATGACACCGAGCCCACAACAGTATACTCCACAAACACGGGATACTTGGGCGCTTTTCCTGACAGTACAATGGGAATTTGCAAGCGAGCCCCAACAGATGTGAAACCGGTCGGCTTCGCTGTAATAGCGGGCAATATGTGTAAAAACAATTCTTTTATAGCGGCGTTACCCGATGCATCTACCGCTTGTAGCATCACACTTTTTTGTCCGGCTTTGAGTTTACTTTCAGTAATTATAACCGCACTAACATTACCGTCGACTAAATCAAAGGCAGTTTCATTAACTACACTGGTGACGTCAGTAAGTATGCCGGCTGAATCAATCTCAAGCGCAGGTAAATTGCTGAACACTGGAGGTGTGGTGTCTTGAACGACTACTTTTTGGTTCAATATGCTTTGATTGCCCGCAAAATCTACCGCCGTCCATGTAATAACATGTTCACCTAGAGGAAAAGGACCTTCGTAATTATTGCTTAACGTAGCTGGGTTAAGATTATTATCACGCACTCTTGGCAGTGTTAGGGTAATGGGCGTTAATGGGCCAATAGCTTCTATCGTTAAGTCATTAATACCATCTAGCGTAGGGCTTTCGTTGTCGCCTATTGACGAATTAAGCGGCTGGCTGTCATCTTCATCCACTATACCGTCGTTGTCATCGTCGCTGTCGGCGTTGTTGCCTATACCGTCGCCATCGCTGTCGGCCGATTCGGCGGCTGAAAACGGGAAGGCATCAATGCTATCGAGTACGCCATCGTTGTCATCATCTTCGTCTGCGTTGTTACCAATGCCATCGTTATCGTTGTCTAGGGTTTCGCTTGGGTCAAATGCAAACGCGTCTTGCGTATCGAGCACGCCGTCGTTATCGTCGTCGGGATCACGGTTGTCGCCTATAAGATCCTCATCGTTGTCGGCCCATTCAGTAGCATCAAACGGAAATTTGTCTGCATTATCGGCAAAACCATCGTTGTCGTCATCAGTATCAGCATTGTCGCCAATTCCATCAAGGTCGTTGTCGTTTGTTTCATTTTTGTCAAACGGAAATGCGTCTGCCGAATCAAGCACTGTATCGTTGTCGTCGTCGGTATCAGAATTATCACCTATGCCGTCTAGGTCGTTGTCGCGCGACTCACGGCTGTTGAGGGGAAATAAATCAATATCGTCTAACACGCGGTCGCCGTCATCGTCGGTGTCTGCGTTATTGCCAATGCCGTCTTTGTCAGTATCGAGGCTTTCGCTCGCGTCAAATTTAAAAGCATCTTCGGTATCGGGTACGCCGTCGTTGTCGTCGTCTAAATCGGCGTTATCACCTATGTTGTCGTTGTCGAAATCCATCGTTTCAAGTGGATCGTTTTCAAAAGCGTCAAATTCGTCGTCAACGCCGTCGTTGTCGTTGTCGATGTCGGCGTTATCTCCTATGCCGTCACCGTCGGTGTCGTACCATTCAGTTACGGCAAATGGAAATGCATCGACTACATCGAGCACACCATCATTGTCATCGTCGGTGTCGGCATTATTTCCCAACCCGTCTTTGTCGAAATCGGCTACTTCTGAAGCATCTTTCGGGAATTGGTCTAATATATCGTCTAAACCATCATTATCATCGTCAGGGTCTGCATTATCACCAATGCCGTCATTGTCGTAATCGGCATTTTCGTTTGCATTAAACGGGAAGGCATCTGATATGTCGGGCACGGAATCGTTGTCGTCATCGTCATCTGCATTATCGCCAATACCGTCTTGGTCGTTATCTTTAGAATCCCCAGCGTCAAGCGGAAACTCATCAAGGGCATCAGGCACGCCGTCGTTATCGTCATCTGGGTCGGCATTGTTACCTATACCGTCTTGGTCGGTATCTATGCTTTCTGTTGGATCTCTTGAGAAGGCGTCATTTGTATCGAGCACACCGTCGTTATCGTCATCTGGGTCGGCGTTATTGCCAATTCCATCACCATCGCTGTCTATGGTTTCACTCGGATCAAGAGGAAATGCGTCGTTGTCATCAGTACCGCCATCGTTGTCGTCGTCGTTATCGGCGTTGTTACCTATTCCGTCTGAATCTGTGTCGATGGTTTCACTGGCGTCAAAAGGGAATGCGTCTTGTGAGTCAATGACACCGTCGTTGTCGTCGTCGGTATCGGCATTGTCGCCTACGCCGTCGTTGTCATTGTCGTTATTTTCTGCAGCATTAAAGGGAAAAGCGTCGAGTTCGTCGCGCACGCCATCGTTATCATCGTCGGTATCAGCATTATCACCAATGCCATCTCCATCGGCATCAACGGTTTCAGTAGCGTCTAATGGAAATACGTCCAGTAAATCACTTACCATGTCGCCGTCGTCATCTAAATCTTGTTCATTTACAATACCATCACCGTCTAAATCTGCTGGCGGGAATATGACAAAATTGGTAAGCCATTCAGATTCGTAGCCTTGCCCATTGGGCAACACAAATGCGCTGTATCCGAAGCTGCTAATATCATCCGCTAAGGTGTCTATTCGCACCTCTATTTGTGTGAAACCTTCGTCATTATCATTTGGTGAAGTGACTTGGCATTTGGCATACCTTGTGAAAATAGAACAGGCTTGCGCAATACTTAAGCCGCCAGAAAAAGATATCCCCGTGAAAGTAGTATTCTCTTCAGGTACAAACCAAATCTCGTATTCAACAGCATCCTGTATTGTTAAATCTAAATAACTAGTTTGCGCAGCGCCCGTTTGACTAAAGCTCTCACTTGCGTTTATGCGCGCATCGAACACCACTGCTGCATCACTGGGTGCAATTGAAATTAGTGGATTGAGTCGCGCTATTAATAAGTCTTCAAGGGTAAAGTAATTGTCACTACGGTTATTATTGGCATCGCTAAGCACTAGCGAACTCAAATGCCAAATACCAGCAGTGTTATTCGGCGCTATTGTTGCTAAAAAAGTACCTGTGTATTTTTTATTGTTGGCCTGCCATGCGCCCTCTTGGATAAGTTCAATTTGTTCGTTATTAGCAAGATTTTGTAGATAAAAGGTATTTGTGCGTACTTGGCTTTCGTCCTCAACAACTAAAGTGAGTGAAATTTCCTGCAACTCGACGCTAGCCGGATTGAGAACAATATTATTGGGCGACAGCGTAACTAGCTTAAGCACCGGTGCAGTAATGTCTTGGGTTTCTTGTGCAATTACTAAGTGGCTATTAATTACTACCAGCACAAAGATACATAATATTTTTGCGGGTGAAAAAATGCCTAAGCAATGTTGTTTTGCGCTGATAGTCAACTTCAATTAATGCCATCCGTATACGAAAATCGCGTTTCGTTATTTTTAAAAACTAATTCCCCTGGTTTCTACATCGCGTTTTATTGGAAAACCTTTAGTCATCTTCACCTGTATATCATCGTTAATAAAGTCACAGTATTCCTATCGTATTGAGTATTGCCATAGGATTCGTTGCCTACCAAACTACGATAATCAAAAAACATTTTTTTATGAACATGAAAACGTAAGCATCAGAAAAGATACCAAAGATAGCAAAAATCCATTTGACGTGGTGCCATCCAGAAACGTCGTCGCATCCTGCATATCGATATAGGTGTATTTGAGCTACATAGCCACCAGCTTTCAATTGTCTTACAAAATCACTAAACAAAAATTAAGTTTCGGGTATACTGTGGTTAACCAAGTGGTTAGTTTGCCTTTTATTTGTCTTTTAAAATTATAATGAAATAGTTAAATTGCATGAACTTAGAATTACAAGCCGTTAAAAGCGACCGCCTTTATATGAAGGTTGCCGAGCAGTTAAAAAAACTCATCACCAATGAAGTCATAAAACCGGGTGAACGTTTCCCTTCTGAACGGGAACTGGCAGAGCAACTTGGCGTTAGCCGGCCCACCATTCGCGAAGCCATGATAGCGCTTGAACTCTCCGGCGTTATTGAGATACGTACGGGTTCTGGTATTTATGTCACTCATCAAAAGAATACAATTGGCGATCCTGCAAGTGATAAAGGTGTAGGCCCATTTGAAATATTAGAAATTAGATATATTATTGAAGCCGAGGCGTGCGCGCTCGCCGCTACTCGCATAAGCGATGCACAACTTGTAGCATTGCGCACGGCAGTAGAAGAAATTGAAGCCGAAGAAAAACAAGCAAACTCATCTGAACGCGCCGACCAAAAGTTTCATTCAATTATTGCGCAAGCGTCGCAAAACAGTGCGATATCGTCGGTTGTCGACTGGTTATGGAAACTACGAAATGAGTCTGACCTTAGTACAATGTTCCTGAAAAGAATAAGAGAAGAGGGCGTTCATCCATCGGTTCAAGAACATAAAAATATTTTACATGCACTTGAGCAACGTAATCCTGAGCGAGCAAGAACTGCTATGAAGCTGCATCTAGAAAACGCTACCGCAAATGCGGCAGCGCATTTTGATAAGTAACCTGAACTCTGGATAATAAACAGCGCTCAGTAATGCTATTGGCGGGAATGACTGCGTTGCAAAAGTAAGCAATAGAATAGCTCTTACATTACTTTTGCGCCTTGCCCTTCACGCCAATAGCACTACTGAGTGTAACAGTCTGAATTTTATAGTGTTATCAACGCATGGCACTATTTCTTATCCAGAGTTAAGTAATAAGGTAGCACACCTTAAACATGTAATAATTGGTGTAAATACTTCGCTAAACCATTTTGCTTTATAGAACTTAGTGTATCTGTCAACGCGTTTATAAAAAGCGAGTTTTCGGCCAATACTTTAGGAATTATTGCGGTTTCTTTAATCATTGCTAGCACATATTCTTTTGGTTCATCTTTGTTTTTGCGCGCTATTAAATGAAGCTTATCGGCTAGGGGATCGTTAATCTCATAAGTGTTTCCTGCCTCGTCTTCTCCGTGCAAGTACTGCATCCAAGCCGCTACTATAGATATCATCACGCTATAATTTTTATGCACGTTTTGATTGGTCATATTATCGGCAATAGGCGCCATTATTCGCTGTATCAATTTTTGCGAACCATCCATTGCCACTTGCTGGGTGGCGTAGGCTATCTCGTCATTCTGAAAACGCGCGATAATTTGTTGTTGGTACTTCGCTAAATCAAAGCCGCTTGGCGTATCAAGACTTGGCCCTGTCTCTTGTGTCATTAAGCGCTCTACTGCGCTAAGTAGTAAGGGATCGGCAATAGCCTCATGAATCCACTTATAACCCAACAGTACACCCATATATGCAAGCGCTGAATGTGCGCCATTTAAGGTACGTAATTTTAATTTTTCGTAGGATTCAACATTTTCAACCATTAACACGCCGGCACTTGCCCAGTCGGGGATGGGCGTGCAGAAGTTATCTTCGATTACCCACTGTTTGAACATTTCCGTTTGAATCATCGCGTCGTCTTGCATGCCAAGTTCAAGCTGCTTAGACTTTTTGTCTTGTTCAGTTACCGCTGGCACAATGCGGTCAACCATTGAGCTACAAAATGCAACATTGGCATTTATCCACTCTACTAACTCTGTGCTTATTTTACGTGCTAAATCTATTACTACTTTGCGTGTAATCGACCCGTTACTGGGCAAGTTGTCGCAGCTGATAACGCTCAACTTGTGATTGTCGTCGTTGTTATGCATACGCTTGGCACAAGCGGCCACTAAAAATCCAGGCATCGAGATAGGCGCATCTGGATTCGCGATATCGTGTTGAATATCGTCATTTTCGTAAGCAAGCGCTTGTTCGGCCATATTATAATGATAGCCTTTCTCAGTTACCGTAAGGGTAACCACCTTAGTGCTGCTTGACGCTAATAGTGCAATTACTTGGCTTGGGTCTTGGGGTGCAACAAGTACTTTTTCTACCGCACCTATAAGGCGTGTTTCTTGTTTACCGTTGAACTTAGCAGTAACTGTGTACAAACCATCTTGAGGGTTCATTTGCTCGCTAACGCTTGGGCTACGCAAGCTTACGCCAATAATTCGCCAATCGCCCCCGCTATTGGCAATGGCATCATCGGTAAATACTGCTTGATGACCTCTGTGGAACGCGCCTATCCCAATATGCACAATACCAACTTTGTGCGCTTGAATATTGTACTTGGGTCTTAAAACGTCGTTGGGTAACTGATCAATATTTTTTAATGATAATCGCTTACTCATAATTGATAAGCCTGTTTGGCTAGATTGTAAGTTAGGTCTACTGCTAATTCGTGGGCCTCTTCAAGCGTCATTCTATGTTCTGCAACCATTTGGCCTAAATAACCACAGTCGATTCGCCTTGCTACATCGTGTCTTGCTGGGATTGACATAAAGGCGCGTGTGTCATCGTTAAAACCAACGGTATTATATAAGCCCGCAGTTTCGGTTGTTTGCTGGCGGAAGCGGCGCATGCCCTCAGGACTGTCGTGAAACCACCAAGCGGGTCCAAGTTTCAGACTTGGATAATGGCCTGCCAAAGGAGCAAGTTCTCTACTATATGTTGTTTCGTCTAAGGTAAACAAGATGATTTGTAAACGTGGATCGTTGCCGAGTTCATCTAGCAAGGGCTTCAAGTTTGCAATGTACTCAGTTGGCATCGGTAAATCTGAACCTTTGTCTCTGCCGAAATGTTCAAACACAAAGTTGTTATGATTACGATAGCAGCCGGGATGAATTTGCATGACTAATCCATCGTCAATGCTCATGCGCGCCATTTCTGTCAGCATATGGCCTCGAAATACGTCTGCACCTTCGCTGTCTAATTTACCTGCTAATGCATTACGGAAGTATGTTGCTGCCTGTTCATTTGATAAGCATTCAGTGCGCGGCGTTAAATGACCATGATCGGTAGAAGTAGCGCCCATTTTTTTGAAAAATTCACGTCTATTTCGCAAGGCCCGTAAATAGCCTTGAAAATTGCTTGTGTCCTCACCCGTTAATTCACCTAAAGACCTTACGTCTTCCACAAACGATGGAAACTCTGGGTCAAGCACATTGTCAGGTCTAAATGCAGTAATTACCCTACCGTTCCAATCACTATCTAAAATAGACTGGTGATGCTTTAAATCATCAAGCGGATTTTCGGTGGTTGCAATGACCTCAATATTAAAGCTATCGAATAAGGCACGCGGCTTGAACGCATCGGTGGCAAGCTTGCTATTTATAGTGTCGTAATAGTGGCTGGCGGTCTTGCTGTCTAGCGCAATATCCAAACCAAACACTTCTGCAAAAACATAATTCATCCACATGCTTGAAGGCGTTCCTCGGAACAAATGATAGTGAGCAGCAAAAATATCCCATACCGCTTCAGGGGATATATTCTTGGCTTTCTCACTTTTACCTATGCCTAAGTCATCTAATTTTACGCCTTGGCTATACAACATTCTAAACACATAGTGATCAGGCTGAATTAGCAACTCTGCGGGATTTGAAAAGTTTTTATTGCTGGCAAACCAACTTGGATCGGTGTGCCCATGTGGACTCACAATGGGCAAATCTTTAATTTGTGTATATAATTCACGCGCGATATCGCGCGTAGTAAGGTCGCTTGGAAATAAGCGGTCTGGGTGTAATACGAGCGGTTTAGTCACGCTAAATTCCTTAGTAACTTTGCACAAAAATGACGTTTAAGCTCTATCTACAAATGTCGACACGGTATGAATAACACCACGTAACTCGGCCAAGCCCTTTAAACGGCCCATGTAGCTGTAGCCTGGCTTCACGCCTATCTGATTAAGCTCATCTTCAAGTAAATGCCCGTGGTCTGGGCGCATCGGAATACGCAAATAGTCTGCGCCCTCAGCATTTTCTTCGCGGCGTTTTTCTTCAGTTAGTAAAGCTTCTACTAAGCCAACCATATCGTTGTCGCCTACCAAATGATCTGATTCATAAAAAGAACCATCTTCTTCCCGAATCACATTGCGCAAATGAACAAAGTAAATGCTCGGTCCAAATTCTCTTACCATTTGCACCAAATTGTTGTCGCCTCGGGCGCCATATGAGCCTGCGCACATAGTTAAACCGTTAGCCGGACTTGGGCAAGCCTCAAGTAATTTATTCGCATCGCTCGCGGTAGATACCACCCGTGGTAAACCGAATAATGAGAAAGGAGGATCGTCGGGATGAATGCACATTTTTGCTTCAACTGATTCAGCGACGGGAATTATTTCACGTAAAAATTGGAATAAATGGTCTCTGAATCCTTCCGTGCCTAAATCGATAAACTGCTGAATGGTGTCGCGAATACTGTCGCGAGTATACGAGCCTTCACCGCCGGGTAAGCCAGCAATAATATTCTTTTCTAACTCAAGTCGCTCTACATCTGACATTGCACTAAAACGTTCATCGGCTTTTGCAAGCACTGCTTCGCTGTAGCTTTCAAGTGCACCATCACGTTTTAACATATACACATCGTAAGCCGCAAAATCGGTCATTTCGAACCGTAGGGCATGGCTATTATTCGGAAGTTTGTACATTAGATTGGTGCGGGTCCAGTCAACCACCGGCATAAAGTTATAGCATATGGTATGCACGCCGCATTTTGCTGCGTTTACAATCGACTGTTTATAGTTTTCGATGTACTCAAGGAAATTACCGGTGCGGGTTTTAATATCGTTGTGTACGGGGATACTTTCAATTACGTCCCACGTCAATCCTGCAGCTTCTATCATATCTTTGCGACTTTGAATGGCTTCTACCGTCCACAGATCACCTGTTTTCACTTCGTGTAACGAAGAAACAATGCCAGTCGCGCCGGCTTGACGAATTTTTTGCAAACTTATTGAATCGTCTGGCCCGAACCATCTCCAAGTTTCTATCATTATGTGTTACCTCAAGGTATTTTGAAGTTAATGCCGCAGTATATAGACCACCTTGCTTTAACTTTCACTAGCTATCATAAAAACAGATAATAAAACGATATCTGCATGGACTCAAATCTTTAATAGATAGCAAGTAATGCAGGCGCAAGCAATGCGCCTGCATTTATACTACCTATAAACGATACTGCAAACCAATAAAGTAACGTGGTCCAGAGTATTCAATGCGGTTGTACGCTTCTGCTGAAACGCGTTGCTCGATGTAAGGTTCGTTGGTAATATTAATTGCTTGGAACTTCGCTTTTAATTGCTTCGTGATTTTATACGAAATATCAAAGTCGATGGATTTAGTATTATCGACTATGCGGTTCGTTTGACCAAGGTTAGCACCAAAAGGCTTTAAGTATTCCGAGCGATATTTATAGCTCAATCGTGCCGACAGCTTTTTGTTTTCCCAATAAAGCTGAGTGCTAAAGTTATGTTTTGATAGACCGGCAATATTTGACGGTGGTATAAGGCCTTGCACACTCTCAGAAATAGACGCACCGCGCTCAGGTGTTTCAAAATCGGAATTAGCAAAGTTATAGTTTATTGATGTACCAAAACCGCTCCAAAAGCCTTCTAACCAGTCAAATTTATGTAAAGCAGTAAGTTCGTAACCATTTATGCTTGAATCGTCATCTATAATAGTAGGACGATTTTCAACCACAACATCAACTTCTTCGCCATCTATAGTGACCGGCTCCACTTCGTCAATTAATTCGAAACGAGCGTTGAAGGTTTTGTAATAAAGCGCTGCAGAAAGCATAGTGTCGTCGTTTATAAACCAGCTTGTGGCTATATCGTAGTTGGTCGACTCTAAGGCTTCTAAGAATGGGTTACCAATTGCGGTAACGCGTCCTTCAAGCGCGTCGGCTAAACTATCAAACTCTTCACTATCGCCAGGCCCTCTGATATTTCGACCTGCGCCGTAATACCACATGTCGGGACGAGACAAACCTTTATAGAAAGCAAAACGTACCTGTACGTCGTCGAGCACGCCTAGCGCAAGGTTAATACTGGGTAAGTTTGCACTGTAGCTGTTGCGCAAAGTATTTATTTCTAGTGTATCGCCAAGGTCAGTCGTATTTTCTAATAGTAAAATATTACCTTCTTCATCAGTTTCTACTCGATATGAGGTTTTTAAGCCTATCGACGTGATGTCGGTTTTTACGCGCCTAACACCTATGTTTCCATCTACTGGCATGTCGCCCCATTCAGTAGAGAATTCAGCCATAACAAATAATGATGTAATATCTTCCGTTAAGTTAATATTACCTTCCGAGGGTTCAGTAGGATCAGCGGTAATATCTTGGTCGCCCACAATGGCATCGTAACCACAAAACGTATCAAATGTAGCCCAGCTTGTTAGATTAGAGTTTGCATCTTCGCCGTAATCGCTTTGCGGAAAATCAATTGCGCAAGTTGCTGCAACGTTGGCAATAACAGTAGGACGGTCGTCACGTGGTGTTCTCACCGTATTACGTTTTTCTAAGAAATTTTTGTGGTCGCGAGTCGAATAATCAACACCATATTTCACATTATAAAAGGGACCTGCCTCAATGGCGTAATCAAAGTGAAGCTTATAAGCATTGATAGAATCGCTTATATCGAAGCGATAATTACGCGCTTCACTGTCGGCGCTAAAATAAGCCAAGTCTTGAATGTCGCTTAACCAATCTTCCGATGAACCTTGAGGATCGTTAAAGTCGGAATACACATTGGTTACGCGTGGCCAATCACTGCCGTTAGAACCTTCCCAATCATAGAATTTGCGTTCGCCTCTAAAGCGGGCATAAGTTCTAGTTTGAAAACGGTCGGTGTCAGACAAAGATGCGTCAAATTCTACTGCCCAATCGTCTGATATTTGCCAATCTACATTTAAGCCGGCGCCCAAATATTCTTCGTTGCGCTGACGGTATTCGCCGTAGCTGCTAATACGAGACTCGCCAGTGTACGAAAGCAATGCATCTTCTTGATTGGTTGCCCAATTTGAAATTTTACGACGGCCATCGTCCCAAAGTAAATCGTGACGGTCTTCAAAGTAAAAACGTTCCGACCACTGTGCGTCAAGATTGATGTCTAAGTTTGAATTAGGCTTAATCTGTAAGGCAAAAATAGCAGCATCTCGATCTTCTTCAGATTTCATTTGACGATAGAAGAATGAATTCGGAATAAAGTAATATGGGCCGTCTTCAGCCGCTCCGCCGTTAGCTGCAACATTATCGTCGTCGAAGCTACAGTTGCTGCCACCGTCTACTGCAAAATTAGAATTACAGTTACGCAGCGTGGAACTAGTATTATAACTTTCTTCTGGCGTTGAACCACGAACACCGGCGTAACCTAAGGCAAAGCCAACTTCGCCGAGTGCATCGGTGTCGAAAGCGTTTGTGTAAGACACCGAAATACGATTACCTACACCATTCTCATCAGATTGTTTTTTATGATACGGATTGTAGCTAGCACGGTACTGCGCTTGAAAACGCTCTTTCCCGTAATCAACCGGCTTAATGGTTTTAAGGTCGATTGTACCCGACACACCGCCTTCCAAAATATCGGCTTTTTGAGCTTTATAAACCACCACACCATTTACAAGTTCAGATGGAAACTGACTAAATGCTACCGAACGGTTACCACTACCAGACGAGATAGCACGGCCATTTACCGTGGCAAAACCAAGGAAAGGCCCTAAACCGCGAATTGAAATTTCACTAGCGTTACCTTTAAACCGGTCGCCCGTTACACCCGTAATACGCTCTAGAGTCTCTGCAACCGACAAGTCGGGTAATGCACCAATGTCGGCAGACGACAAGGCGTCTACAATAGTGTTCGAATTGCGCTTTTCAGCAATAGCGTTTCGGTATGAATCGGCAATTCCCAGAACTTCAATAATTTCAGTTTCTTGATCATCGTCTTCGGTGTTTTCAGTTTCTTGTGCGTAAACTGAAGAGCCAAACATTAATGACGATGCAACGGCAACAGCAAGCAGTGTTCTTCGCTTGTGCGTTCGCAAATTGAGTGTATGTGCGTGCATGTAGGATACTCCTAAATTCGTGTGTGTTTACTTACGCTTTTGGTTTTAGTGTGTGCAAAGCGTTTTCGTAGCGCGTTTTTACTTTGTTCTAATGAGAAATAATCGTGCAATAGTCAATAGATGTCAAGTGGCCTTACCAAAATAATTAACTATTTTTTTACATTTGAGAATATTTGTTGATTTTCTGCTTCGATTTTTTGTTAATAAACATTAGTTTACCTTATCTACTGAACAGAAGAGAATGAATTTATCGGGTTAACAATTAAGACTCTGTTACCTCAATTTTGTAGTAGGCTTAGACAAAATATGGGGATATCTACTAGTAATAATAGGTTTTTAACACATTGGTAAGGCCACATTCAAGAGCAAACAATGCGTCGAGCTAAACAAATAATGCAGACCTACCTTCACGGTATTTGATACAAACTTAGGTACTTAGTTTTTCAAATTTTGAAGGTACAAAAGATACAGAACGAGCCTTTTCTTAAAGCTCAAATTTGTTCTTCTCACTCTATCCAATGTAGTTTTGTCGATTTTTGCGCCCGATGATATAGCTATTTTAGCGGTAAAGACTAAGTAATCATTCAATTCTGAATTAGTTAGTTTTTTTGATTTGTACAGATTTAATAAGTATTCAATTAAAAGTACTCTTGATTCAATTTTTTTAGGTGAGGGTGTATACATAATACTACCGGGACGTTGGCGATAAAATATTACTTTTTCTGGTAAGAATTCAATTCGTAAACTTGATAATAAAACGCTAAACGTAAAGGCAACATCTTCATGAAGAATATTGTCTACGAACTTTGCCTTTGATTTGTCGAGTGAAATTTTCTTATATATTTTGTCCCATATAGTCACTATATTTGTCATTTCTGAATCGATTAACTTACAAAGATAATCGTTACTTGATATTGGTCCCTTTCCTGCAAACGGATTTGGCTTTA
>Ga0115567_10003024_pt1 | contig 16668 bp, 16 predicted proteins | sample COGITO_mtgs_1204_2_FD_88679 | JGI IMG/M metagenome (GOLD analysis project Ga0115567, IMG submission 88679) | Pelagic marine microbial communities from North Sea - COGITO_mtgs_120412 | ecosystem: Environmental > Aquatic > Marine > Epipelagic | place: Germany:Helgoland, sampling site Kabeltonne... | reverse complement strand
GAATTTCTGGTGATCAGCCCCGCCACAGATGCTGCCGGCGCGGCGGTGCTGGCAGAAAAAATTCGCGCTGCCGTGGCCGGCGCTGGATTGAGTGCGGGACAGCCGGTTACGGTGAGCCTGGGCGTGGCGGTCGCGCGCGGCGCGGTCGCTCCCGAAGCGCTATTGCGGGCTGCAGATCAGCAGTTGTATCGCGCCAAAGAGCAGGGGCGTGACTGCGTGTGTATGCAGCGGGAGGATTTGCTGCCCGCCTAGCGTGGGTGTGACCCTCCTTGACCGGCCAGTCAGGCCAGCAGCGCCTCGATATCTGACGCTATCTCTTCCGGTTTGGTCTTGGGGGCATAGCGCTTGGTCACCTTGCCCGAAGTGTCGACCAGGAATTTGGTGAAATTCCACTTGATGCCCTCCGATCCCAGCAAGCCCGGCGCTGCGCTCTTCAGGTGTTTGAACAGTGGATCGGCAGCGTCGCCGTTGACTTCGATCTTGCCAAACATGGGGAAGCTTACCCCGTAATTCAGCTGGCAGAACTCCATGATCTCATCGTTACTGCCCGGGTCCTGCTTGCCAAACTGGTTGCAGGGAAAACCCAGAATTTCCAGGCCGCGCTCGTGGTAGGTCGTATACAGGGACTCCAGGCCGGCGAGCTGCGGTGTAAAACCACATTTTGATGCGGTGTTCACCACCAGCAGGACTTTGCCCTTGTAATCACTCAGGGCTTTCTTGTCCCCCGACGGGGATTGGCAAACAAAATCGTAAACGGAATCAGGCATGAGTTTCCCTTATACAGTGATGACCGGTGGTCATTATGACACTACCGGCACTTGCGCTGATAGGTGGGAGCTGGATCTGCTAAAACGGGGCGCGGCTGCGCCCCGGCGGTTCAGGCGGCCTGTAACTGCACCTGGTGCATAAGCAAAGCGAGGCGCTTGCGCTGCATTTTCATGGAGTATTCGAGTTCTTTGAGTTTGGTGCGCAGCGTGGCGTGCTGCCACTTCTTGAGCAGCGCAGCCTTGCGTTCTTCGATGGCGCCTTCCAGTCCCGTCACAGTGCGCTCATAGCGCTCGGCCTGCAGAGCCTTCCACTGGTTGACGGAGTCGGTGAACAGCTGGTATTCACGCTCCAGTGAAGCCAGCAGATTGTCGCTGGCCTCGGCTTTCTCCAGTTTTTGTCGCGCGCGCTGGAACTGGGTGTCCAGTATGGCGCGTTGGACTTTGAAGTTGGGTACGCGAGTCAGGTTGCGGGCCAGCCCCACCCGCGAACACAGGCTGATCATCCATTTGGTAGGATCCCACTGCCACCAGCGGATGCCGTTGCGGTAGTCGGTCTGGAAGATATGGTGATAATTGTGGTAGCCCTCACCGTAAGTCAAAAAGGCCAAAAAGCCGTTGTCGCGGGCACTGTTGGTCTCGGTGTAAGGGCGGCTGCCCCAGAAGTGTGCCAGGGAATTTATGAAGAAGGTCACGTGATGGTTGACCACCAGCCGCAGTAAGCCGACCAGTAACAAGGTGCCGATGACGTCGCCGTGCCAGACGCCCAGCAAAATGGGCAGGCCGAGGTTCATAAAGAGGGTCAGTGCAGCATAGTGTTTGTGTTGCCACATCACCACCGGGTCCCGCTGCAGGTCCTTGGCGTTGCTGAAATCCGGCTCGCCACTTTTGTACTCGCGCAACATCCAGCCCATATGGCTGAACCACAGGCCGCGGCTGGCAGCGTAGGGATCCTGGTCAGCGTCATCTACATGTCGGTGGTGACGGCGGTGGTCCGAGGCCCAGACCAGAATGCTGTTTTGCAACGCGCCGGCGCCCCACAAGGCAAAAAACCATTTCAGGGCAGGGTGAGCCTGATACGCCTTGTGTGCCCACAGGCGATGGTATCCACCGGTAATCGACATGCCGTTGAGATACAGGAAGGCCAGCGCCCAAAGCCATTGGAAACCATCGTAACCGTGCGAGACGCCCCAGAAGGGCACCAGCACCAGCGCAGCGAGCGGAAAACCGACAAAAATGATCGTATTGATCATGATCAGCGGTGGCTTGGTTGTGATGGTCGTCATCGCCGGAGCAACCCTCTGGGAAAAGAAAGCGGATGTTAACTTTTTTGTCCGGAAAAGTCTTCCGGACAGCAGTGCCCAGTGTGCCAGCCGAACGGCCACAGAGCTATGGTCATTACCGTCAATCGTGATCGGCCGCACAGGCTGTGCCGAATACAGTATCATGCGCACTGCCGCGGGCCGCGGCTGCACGGGCACTCGCCCATTTCACTGTTCCAGAAAGGGGACTAGATGACCCAGGCCGTATTCACCCGGGGATCCACCCTGCGTCATGTGCTGGTAATGACCGCTGCTTCCGCAACCGGACTGATCGCCATGTTCGGTGTCGATTTGGTGGATATGTATTTCCTCACCCTGCTGAATGACCACTCGCTGGTGGCGGCGGTGGGGTACGCCGGTACCCTGATCTACTTTCTGGTTTCGGTCAGCATCGGCTTGCAGATTGCGCTGGGGGCGCTGGTGGCCCGGGCAGAAGGGGCCCGTCAAAGAGACCTGGCCGGGCGTTACTGCAGCAACGGTCTGATGTTTAACTTCGCAGTGTCTGCGGTGATCAGCTTCGTGGCCTGGTTTTTTCTGCGCGATCTGTTGATGGTGCTTGGCGCCACCGGGCCGGCGCTCGAATATGCCGAGAGCTACGGCAGCATCATGCTGCCCAATATTCCTGTCATGGTGCTGGCGATGAACGCTGCTGCCGGTGTGCGTGCAATCGGGGATGCGCGGCGATCCATGTGGGCCACGCTGATTGGATCGGGTGTCAATGCGGCGCTGGACCCCCTGTTTATTTTTACCTTCGACTGGGGGCTGGAGGGGGCGGCGGCCGCCTCGGTGGTGTCGCGCTGGGCGGTACTGATTGTAGCCTGGCGAGCGATTCACAACGTGCATCGCCTGCCGCGGCTTTGTACATTGGTGGAGTTTCGCGCCGATTTGCGCCCCCTGCTGGCCATTGCGGGTCCCGCGGTCCTCACTAATCTGGCCACCCCGATCGGCAATAGCTTCGTGCTGCGCACGATGTCACAATTTGGTGACGGCGCAGTGGCTGCGGCGGCGATACTCGGCCGGATCAGCCCGGTCGCCTTCGCCGCGGTATTCGCACTGTCGGGCGCGGTAGGTCCTATAATTGCCCAGAATGCGGGCGCTGGACAGTATTGTCGAGTGCGCCAGACCCTGGTCAATGCGCTGGCCTTTAATGCAGTTTATGTGCTGCTGATTTGGGGTTTGCTCTGGCTCGGCAGTGGCTGGATAGTGGTGGCGTTCTCGGCCGAGCCGGTGGCCGCTGATCTGATTTTGTTTTACTGCCATTTGCTGGTGTGGACCTTTTTCTTTGCGGGCGGCCTGTTTATCGCCAATGCGAGTTTCAATAATCTGCACTTTCCGCACTGGGCGACGGCGTTCAACTTCGGCAAGGTAGTATTGGGTGTGGTCCCGGCCGTATATTTTGGTGCCCAGTGGTACGGGGCTCGAGGTGTCCTCGCCGGAGAGGCTCTGGGCACGGTACTGTTCGGGGTGCTGGGGATGGCCGCGGCGTTTGCACTGACCGCACGTCTCGAGCGCGATTACTCTCCCCTGTCGGGTGCCGAAATGGTATCGAGAATCTAGAGTGCGTGCCCTGAGTTAAAGCTACAGTTGCTCCAGATAGGTCTGATGTTCAAGCTCCGTCACCCGGCGCCGGAACTCTTCCACCTCCTGTGTTTTGGTCAGGCTGAAAATACGCTGCAGCTCTCCACCGAGCGCGGAGCGAACGAAGCGGGAGTCCCGAAATCGATCCAGTGCTTCGTGCATATACACCGGCAGGCTGGCTGCGCCCTGCTGTGCATAACCGTCACCGGTGGTGGGGGAGGGAGGCGTCAATTGCTGCTCTATTCCTTCCAGCATGGCGCCCAGGATCACGGCGAGCAACAGGTAGGGGTTGGCGTCTGCGCCAGCAACCCGGTGTTCCAGGCGCCGGGCCCGGTGGTTACCGGCGGGGACCCGCACTGCCACGGTTCGATTCTCAAAGCCCCAGGTGGGAAAAACAGGCGCGTGTGAGCCACTTTGGAAACGCCGGTAAGCGTTGTAGCTGGGAGCGAAAATCGACACTGACTCCGGCATATAACGCAAACAGCCCGCGATGGCCTGATGCAGGAGCGCCGAGCCGCGCTCAGTGCCGTCATCGAAAACATTCGCCCCCTGTTGGTCCAGCAGACTGCAGTGAATATGCATGCCGTTGCCTGCCTCCTCCTCGAAGGGTTTGGGCATAAAGCTGGCGATCATTCCGTGCTTGGTCGCCACGCCCTTGATAAGCCGCTTCATCATCAGGATCTGTTTGGCGGCCAGTACCGGATTGTCGACATGCTGCATATTGATTTCGTATTGGGACGGCGCCGACTCCTTGACCACCCCATCGAAGGGCAGGTCTTGCAATTCGCAGGCCAGGCGAAGATCTTCCATCAACTCATGGTGCTGATTGAGCACGTCCAGGCCGTACATATTGCCACCCACCGGTGAGCGATTGGAGGGCGAGGGACAGCTGTGCCGAGGATTGTTGCCCGCCATAGTGATCAGGCTGAACTCCAGCTCGGCCGCCACCACCGGCGTCCATCCGGCCTCCTGGAAGCGCGACAGGATCTGCTTGAGCACGTGGCGCGGGTCGCCGAGATAGGGGGAGCCATCGGTTTCAAACATGGACAGCATGATCTGGCCGTGTTGGCCGGCGGCGGCCCAGGGAGTGGGGAGGAGTGAGCCCTCTACCGGTCGGCAGATGCCGTCGGCATCGCCGGTAGCGAACACCAGTTCTTCCACATCGCGCCCCCAAATATCGAGGCTCAATGCGGTGCGTGGCAATTTGAAGTCGCCGTCAAAAATCCGGGCCAGTTTGTGGCGCGGCAGCCACTTGCCGCGCATTACGCCATTGCAATCGGGTAGCAGGGCTTCAATAGTGGTGATTTCGGGGTGAGCCCGCAAAAACCAGTCGGCTTCGAGGGACATCGGGGCTCCGGCGTGATGTGTTAGCGCGTACTATCGCTGCAAGCACCGTCAAGCTCAATACCCCGGATTGGGCAGCGGAGTCTAGCGCGGCGCCATATAGACACTCAACGGGTCATTGCCGGCGGCCTCACCAAGACAGCTCATGGCGTTGATGAACAGGGAAAACAGATCAGTCTGCGAGTTGACGTCCAGTTTCCGATAGATGCTCTTGCGGTGACGACGCACCGTTTCGACGGCGATTTCCAGCTTCTGTGCGGAGATGTCTGTGCCGTAGCCGCGCAGCATCATTTCCAGCACCGATTTCTCGCGTGGTGAAAGCATCGAGGCCCCAAAGGTTTTGAATGCCAGGTCGATTTGGTGGTTAATGCCAGGCTGGATCAGGTTGTTGACGGCAAAGTCGTTGTGCTCGCTGTGGGTCTTGAGGAGTTCGGATACAGGCTCAGCCAGCAGGTAGAGGTTTTCGTATTCACTGTCGCTGAAAATGCCGTGTTTAGGCAGGCGCATCATGCAGAGGTTGATCACATTCCCCGCCTGCAGCTTGGCCAGGTAAACCGCCTCATCGACGGTGCCGGTATGGCCATAATATTTACCGTAGTAGGGTGATTCCTGCAGCTTGTTGTGGGTGATTCGCGAGAGACGGTAGATTTTGGATCGTGGCTGATTCATGGAAGTCTGGTAAAAGGGATCTTCGCGATAGGGCCCCTCCAGGTATTTGTCCACCTGGACCCTGACGGCACTGGCGGGAATCTCGTGGTAGAGCACTCGCGGCGGCAGGTCGCGGTGATAGAGCCAGATCTGCGGGTAGTCAATGCGCACCTGACCGCGAATCGCCTCGATCAGGTTGGGGAAGAACTGCTCGGTACCCAGCGCGCCGATGGCGCGGGAAATATCCCGGTTCCACTTGCTTAACTGGTTAATGTCCGTCATTGAATTTTATTTTTTGTTGCGCCCCGGAGGCCCATATTGGGCAGCGCTTCCCTTGATGTCAAATTGCGGTTGTGGTGGGCGGGCGTGCGCAGGGTAAACCGGTGCCCGGTTCAACTAGCTGTATAGAAGCGCTGTCGGAGTGGTGCGGCACCGCTATACTGAAGCGACATCACAATGATATGAGCGAGACTACGCGATGTACCGAGGCGAGATGACACAACACCGCGGGGTGCCAGACAGTTTCGTGCAGGCTCTGCTGCGGCAGGGTCAGGCCGAGGGACATGCACCGGACCAGTTGTTGTTCGCAGCGCGATTTCCCTTTGATCCTCTGCGCAGTGTCAGTGCCACTTCGCAGGTGTCTGCGCAGCTCTACAGTCAGTTGGCGGCGGTTCTGTTTGCCGCTCTGGATGACGAGGCCGGAGGCAGTATGCCAGACGCCTCCACGCCGGTGGGTACTGCCCGTTTGATGGCCTTCAGTATGCTTGGCAGCCAGAACCTGTTTGCGGCCCTGCGCCGGGCAATGGAATTCAACCGCTGCTGTCGCCTGCCTCGCAACGCAGTGGCCAGTAATCACCTGTACATAGACAGTTGCGCCCGCGCAGCTACCCTGACGTACCATGTGCCCGGTGCTGGCCGCGCGCAGCAGCGCCTGTTATGCGGCCTCGCCATCTGGCTGCGCTTCTGCGGCTGGCTGATCGGCCAGCATATCGATGTGACCAGCGCCGCGTGTGCCGCGGGCGCGCCGCAAAACCCCGCCGAGCTGCGGCATTTTTTTCCCTGTCCGGTCAGTTTTGGGTCAGCGGAAAATTCGGTCACATTTTCAGCGCGACATCTCGAGGCAGAGTTGCTGCGCACTGAAGCCGACCTGTCCCGTTTCCTGGTGATGGCGCCCTATTATCTGGTGGTGGCTCCCAAACCCAGTTCACTCAGCATTACCTATCGCATCCGCGAATTGCTGGGCGAGGATTTTCGCTGCGAATTGCCCACTTTCGAGGAGTTGACGTCACTGCTGAATATGTCGGCGCGGACCCTGCGGCGGCGCCTCGAGCGGGAGGGGACCTCTTACCAACGCATCAAAGACAATGCCCGCCGCGATGCTGCCATCGCCCTGTTGCAAGGCGAGAGCGTGACCGTGAGCGAGGTGGCTGAGCTGGTGGGTTTCTCCGATCCCAGTGCGTTTCACCGGTCTTTCAAGAAATGGACCGGTTTATCACCGGGCAGTTTTCGGCGCGATTGAGGCCGCACCAGAACCGCCTCAAGGCGGCCAGTTCAGTGGTGCAGTGCGCCAGTGGCTGCGCCAGGCAGCCTTAACCTTGTCGCTGTACCTGCGACTGCCACTACTGCCATTGTAGGCAGCCAGGGCCCTGTGCAGGTGGCCGTCTGCGCGCTGCAGATAGAATTGCAAAATCCGGCAGCCATATTCAAAGTTGGTGACGGTGTTGGTGAGGTTGTCGCCGGGACGTCCGATCTCGTCTTTCCAGAACGGCATGACCTGCATCATGCCCTGGGCGCCCGCTCTCGAAATTGCGAAACGATCAAAGTGGCTTTCGATCTCAATCACCGCCAGAACCAGCTCTGGCGGCAGTTCGGCGCGGGAAGCAGCAGCGTGTACCTGACGCAGGATTTCCAGCCGCCGGGCGGGGTCACGGATGAAGCGCTTCAGTCTCGCCGACATATCGACCAGCCACACTTCGGCGTCGTAGCGATCCTGAAAGCTGTTCGCGCTGTTGATGGTGCGATCAAGGAACGCGCGCAATTGAGCCCGTTCTTCCGCATCCCGAGGTTGCGCCGAAGCCTCCTGAGCGGCCAGCGCAAGCAGGGCCAGCACGCTGAAAGTAAAGACCCTTAGCCAGCCATCGGGGCGAACTGGCATTTGCGCTAGCGTTCCAGTTTCTGCATTACGCTAGTAAATACCTCGGGCCGGGCCAGCAGTTGTGATTCTGTGTCCTGGCGGCCTTTGTATTCGACCTGGTCGTCGGCCAGTGCTCGATCGCCAATGACCAATCGATGGGGGATGCCGATCAGTTCCATGTCGGCGAATTTCACTCCGGGGCGCTCATTGCGATCGTCCAGCAATACGTCGACCCCGGCCTCTCGGAACTGCCGGTAAAGCGCCAGGGCACAATCGGCAACGGCCTCTGACTTCTGCATGTTCAGTGGCACGATGACCAATTCAAACGGGGCCATGGCTGTGGGCCAGGTAATGCCCTTATCATCGTGATTTTGCTCAATGGCAGACGCGACAATGCGGCTGACGCCAATACCGTAGCAGCCCATGGCCATGGTGACGCTTTTGCCGTGCTCGTTCAGTACCGTGGCATTAATGGCTTCACTGTACTTGGTGCCCAGCTGGAAGATATGCCCAACTTCGATGCCGCGCTTGATCTGCAGGATGCCCTGGCCATCCGGGCTGGGGTCGCCCTGAACCACATCGCGCAGATCTTCCACCCGGGATAACGGGCAGTCCCGTCCCCAGTTCACGCCAGTGAGATGAACCTCGTCCTGGTTGGCGCCGCAGATGAAGTCGGCCAGGTGAGCGGCGCTGCGATCTACGATAACTGGAATATCCAGTCCGACCGGGCCGAGGGAGCCAAAGCCTGCGCCGAGTGTTTTGCGCACCGCATCGTCTTCGGCCATCTGCAGGGGGTTGGCGACGCCTGACAGTTTTTCCACCTTGATGGCATTGAGCTGATGGTCTCCACGCAGTACCAGGGCGACCAGTTCTCCGTCGTTGTCGCCGTTGACGACCAGTGTCTTTACGGTGCTGGCCGGATCCACCGACAGGAGCGCCGCCAGGTCGGCGATGGTCCTGACACCCGGTGTGGCGATTTCAGTCATCTTGGCGCCGGGCGCGGGCCGTTCGCCGACCGGTGCCAGCGCCTCTGCCATTTCAACATTGGCGGCATAGTCGCTCTGGTTGCTGAACGCGATGTCGTCTTCGCCGGAGTTGGCCAGCACGTGAAATTCGTGCGAGGCATTGCCGCCGATGCTGCCTGTGTCGGCAATGACAGGGCGGAAATCCAGGCCCAGGCGAGTAAATATGTTGCTGTACGCGCGGTGCATGACCTCGTAGGTGTCAGCGAGCGACTCCTGGCTGGCATGGAAGGAGTAGGCATCCTTCATCAGAAATTCCCGCGAGCGCATGATGCCGAAACGAGGGCGAATTTCGTCGCGTACTTTGGTTTGGATCTGGTACATGTTCAGCGGCAACTGCTTATAACTTTTGATTTCATTGCGCAGTAGGTCAGTGATCACTTCCTCGTGGGTAGGGCCGAGGCAAAAATCGCGTTGATGACGATCCTGTATACGCAGTAATTCGGGGCCGTACTGTTCCCAGCGGCCGGATTCCTGCCACAACTCTGCGGGCTGCACCACCGGCATGCTTATTTCCAGTGCTCCGGAATTGTTCATTTCCTCCCGCACAACCTGCTCTACTTTCCGCAAAACCTTGAGGCCCAGAGGCAGCCAGGTGTACAAGCCTGAAGCCAGTTTCCGGATCAATCCTGCGCGCAGCATCAGCTGATGACTGATTACTTCGGCGTCTGCAGGAGTCTCCTTTTGGGTGGTGATAAAGTATTGGCTGGTGCGCATGGGGGTTCCAGAATTGTTCGATTTGCGGGGCGAGTAGTTTACGTGTGAACAGCTAATCGGTACAGCTCGGTGCGGGCCTGATGGCGGTTCTCAATCTTCGGCTGAAAGGCGGCTGAGCTGCGGCTGAAATTCTGGCCGGATCAGAAAGCGTGAATCGGCTTCAGGATCTGAAAAAATAGGGGTTATTTTCGCAGATTGATTTGAAAACGCTTGTATTACAGCTTTTCATGATTTATACATTTGTCCGAGCCTGGCGTCGGCACTGATTTCCGCGGTATTGGGGGGCGGGCAGTCAGGGTTTTTGAATGTCCAATTCATAATGAAGGAAGGTTGAATACAACATGGCTATCAAAAAAGCAGCAGCGAAAAAGAAGGCTCCGGCTAAAAAGGCAGCAGCTAAAAAGGCTCCGGCCAAGAAAGCTCCAGCCAAAAAAGCCGCAGCAGCTCCGGCTAAAAAGACAACAGCGCTCAAGGACAAAATGACCAAGAGCCAAATGGTTACCAGCATTGCTGAAAACACCGGTCTGAGCAAAAAACAGGTTGGCGACGTGTTTGGCGAGCTGGAAACGCTGATCGAGCGCAGCATCAAGAAACGTGCCGTGGGTGAATTCACCCTGCCAGGCCTGATGAAAATCACCACCGTGAAGAAGCCTGCCCGCAAGGCGCGCAAGGGCATTAACCCCTTCACTGGCGAAGAAACCATGTTCAAAGCCAAGCCGGCGAGTGTGGCGGTAAAAGTTCGTCCGCTGAAGAAAATGAAAGAGTTCGCTGCTTCCTAGGCAATTCGCCCACGCTGCGCGCCCCCGCTTCCGGGGGCGCGTGACAGGCCGCCCGCTTCTCGCGCCCCTTCTGGCGTGGAGGCCAACTTCCCCTAAAATTTGCATCCCGCGTGCTCCTTGGCCTGCGCCCAAGCATGGGGTAAAATCCGCGCCTCGATTTTTCTCTCTAGCCCCTGTTTAAATAGCGAGACCTTCTCATGCCCATATATGAGTACCAGTGTCAGGCCTGTGGTGAAATGCTAGAGGCTCTGCAAAAGATCAGTGATGCCCCCCTTAAAGACTGCAGAGTCTGTGGCAAGCCCGAACTTAAAAAGAAAGTGTCAGCGGCCGCATTTCGCCTCAAGGGCGGGGGCTGGTATGAGACGGACTTCAAAACCGGCAACAAGAAAAATCTCGCCGGCAGCCCGGAATCCGGCAGCACTTCCGGCGCTGATAGCGGCGGCTCAGCCAACAAGACCGACGGTGCCAGCAAGCCTGGCAATAGCTCAGGCGACAGCAGCAAGTCTGCCTGACTTCGGCCCGCAGTGGCGGGCCTCACCCGACAAGTAACGGAATCTGAATTATGCGCAGTCATTATTGTGGCGCCCTGGCAACTGGCAATATCGACGAGACAGTGACTTTGTGTGGCTGGGTAGATCGTCGCCGCGATCACGGGGGTGTTATCTTTCTCGATTTGCGCGATCGCGATGGCATCGTTCAGGTGGTCTTCGACCCCGATACGGAAGAACACTTTCAGCGTGCTGACCGCGTGCGCGGCGAGTATGTGCTGAAAGTGACGGGTCGCGTTCGGGCGCGTAGTGAAGCGACCGTCAACCCGGCCATGGCGACCGGTGAAATTGAAGTGTTGGGCAAGCAACTTGAAGTACTCAACAGTGCAGCTACACCGCCATTCCAGCTCGATGAGCACACGACTGTGGGCGAAGACGTTCGACTGAAATACCGGTATATGGATCTGCGCCGCCCCGAGATGCAAAATCGCCTGATTTTGCGAGCACAGATTACTTCCGCGATTCGCAGCTTCCTTGACGGCGCCGGCTTTCTCGACATTGAGACTCCAATTCTAACCCGCGCGACCCCGGAAGGTGCGAGGGATTATCTGGTGCCCAGCCGTACCCACCCCGGCCATTTCTTTGCGCTGCCCCAGTCGCCCCAGCTGTTCAAGCAGCTTTTGATGGTGTCGGGCTTCGATCGCTACTACCAGGTGGCCAAGTGCTTCCGCGATGAAGACCTGCGCGCCGACCGCCAGCCCGAGTTTACCCAGATCGATATCGAGACGGCCTTCCTCAACGAGGGCGAAATCATCAGCATTACCGAAGGTATGATTCGCGATCTGTTCCGCTCGGTACTGAGTGTTGAGCTGGGTGATTTTCCCCACATAACCTATGCCGAGGCCATGGAACGCTACGGCTCCGACAAGCCGGACCTGCGTATTGCCCTGGAGCTGGTGTCGGTGGACGATCTGATGCAGCAAGTGGACTTCAAGGTGTTCCGCGGCCCGGCAGACGACCCGGGTGGCCGTGTTGCGGCACTTAAAGTGCCCGGCGGTGCTACGATCAGCCGCAAGGAAATTGACGACTACACCAAGTATGTTTCAATTTATGGCGCGCGCGGTTTGGCCTGGATCAAGGTGAACGACCTGGCCGCCGGGGTGGAAGGATTGCAATCCCCGATCCTCAAGTTCATGCCGGATGCGGTGGTCAGCGAGATGATGACGCGCCTGGAAGCGAAGGATGGCGACATTATCTTCTTCGGCGCGGACAAAACCAGCGTGGTGAACGAGTCTCTGGGTGCCCTGCGTCTGAAAGTGGCGGAGGCGACGGGTCTGGTAGCTGAGGGCTGGGCGCCCCTATGGGTGGTCGACTTCCCGATGTTCGAAGACGATGGCAACGGAGGCTGGACACCACTGCACCACCCGTTCACAGCCCCTTCCTGTTCACCGCAGGAGTTGCAGGCCAACCCGGGCGCCGCGCTGTCGCGGGCCTACGACATGGTTGTTAACGGTACCGAGCTCGGTGGTGGCAGTGTCCGTATCCACCAGCACGATATGCAGGAGGCGGTATTTCGCATTCTCGGCATCAGTGAAGAGGAAGCGCAGGAGAAGTTTGGTTTCCTGCTGGACGCCCTGCAGTACGGTGCGCCGCCCCACGGCGGTCTGGCCTTTGGCCTCGACCGTCTGGTCATGCTGATGACCGGCGCCCAGTCGATTCGCGACGTGATTGCCTTTCCCAAAACCCAGAGTGCAGCCTGTGTCATGACCAACGCGCCCGGCGAGGTCAATGCGCAGCAGTTACGGGAGCTGAATATTCGCCTGCGCCAGACCGGGCAGGAAGCCTCAGCCCAGGAGCCGGCCGACTAGTTTCTGGCACACTGAGTGAGGCAAGTGACGGCTGGAGTGGATCAGGTTATATAAAGAAGGGGGATTGAGATGGCCGGCCATAGCAAGTGGGCCAATATCAAACACCGCAAGGCGGCTCAGGACGCCAAGCGGGGCAAGATCTTCACCAAGCTGATTCGCGAGCTGGTCGTGGCTGCGAAGCAGGGTGGCCCCGCGCCCGAGGATAACCCCCGTTTACGCACCGCGGTAGACAAGGCGCTGGGTGCCAACATGACCCGCGACACCATCGACCGCGCCATTGCCCGTGGCGCCGGTAACGCCGACTCCGACAATATGGACGAGCTCATCTACGAGGGCTATGCCCCGGGGGGGATTGCGGTGCTGGTGGAGGTGATGACCGACAATCGCAACCGCACCGTGGGTGAAGTGCGCCACGCCTTTTCCAAACGCGGGGGCAACCTCGGTACCGACGGTTCGGTGGCCTATCTGTTCAGCAAAAAAGGCCAGATCAGTTTTGCACCGGGCGCCGATGAAGAGGCTATCATGGAGGTGGCACTGGAGGCGGGCGCTGAAGATATCGAAGCCAATGATGATGGCTCGATTGATGTCACTACGCCGCCGGAAGATTTTATCCTGGTGAAAGAGGCGCTGGAGCGGGCCGGGCTGGTGCCGGAGGGGGGAGATGTGGCCATGGTAGCTTCCACTACCGTAGTGGTGGATATCGATGCCGCCTCCCAGGTACTGGGATTGGTCGATGCTCTTGAGGATCTCGACGACGTGCAGAACGTCTATACCAATGTCGATATTCCCGACGAGGTCTACTCTGAACTGTGATCCAGGGGCAGCGCACGGTATAGCTCGCTGTGTGTTCGACAGAGGGTGCACCACAGCAGTCAATGCTGTATATATATACAGAGTAATGCAAAGGGCAGCGGACGGCTCACACTATGGCGGTCATTCTGGGAATCGACCCCGGTTCAGTAAAAACAGGCTTTGGTATCATTCATTATCAGGGTGGCCGCAGTGAGTACATCACCAGTGGCGTTATTCGCCTGCCGAAGACGGGGTTGCCGGAGCGTTTGGGCGTTATCCACGCCAGTATCACCGAATTGATTGCTCTGCACCGCCCGCAGCAGCTTGCCATCGAGCAGGTTTTCATGGCCAAGAGCGCCGGCTCGGCGCTCAAGCTGGGTCAGGCTCGCGGCGCCGCGATTGTGGCCTGCGTGGCCCAGGCCATGGCGGTGTCCGAGTATTCTGCGCGCCAGATCAAGCAGTCCGTGGTAGGCACGGGGGCCGCTGACAAAGCCCAGGTGCAGCACATGGTGAAAGTGTTGTTGAAGCTGCCCGCCGAACCTCAGGAAGACGCGGCTGACGCTCTGGCCGCAGCCCTGTGTCACGCCCATACACAACACAGTATGATTAATCTGTCTGGCGCCACCGCAGTGCGTCGGCGACGATTGCGATAACGGAACTTCGACGATGATTGGCAGAATTCGCGGCACTTTGGTGCACAAGCAGCCCCCCGATGTTCTGGTCGAGGTCGGGGGTGTCGGTTACGAATTGCAAGTGCCGATGACTACGTTGTTCCAGCTACCAGCGATCGGCGCCGAGGTGTCATTGGTGACGCATTTTGTGGTGCGTGAAGACGCCCAGTTACTGTATGGCTTTATCGATGAGCAGGATCGCAGTCTGTTCCGGGACCTGATTAAAATCAGTGGTGTAGGTCCCAAGCTGGCGCTGACGATTCTGTCCGGAATGGATGCGAACAGTTTTGCGCGCTGTGTGCAGGCGGGAGACATTTCTTCGCTGGTGGCACTGCCCGGGGTGGGCAAGAAAACCGCCGAGCGACTGCTGGTGGAGATGCGTGACAAGCTCAAAGGCTGGCTGGAGCGGATGGAAACTGCCACCGCCACTGCCAGTGGTGCGCCGGTGTCGCCACGGCCTGCAGATCGGGTGGCTGATGCGGAGGGGGCTCTGATTACGCTGGGCTATAAACCCGCCGAGGCCAGCCGGGTGGTTGCCGCGGTCAACGATGACAGTGTGGAGAATAGCGAAGAGCTGATCCGCCGGGCGCTGAAATCCATGGTCACCGCATGAGCGCGGGAATGGAACTGAAGCATGATTGAAACCGATCGCCTGATCGCGCCGGAACCACGCGGCGACCGGGAAGATGTGCTGGACCGGGCTATCCGCCCGAAAACCCTGTTGGAATACGTCGGTCAGCCGACCGTGCGGGATCAGATGTCGATCTTTCTGGAAGCGGCGCGGGGCCGCGGCGAGCCTCTGGATCATACGCTCATCTTCGGGCCTCCGGGGCTGGGCAAAACCACGCTGGCCTGCATTATCGCCAATGAAATGGGAGTGTCGCTGAAAACCACCTCTGGCCCGGTGCTGGAGAAGGGCGGTGATATTGCCGCGCTGATGACCAATCTGGAGCCGGGTGATGTTCTGTTTATCGACGAGATCCATCGTCTCAGTCCCTTCGTGGAAGAGATACTCTACCCGGCGATGGAGGACTATCAGCTCGATATCATGATTGGCGAGGGCCCGGCGGCGCGTTCGATCAAATTGGATCTTCCCCCGTTCACTCTGGTGGGGGCGACCACCCGCGCCGGCCTGCTGACCTCGCCGCTGCGCGACCGCTTTGGTATTGTGCAGCGTCTGGAATTTTATCAGGTGGCCGACCTGGCCCATATTGTGGAGCGCTCGGCGCACATTCTTGGTATCGGCATCGATCATGCGGGTGCCACTGAAATAGCCCGCCGCGCCCGCGGTACACCGCGCATCGCCAATCGGCTGCTGCGCCGGGTGCGCGATTTTGCCGAGGTGCGGGCTGACGGCACGGTTACCGCCGATGTGGCGGACCGGGCGCTCGATATGCTCAGTGTGGATCACCGCGGCTTCGATCATCAGGATCGTCGTCTGCTGCTGGCCATGATCGAAAAGTTCGACGGCGGGCCGGTAGGAGTAGACAGCCTCGCGGCGGCGATCTCCGAGGAACGGGGCACAATCGAGGACGTATTGGAGCCCTACCTGATCCAGCAGGGCTTTATGGTTCGGACCCCCCGCGGTCGAATGGTAACCCGCAATGCGTACCTGCATTTTGGCCTGCCAAGCGCCTCCCGCCCAGTCGATAGCGGGGATCAGACCGGCAGTGCCGCGTCCCATGAGGGCGATGCGCCGTGAGTGGCGCGGAATTTTCCTATAAGCTTCGAGTCTACATAGAAGACACCGATGCCGGCGGCATTGTGTATTACGTCAATCACCTGAAATTTATGGAGCGCGCACGGACCGAATTCATGCGCACCCTGGGTTTTGGCAAGGATTATATTTTTAACCACGATCTGATGTTCGTGGTGCGGGATGTGGCGGTGACTTATCGTTTGCCAGCACAACTGGACGATGAATTGCAGGCCACAGCCCGGATTGTGGAATTACGGGGCGCTACCATGCGTCTACAACAGAGCATCAGGCGTGACGACCAGCTACTGGCTGAAGGCGAAGTGACCATCGCCTGTGTCGATCGCGCCGGAGTGAGGCCGCGGCGTTTGCCGCCGGATATGTTGCAGCGACTGCGTGAAAAGCAGCCTGCAGGGAGTAAAGGGGAACCCTAAGTGGAAGAACAACTCAGCCTGATTGACCTGGTGATACACGCCAGTTTTACGGTGCAGCTGGTGATGGGCATACTGTTCATAGCGTCGATGGTGTCGTGGTACATGATCGTGCAGCGGGCCATTTATTTTCGCAATTCACACGATGACATGATCCGCTTTGAGGAGCAGTTCTGGTCGGGTATTGATCTTTCGCAACTGTACCGCGAGGGAAACGAGCGGGCCTCGGAGGGCCAGACCATCGTCGGTGTGGAAAGTATCTTCCGCGCCGGCTTCAAGGAGTTTTCGCGCCTCGCACAACAGCCCGGGATGGACTCCGAAGCCGTGCTTGAAGGCTCGCGTCGCACCATGCGCGTAGCGATGCTGCGGGAAGAGGAGCGGCTCGAGCGGCATCTGCCCTTTCTGGCTTCGGTG
>Ga0115567_10003023_pt1 | contig 16668 bp, 20 predicted proteins | sample COGITO_mtgs_1204_2_FD_88679 | JGI IMG/M metagenome (GOLD analysis project Ga0115567, IMG submission 88679) | Pelagic marine microbial communities from North Sea - COGITO_mtgs_120412 | ecosystem: Environmental > Aquatic > Marine > Epipelagic | place: Germany:Helgoland, sampling site Kabeltonne... | reverse complement strand
TTCAAATATGCTTTCATTCATCGACACAATTTATTCCCGCTTTGGACTCGGTCATGTCCGCAGTCTCCTGGCATTTGGCAAGCGCTTCCTGTGACTAGATTACTCTCACAGTTCAGAGAATGTGTGTCGTGAATCAAGGCCGCACCCTGAGCAGCGTACGAAATGTGCCTCTCAACGCGTCCGGAGAAGTTTGTTGGTGAACGGGAGACATGGGATAATGCGGAATTCGCACTTCTTGCGGCACTTCAAGCGCAGAACCAATCCTGGACCATCAACGAGGGCGACGGAGCATTTTACGGCCCCAAGATTGACTTCAGTGTAGTCGATGCCCTTGGCCGCAGGCCTTGCCCCTCCGCTTGCCAGAATCATTCCCACTGTGCGCTCTACCCCCTGTGAGCTGCCTGAAATCGAACCGGTTGACCTCGGAAAGCGCGAGGATTCCTAGGAGTAAGGGTAGGGTCGGGGTAGTGGGATGAGACCGGACATGCATGCAGCTGACAAGACTTAGTTGGCTGGTGTGCTGGTGAAGTGCTGAGGCCCACTCGCGTGTATTGGTGAGCAGGCACCAGTGTGCGACCATCCAGCTGGATTTTCAGCTCCCGCAGCGGTTCAATCTCACCTACTCGCCACCAGACTCAGTGCATGGCGAATTCTGCAGGTTTGACTCTCGTCCTTAGTGTCACAGTATCACGAGTCTGACCCGTGTGCTGCAAAACTGAATTGCGGTGAGGTCAGGCCTGTCATGATCCATCGCGCCATTTTGGGCTCTCTGGAACGATTCATGGCGCTGCTTACAGAGCATCTCGCCGGAAAGTGGCCTCTATGGCTTTCGCCACGACAGGTTGCTGTTGTGCCCGTCTCTGTTGATCAACATGGGTACGCTCGTGACGTCACGTCGTATCTACGGGGTCGTGGTGTTGAGGCGACGTTCGACCAGTCTGACGCGACTCTCGGAAAGAAGATTCGAGCGCATCAGCTCCTACAGACCAACTTCATCCTCGTTGTTGGGCGTGGCGAACAGGCGCGCGAGAACCCAAAATCTAGTCCCCTCTCCACTCCCGCTACCTGTCACGGCCGTGCCGGGTTTTGACGCCTGTAATGTCCCTCTGGACAGGCGAATCAAACTGTGAATGTTCGCACCCGCGAAAATGCAGTTTTGGGGGAGCGGCTGTTGCATACTTTTACAGACGAGTTACTTGCGGCCTCTGCCTCTTTTCATTAGCCTCATTATTAAAAATTCGGCTTTTGCGTGGAATGAACAGGGCTCCCACTTCATGCAAACCCACGTTCTCTCAACGTAAGCAGTCCGTGAAAAATATCCAGTGGTCCCGAAGTACACACGCAAGTGCGCATTGGTTGGCTGGTCGTATCAAGCTCCAAGAATGGCGAATCTAGCTCCAAGAATTGATACATGGGGAGGGTATGCCCCAGGCCTCATCGAGGTTCCTATCATTCATCCTATGCACGGACACATTTCAACGCTAGCGTCGGTCACAAGAACAGAGACCGAAAGATACCTCCTCGATCGACCCTTTCCGCCTGTATGTCTAATGATCAGAATTTGTGCGAGGTGGAGAAGAGCATTTGTTTCTGCGGCTACCGTTTCCCAGGGACCAACCCCCAGATTTCGACCTGGAACGACCCATTTCAGGTACAGGAGGACACCGGACCAGAAAAAATCAATGATCCTCGCAGCCTATCTGTCGCGCGTATGAGACCTTCGAGCTGCGGAAGGGCTAAACGAACCGCACGAACGGCGAAAACCTCCGCGGAAGCCACGTGCGTCGGATTCCCGAAGGCCTCGCACGCAGAAGAGCGGCCTTTCTTGTAACCAGGTGCCAGCATCAGTGCCGCACCCAGTTGTCTACCCTCGAATGAAATTTCGCCTGTCGTGGTAATCCGCAGCTGCGCAGTGCCCTGCGCCTGTGAATCAAATAGAAATGCAAAGCTCAGTCCTTGGTGGCCGCTGGGTGCCAGATGAGACTTCATCAAGAGCCTTGATGTCTCTTAAATCCATTCTTTCGAGAAGTGAGTTGGCTCGTTGAGGAAAGGCGTGAAGTACCCTGAAAACTCGGAAAGTGGGGTGCAGCGAGAAGACGAAAGTTTCTTGTGATTTGCATGTGTCATGTTGATCTCGAAAGCTCTCAGGAATGTACCTGATCAAGAGTAGCACCACTCAATTCCCAACCTTCCACCCAGGCAGGTAGTGCATACAGGTTTGAAGATGATAGGGGCAATACCCTCCAAAAATGTGCCCAGCACTGTCACGCACTAACAGGATACACGGACAACGTTCTCGAACCAACCTGCAACAAGCAAAAGATCAGCTGAATTCATCTGATACGCAAGATGCTGTGGTGCCCCTGTGAAACAGTGCCCCTATCAAATGAAGCCGTCACTCCCGCAAATTAACAGTTACCGCAGTGGCATGTTTGTTGCAGCGTCATGCATTGTAGAAGACATTAGCAGGTCCCAGGCATATTCCCTGCTAGGCGCTTGGGAGCATTAGTTGAGTTTTGCAGCCGCCTTTTGGAATGTGAGTCAGCTCGGCAGAATCCGCGGGCAAACACATACAATGATCCGTCTTCGGTCCAATATCGTGATAGCTTAGGCATTGGCGATAGATTTAGGCATTAAGAGAATTGCTTCTTACCGGAACGGTAGTTTCAACTGGTCTTGCAAAAGCGTCATCTTTACGCGCAATCCAACTGTCCAATCTTCCATCGACCCCTCAGCAAGGACCTGCCCTCCGACAAGCGAGCGGATTATCTTGTGGGTACACGTACAGCCTTTGAACAATCCGGTGGGAATCAGCAGCAAGGTGGCGAGGCTGTAATTCTGCGCCCAACCCCCTAAGTGGCGGGCGCCTCAATACCTCCGAAAGTTGATGAAGACTAGGACCACTGAGCTCTTCATATAGTCCCCCCTCTGATCCAAGCTTCTGCACCAAACCGTACTGCTGTGCTTCTTGCCGCTCAATCGACTGTGCCTCGTCAGCGAAAATCTCCTGCTGATGTGGGCAATTTTAGTGCTCTGGCGTGCGGATCCGCAAGAATCAATTTGAATGACCCCATCTTGCCGACAAAATAGCAAAATAATGCCTCGCTGTCGATATCAGTGATGAAGGAAACCTGCTCCGATGCGTGGCTGAAATTCGGAGGCTGCCGGAGTTCCTCATCCATGTTGTCAGTCGCTTCTCTGCTTGGTGGATTTGATGAGAGTCCCTGCCGTGCGGCACAAAAGAGCACGCCATCATGCCGGCATCCCAAGCACGGTACCTAGTGGTGAGCACTTACACACACACGTGCTAACACGTAAGCTTCGAGGGCACAAGGGTTGATGCTGACCCTCACTCGAGCCAGCGCAAGCGTTGACTCCAACGCAGCTGCACCCATTCCTGTGAAGTCACTCTGCTTCCGGCAAAGGGTGATACGCTATCAATACGATTGTAGCATTGAAAAAAGTCTCTCGAGGAAATAACAACGGAAGTTCTTCGGTGGAGGAGATTAACGACACCGAATGCTACTTACAGGTGGCAGTTGCAACAGGATAAGAGTGGATCTACGCACCACTGGTAGCCACGAGCTCAGACTTAGGCTCGAGAGGGAAATTTGACTAGGTCTCCCGTCGATACCGCGTTTCCCCCCAGGCAACATACCCACGTTTCTCGGTGTCTCTGCTTCTACTGTGTCCTCACTACCTTCCATCTGAACTCTTTGGTGCATGGCAACTTGCATCTGCCTCCCCACGATAGCAAGTTAGTGTCCTGTTGCGGTCGGGCAACTCTTGACCCTCGTTAAGTTGAAAAACAAAACTTACAAACATTTGTAAGTATGTTTTTCCATGCAGGTTGGAAAGACGCACCAAGTCATTAGCCATCCCGTCGAGGAATGCACCACTACCTTTCCCGTCAACGACCGCATCATTTTTATGGATGTCCATGAAACTATCCTTAGTACTGCTCCTGCGAGTCGTCCTTTCTTCCCGTCGGGTTGCAAGCATGCGTATACAGGGTCCATCGGGGCGGAGACGTTGCTCGTTTTCCATCATCTGGACGCACAGATTTCAGTAAGGTTCAATCCTCATCAACATCCTGTGTCCAGAATTGCTGGAGGAGTTGATTGCTAAAGCAGCTGTTCAGACGTTGTCACTGACCTGCTTGAGAATCACCGCACGGTGAAGTGTCACATCGAGACCTGCGTGTGCCTCCTCGAACATCGCCCAAACCTGTCGCGCAGCCGCGAGCAACCGTATTATTGGTGCGTAGGAGCTACACAAAGAATAAATTTTGTCGTATCATGGGAGCGTCAAGGACCTCGAGATGGATGCAGCGAAAGGACTCAGCGGATGCGAGGCAGCGCGAGCGAAATGTTGGACAGGACTTTGAGGACCCGCGGTTGAAGTCTGCATCTATCACGATCGCCGGCGCCCCCCCACCGCCGAAAACCAGCTTGTGCGGGTTCGTTAGTGCAAAGGTAGAGTCATTTCGTGACCATCGGTACACCTACCACCGAGATATCTCAGGTGAGCGGTATCGGAATGGAAAACTTCCGTGGTCCCTGAAGCATGCACGTATCGGGGTTCCCATCCGCGCATCGCGTGCCCTTACGTAATTCCTTCAAGCAAGCTGTCCTGCTGCAGGAAACTGTTGACATTGTGGGGCCAGACATTAAAGCTGGGGGTCATGGAGAAGACGAAACTTTCTCCAGTCCCGTAGTATGACTTGCTGTTCTTCCATGGAAAAGGTACGAATGTGCCGAAAGTGTGGCCTGCATGATCTTTGACGAGCAGTACCGTGTCACGGCGACCCGTCACCTGCACGGGGCCACGTGCACTTGTTCACTTGACAGCGATGGCTGTCTGCACCAGTACTCGTCGCAGAGATTTACGGCATGCATTTTGACAGAGATCTCGACAATGAAGGAAATGATGCACCTGACGAAAAAAGGTGTGCATGCTCATGCCACTTCGGCGAGTCGAATAGAGAAGCTCCCAGTCACGCACAGAGCAGCGAGGTGGGAGAGCCTCGCGGAGCAGTTCTACGTCGCGAGGGTAGTCCGACAGAATATCTGACGCAATACCTGCCACCCTCCATCGCCAAAGTGAGTTGAGTGTCATTTGGCTATGACGCAGTCTCCGCTGATCGCGAAGGTCGATCGCGCCAAGCTTACCGATTATTTCGTTGTCCTCATTCCGTCCTAGTAGCAGCGGCATCTCGTCACTTTTCCATTCCTCCGGAAATCTACCCTCCTCGTCGAATTCCTGATATCCGACCTGGTAATCACAGCAAAAGTTTCAACTCCCGGCTTTGGGACCCGCACTTAATTACGTACTCAGGGATCACACCATATTTTTACCGGGTCACTTTGCATGCTGACATCAAGAGATATATTGTCACAAATCGAGTTTCTCTCCGCACTTGCCACAGGAGTTTAGAGACCTCAGAAGTAGGCGATGCGAAGTCCACGTAGGCTTCAAATGCGGCACTTTGGGTCCACTTTTCTCCCGCATCGGTGTCAAGCTTCTCACCAAGTCCAACAGGTGAAGTGCCGCTGGCGTGTGCATGGTCAAGAACCTGCAGCTCCCCTCAACCTCGCTTGTAAGTATGAGCCAACGCATTTGAAATTCCCTGTAGCGGCAAGGATTGGCATGCAATGTGGCGATCAAAAATCCCCCTGTTCACCAAAGTTCAATTTTCCCCAGAGATTTCGTGCTGTAAAGAAATTATCCCGTTGACATGATTTCAATTCAGGACTCTAAAGATCGCTTCTATGCTGAAGGCGGGGTGGCACTCTCTCCCGAAGTTCCCATTCGACTGGATTAAACGGCTGCTGAACTGTGGCAATTACGACAGCCTGCCACAACACAGTCAGAATGTGTAACTATGTAGGAAGTCCAAGACACTAGAGAGAACCGTGTTGGCGCAGAATAAAGGGCGAGAACCCCAGCAAGAGTATGTTCGTTGCTGCAAAAGGACCCGTCGAGGTACTGGCCATTGCTGCAACGTCCGTGGAGCCAGACGAGAGAAGGAAGAATCGGACCAAGCAAAAGTCGGTGGATGAAACCAACCTGAATTCTTAGTGACTTAGCAGACAATATCTCAGTACGCAAAAGCTGTTGATTGTGCGAAGGTTACGAGCATCCTGCCCACACCTGAGCTTCAGCGCCCGGCTGGGGCGGAAGTCCTTCGGTGGTGACGGCGAGATAGATGGTCTGACCAGACACAATAGCTTCCGTTCGGTGCTGCGGGAAGAGCCCCTTCTCCTCAGATTCGAACGCACGCTGGTGCATTGTCATGTGGAGAATGGAGAGAGGGGGGGCAAACCACGTCGGTGATTTCGAAGTGAAGGTCCGTGTACGGACGTTGGGAGGCGCTTTCTACTGAAAGGGTGCTGCTGAATGGCCTCGACAGCGTCATGACGGGCGAGGAGTGCAGAACGCGCCCTGGGCGCCCCAATCCACTCGCTGGGTGCTCTTCCCACTCCGCAACTACCATCCGCACGTGCAGCGCGTCGCCCTTCACTAATCTGCCAATCCTCGACATGCACTCGGTCAGTTTGACAGGAGAAAAGGAGCTGCAATTTGCGACGCTACTCTGAGACGTGTTTGTTAGGGAATTGTTGGAGCATTGCATGCCACCTGAGGTACATGGAAAATGAGGAGAGAAAGCAGTCTCGATCCGGCCGGAAAAGCGTCCCGATCCATGTGCACGGGGCCTGGCCAGACATCTGCGCTTGCCCGCGTCAGAGAATGCTAGGCTTTGTGTGGAAATCGCAGCAGTGGGCCGGGTAGGCTCAATACCGGCTCCGTGTCCGATTTAAGAGAGAGAAACCCGTCGTCCCTGTCCCACGCCCCTACCGTATCGAAACGTGCCTGCCAACGACACTTTTTGGCTCTCAGCACTTGCTTCAATACCATCCAGTCCACTTAAGACTCGCACCCGGGCCTCCCGCACCTCCAGAGCGCCTGCAATTTTGTGAGGCACACGTCCATCTCCCCCAATCGGCACCGTCTCTCCGCGCGTTGCCTCAGGCTGCGTTTCAGGTGGCATAAAACTTCCGTGTGGGATAGAAAGCGCCTGCGATTACAGTCCTCATTTCAGGCACATGCTTTCCCGGCGCACCGAGCGGCTAAAGCAAGGCACTTTCCTGCCCCACGAAAACGTCGCCGGAAAAGAGTCGGTTGTGCCGCTTCAGTAGCGCAGTTGTCGTTCCATACCTCAGTGCTATGCCCTGCCCCAGGGCGGAATGCTTCTTACGACGCACGTTTCGTCAGAGTTGCAGCACGCAGACGCAGCGTATCCAAACTCTAACCCGGGATGGCTCAAAGATAGAAACCTGTAACGTTTCGCCAGATTCTACCACATGCACGACTTCGGTAGGCGTCAGCGTCGTCGAGGTTGGCGAGTCATCCCGCATGGTTCCGGCTTGCTCCAAGCCTGGCAGGATCATCTGCAGCCTTCACGTTTGAGCAGTCGCTGAAGTAATCTTCGCGCAGTTCCAACACAATGCACCAGACGCAAAGTAGTCCCAGTCTAGTTGCTACAGTTGCTGCTACGGCGCGGAGCGCAAAGGACAACACATTTCCACCCCCCCTGGACGATCCGCGAGCCCGCGATTTTATCTGATGGGTACATGTATGGTCTATTGGATGACCTCCAGTATTTGATAGGATCGGCACTCCTATTTAATTCAGCTTCTGGATCACGGCCGTGGGACATGGCCGCTCTATCTCGCGGCCGTGAGGTGGAAGCCAAGAACGAATACAAATGGCGACCACTCGTGCTCCGGTCATCGGTACGCTGCATTGCGATGTCGCGTAGTGGCGCAGTTTTGACTGGGCACGATGATGGCACTGTCTGTGCCTTCACGCCCAGCGGAACGCCGTGCAGTCTGGCATCCGACGAAGCTTCCCCCATAGGTGGCGGCTCAGGGACTGTCAAAATGCACAATACCGCAGTGACATGTCTCGTGCCATCACTTGGAGGTGGGGTGTGGACAATGAGCGCAGCCGGAAGCGTGCGTTTCATTACGCCGGGTGGATATCGCTCTGATCTTGAGCTGAAGGCTCCCGGGAAGAAGCGGGCGCACAACTCGGCGATTGCAGCGGCAGCGCTAACACCAGAAGGTACCTTGTGGACTGCTGCCGTAATTCTGCGCGTTTGGACCAGCGGCGGAGAATGGCGACAGAGTTTGCAAACACACGCTGGGAAGGTTTTGAGCATGGTAGCGATCGACGCCCGCGTGTGGGTCGGGCACCAGGACGGTCGGGTACTTGTCTTCGACGCTTTCACGGCGGTCTGTATCGCCAAACTGCAAGATGACGGGAGACATTCAGCTGTCCTTTCACTTTGCGCTGTTGGTGAGTGCACAGAAAGCTGTACACAAATCCGTGTGCAGCTCACACTTGATTGAAAGTGCCGCCCTTTAATGCTGCACAATGGACAGGCTCCCGAGTGTTCTCCGGAGATTCGAAGGGTATTCTGCGGGTCCTTTCTTCCACAACGATGCGGCTCGAGCTGGAGGGGCAAATGCATTCGAAGAGGTACCCAGTGGCCCTTGCAATCACAACTGACTGCACGTCGGAAACCTGAGATTGGACATCTCCACTGAGATTGGACATCTCCACTCAACCCTCTGTGCAGGCTTGCGGTGGCATCGCTTGCGGCATCTTCTGATAGCAAGAATCTTTGGGTCGGCCTAGATGGCGGCGTGCTACTGCGCCTGCCACTCCACGACGCTCAACTGGCCGGTGACCGTCGCCCCTGTCCACCAGAAAGTTCCCTGAAATATAGAGGTGTCTGACTTGTGATGTGTATGATATTGGGCGCGCAATTAATCATTCCATCTTCGCACTGAATGTCATGTGGTCTCGAATTCCGCAGTGTGGTTTTCGCTGCCTCTCGCGGTGCGGGAGCTATCCGCCGGGGGCATACAGGCGCACAGGGTGCGCTGCCAAACCTGGCCACCCCCGCGCTAGGACCCAAAGTAGCAGGCTAAAAACTGAGTTTCAGCGATGGTTCAGGCGCGGGTGGTCGGGGTACTGCCCATCCTCACCACTGGAATCGGTGGAGATGAGGCCCTGTGGAGTGCAGGCAAGGGCGAAAAGTCTGTGTGCCTCTGGACTCTGCATTGTCCAGGTGTCGAATCTTCTGCGAGCGATATGGCGAGCGATGAGCAGAACCAGCAGAACACTTCAGAGATGATGAACGCATCTCTGCTGGGCCCGTGTCGATCACAAGAGCCCGATGATACTTGTGGATCAGGAATTGAGCGCGTTTTGTTCGAAGGGCGCAACAGCAAGGTTGGGGGAGCGACGAGCGTGCTTGAAGATGCAGGTGGCACGTCGGAGACAGGGGGGATGCGGCGCGTGATGCAGTGGGGAGATTTGGCACCGCATGCGGTGAACTCACTCATATCTGTCGGAAACGTGTTTGTGTCGGGCGACGCCGGAGGCGTTTTGGGTGTCTGGGCACCTGGAGGTTCACGCGTGGCACCAGAATATGCGTCGAATGGGCAGAGCAAAGCTGAACACAGCTCCCTAGGTGCTGAGAATGAAATGGACGGTACTTTCGGGCGAGATACTGGCGCAAGTTCGCGAAATAGCAACCTAGAAGAGTTTTACGTTGCAACAGAGCCATCCTGGGGGTCGCCCCACACGATTTTGAGAGGTACTGCTTCGCAGCAAGGTGATGCAACTGTTCGAGATGAAGAAACGACTGTTGATCCTGGGAAGGCGCGCAGAGAGCGGCGGCCTACTTTTCTTGGGGATGGGTGTGAAGTTGATAACAGCGCGGATGATGGTGTTGGCGCGGGGGCTGGAGGGCACAAAGGTGCGGACGAGCGGGAGGGCACTTCTCTGTCGTCTACAGGTATGTCCCGCACTCGCACGCGCACATCGTGAACTGGAAGAGTTGGGGGCAAGGTGATGTGAAATGACATGCTGTGGGCCTTGTCGGCCTCGAGGGTGACGGCTCTGTGTGCGGCAAAAAGAAAGTATAACTGAAATCCAGTACTGGCACAGGACATACTTCAGTATCCGCGGCGCTCGCCACCGCCGATCTTGCAGGGCTCTTCCGTCAAAATGCTTCCCGATTAGACTCCCGTGGCTCGTTCTTCGCTACACCCGATGCATCCCTACCGCAGTCTCCGCATGCGGCACTGGGCCACGCGCGAGCATTCTCAATGCTCTCGCCTCTATCCGACAACAACAGTGTCCATGTGTCTTCTGCTGCAGAAGACACTTGGACACTGTCTCCCGACCCGGCGATGGGCCCCCGTCGCTGGAGGTTCTCGCCCTTTTTGGCCGAGTTGAATGCTTGGATGGTATTTCATGTTTTATAGGCCCAATGGAAGACTAGTTTCTGACATCGGATGGACTGGATCGCGTGTCCACTGCGCAGTTGTCAGCACCGGGTGGACGTGGGAGGGTGTTCTGGGAATGACGCAACGCCAGGTATTCGATATCTCGTTTCTCGTAGCACTCTTCGCCCTGAAATTCTCGAGATAAATGCAACAAGAAATTTACGTGATCCATCGTGCTGACTTGGCCGTCTCACACTTTGTGGGGGTCAGATTCGGCTGGGCTCGATGGCAGGGAACCGAATTGTCTTGTTGCGGTACACGCACTTGCGGCTGCACCTTTGCCTGGCGGTGGACAGCTTCTTGCCGTCTGTCTTGCAAATGGTGTGGTACAGGTGTGGGACTGTGTGACGTGGTCCTGTGTCGGCGACACCCTACTCTCGTCGCCGCCAGCCGCGCCTCTCTGGCGTCTTGGTCCTCTTCCTGGATCTCCTGCTGCCCTATTCGTTGCCTGCGCCTCCTTCGGTACCGTTCAAACTCGAACAAAATTTGATCGCTTCAAGTCGATGCAAACGTGTTGTCTGGGAGAATTGATTGCTGGGTCGGAGGGTGGCGTAGGTGTGCTGATGCTTGTGCCGCCTGCACCCTCGGTGCGTGCTTCGGCGCTTGTCCCTGGCCCGATGCCGTGGGAGGTGCGCCTTCTTGATTCTGGTGCCGAAGGAAGCAGCGATGGCACGCCTCTTTGCCTTGCGTGGCACGGACAAGCGGGAAACCTCCTTGCGGGCACAGACCATGGGTTGGTCCAGGTATTTGCACCAGCCCGTAGTGCAAAAGGCCCCATAACCCGCTGAGTGGATTTGATGCGAAGGTGTGGGATTCGATGGCCTACACGGTACAAGAGCGACTATCCCATCAAGGGCCGGTGCATGCGGTCAGCAGTGCAGGGGGACTTGTGATTTGTGCAACACCGGACGCCATCGTGCTGTGGACCCTCTTGCCAACAGGCAGCTGGGCCCGTGTTGCTACAACAGAAGTGCACCCCGAGCAGGCGCCAATGGCACTAGTGCCGGTCACCCTCTATGAGGGGGGCTACGACGAGACCATTGGCGGGTGGATTTGGGGTGGCTCAGGAGGCACACTGATGGTTGGATGCTGGGACGGGACAGTGCAGCGATGGTCGTTGGAGCTGCCATCAAACCTCCCAAGTGGTAACGACGATCATTCCCGTGGAAGATCTTGTGCTAACGCGAGTGGATACGAAGACGAGCATTGCACGGTGCACGGGGGGGTAAGACTCGAGCTGGTTGCAGAGTACAGAGGAGCACATGCAGGGCCCGTCAATTGTGCAGCATGGGTTCAAGAAGCGCAGAGCTTGGGCGATGTAGAGTATGACGGTAGGCGGGGCATGCTCGTGACAGGTGGGAGCGATGGTATCCTTTTGGCGTGGGCCCTCAATTCGTAAAACCCATATCCTCCGTCATAGTCTACTTCCATGACTGTTCTCAACAACTTGGCCCTGAACAACAGACGGGGTGGGTACAGACCGTCGAGTCTCAGCGTGCACCACGGAAATCCCCGTCTACCCTGCCGACTGCTGCTTGAGGAGATGCGACATTGACAGTGTCTACAATGAGACCAGCTGTTTGGCGCCCCTTGAATCCGCGTCTTGCGCCGAGTCCCTGACCAGTTGAAAGGCCGTCGAAGCCACCACTTCTAGAGACCCCTTCCACCACATCGTCGCTAGCCAAAGCCACTTCCATGCTGAGCCTGACACTATCCCTGCCTTCTCGTCCAACTCTGTGGCTGTCGCGCGCAGTATCACCGTGCTCTTGCGAAGCATCCATTCGAATGCTTCGTTCTCTGGCCATGCTAAAGCCAGCACCTTCTTCCGACACGAATCTTCCAGCGTCGCTCAGCCCAGCCTCTCTGTGTCGGAAATCCGTACGCGCAAGAGTGATTGCCCGGGGAAAGCGCACCCGCGTGTCGACCTTCACCACACGACCCTGTGCCAGTTTTCGGTGATGTGACACCCCGCCTGAACTGCAGATAGTCTTCTTAGTAGTCGAAAGAGCAGCTGACGATTTCGGCACTCCCAAAGACGTAACTTCGGGGTTCAGCCGCACTCCAGTAGCAACAGGCGTGCCTGGAGGGGGCAGATTGCAAATTAATATTGCTGAAGGTGCGTCCTACGACGAATCAGGTGCCTTGGCTGGATCTGAATCTCAAAGATAATTGGCTACAAAGTGTTCAATGCTTTGGCGGGCTTGTTTTGTAACATACCTTCGAGGTGCATGAGACTGACTTGTGAATGTGCATCCAGCGGTGCCCACGGGGAATAGAGTCGCTCCTGTGCAACGAGCAGCCACCACGCACTCGTTCAGATCGGCGAGATGGGCATGGCCTCAATCGACCACGCCGTTCAGATACACTTGAGGTTTTTGAAGACATGCGGCTACAGTCGCACCACTGTCAAGCTTTCAACGTGGCAGGAAACGTTCAACCTGGCTGCCGACCCAAGGCGAGAGCGAACCCGTGTCCACCGTACCTGCCCACTGGGCGTTGCCGTGGGGTGCAGAGGGCCTCTGCATACACAAACCTGATCAGACACAGTGTCGCTAGTCCTCTCCGGGGAAATCCCCCCTGCCAGACTAAGTCTCATGGTTTTGCCCGCCCGCCGCATCAAAACAACTTGGTTAAGCGTGCACCCGTGCCCTGGGTCGAGAATGGTTCTCCCATCCACTGGAGTGCGCCGCTCCCGCACGATCTCTGCCCAAACCCTCTTCGATGTTGCGATGGGGGAAGTCCGCTGCTGTGCAGGCTTGGCGTGGCTTCATATTCGGTTGCTGCATCGAAGAAACGTTTCGCGTTCCTGTTTGATGTAGGCGCTGGGTCGGGTTGTTTGAGTTTTCACCTGCCAAGCGCAGGAAGGCTTCATTCAGTAGATCACTCAGCATTTGGAAAACAGCGTTGAGACGGTACATTCCACTGCTATGTTTTGAGAGATGGTATGAGGGAAAGATGCTATGAAAGCTACGTGGCTACTTTCACACCTCCACCTTGCTGCCAAAGGTCATCCACTTGAAGCCATTCGCACTCTTCTGGCGGGGGCGCTGCGTCCAACAGACGCTAAATTCTGCAGCTTTGCTGGCGGGCGGAAGCGGACCTGCGGCGCTTGCGCTCCGAGAGAGCTGCGGTACGATCTTCCACTGCACCGGCAGTCGAACTGGTTCCAGCAAATCGAGCTTGCGCTTGTCCAATAAAGACTCGAGCGGCTGCTTTACAACATGGTCAAACTCGCCTTGGTCCGTTGCGCCAACCTGCTCGATGCCGTATCTTGTCATTCGCGTCTCATCAGCAGTGTCCTGCCGCTTTGGGACTTCCGAATGCCCTTGCTCTGAGGTACACCGGAGAGCCCTATCTTTGAGTCTCCGCGTGCCTCCACTGGGACATGGTAACACTTTAAATATGTCTATCCGATCTTGAAACCGGCCTTGGGATACACAGGTTTGTGGCGTTGGATATGCCTGAGGCGACTTGGATTTGCTTGCGGAGGTGACTGGAGGTGATCGAGATCGAACATGGTCATGATCTGCTATCAGAGTCGTTGACGGTGGTGGCGGCTGGTTTTGCTGACTGGACTCTTCAACACCAGACTGTGTCCCGAGACTCCGGCGCCATTGCGCGCCTGTACAAGTGGAATCCTCGTCCCAACCCGTTTCCCGTCCGCCGAGCTCAACCCCAAATTTCTCACCTGCACTCTTCTCATGCTCCTGTAATTCAATAGCTTCTTTCCCGAGGCTTCTTTCCGATACCCAAGCATCTGTTAAGTTCTGTGCGTCAAGGGGCCGAGGCATACATCCCCGTGGCATGAGAACAGCTGCAGTGTGAGCAGGCCAAATGCGCAATTCACGCGCATCGAGTACCTTCCACAGAAGTCGCCGTCTGGTAATTTCGTGACGTGGAATCGCGGACTATCGGAGCCTGATCATCCGGCGCGCCTTGTGCAAAAGCGTGAAGGTCGTAATCGGCCTGAATACGTCCATAGCCGGCAGTCCCATGTTCCTTTCTTTGCACGTGGGCGCCTCGGTCGAACACCGTGCCTAAGGCTGCCAGTTTTGCCCGAACCTAGCAATGATCCCACCGATTCAGACCGTTGAAACAATATGGCATGCTAACTCGGCAGGGTTCACCAATTGGCTTTGACAGGTCGCTGGGTCCTGTGAGCGAAGCACCTCGGCCATGGGTGGGCGGCGGCGGCGCATGGCGTGATATGGGTTCTCAAATCGCACGCTGAGGCTTCGACGTGGTGATGCCTTGTGCCGGGCGTGGCGTTCCATAAATTGCACCTGCTCGAGCGCGAGCCGCCGCCAGCTTACCATTCAGCCACATGCGTGGCAGCTCAGTGGAGTGGCATCAGATCGCAGGTGGGCCGGTCAACCTCAGCAGCGACTGAGTCGCGCGCGTGGCCGATTTCCAGCGAATAGGACTCTGGCATTTGCAGGAAGCTGAGGCTGAGCGACGCGCGTTGCGCCGAATTGCTGTTCAATCGTGCGCCGGGGAAGCCAAACTGTAGTCAGTAAGGATAGGCTACCGCTGCTGCGTTGACAATCGCTACGGATCGGGGCGGATGTAGGTGGCAATGACCGCTGGGTGAAGTCTCGGTACACAGCAGTGTTTTGCGCAGCATGGAGCGGTAATCCGCACGAGGGAACGGATCGGAACACCCGTCGCTTGTCTGGAGGCACCAATGCCAACACTATTGCCTCCTCGCGACGCTGCCCGTTCTGCTGCGCAAAGGACGAGTTGCTCCGCTCCGCAGGGACCGTAGCACTTCCTGGGGTCGCGGTCACTTGGTCAATTCTGGAGATAACATTGGCCCGAAACCCGTCGCCCGCCTTCGTTTTCCCCGGGTGCGGCTCAGGAAACGCCATCGCTAGCATCAGCAACACCGGGCGCCCCACCTCGGCTGGCGTTTGGCGTCTGTACACCAACCCTGGCTCGGCTCGGCAGTTCAGGATCATACTGAGAAGGTCCTCGCCACAAGGAATCTGAGCCGCGATTGGCTGACGCATCCACTCCAACCCAACGTTGTGACTGCCGCGGGACCGTTGCTCCAGGAACCTTCTGAAGAGGGAATGGTGAGCATGGGCACAACAGGATTTTACAGACTGAGCAATGAGAGGGTCCTGCCTCCCCGACCAATGGTCTGGTCCCAGTCGGTTCGGGTAGGGCAGACATGTTTTCTCTCGAGGATCGGTGGGCTTGAAATGTCGCGCCACGGTGAGGGTGATGGAGCATCATCGCTGGGAGTTCTAGTGAAGCAAGACATGGCCTCGACTCAGGTCTACGCTGCTTGTGATAACATTCGAGCTGCGGGCGACTCGAAAAAGAGCGCGAGCTAGAAACGTTCGACCCTACGATGGCATTGAAATATCCGTCTTCGGCGCTTCGACGCTGGTCCTGCAGTTCAGTCTCAAATCAAAAAAGTACACTGTTATTAATCCATAACCTGTGTGGCACAGTTCGATGGTCTTGCCTTGTGGCGCTGCAGCAGATCAACTGTACATGCATACCGTAATTCACTTGTGTGCTGTCAGGGGGTGCGAGGTAATTCAAAACAGCATCTTTTAGGTTGGATTCGCATATAGTGTCCACCACCACTGATCTGCTCAGAGAGAGTGTGTGTGTATTGAATGACCTCGTGCAGACCGGGTAACATACGACCAAACCAAACCGATGGGCACGCAAAACCCCCGAAAACGGAAAAAGACCACAACCCAGACCGCAAAAAAACCACGGCCGGGAGCCTCCTCACCCTGCACCGCCCAGCACACCCGCATACGACCCTCCTCCCGCCGAGACCGCCGCCGCCGGCACCACCGGGGCCACAAACGCAGCCTGCGGTGGCAAAAAGAAATTTGGAAGAATATGGAAAATGTTCAATACGGTTTTGCCCTCCCCTCGCGCACGGCGCGCGGCGGAATTTGAGCTTTTACACCAGGACCTTAATATTTCCGGGGAAAGATGAATTGACCCCCTGCGACCGACGGTTGGCCAACTCTCGTTCGCACGGGGACGCGACCTTTCTTCTCGTGAACAAGGCCGTCGACAAGATAGATGTACTCGAACGAACTCATAGGACAAGAGCTGTTCTAACGTCGGAGAACTCTTCTTGCTCGCACACACGGGCGGTGGCGGGGTTGCGGAGGCGTAGATCCGCGTGGAAGCGCGTAGGGCTCTAACCTGTGACGACCAGACGGTCGGGTCTGTGACGTGCGCTGTGTACTGACACAACGAGAGACGAAGAGACATGACTTATGGAAAGTGACTTATGTGTGCTAGCCATGACTTATGTGTGCTAGCCGGT
>Ga0115567_10003018_pt1 | contig 16678 bp, 24 predicted proteins | sample COGITO_mtgs_1204_2_FD_88679 | JGI IMG/M metagenome (GOLD analysis project Ga0115567, IMG submission 88679) | Pelagic marine microbial communities from North Sea - COGITO_mtgs_120412 | ecosystem: Environmental > Aquatic > Marine > Epipelagic | place: Germany:Helgoland, sampling site Kabeltonne... | reverse complement strand
GCCGATCACCTTGCCGGAGAGGTCGGCGCCGACGTCCGCCGCCTTGGTGAAGATGCCGCCGCCGACGCGCCCAAACATGGCGATCGAGGAGCCGCCGAGGCCGTAGCCGGCCACGCACTCGAACAGCTTCGCGTAGTCGACGTCCGCGCCGGCCACAGCGCTGGTCAGCAGGTTCTTGTAGAGCAGGCACAGCATGTACAGGATCATGAGCGAGAGCGAGCAGAGCGAGAAGCCCATGACGCCGCCCGCGCGGAACGCGCAGTTGAACGAGTCCTTCCAGCCCTCCGCGCCCTCCTTCTTCGCGCAGACGGTCGTGCGCGCGTTCGAGAACACCGCGACCATCATGCCGATGTACCCGGCGAGGATCGAGGTCGCCGCACCGACGACAAACGAGAGTGCGGTAAGCCCGCCGCTCTGGAAGTCCCACTCGGCCGTCCCGTCCTTGGCGGTCCCGTGCGAGGTCAGCACCAGGACGAGCGCGCCGAAGAGCACGACGAACGCGCCGCAGATCTGGTACTCGGCCCAGAGGAAGGCGCGCGCGCCCGCGCGAATGGTCTCGTAGATGGTCTCGAGCTCCTCGTCGGACGCGCGCGTCGACGCGAGCAGCGCCTCCGTGTCGTCCGCCCCGGAAGACTGCGCGCGCGCGCGGCGGGCGCTCAGAGGCAGCGCGAGGGTGGGGTGCGGTGCGGGTACGGTACGCAGTGGGCATCCACGCGCGGCAGTCACCGCCGCGCGGTGCTGTGTCGCCGCGCGCAGTCGCGGCCGCGCAGGAAATGCACCTTGAGGGAGATCTGCGACACGGCGAGGAAGAGGATGACGGCGAAGCCGACGCCGATCGCTCCACACAGGAAGATGAACAGCGAGGCTGAGCCCTGCAGTACGCGTGAAGAGCAGGCTGTTAGCGATGGCTCCAAGCAATCATTTTCCGCCTGAACCTTCGCGATAGCAACGGCAGGGAGATGCGGCCATTTCTCCCTGGGCCGGGATCCCAGGATCATGAAAGTCACCCAGGCAACACCAGGCATCTGAGGCAAGCCTATGAACCATACACGAAACGCATGAACACGCATGGCACGGCACCGACGGGAGCTCTCGACCACCGCGGAGCGTCTGCAGGCTAGGACAGACCACGGCCTCGGAACGCCACGTGAACATAAAACCCGTCCAGGGTTTCGCGACGCAGCAGCATTTTCTCACAAAAAGGCCACTGACAGATGGCAGAGCGATGAGTTGAACCAAGCGAACGCGCCCTACAGCTGCATGAACGAGCCGAGTGGTGCGTCACGGCCGCGCTCACTCCGTCCCCTGCAGAGCGGATCGAAGCGCCAGGCCACCCTGAGAAAGCGTGCCCTCCGGGCCTGGAGCTCACCACAGTGCCGTCATCTGCAGCTGCTTTGGCCGCAGTAATCGTTCCAGTCGACTCCGCCGCAGCCAGCGCCGCGGCAACCAGGAAGAGGACGGCAGCGAGAGAGCGACGCATCATCGCCGCACTTGCGACTTTCCTAAAGCTCGGGTCAAAATCTCTCACGGCCTTAAAATCCCCCCCAAAAAAGATACACACTCCGGCGGAAATCGCAAGGAGCCAGTGTGGGATGGGCTTATCGGAAGTTCTCGTTCGATAAGCCCGTCAAGGCCGGGCGGGGCGCCAACCGCACGCCGTCACACTGCAGACGGGGGTGCAGGCAAATTATTGGGGAAGAAACAGAGCGGGAAGTCATGGACGAGGATCCGAAGATACCGGTGTATGTGGAGGCGGAGATCCGGGCGCAGAGCCGTGCAAAACCTGGCGAGATCAAGGAGCGCGTCGAGGCGATGCTCAAGGGCTCGCTCACCATGTTCCAGGACGGGCCTGTTGACTTCGAGCACGACGAGTTTCTTGCTAAGAATCTCCAGTTGCTGCGCATCACTGACATTTCTCTTTCGAAACATGTGCGCAACGCCCACCAGCGAGTCATGTGATGCCCGCCCGAGGCTCAGGCAACTCTGTACTGATGCACCCTCTCGCCTGCAGACAAGCTCCGACGCGGTTCCCGTCTGGCAAGCCGAATTGCAGGTTCGCGTATTCGTCCTCAACGACGAGGGCGCGGAGGACGAGGGCGATGGGGAAGCTACGTCCTGCCAAATTTGGATGCTGCCTTCCAAGAGCATGTCCGGGCTGTGGGAGTCCCTAGTGTACGATACTGCGGTCCATCTCCAGCGCCCACAACACGGCTCCCGAAAAGGCTGCCACTTTCGTGCTGCAGCATGCCCCAGGACGAGGGCACGCTTTCTGTGCAGCGCCCCTGCCCCAGCGAGGCGCGTCTTGCGCCGCCCACAAACGCAGCGCCTAGCGACAGCTCGCGAGACCGACTGCCTGAGCGCCTCGCCACGACCAGGTCAAGTCCCATCTCCTGGACTATGCCGAGTCTGCTATGCACTTTGCTGACAGGTCTCCCCACCGCTCCTGAGCGTCTGCGGCGGGCGGCTCTGCGCCCCCGTGTTCGATATTTTGGAGTGCCAGCGTGACCGCAGTTGCTCAACACTGGGCTGGCCACAGGCGCGTGGACGTGAACATCGTGTCGTGGAATCGTGTGGTATATCTGCAGCCCTCTCTTGCTGGCCGCTGACTGCGGCAGGCTGAGCAGCACCATGCTCTGTTTTCGAAGGCTGGCAACGACCTGGACTGACAGCTGCGAGCGTGAGCACCGCTCGGATCAGGTGCTGCTGCATGGCCCGCCGGGCACAGGAAAGACTTCGCTATGCAAGGCGCTGGCACAAAAGCTCTCCATTCGTCTTTCAGACCGCTACCGCTACGGCCAGGCGAGCTAACGCGCTCCGCCCCGCCAGCCGGCCGAGCGAGACGATGCGGCGCGCCGCGTTTTGCAGCGGCATACATGCGCGCACTGAGCCAGCGGCGTTCGCGCAGCTCGTAGAGGTCAATGCGCACTCGCTCTTCTCAAAATGGTTCTCCGAGAGTGGCAAGGTGGGCCATTCCCACTCCCGCGCCTGCGGAGCGTGCCCTCGCGCAGTCGGGTGCACCGAGTCCGGCCAGACCCTGTTTCGCGCGCCATCTGCACCCCCCCACCCAAAGTCCGCGGTGCACAGCCGTGCTGAGGCGCGAGGCGGCGGCGGGCTGCACAGCTCGTCAACAAGCTCTTCGACACGATTCGTGACCTCCTCGACGATCCCGACGTGCGCTGCTCCGCCATGCCCGAGGGTGTATTGTGCTCCGGGGAGGACTTCAGTGCAAACAGATGTTCACGGGTTTCAGCGCCCTGGAGAGCGCTGATGCTGATGCCAGGGGCACCCTCCAGGTCTTTGTGTGCGTTCTCATCGACGAGGTCGAATCTCTGACTGCCGCGCGCAAGTCGGCGCTGAACGGTCGGATCGCACCCCTCGACCCCAGCACCGCGCGTGCCGCCTTGTTCCGAAGTGCCAGCGGGCGGCCTTCTGCTGCGCTTTCGTGTGTGGAAAAGTTGCCGCTCGGTCGTAAAAGGGCGTCTTGTGCGTGCCCGCAGGCAATGAGCCCTCGGACGCGATCCGCGTTGTCAACGCTCTCCTCACGCAGATCGATCAGCTCAAGGTCTGGTCTGGTCCGGCTCGCGGGCGCAGCCAGACCGTCTAGCTGGCGCAGCCAGACCGTCTAGCTGGCGCCCAAAGCACACTCCCTGTGCCGATTTGCGTGCATTTCTGAGGCTTGCTGTGCTGCGAAACGCAGGAGCGGCCAAACGCGATGGTGATGACAACGAGCAACATCACGGAGGCGATCGACCTTGCATTCGTCGACAGGGCTGACATCAAACAATACATTGGCCTGCCTTCCGCTCTTGCTCGCTATCAGGTGCGATCAAGAGCTACTTTCCACCAGGCGGCAGCAAGGCCATGACGAGCACTACCAGATTGACTGCGGCCCGTCTCATCTCCGGAAAGCGTCTCTGACGAGGGCGACCACTCACTATCGCAGATCTTGAGCTCTTGTGTCGAGGAACTTGCACGGGTCGGAATCATCGCTGAATCGCAGCCACTCCTCCCTTCCACGGATCTTACTGCAGCGCATAAGGTTCACAAAAAGTCGCGGGTTGTGTGGAGGGGAGCTGGTTAACTTTTGCTAGAGGCTGTTTGGGCTGCTTGTTCTCGTTTCGCCCTCACTGTGCTCCCTTGGCTGCAGGACCACGCTTCCAGCCTCCCAAATGACCCGTCTGCACGACTCTTCGCGGCAAGTCCCACATCAGATGATTTGCGCGCAAATTTGCGTCAGCATCTGTGAATGTGATATCCATAGGCCCAAGTGGCCGTCTGCAAACCGCTGACCATGCGCTCGTTCGTCCGACTGGCGATGCAGGTCGCGACAGATGCTGAGGGGCTATCGGGGCGCGCCCTGCGCAAGCTCCCATTCCTGGCGCACGCCATGTAAGGACCCTCGCCCCTGCATATTTCCCAGCAAGACAGCTTTCATCGTATCACAGCTCTGATGGCTAGCCCGGCAAGTGGCCCGTGCCTTGCACTGTGCTGTCTGACATCTATGCACGCGCTGCAGGTTTGTACAGCGACGGCAGGTGACGATAGATGGTTTCATGGACGCCCTCTCCGGTGCCGTCCGCTTCGAGCACTCAGCGCGCCAGGATCAGGTCTGAAGTGTCCCGAAACCTTCCTAGCGTCCACGCACTTTCACCATGGCTGCGGTTCCGTTTTGAGGCGATTCGGCTCCTTTACGTAGCGCACTGTTGCTGAGACACCGGCACATTCGCTCTGCAGGCAAAGGCCGGTAGCTCGAGCAATAGCTGAATCCGCAGTAGGTGCGCGGTGCCCTGCACTGTTTCGCGGCAATGTCGTTCAGTAAAGTGCATGACCAATCACAAGTGCACAGGATCGAGGGCCGCATATGGGTGATGCAAAAGCACTGGGTAGGTAGGCAACAAAGTGCTGGGGGCGAAGCTATTAAGCGCGAGCACATTTGCCTGGGGAGAGAGGCTCCGCAGCCGATGCTGCACGCTGAGCCGGCGTTCCGCACGGGTGAAGGCTAAACCAAAACCCGAAACCGATCAGATTTGACCATGAACACGATTCGTGTTCATGGTCAAATCTCTGTGCGGTTACAAGAGTAGTCAAAGCGAGCACATTTCTTCGAAGGAACGTTTCTCCGAGCAAGGAAACGTAGTGACAGCACATTTCTTCGAAGAAACGTTTCTCCGAGCAAGAAAACGTAGTGACAGGGAGGACACAGTGGCGTGCGATCGAGGATGCAGGAGGCCCGCCTATTGACGGTTGTGCTCACTGTGTGTTTGCTCAGCATTGTTCGGGTAGAGTCTGCCTGCGGAGATGACCTCCTCTTCAACGAGACTGGCTGGGCCATCTTCGGCAGCCACTCGTACCTGGGGAGGTGCAGTGTGGACCCCAACGTTGGCCTGGGCGAGTTCACGATCGAGGTTTGGGTGCACATCTCAGCTGACGCCTTCAGCACATCAAACCCGCACGGGTTGACCTTCTTTTCGTACGGACAAGGCACTGATCAGAAAGCATTGATGCTTTGGCTCTCCGTGCAAAGCGCAACGCCGAAACTTCATATTTCAACTGGCAATCAGGGAAGTTCCAGCGATGACGACGCGTGGAATCTTGATGACGGAGAATGGCATCACATAGCGGTCACACGAACCCCAAAAAACCCTCCGAAAAAAAATGGGAAGCTGAAGGGGAAGTTCCGGTACTACAAGGACTGCTCCTTGGTCGAGGAGACCGACTACGTCAATATGGAAAAGGTCGAGCAGCCCGGCTGTGTGACCTTGGGACAACGACAGGGTAACCCTGCCAACTCAGAACATGGTCTATGCAGCAAGTTTGACCACAAATACGCACTGAATGCAAACATGACTGAGCTTCGCCTGTGGAACGTCACGAGAACGCAGCAGCAAATTTGTGCCTCGCTCTACACGCGCTTCAACTCCACCTTGCCGCTCGATGATAATCTCACACACTACTGGCCGCTCAACTGTTATCACAAATGGAATGATGTAACTGGCGCTGCAGCTCACCTCACGGGGTGCGAGTCTCATACCTTCGGGACGGGTGCCAAACAGTTCGAAGCAGACAATGCTACATTCTCAAGGGAGCCGTGTACTTGCCCGCCTGAGGATGAACCTAAGTTAACCACCTCTGATGCCGAGACCACCACGACCCCGGCCGAGACCACCACGACCGAGACCACCACGACCCCGGCCGAGACCACCACGACCCCGGCCGAGACCACCACGACCCCGTCTGAAGTAGAGACTACCACCACAACAACCACGTCTACTCCCGCAACAACAACAACAACAACAACAACAACAACAACAACAACAACAACAACAACAACAACAACAACAACAACAACGACCCCCGGTGGGCCTTGCGAAGCAGTCGACGAGTGCTCTGAAGACCAGCACGACTGCCACCAAAACGCAACCTGCACTGACACGGACTGCTCCTACGAGTGCACATGCGACGGGGGGTTCTACGGTGACGGATTGCAATGTTTGGACAAGGACGAGTGCCGTCTAGATTATGCATCATGCCACTACCTGGCATACTGTCGCAACACGCCAGGGTCCTTCGAGTGCTACTGCCCACGCGGGGTGGAGGGAGACGCATGGCCCTGCTCGAGCGAGTCATTTGCAGTGCGCACCGTGATAGAGTTCACGGGCACGAACTTCGGACACCTCGTCGGGGAGTGGGAGTGCGTGTCGCACGTATACGCGAGCTTTCTCCTGCAGCAGGGTGGGGCCGACTCCGCCGCCTCGAAGGAGGTGTGGGAGACCGCGCACTTCCACCACCTCCTCACGAGCGTCATCTCCCCGGGGGTCCTGCGCACCAAAGTCGCGCTCTTCGCCTTCTTCAAGACGATGCAGGAGGCCGTCGACGCCGAGGGCGCCCTCCTCGCGGAGCGCGACGCGTTCTTGTTGCACCTTGAGCGCAATTGCAGCCTCCCGGCGCCACACGTCGTGTGGGACCCGACTTACGCGTGGGTCGCCGACACGACGCAGGACCCCTTCATGTTTGCGCCCGCCGGGCTGCGCGTCGACCAGCTGTGGTACGACCTGAGCGGGGGCGCGCGCTGGGTGGTCGAGTTCACCTTCACGCTCGGCAGCAACGACACCGCCAACGCGCTGTACCTCCCGCGGGTGACCAACAACGGCAGCCTCGCGCCGCCAGCATATCCTGCCGAGGTTGAGAAGACGTTCGGGATCGAGCACTTCCCGTGCGGCAATGAGCTGCACGACCCGCTCGCCCCGACCACGCGGACGACGTCCTGCTGCCTCCCGGACTTTACACGGCTGTACCGCCCCATCGCCGGCTTCGCGGCGTTTGTGAGCGGCGCGCAGGGCCCCGGCGGCGCGCTCGAGGCCTGCCCGGGCGTCGCACCGCCCTCGCTCTGGCTGCCGCCGACGGACTTCGTCGCGGGATTCTTCCCGGACATGCCACTCTCGCAAGTCAATGTGAGCCTCGTCGAGCCGTACGCCGGCGTATGGAAGGGGCACGCCGTGCTGGATGAGCTGGAGCTCCGCGCACACGCCGCGATGCTCGAGGCGCGCCCGGACGGAACCAGCGTGCTCCGCACCTTCCTCGGCTTCGCGCACTTCTCGCCCACAGGCCCGGCGCCCCGTCCGCTCACCGCCCCCAAAGAAATGCAGGGGGTCCGTGCCTGGCTGTGCGCCACGGATAACCCGCGAGGCGGCCAGGCCCAACGCTCTTCCTGGACTCGGCTGCGTCGCAGACCTCCATCACCATCACCAGGCGAGCCCCGCGCCGCGCGGCCGCAGCGCCGCAGCGCCCTGCATCGCCTCGCTTAGCCCCGCAGCGGCGGCGCGCGGCGCCCTGTCCCTCACGCGTTTCAGCTGTTTCAAATGTAACGGCGCGTCCCCGCAGGACGGACTCCTTCACCGTCGGAGTCCTCTCTGGCTCTGGGACCGACCAGGCGCGGACCCCGCGCGCCGGCGCCGCGACGCGCGCGTCCTCTCCACCTAGCCCAGATGCATTTGCGCGAATCCTTCTGCGAGGTGCTATTTTTGTTCATGCGGCTGACCCCCCGCGCCCCGCGCTGCGTGCAGTACTCTTTCTTCGACTACGCCAACATGCGGCTGCACCAGGCTCGCCTGCGACCCGTCCCGGACTGGCGCGGCCCCTTGTCTCGCGCGCTCGCGCCTATCCAAGAAAGTCAACCTTGAGTTCAAGTGTCAAACCTTCAAACCGCTCCGCCCATCCACCCAGGTCCTACACAGCCCCCCGGCGGCCCGGCGCACTCCCGTCTCGCACCACCTCCAGTTCGTGGCCGTCGCCGTCACGCTCGGCAGCCAGTACACGGTCCGCCCCCCCCCTCCTCGTACTAAGTGGACACGCCGCGTCCCTCACCCCGTACTAATTGGACACGCCAGTACACGGTCCGGGCCCGTCCGCAAAGCACGTAACTCGTGTAAAGCGCGCAAAGCGCGTAAAGCGCGCAGCCGCGGACGAGCCCGCGCGCGGACCGGGCCTCTCGCGCGGCGGCGTGACGCGCGGCGGCGGCGCTCCAGGTGAACCAGAACTCGCTGCTCATCCCGCCCTCGTCCGTGCGCGTCGGGCGCGGGGCGTTCGCCTCGTCGGCGCAGTGGACGCACGCCTGCCACAACTCCAGGTCGTCGCCCTGCCCTCGTCACTTTCAGGATGTTTTGTTGCACCTGTCTGCTTTTTGCGGCGGTGGTTGTGCGTGAGCACGCCGTTTTCTCCTCTCCAGCAACGAGGCGATCTGGGACGACAACGCGACGCGGCTCGCCTTCGAGGGCGGCCTGGCGCCGGACTGCGCGCCGGACGCGCGGATGTGCTCGGTGCCGCGGAGGAAAGAGAACCCCCCGCGCTTTTGTCCATAGTTTTAGGTTCTTTGTCCGCAAGTTGTTTTTCGTGCGCGCAAAAGGGCTGCGCGGCGACCGACGCCCCTTGGGCCGCAGGATCGAGAACGGGGTGATCGTCTTCTTCGTCCCGCTCGGCGACGGGTGCCCCATCCCACCGCTGCAGCAGAGCAGCATGCGTTCGTTCCGAGCCCGTGCTGGTGAATATGCGGATCGCGTCGCACTCGATAGGTACTTCGATGCGGTGCAGGACGCCTCCGACGCGCTCGACTTCTCTGTTTTCGTGGACATGGTCGTGTCCGTCGTGGACAAGGTCGACCAGCGGCAGTAAGAGTCCCTGCACCCTCTCCAAGAGATTCAGCACTCAGTGAGCATGAAACACTCCATTCGCTGAAGCATCAAGCACTGCGCGTCCGGCACGGCTCGAGTCTGAGCTGCTTGCGGCAGGTACTCGACGAGGTTCTTCGGGCAGGCGCCCCTCGTTCGCGGCGGCGTTCTCCTCCACTGCGAGGAGATGCAGGATAATTCTTTCCTTTCGGAGGTGTCCTTCATACGGCGGTGCCCCTCGTGCTGGTGCGCTCGGATATGCGACGGGAAACTTTATGAAGTCTCTTCCGAACAGGTCGCTGATTTGGATATCGTGGTCGGAGTCGCGGGTTTCCCGCAGGAGTGGCCTCGCCTGAGTCACTACGAGAATATAGTAAGTCTAGTTGCCGACAGATTCCTCTTGGCACGGGCCAAAGCATTAGGGCATGCTAATTTCTTATGACCGCGGCAGATGACAGGCCAAACTGCTGCTTTGACATCCAACAGCACACTAAACAGTGACACAATTGAAAGCGGGCTTATCACCGTCGTTGCCAAAGGGAACGATACCTTCTTCAACCTCCCTACATCGCTCGCCCGCGGCTTCAAGCTCGAAGTCGAAGACGCCATTACAGTGAGTTGAGGAGGAGCGTTCCAACTTCCCAGGCCCCCTTGACAAACCGCCACGCCACCGCACAGGTGCATTTCATGGAACCGGTCTCTCCGCAGCCTCTATTCGAAACCGTGTACAGTCTGGCAAAAAAAGGAGAAGCAGTCAGTGTCGCAGTCAACATCGCCGATCATCGTGCGTTCATTTTACCGACGCTGGCGATGACCGCTACGTGTCCATTCACGGTGCAACTTTTCCCCTCTTTTGATGTCTCCGTGACATGTGCGATATTTTACAAGGAAAAAAATCCGGCAGCCCCCAATTTTGAGTCGCTGCCGGACCATTTGCAGATGGCGCCTCCTTCTACGCGTGCGTGCGTGAGTCGACGCGACATTTCTCAGCGCACCTTTCCAAGCGTCCCAGGAGGTTTCACCCGCGCCCTTCTTTGCAGCGACCTGTCCGCGAGATGTGCGCGTGATGAAATCGCATGAGCTAAAACGCACACAGCCGACCCTTCTGCCGTTGAGGTCGACACCAGCGACGGAACCGACGCGGAGAGCGATTTCATGGAGCGAATCTTGGGCGAGGTGATCTTCTCCCGCCTGTTTACCCTAGTCAAAAACTTGGCCAAAACAGCACATGTAAATTGAAAAAACTCTGCCTGACATGGGCGACGGAGTGCTGCAGAGTAAGTACAGTCGGAGTCTTGGGGCAAACTTTTCATCTCTCATCACCGACAAGTTTGCCCTCAATGGTCGATACAAGCGGTCAGTCGACAAGCCCCTCAGTTGGTGAAGCAGCGCCGAGCCAAAAGCGTGATGTGGCGTCTGGCAGAGCCTTCTGGATCAACCCGGGCTTCGTATGGAACAAGTGGCAAATGCAGCACCAGGGCTCTGACCGCTACACCGTCTCGCAGCGCATCGTGCTGTTCCTCCTAATCGGTAGCCATGGCCCCCAACGAGCAAGACTTGCCGATAATGATGCCTTGCTGATGCTCCTGGCGCCCAGGTCTGAGCGAACTGGGCACCGGCACGCGCCGCCGCGTGCTGCTGGAGGTCCTTGCAAACACCGACGGCGACACGTCCACGGCAGTCGCGACGGAGCTCTCGTTCAAGCTGCAGGCGCGCCCCCATGCTGGCCCCCGCGCCTCTGCGGGAACCTGCTGAAAAAACCATAAAATGTTTTTTAGGCTTTTTTAAAAAGCTTGCAAACCCTCCATCCAGCCCGACGTTGTCGCGGCCGCGGCGCTGCACGTGGACCCTGCGCGAGTGTCGGTCTGGGCGATGGTCATGCGCTTGACCCCGGCCCAAGCCTGCACGGCGCAGCCGACGATGCAGGCCTGCACGATGCCCCCCGCCGCGGAGCCGGCGCTCTATCTTGTCGACCTATCTTGCACGTGGCTATCTTGTCGACCTATCTTGCACGTGGCAGCAGCCCCCCCCGGCGCCCGAAATGCGACCCCTGACCAGCGCCGTGCCGCGGCGGCAGCTCGCGCTGGTCGACGCGCTCTCGAGCTACCTCGCAGACTCCATGAGCCCCACCGCCGTGCACCTCGTCTCCCTCCGCCTCCGCGGCGCGGGCGAGGCGTGTCCTTCCCCCCGTACTAATCGGACAAGCCGCGTCCCTCCCCGTACTAACCGGTCACGCCGCGTCCCTCTCCCGTAGTGCGGGCGCCGCGCCGCGCCGGGCGCCGACGCCGGCGTGTTTTCCGCGGCGACGGCCGAGATCGTGGTGGCACTCGCGGCGGCGGACGCGGCGCACGCGGTGCTGAACCTTGTGCGGCTCCGCGCGATGCCCGCGATCGCGTCTGTGGAGCCGCTCGGCGGCGCCAGGTGCGTCCACCCACCCCCGATTTATCAGCACTAACAGTGGAGCAGAGCGCCATCTGAGCTAGCGGCATCTGCTCGTGTACTGTCAGGATTGTTCCATCACACTACCCGTTAGGGTTGTGCGATGGGTCGCCTGCTGCATTGGAGAGAAGAGATGGGTTGCGAAAGGGCCGCATCGCCTGCGTGCACCGCCCGCGACGCGCGGCGCACGGTGAGCGCTCAGCTGCCCCGGCAGTGGGAGCGTCACGATCGACAACGACTACGTCCCGCCTGCCGCCCCGCGCGCGGACGGCGCGTCGGCAGCAGACAGCGACAGCGTCCACCCTGCGATTCTCGCCGCCGCGATGAGGCAAGCAGCCGGCAGCGCCCTTGGCCGCAGCAGCGCGCGGCGTCCGTGGCGCCTGCCCTGAGGGGTCGCGGCGCGGCGCAGCAGCGCGGCCCTGGGCGTGCTCGTGCTTGCCGGGCTCTTTCTGTATCGGCCGCTGCAGACAGGCCTGCGGGCAAGGTGTGCCCCGACATGTGTTCACCCGCCCGGCCCGCCTCCCCACGAGCTGCGCCTGACAGCGGGCGTCTTCAGGCGCAAGGCCGCCCCCCCCCCCGCGCCCGCGCCCGCCCCGTACGAGCACTCTGCGCTGGAGCGCGGGAACTTGTGCCTCTCTGCCGCCCTTGTGCTCGAGGACCCGCCCTCCACGGCCGCGGCCGGCCTGCGCGCGACGCCCGCGGGCAGCCCGGGCGGCATCCAGATCGCGATGCCCAGCGGAACGTAGCGGAGTGTCCAGCAGCTCTGGACGGGGACGGGTGCTGTGGGTGCGCAGCAGAAGCGACTTGGGTGTGCAGCAGACCCGCTCTTGCATACCCATCGCACTGCGCCATGTGTGTACAACAGAAGCGACGTGAATGTGCAACAGAATCACTTCTACAGCGAGCAGGGGCCCCGAGTCTCGCAGAAAGGTCAGCTTCACTGGGTGGCGGCAGCGGCCAACGCCACCGGCCGACGCCGAGAAGGGCGCACGCGCACACACGCGCGCACACCCGTCATCATTGCTGTTTGCAGTCGACATCGCCCTCCTTACCCGTCTTCATTCCCGCCCTGCGCCCACAGTCGTCAGCCTCTCAGCCCCGCGTGCCGAGGCGCGCGTGTGCGTGCTGCTGGCGAAAGAGGTACATCGGGTGGGGCCGACCGCTCTTGCCGGAGCGTCGCCTCAGCCTGCAGGATCCACTGCGGCTTCCTGCCAAGGGCTCGGCCAAGCAGAATCACTCGCGGCGGCGCGGATGCAACGCTCACCGCGCGCGCCCAAACCCAACCCACGGCGCTGAATGGGTGCCCGCGGCCCGGAGCGTGTATCGGCTCCCGCGCAGAGCCACTGCACCCACAGCCCCGCCCCCGCGCGGCCTTACCTGTGAGACACCACGAGCGTCCGGTTCGCGTGCGTGTGCGAGATCGCCGCAGGCTCGACCTGCCTCGCGCGCAGCCGCGCTCAGCACGGCGCGAGGCGTCTCGGGACGCGGCGCGCGGGCGCGCGCCAGCGCGGGCGGCGCGCGGGCGCTGGCCGTGTACTGGCTGGGACGCGGCGTGTCCGATTAGTACGGGGTGAGGGACGAGACGTGTCCACTTAGTACGAGGGGGGGGGGAGCAGCGCGCTGGCGCGCCGGTGGGCGCGGTGCCTTGAAGCCTGCGCGGTCGAGGTCGGGGATCTTGAGACGCTTGAAGTACTTCTTGTTGCTTGTCCTGGTTCGTGGAAGCGGGGTTCATGTTGCGATATCGGAAATGACTAGCTTTCAAAAAAACAGGCGCGGGTCGGCCCTCCGCGCGCGCCCCGGCGCGCGGCGCTGGGTGCGCCGCTTCACACCAAGGATTTCCGAGGGGCCTGCCGACCCACCCGCACCTCGAGGGCCCTGGGCGACCGCGCGTACAAAGAACCGTCCGCAACCCTGCTTGCGTGGGATCCAGGGGGCGCGTGAAGCATCCCGCCCCGGGGCGCACCTGATTACGACCTCGTTGGCCTCCGGCTCTGCTGTGATCTGGTAGGTGTCGAGGGGCCATGGCACGTTTCGCACCCGCCACTGCATACGGGCTCGGGCGCAGTGAGGCCCGCGCGTGCCCAGGGCACGCGGCGGGCTCTGGCATCGGATGCGCGGGGCTGCTGCTCGCACCTGGAACGCGTCCTTTGTGTCCTTGCGGACAATGGTCGGCTGGTCTGAGCTCAGCATCAACCCCACCTCCTCGCTTCCTTCAGGCCCGCCCTCCTCCCCCACCTCGATTTCCCACTTGTTGGAACGCCCCACACGCTGCTCTGTGCGGACCTGCACAGCCCGGACGGGCTAAGAACTCATGCGACTGGCTGCACGAGACGACGCGATCGGACAGCACACCTTGCGGAGCATCAGCTGGTCCGTTGTTAGGTCGTACTCCTCGACCTGATAAGAGAAGCGTTGAAGGTGAGAACGGCCCAGCTCAGACGCGGGGTCGCGTGATTCTGCAGCGGGTGACAGGAGCGCGGTGCATACCATCTCAAAGCCATCGCCCCAGGTCGTGTGCACCTGCAGGTTACACCGTGAGACTTGGTAGATGCTCAGCTTACACCATCGAGCTTTAGAGGTCAGGAAAGCCTGCGTGGTCATGGCTCGCCGGCCTGATCGGTAACAACGGCGACAAAAAGGATTGGGCACAGCCACCGTACCTTCTTTCGTCCCGCAGCGGCAATCGCCGTACTCTTTCCTCCGGGACGGTACTGCCAAATGTATACAGTGTCAGATTCAACAGTTTTTGGCGAGCGAGGAGCCCTAAGAACGCGAACTGTATGCGTCCTGTGCCCTGCTTGCTTGCTGTGGAATCCGGTCGTGGCATCGCACGAAAGTGGGGTCATTCGGTTCGCGAATGCCCTGCAGCATCAGGATCAGGCAAAAAGCACGACGATTAATATCCAGATCCGCCAGCATCCAAGCCGTTACACAGCAATGCACGCGGGCACCAGTGCAGGAAAGAAACGCGCGCCCACCATTTTCAGTTTGCGAAGTTTGCTCCCCGCGCCCCAGAGAGGCGGGCCGCTGTTGTATTTGTTTTTTTTCTCGACTTGAAGCGTCGTCAACCATGCGGCAACGTAGCCAGACTGCCGCGGCGGCGGCTGCGGCGCTCGGCGTAGCTGTATTGCTCCTGGTTGTGGCGCTGCCGGCGGAGCGAGGGTCAAGCAGGCCCAGAATTGTTCTGGAGTACGAGTAAGTCCCATCCAGCCGCGCGGGGCCAAGGCAGCGGGGTGGGGGTGCCGCGGCTTGCCGGCGATTCTAACAGGAAGTCTGCGGCAGGTGGAAGCATAACGAGAAGAATCCGCAATACAATGCGCTGGCAGACTTCGACGAAGAGTTTTCACAGGGCCCGTGGAAGACTTACGAGCCGCCGACAAATGTGTACAGCGACCTCGCGGGCCTGGACGATGCGAACCACAAGTGGAAGCCGTTCGAAGGCGACGAGAACGTGTTTGACGAGACGCCCGAGGTCTACCCGTTTGACGAGACCAAGGGCGGTCACGAGTGGAAGACGTACCGGACCGAGAGTGGCGCCGCTGACATCAAGGAGTTCAACGTCATGGACACCGGGAGCACACTTGCCGGGGTGCGCCCCCACCCCACCCCCCGCGTCGACCGCTCCACGAAGCCTTTCCGCACTGACAGTACGGGCGCCGGGTGGGCTCCCGCCGCACGCCTCGAGAGCTGAGGCCGCGCGCGCTTGCAGGTGGACGTTGGGGAGCCGAACCTGCCAAATGGGGAGAAGTTCAAGGACTTTGAGCCGGAGCGCAACGTCTTCGAGTCGCTCGTGACCGAGCCGGTGCCTGAGGGTCAGAGCGACCACCAGTGGAACCACAAGGGCGTCAAGGACACGAACGTTTTCGCGGGCGACTACCAATTCCCCCAGGGCCGGTGAGGGCTCAGGGCGTCTCGGGCGCGAGGGAGAGAGCGGACTGTGAATATATTGTTTTGGCTAGACAAAACCCCCCACCCCGTACAAACCGGACGCGCATCTCTCCCCCACCCCGTACAAACCGGACGCGCATCTCTCGCCCGCCCCGTACAAACTGGCGAGCGGCGTCACATTTTCCGGGCAAGTTGCCGGGCGACCCTTGCCCTGTCGCAGCCTCCCGCGCGTCCCGCGCGCTCTCCCGCCCCGCCCTGCCCGCTCACTGCTGCCGCTGCCGCTTGTCGGCGCTCCCATCGCCTGCGGGCTCCCCGGCTGAACGCTTCCGCTCGACCCCAGCGGGCTCTGCGTCGCCCCCCGCGTCCGCAGCTGCAGGCGGGGGGTTGGACGGCGTCCCCTGCGAGAGCAGGAGGGTCGCGTCCTCGCGGGCCCTGAGCAGCACGCGCTTGAGGCCGAGGCGGTACGTGACCACGCCGTGCAAGAAGCCGGACGCGCCGCCGGACGCGAGGAGCGCCTCGTCGTCTTCCACCTGTTTCCCGACGTGACGCGGCGTGTCCGATTAGTACGGAGTGAGGGACGCGGCGTGTCCACTTAGTACGAGGGGGGGGGGGGGACGCTGTCACGCCCGCGCGGCACACTGGCTCTGGCGGCGTGCGCGGTGACCACCGGTGGTCACCTCCTCCCCCCCCCACGCCGGTGGTCACCTCCCCCCTCCCCCCACCCGGATTCACGAGCGCGGCCAGTGCACGTGAGTGTGAGAGAGTGACAAGCACTTCGTGTATGTTAGTCCCGACGCTTCTCGGAGGGTGCGCGAGAGCGCGTCTCTCTGCCGGGGCCAGCGCACCGTGGTGTTGAACTCGGCAAGGAGGCCTTCGACCGTCGAGCGGAGCGTGTCGGCCACGAACATTTCGTTGCGCTCCGAGACCCACGCCGCCCCGAGCGGGTCTGCGTCGGCATCCGCAATCTCCTCCTGCCCGCGCAGGCCACGGGACGAGTCAGCTGACCCGGGACGAGTCGGCTGATGTTCAAACACGTCGCGCTGTGGCTACGCGGGCAGAACCCGGCCGCGCGCGGCCGGAGGCGCAGGCACGCGACGTGTCCGCTTAGTACGGGGGGAAGGACGAGACGTGTCCGCTTAGTATGGGGGGAAGGATGAGACGTGTCCAGTTAGTACAGGGGGAGGGGG
>Ga0115567_10003014_pt1 | contig 16697 bp, 13 predicted proteins | sample COGITO_mtgs_1204_2_FD_88679 | JGI IMG/M metagenome (GOLD analysis project Ga0115567, IMG submission 88679) | Pelagic marine microbial communities from North Sea - COGITO_mtgs_120412 | ecosystem: Environmental > Aquatic > Marine > Epipelagic | place: Germany:Helgoland, sampling site Kabeltonne... | reverse complement strand
TACAAACTTATGAGCTGCTTAAATTTGGGCTTAACCACTTTTCGGCTTCCTCGTTAGAGATGCCTCTTCGCTTGGCATAATCTTTTAGTTGGTCTTCGGTAATTTTTCCCAAACCAAAATATTTCGCCTCAGGATTTCCAAAATAATAACCGCTCACACTTGCAGCGGGCCACATGGCCAAACTTTCGGTCAACTTCACCCCGATGTGCTTTTCAACCTCCAATAATTTCCAGATCGATTTTTTCTCCAAGTGATCTGGACACGCGGGATAACCCGGTGCTGGACGAATCCCTTTGTAACTTTCCTTAATAAGTTCGGCATTACTCAAACTTTCGTTTTTAGCATAGCCCCAATGATCGGTACGCACTTTCTTGTGTAGGTATTCTGCAAATGCTTCTGCCAAGCGATCTGCCAAGGCCTTGATCATAATTGAATTATAATCGTCATGCGCTGCTTCAAACTGTTTGGCCAATTCCGCAGTACCAAAACCAGTAGACACACAAAAACAGCCCATATAATCTGCTCTCCCAGAAGTTTTGGGCGCAATAAAATCTGCCAAAGCGCTATTGGGGATTCCGTCGCGCTTCTCCAACTGCTGTCTCAAGGTCAAGAACGTGACTTCGGTCTTTCCATTTTGATCATAAATTTCAATATCATCATCGTTGATGCTATTTGCCTCAAACAATCCGAAGACCGCTTTCGCCTGCAATAACTTTTCATCAAAAATTCGGTTCAACAACAATTGGGCATCGGCAAACAACTCAACCGCCTGCTCGCCCACTACCTTATCATTTAAAATGTCTGGATATTTACCGTGCAAGTCCCAACTTCTAAAAAACGGACTCCAATCTATAAATTGCTCCAACCGCCTCAAATCGAAATCGTCAATTACCTGTATGCCCAACTGCTTAGGTTTTACCAATACCGACGAATTCCAATCAATTTTAAATTTGCGGGCGCGGGCATCTTCAATGGTTCTATAATCCTTCTGTTTGCCTCGTTTTAGAAATTGCTCACGAAATTTATCATACTCTGCTCTAATTTGTTTCTTATAAACCTTGTTGTTCTTATTCAATAAATCACCCACAACGGTTACCGCCCTGGACGCATCATTGATGTGCACCACAGTGTTGCTATAATTGGGGGCGATTTTTACCGAAGTATGCGCCTTAGACGTTGTGGCACCCCCAATAATCAAGGGGATTTTAAACCCTTGCTTTTCCAAGGATTTTGATACGTATACCATCTCGTCCAACGATGGGGTAATCAATCCGCTAAGCCCAATAATATCGACGTTCTCCCTTATGGCAGTTTCCACAATTTTTTCTGGTGGCACCATCACGCCCAAATCGACGATTTCATAGTTGTTACAACCTAAAACGACACTCACAATGTTTTTACCAATATCGTGTACATCCCCTTTTACAGTGGCCATCAATATCTTACCTGCAAATTCTTGTTTGCCATCTTTTTCGGCCTCGATAAAGGGCTGTAAATAAGCAACCGCCTTTTTCATAACCCTTGCCGATTTGACCACTTGAGGCAAAAACATTTTTCCGCTGCCAAATAAATCACCAACAACGTTCATGCCTATCATTAAATTGGCCTCGATCACCTCAATAGGTTTAGCGCTTGCCAAACGTGCCTCTTCTACATCCTCAATAATAAAGGCATCGATACCTTTTACCAAGGCATGCGTGATGCGCTCTTGTAAAGAAGTGTTGCGCCATTCATTGCGAGCAGCGTCACGAGCAGACGAATCGCGTTTCGTGCCCCCGGGATTGTGCATCAAATCTTCAGCAAAATCTAATAGTTTTTGAGTGGCTTCATCACCTCGATCAAACAATACGTCTTCCACGAGTTTCAATAAATCCTTGGGTATTTCATCATAAACTTCCAACATCGTTGGGTTGACGATGCCCAAATTCATGCCATGCTGAATGGCGTGGTATAAAAAGGCAGAATTTATGGCCTCCCTTACCACGGTGTTTCCCCTAAAGGAAAAAGACACATTACTTACCCCGCCAGAAACATTGGCATAAGGCAAATTTTCACGAATCCATTTTGTGGCTTTAAAAAAATCGAGCGCATTTAAACGATGCTCGTCCATTCCCGTCGCCACAGGAAAAATATTGGGATCGAAAATAATATCTTGAGGCGCAAACTTGACCTCATTCACCAAAATATCATAAGAGCGCTTGCAAATAGTTATGCGTCTTTGGTAAGTATCGGCTTGGCCTTCTTGATCAAAAGCCATTACGATAACCGCAGCACCATAGCGTTTGACCAAAGTGGCTTGGCGTTTAAATTCCGCTTCACCCTCCTTTAGACTAATGGAATTGACCACACATTTACCTTGTGCTACCTGCAACCCTGCTTCAATAATTTCCCATTTGGAGCTATCGATCATCAAGGGAATACGGGCAATATCTGGCTCTGACGCTATTAAGTTCAAGAACTTGACCATGGCTTGTTTCCCATCCAACATGCCTTCATCCATGTTGACATCCAGTATCTGCGCGCCACCTTCTACTTGGTCTCTGGCCACGGTTAAGGCTTCGTCATAATTATCGTCCTTAATGAGTCTAAGGAATTTTCTGGACCCCGTGACGTTGGTACGCTCCCCAACGTTTATAAAATTAGATTCTGGAGTAACAATTAAAGGTTCCAATCCAGAAAGTGTAAGGTATTTTTGAGTCTTAGGTTTGTCCAAATTATTAGTCTTCATAAGGTCATCTGCTTCTAACATCGTCTTTCAATCCTTAAAAAATGGCTTCCGGTTGCGAAGAGACCACAACGGGCACTCTTGGTGGATAAGTTGCAGCAATCTCGGCAATAGCCTTGATGTGTTCGGGATTTGTTCCGCAGCAACCGCCAATAATATTAATTAGATTTTCTTTTAAATACGCGTTAATATAGGTTTGCATTTCTTTTGGCGATTGGTCATATTCCCCAAAAGCGTTTGGCAACCCTGCATTGGGATGTGCCGATGTAAAAAATTCTGTTTCCCTAGCCAAGCGCTCCAAATAGGGTTGTAATTGCTCAGCGCCCAAGGCACAGTTAAATCCTACACTCAACAAGGGGATGTGAGATACCGAGGTTAAAAACGCCTCGACGGTTTGGCCAGATAAGGTGCGACCAGAAGCATCGGTAATGGTGCCAGATACCATAATGGGAATTTCAATTTGACGCGCTTCCTTAACTTCTTCAATCGCAAATAAGGCAGCTTTTGCATTGAGCGTATCAAAAATGGTTTCAACCAAAAGCAAGTCAACACCGCCATCGATCAAGGCTTCAACTTGCTGTTTGTAAGCGATGCGCAATTCATCAAAGGTCACTGCACGGTATTCGGGTCTATTGACATCGGGCGACATGCTTGCGGTCTTATTGGTGGGCCCAATACTACCAGCCACAAAACGTGGTTTTTGCGGATTTGCATTTGTAAAAACATCGGCTACGTTTTTAGCAATCTTGGCCGATTCGTAATTGAGCTCGTACACCAAATCTTCCATGTCATAATCTGCCATAGCGATGGTGGTACCCGAAAAGGTATTTGTTTCCACAATATCGGCACCAGCTTCAAAATATTTTTTATGAATGTCGGCAATCGCTTGTGGTTGCGTTAAGGATAATAAATCGTTATTGCCCTTCAAAGAACTTGGATACTCCTTAAATCGCTCTCCCCTAAAATCTGCTTCGGAAAAATTATAGCGCTGTAACATGGTCCCCATGGCACCATCTAGCACCAAAATCCGTTTTTTAAGTTCTTCTTGTATGTTACTCATAATAGTAAACTGTGATTTTGATTCGTTGATAAGCGCTTCCGAAGCTACTTATTTATTGAAATTAATTTTTCTAAGGCTTGCTGTAAATCGTCAATAACATCCGTAACATGTTCCAAACCTACCGAAATTCGAACCATTCCCCCACTAATCCCAACTTCCAAAAGGTCATCTTCAGTCAATTTACTATGGGTTGTAGACGCGGGATGGGTCACGATGGTGCGTGTATCACCCAAATTGGCAGAAAGCGAGCACATTTTAAGATGGTTCAAAAAGCGTCGTCCAGCTGCTACACCACCCTTCAATTCAAAAGCTACCACATTGCCTCCTAATTTCATCTGCTTTTTGGCGATTTCATATTGTGGATGCGATTTTAAAAATGGATATTTGACCAAATTGACTTGGGAGTGGGTTTCGAGATAGGTTGCCACTTTTAAAGCGTTTTCGCAATGCTTATCTACCCTAACCGCCAAAGTTTCTAAACTTTTAGACAACACCCACGCATTAAAAGGCGAAAGTGCTGGCCCCGTGTTTCTGGAGAACAGATAGATTTCGCGAATCAAATCGGCACGACCAACCGTAACACCGCCAAGTACCCTGCCCTGACCGTCGATCAATTTCGTGGCGGAATGGATGACCAAATCGGCACCAAACTTTATGGGTTGTTGCAAGTAAGGCGTTGCAAAACAATTATCAATCACCAACAATAGGTTATGTTTCTTGGCAATAGTGCCCAAATGTTCCAAATCTAAAATATCAACTGCAGGATTTGTAGGGCTTTCGGCATAAAGAATTTTAGTGTTTGGCCTAATCAAGCCTTCGATGGTATCGACCCTATTGACATTAAAGTAACTGGTTTCAATATTCCACTTGGGTAGAAATTTGGTAAACAACCCATGGGTAGAACCAAAAACGCTTCGGGCAGACACAATGTGATCCCCTGCATTCAATAAGGCTGCGAAGGTTGAAAACACAGCAGACATGCCCGTTGCAAAGGCGTAACCTGCTTCCGCTTGTTCCATTTTGCAAATTTTATCTACAAATTCCGTGGTATTGGGATTTGTAAATCGGCTGTAGATGTTACGTTCGTTCTCTTCAGCAAAAGAAGCGCGCATATCCTCCGCGTCCTCAAAGAGAAAGCTCGAAGTTAAATATAAGGGCGTAGAATGCTCCTGAAATTGTGAACGTTCGGTTTGTGTGCGTATCGCTTCGGTTTCAAAATGTTTCAAATTAAGCGGTCTTTAGATTTTGGCATAAGCGAATTTCAAGCGGTTTGGCTTGTTCTTTTTTTTTGAATATGGGTGCTAAAAATTTTGCCAACTGCTGAAACTCTATCAAAAAGGCATCGTGCCCGTGCAAGGACTTGATTTCGGAAATGCTCACATTATCTTTAACCGATTTGAGCTCCACATAGGTGTTCCAGTTCTCTTCAGATTTAAAGAACAAATCGGAATTTATGGTTACCAAATGAATGTTGGACTCAATTTTTGAAGCGATTTCCAAAAAGCGATCGTTGTCCCCTTTTGTAATATCTATGGTGCGCAAAATTTGATTCATCAATTTATAGGCTGAAACTTGAAATCGCTTATTTAACACGCTACCGTGATGACTCAACCAGCTTTCAACATTAAAAAAACCTTTTTCACGTTCAGTCCGCTTAAATTTTTGAGTAAACGATTCGGGGGTTCGGTACAAGGTCATGGCATGCAATCTCGCATCAAACAAGGGGTTATTGGAATTATTTAAGATACTGTCTTGAATATGGCAGTTGGCAATTACCCAGTCGGTCGATTTCCAATCGGTCGCAATAGGAATCAAATTTTCAATTAAACTTGGTCGAAGCGCTGCCAATTCCCACGCGATACCGCCACCAACAGAACCGCCGATCACTGCAAATAGCTTTCTAATATGCAATTGATTTAAGGCTTCGGAAAAAATCCTAGCAATATCGGCTGCAGTAAATGCCTTGTAATTTTCAATAAGATGCGCGGGGTTGCCTTCATATCCATTTCCTGGTATGTTAAACGCCAAAATTGTATAATCTTGGGTATCGATGCATTTGTCTTTCCCAATAAGATCGTTCCACCAACCCTCATCCCCACAAACTGTCGAATTGCCGGTAAGCGCATGATTGACCAAAATGATGGGCGCACTGTGCAGGGCCTTTCCGAAGCTGTGATAAGACAGATGGATGTTCATCTCAAAGCCAGAATTGGTTGTGAAATTCTTAAGTTCGATATAATTTAAATCTTCCATAATTTGTTACCGTATATCCATTATGCCAGGGCAAATCACAATATATTGAGATTTGCCTTAACAACTTTTAAAAAATCCTGATGGTCGTTTATGCCAGAACGCTTTTGTCTATATGAGCAAACGCAGCTTTTAAATCGGCTTTCAAGTCGTCGATATTTTCAATACCTACGGATAATCTTACCAAATCTTTTGTGACACCTGCACCTTCTTGAGCCTCATCGCTCAATTGTTGGTGAGTGGTACTTGCAGGGTGAATAATCAATGATTTGGTATCGCCAATGTTTGCCAATAACGAAAAGAGTTTCGTACTATCAGCAATTTTCTTGGCCGATTCGAAACCGCCTTTAGCGCCAAAAGTCACAACGCCACTTTGGCCTTCTGGTAAATACTTTTCAGCTAAAGCTTTGTAGTTGCTCGATTCCAATCCGGGATAATTTACCCAAGCCACTTCGTTTTGCTGCTCTAACCATTTAGCCAGTTCGAGGGCATTTTCACTGTGTTTTTTAATACGGATCTCTAAAGTTTCCAAACCTTGAATAATTTGAAATGCATTGAAAGGGCTCAAAGCCCCACCATAATCACGAAGGCCTTCAATTCTAATTTTGGCAATAAATGCTGCATCCCCAATAACCTCGCTGTACACTAAACCATGATACCCAGCTGATGGCTCTGTAAATTCCGGGAATTTTCCGTTAGTCCAATCAAAAGTGCCCGCATCAATAATGGCGCCACCTAAAGAGGTTCCGTTACCAGTGATGTATTTAGTTAATGAATGAATTACGATATTTGCGCCATGCGCTATGGGATTGGTCAAATAGGGTGTTGCCACCGTATTATCAACAATCAATGGGACCTTATGCGCTTTGGCAGCTTTGGAAATATTTTCGATATCCAGGACATCCAATTTAGGATTTCCTAAAGACTCCACGAAAAAAGCACGTGTATTTTCCTTAGTAGCCTTGTTGAAATTCTCAGGATCATCTGGATCTACAAAAGTTGTGGTGATGCCATGTCTTGGCAAGGTCACACTCAATAAATTGTAAGTACCGCCATAAAGGCTGCTAGAAGCCACAATGTGGTCGCCCGCTCTTAGCAATGTTAAAAAAGTAGTGGAAATGGCCGAAGCGCCCGAAGCTGTGACCACAGCTGCCAACCCGCCTTCTAAGGCAGCCAATCGCTGTTCGAGAACATCGTTGGTGGGGTTGTTTAGCCTTGTGTAAATAAAACCGGGAACAGAGAGATTAAATCGTCCTGCTGCATCATCGGAATCATCAAATACATAAGAAGTGGTTTGGTAAATAGGAACTGCGCGTGCACCTCCATGTTGACTTACATCGTGACCTGCGTGCAACGCTTTGGTTGCGAATTTTTGTGTACTCATTTTTCTTGTTTTTGAGCCTCTCCCAAAACTTTAAAATAGTTTTGACCACCCCTGTGGAGCGTTAATGGAGAGTTTGATTAATATGATTGCTATAAAAGCCTCTCAACAGAAAAATGTTATAAGAAAAAATGTAATTACAGATGGGTAATTACGAGTGGTTATCTATCTAAAAACCGATATATGAATCGTGTTTATTAGTAGAATGTAGCACCTTCATTGATAAATTCAAAGGGTTGCTAAGGCTTCAACGGGTCTAATCCCTCTGCCTTTCTTGATAACATTTCAGTAAGTGTTTGAACTTTGTGAATACAAATATTGCAATACAGATGTCACAATTCCAAATTTATACGCTATTATTTTTTATTTTTATAGAATTCTTAAAATTAAGCGTATAATTTGGGTTTTTAACATTCCGTTAATTTAAATCGCCCAATCAGGGCGGTCAATTAGAAGATTTGATCATAAACTTCTCCCGCACAATCTGCCCTACAGGTTTGCTTTCAATCTTACTTTCAAGCCATGAAATAATATCCAAATACAAAAAAGCACGACGCTCATAAGGATGATCTTCATATAATTTCAAGGTGTCATGCAAGTTGATAAATGCTTTTTTAATGTCTTGGGGGTAGATGTCCTGTAACCCTCTAATAAACTTGATCATCTCTTTTTGCACCTCATAAAGGTCGTTAATCTTCAGTAAAAACTTATAGGTGCTTCGCAGTAAGGACTCGATATGATAATCTAATCCAGCCTCATAATGTGCCACGAGATTGAGCACTCGTGCAAAACACTGCAAATCCTCACGCATCATCAAAGATTTGTTACTTATAATTTTATCCAGATAAAATATACATTCCTTATTATTGCCCGCCCCAAAATGCATGCTTGCAAATTTGTAATAGAAAATCATTAAATGGTGTTCGTCCAAACGGTCTTTATATTCTTGGAGTTCCTTTTCTATCTTCGGAATGATTTTAAGGCCATCATCAAAACTACCGTCTATAAAATAGAGATTAATGGAATTGATGTTTAGGTACAAAAATGTAAGCGCTTGCACATTTTCGTCCTTGGGAAAACTTTTTTCAGAAGTCATCATTTGAAACTTCAACAAGGCATCTTGAAACTTTTCCTTATTCTGAACATAAAAAAGTGCTTCCAATAAATAATTATGGCCTTTTAAGAAAAATACAGGATTGAGCTTTACCATACTCGGATTTTCATAAAACAACTCCACCCATTTTGTGGCGTACTTATAACAGTTCAGAAAATCTTGCATCAAGAAACTATACCATAAATTGGCATTGTATAGCCATAGCTTTTCGCGAAAGCCTAAATCTTTAATATTAAATTTTGGCAAGTGCTCATTAAAATAGCTGGTCACCAATTTACTTTCCTCTTCATTTTTGACATAGCCCGTTTTGAGGATAAAACTGTACAATTGCAACGACAGGTTCGACAATTTACTGGCAATTACGTTAAGGGAGCTAATCTCTTTGGCCTGTATGGCCAACTCATCTGCCCTGGTACTAATACTGCGAGTAATGTATTGGGACTCAATGATTTTTTCGAGTTCAACGATCTCGTAGGCGAGGTTTTTTTCTTCATGCTGAAGTGCCACTTCCTTGGATTTATCTAAAATCTTCAAACTTTGTTTGTAAAGACCTTTGTGGTACAAAATCGAAGCAAAATCCAACTGTTCCCTAATTTGGGATCTAATATTTTGATGGGAAGGGTTGAGTTTTAAACTAATTAAAATCTGTTTGTACAAGTGCGCTTTAACATTAGCCAACTGCTGTTTTTTAACAATTTTGGTTTTTAAAATGGCAGCTTCATCATAGACGCTGGCCTTATCCAAAACGTTGAAGAGGTTTAAGAACTTAGAATCCTGATTTACGTCCAAACGCCCCACATACAGCTTGAATTGGCGCTTTTCGGACTTGGTCAATGATTTTACAAGTAAAAATAAGTTATCCTTTTGGTCTTTAGTCATCTAGCAAAATAAGGGTTATCTCGTTTAAGTTCAATGTTTTACATAACGTTATACGCCTTGAACATCGTAAACCGCACACAAATTAAGATAATAACAAGTATCCAAAGTATAAATTCGTAAGATAACATGAAAATAAAAATTACTAAATGTCTGACAATAACATCCAAATTTTTGACACAACCCTTCGCGATGGTGAGCAGGTGCCTGGTTGCAAACTCAATACCAAGCAGAAACTGGTCATTGCAGAAAAGCTCGATTTTTTGGGGGTCAATGTCATAGAAGCGGGGTTTCCCGTATCAAGTCCCGGTGATTTTATTTCTGTTCAAGAAATATCAAAGTTAGTTAAAAATGCAACGGTATGTGGATTAACGCGAGCAGTGGAAAACGATATCAAAGTGGCTGCGGAAGCGTTAAAATATGCAAAGCAACCTAGAATCCATACTGGGATAGGCACATCAGATTCCCATATTAAATATAAATTCAATTCTACTCAAGATAAAATTTTAGAACGGGCCTTCGAGGCGGTTAAATATGCAAAGTCCTTTGTAGAGGACGTGGAATTTTATGCTGAAGATGCCGGTTGAACGGATAACGAGTTTTTGGCTCGCATCTGCGAAGTTGCTATTAAAGCGGGGGCAACGGTTTTAAACATTCCAGATACAACCGGTTATTGCTTGCCAAGTGAGTATGGTGCCAAAATGAAATATCTTAAGGAAAACGTTAAGGGCATAGAAAGCGCTATTCTGTCTTGCCATTGCCATAACGACCTTGGGCTTGCTACCGCAAATTCGATTGAAGGCGTCATCAACGGTGCCAGACAAATTGAGTGTACCATCAATGGAATTGGTGAACGCGCTGGCAATACAGCATTGGAAGAGGTCGTAATGATTTTAAAACAACACCCTTACCTCAATTTGGATACTTCAATCAATACCAAACACCTGTATGGCATAAGCCAATTGGTAAGTGAAAGCATGGGCATTTATACCCAGCCCAATAAGGCCATTGTTGGCGCCAATGCCTTTGCCCACAGCTCTGGCATTCACCAAGACGGTATGATTAAAAATAAAAATACCTATGAAATCATTGATCCCAAAGAAGTGGGCGTTACAGATTCTGCCATTATCTTAACAGCAAGAAGTGGTCGTGCTGCTTTGGCTTACCGCGCTAAAAATGTAGGTTATGAATTGACGAAGCTTCAACTGGATGATGTGTATGCCAATTTTCTTCATTTTGCCGACAACAAAAAAGAAGTGGATGATAACGACATCCATCAAATTATAGAAAGCAGCAATGTCTATCAACAAATCATTTCAGCATAAGCTATAAGACATTTTCTAACACATATTTATGAGTAAAAAGACATTATTTGATAAAGTTTGGGATGCACATGTTGTAGACGAAATAGAAAATGGCCCACAGATTCTCTATATCGACAAGCATTTAATCCACGAGGTGACGAGCCCTCAGGCATTTAATGAATTGGAAGAGCGAAACATTCCCATATTTCGTCCAGATCAAATTGTGGCCACTGCCGATCATAACACCCCAACGACGAATCAACACTTGCCTATTAAGGATGATTTATCTAGAAAGCAATTAGAACAACTTTCTGAAAATTGTAAAAAAAACAACATCACGCTATATGAATTGGGCCATAAATATAACGGAATTGTGCACGTAATGGCCCCAGAGTTGGGAATTACCCAACCCGGAATGACCATTGTTTGTGGTGACAGCCATACCTCTACCCATGGCGCTTTCGGTACGATTGCCTTTGGCATTGGCACCAGCCAAGTGGCTCAGGTATTTGCAAGCCAATGTTTGCTCCTAACCAAGCCAAAAAGTTTGCGCGTAAGCGTTAACGGTAAATTAAAAAATGGCGTTCTGCCCAAAGATGTCATTCTCTATATCATTTCAAAAATTGGCACTAATGCTGGTACAGGTTATTTTTGTGAATATGCGGGAGACGTATTTGAAAACATGAGCATGGAAGGCCGAATGACCGTTTGCAACATGAGTATTGAAATGGGTGCTCGAGGTGGAATGATTGCCCCAGACCAAACCACTTTTGATTACGTTACCGGAAGAACATTTGCACCAAAAGGGAAGGCATTAAGCAAAAAAATAGCCTATTGGAAAACTTTGCCTACCGATGCAGAGGCTAGTTTTGATAAAGAATATCATTTTGATGCTAGCGATATAGCACCAATGCTTACTTATGGTACAAATCCTGGAATGGGTATTAAAATTTCAGATTACATTCCCGAAACCAGTGATGTGTCATTTGAAAAATCCCTGGAATATATGAATTTCAAGAAAGGCGAAAGTTTGATAGGCAAACCCATCAATTTTGTTTTTATTGGAAGTTGCACCAACTCCAGAATCGAAGATTTTAGGGTGGCTGCGGAATATATTAAGGGCAAACAGAAAGCAAATAATGTTACCGCGTGGTTAGTACCGGGAAGCAAGCAAGTAGAAAACCAGATTATAGCAGAAGGCTTGAAAACCATTTTTGATGAGGCGGGCTTTGAATTGAGACAACCCGGATGCAGCGCATGTTTGGCCATGAACGATGATAAAATTCCTAAAGATGAATACTGCGTGTCCACCTCAAATAGAAATTTTGAAGGCCGGCAAGGGCAAGGTGCTCGAACTATTTTGGCAAGCCCATTAATGGCTGCAGCCACTGCAGTAGAAGGCAAAATTGTTAATATTTCAGAGCAACTGAACTAAAAAATGCGAATGCCACAACTACAAGAGACTTCATCATTTCTGTATATCGTGGTATTAAAAAACAGAACAAATTAAAAAAGTCTCCTCAGTGGGGTTTAAGGGAATGAAAAAATTTACAACACTAACATCAACTGCAATACCTTTGGATATCGAAAATGTCGATACAGACCAAATCATTCCAGCACGCTTTTTAAAGGCAACGAATCGACAAGGTTTTGGAGAAAATGCATTTAGAGATTGGCGCTTTGACTCTAACGGAAACGCGAATGAAACCTTTGTTTTGAACAATTCTAAGTTTTCGGGAAAAATTTTAGTCGCTGGCAACAATTTTGGCTGTGGCTCCAGCAGGGAGCATGCTGCTTGGGCACTGACCGATTATGGCTTTAGCGTAATCGTCTCTAGCTTTTTTGCAGATATCTTTAAAGGAAATGCACTCAACAATGGGCTGCTACCCGTGCAAGTTTCAGAAGCATTTCTAAAAGTTTTAATGGGCAGTGTGCTCAACGACCCCAAAACTGTAATAGAAGTTCATTTAATCGATCAAACCATTTCAATAATTGGAACAGAACATTCTGAAAGTTTTGAGATCGATGCCTATAAAAAAACATGTATGATCAATGGCTATGATGATATTGATTATCTATTGAGTAAAAAAGATGCCATTAAAAGATTTGAATTGAACGGAATATAAGAACCAAGTCCTTTCAAAAAAAAATAACAAAAATAATACGGGCAGCGCATTCTGCCCATTACAAATTATATGAAATTAAAAATAGCTGTGTTGCCAGGAGATGGCATAGGACCCGAAGTTACCAAGGAAGCCATAAAGGTTTTAAAAGCGATTGCGCAAGAATTTGACCATTCCTTTCAATTTAAATTTGCGCCGGTTGGCGCAGTGGCAATTGACAAATTCAACGAGCCCTTACCCCAGAAAACCTTAGCCTTGTGTAAAGCTACAGATGCCATTTTATTTGGTGCTATTGGCGATCCTCGTTATGACAACGATCCTTCCGCGAAAATTCGTCCAGAGCAAGGACTGCTGCAATTACGCAAGGATTTGGGTCTATATGCCAATGTAAGACCCGTAAAGGCTTACAATAGTTTATTGTCAAAATCACCTTTGAAACGAGAGATTATAAAAGATACCGATATTTGCATCTATAGAGAACTCACCGGAGGAATTTATTTCGGAAAAAAATCCTTAAGCGAAGATGGAAATAGCGCCAGCGATTTGTGCGAATATACCCGTGAAGAAATAGAACGCATCACCCATTTGGCCTTTAAAGCAGCACAAAGTCGAAAACACAAGGTCACGTTGGTCGATAAAGCCAATGTTTTGGAAACGTCCCGTTTATGGCGCCGAGTGGTTACTGAAATTGCTTCGGAATATAAAGACGTGCAACTCGACTTCCTATTTGTAGATAATGCAGCCATGCAAGTCATTTTAAACCCAAAACAGTTTGATGTGATTTTAACCGAAAACATGTTTGGAGACATTATAAGCGATGAAGCCAGTGTAATTGGTGGCAGTATCGGTTTATTGGCATCGGCTTCCATTGGTGAAACACACGCGATGTTTGAGCCTATCCACGGGTCATATCCACAAGCAAAAAATTTGGGCATTGCCAATCCTATTGCCTCCATTTTATCGGCAGCGATGCTTTTGGACCATTTTGAGCTATTTGAAGAGGCCGAGTTGATAAGAGAAGGGGTAGAACTTTCTTTAAAACTAAATATCACTACACCCGACCTCAACACAAAATATGACCACATCACCACAAGCAAAGTGGGCGATTTTATTGAAGACTTCATTAACAATCCAAAAGACACCAATATGAATTTTGCAAATATCCATTTGGGACAATCTACTATTATTTAAATTAATTTGTTGTTAGCTAATTAAAGTGGTAGCGCATCCACAAAAGCATCCTTAGGGATGCTTTTCGCGTTTTGGAAACTTCGCTTTAATGGCGTCCAAGCACAAATTGCCCATGCTGCCCACATGCGAATGCTGTTTGGAAGTGTCGGGTTTATAAGTGCCTTCCTGCACTTGCTGGCCAATAATTTGATAGGCCTCACGAAAGCTCATGCCCTGTTCTACCAAGGTATTGATATTATCTACCGTAAAAAGATATTGATACTTTTCATCGTTTAAATCAATGGTCTTGATGATTATTTGCTGAATGGCGAAATCGAAAATATCCAAAATATCCATCACATCGTTAATTGCCAAAATCATATGCGCCTTGAGCAATTGGTAATCGCGATGGTAACCACTCGGAAGGTTATTGGTGATAAGTAACATTTCCGTTTGGAGGGCTTGAATTTTATTGCACTTCCCGCGAATAAGCTCAAAAACGTCTGGGTTTTTTTTATGAGGCATGATGCTACTTCCCGTTGTCAATTCATCAGGAAAACTAATAAACCCAAAGTTCTGGCTCATATACAAACAGATATCCATTGCAAAGCGCGACAACGTGTTACAAACACTTCCTAGTGCCATTGCTAAGGTGCGTTCACTTTTTCCGCGAGCCATTTGCGCTGCAACGACATTATATTTTAGGGTGGCAAAACCCAATTCGCTCGTCGTAAATTCACGATCGATATTGAAGGAGCTTCCATAGCCCGCAGCAGAACCCAATGGGTTTTGATCAACGGTCTTAAATGCTGCCTGAAGCAAATACACATCATCCACCAACAGCTCCGCATAAGCCGAAAACCAAAGCCCAAAAGAGGAAGGCATGGCCACTTGCAAATGCGTATACCCAGGAAGCACTTGGTCTTTATGCGTTTCTGCCAGATGCAACAAGGTGTTAAAAAATGCTTCAGTCTTATCGTGAATTACCTGCAAACTGTCTTTATAATAGAGCTGCAAAGCCACCAAAACTTGATCATTTCTAGACCGAGCTGTGTGAATTTTTTTACCAACCTCACCTAATTGTTTGGTAAGTTCAAACTCAATTTTGGAATGGACGTCTTCAAATTGGGATTCAATTTCAAATGTTCCTTCGGCAATCTGTTTTGTCAAATCATCAAGGCCTCTTTGCAACTGCTCTAATTCCGAAGCATTTAAAATCCCTATTTTATGTAGCATTTTTGCATGCGCCAGTGAGGCTTGCACATCGTATTTAGCAATATGCACATCTACTTCCCTATCGCTGCCTACAGTGAATTGTTCTATTTTTTTGTCAATACCAATACCTTTATCCCAGAGTTTCATACGTTGTTGAGAAGGCAGTCCCGAATTTTCAGGAATCTCCACCTTATTTTTTTAATTAATAATTCAGTGCACACCTATATGGTTTTTAAATCACTATTATAAAATCCGCTCCAGCAATTCTATATATAGCGCTATTCCTTCCTCTATTTCCGCCAAATAAATAAACTCATCTGCGGAATGTGAGCGCGTGCTATCTCCAGGACCCAGTTTTAATGAGGCACAAGTTAGCACTGCTTGGTCAGACAAGGTTGGTGAACCGTAAGTTTCCCTTCCCATGGCGATACCTTCTACTACCAATGGATGCGCTTTGGGAATAGAGGACGAATTTAATCTCAAACTCCGCGGGACAATGCTATCGCAAGGCGATTCCTTTTTAAGCATTTCTGCAATTTCAGCATTGCTATAACAATCATTCACCCGAACGTCTATCACCAAATCAACTTCCGCAGGTACCGCATTGTGCTGTTTCCCTGCCCTTATTTGAGATACTGTAAGTTTGACCTCCCCTAAGGTTTCCGAAGTTTTTTCAAACTTGTAGGTTTTAAACCATTGCAATACCTCGATGCATTTATAAATGGCATTATCAGGATTGGGGTGTGCAGCATGACTTGGCTTGCCTTTCACCTTAGCATCAAAAACCACGAGGCCTTTTTCGGCAATGGCGAGCTGCATCAAGGTAGGTTCTCCCACTATGGCAACGTCCACTTTTGGAATGATCGCTAACATGCTGTTCAAACCATTTGGACCACTACTTTCTTCTTCCGCTGAAGCCACTAAAACCAAATTGTAATTTAAATTCTCCTTCAAATAGAAATAAGTAAACGTTGCTATTAAGGACACTAGACATCCCCCTGCGTCATTGCTGCCGAGACCAAATAATTTCCCGTCTTCCACTATGGCCTGAAAGGGATCTTTGGTGTACGCCGAATTTGGTTGAACCGTATCGTGATGCGAATTGAGCAATAGGGTTGGTTTTGACGGGTCAAAATGCTTGTTTAATGCCCAAACATTATTGTTCGTACGGGTATATTCGAGCTTGTGGCCTATAAACCACTGCTCAATAATTGCAGCAGTTTTATCTTCCTTTGACGAAAAGGATTTGGTCTCAATTAAAGTTTTGAGTAAGCTAATAGCTTCTGTTGTGAGTTGCCCTGTCATTTGCTTATGGTCGTAAAATTTGCGTTGGGAGTGGTGAGCATTTCTGGTTTGCCAATACAAACTTTGTTAACGTTTTTTTTAATAGCCGAAAAGCAATTGTGCAGTTTAGGCAACATGCCTTCGGAAATGACCTTTTGCTCAATCAAATCTTGATAATTGTTGGTATGGATGTGC
>Ga0115567_10003011_pt1 | contig 16705 bp, 22 predicted proteins | sample COGITO_mtgs_1204_2_FD_88679 | JGI IMG/M metagenome (GOLD analysis project Ga0115567, IMG submission 88679) | Pelagic marine microbial communities from North Sea - COGITO_mtgs_120412 | ecosystem: Environmental > Aquatic > Marine > Epipelagic | place: Germany:Helgoland, sampling site Kabeltonne... | reverse complement strand
GTTTTTGGGCCCCCCCTACAAGTGCCCGGCTGTTTTGGGGGGGGGGGGGTGGGGTGTGGGATGTGTGCGTGTGTTTGTGTCTGTGTGCCCGCGCGCGCGCGCCAGTGCACGCAGTCGTGAGTTACAGAAATGGGGTCACTCAACCTGCATCGGGGAGCTTGTCGGGCTTTGGGTTGGCTAAAGAGCGGGTCTGTTCAATGGACTTGACCCATGATGCAGAAAAGTCGCCTGCCCGTCGCGGAATAATGTGTACATGCACGTGGAAGACCTCCTGAAACACCCGTCATCCCATCAGCGCTATGCTGCCCTACAAACATTTCGCTCTGAATTTTCACCCGTCACCTGAGTCTTGGACCCACCTGTCCGGCCTCCGCGCCGTTGTTGGTGAGCAAATTGTAGTTGTCCATACCTGTTGCCTACACACATGATGTAGGCAATGCTTGGTAGCAGCCAGCAGGTAACGAACACCAGGGAAGGCTCGGCAAATACCTCGACTACTTTTGCACTGACTTGGGCCACAGCTACGCCCATTGCAGCAGCAGTCTGTTCGTCCAGCTCTGCAACCATCACCCGACTGATTTACCAGCACCCTCCGCGGGATCAGTTTCTCAGACGCTTGTAACCATCAAAACGGGGGACGAGAAAGAAACCGGGATTTCACCATGCATCTTTGCCACTTGCTTTTTTGGTACGACCAGTGTGTGGCCTGCCACCATTGGGAACTTGTCGAGGAAAGCGACGACGTGTTCGTTTTCGTAAACAATCTGTCCAAAACACCGTATTGCGTTATCACGCAGCAAATAGAAGGAAGAAGGACTGCGTATGATGCCGGAACAGGTTACAGAGATCAAGAGGATCACATTGACCATGTCACCTGCTCGGCAAAGTTGCCGGGGCGCTTTTCTATCAGCATCGAGAAGAGAGATTGCTCCGCCATTCCAGAGGCTCCTCGATCAAAAACAAATTTGTGTATGAACCGGTCACGAGCTTTCGGAGAGAAGCTCCTAGGAAAGGGGTCGGGGCGGGCAAAGATGGGGGCCAAGTGGCTCTTTCAGCTGAGGTCTGCGCCTGAACAGAGGACCTCGACCCTCCACCTCTTCGATCGTCTTGACACTCTTGGCGCTCGGAAAGTCTGCAAATGGAAGACACAGACGTCGCAGTTCAAGAGGTCTTCTAGATGTCCCGCGCCCCAAGGGAGCCCTGAGGGCACCGAATATTTGCTGTCAGTTGCGACCTAGAGAGATCAACGTACTGGTTGGAATAACTTAGAATCGAAGAATCCATGTTGGTTCCACACCTCTTGGAAAGCACAGGCGATGGACTGGGCTCTCAGCGTGACTGTGGCGTGTGCTGGCCAGGACGAACCCGCAAGGCGAGACAGGCGAATGGGCACAAGAGGTGTTCCTTGTGCAGTTCCCTACCGATGTTCCTGACAAGGTCTAGCCCTTTCTTTAGCCTCGCGCTCTCGCTTGCTGGTTCTGCTGCTGATCCTGGGACAAGGTACTGACATTTTCGTTGCAGTGTTACATGGTTATGAGGGGGAAAGAGGGAGACGACAAAGTGATGGAGGCTGGTTCTGGCCTGATATCTATTTGGAACATGATCAACCCGACAGGTAATTCTGACATTGCCTCTGCTGGTGCACGGCGCCTAGACTTGAACATCAGCCTGGCTCGCGAGGTCGACTGAACTGCGGTTTGCGAACAGGGGGCAACAATATGTCGCCGCTTTACACGCAAGCCTGGATCATGACGGTGTGCCTCTCTACCTTCCGTCGTGCTGTATGACTGAGACGGCCCTGGTCCTCGGGGTGTGCTTGCGAATTGAGTGGGAAACGGCGGGGACAGGCCATTGGATCCAAGTAATTGGGATCTGTCCGCAGAGCTGAATCACGTGTGCGTTTCGGCAGGTCGAGGGATGCACATACGAAATGGGGGACCTGGTCATGAGAGTAGGATCCATCGTGATCAAGAATCCCCGAGATGCGCGGGCCAGCGCGTCAGGGCGGTCAGATGGATTCAAGGGAGCGGTCATGGAAGTGGAGTACTTGCCATGCGTGGACCGCTCGGAAGCGCTGCCACTCATCCAAGAGTTCGTCGATGTATACTGCGAATCTGATGGACCTACAGCACAGTCGGTGACAAATTTTCGCCCAGTCTCTTCTGTCGCCCCGACCCGCGGTGTCGCCCCGATCGCGGGCACGGCTGGGAGTGGACCCCAGTCTGTCCACTGGACGACTCGCACAAAAGAGTACACAAACGAGCACTGGGCGCAGCAGTACGTCTCACTCTTCAGCACAAGTGTGGCACCCGACCCCCGATACCCAGACCCCGAACATGCGCCAAATGTGTGTCTTTCTCACTCAAAAAACTGATCATTGCACGCGACTGCCGTCTGCAGTGACCAAGTGATATTATCTTGAGTCGAGTGCGATCATCGCGCTACAGCATACAGCGTGTTTACAGGAAAGAAATCAAAGGCAGAGTAAACGAATTGTGTGATTAGGTCGATTCGCCATTTGACACTCAAAAGGAAGGGCCCGTCACAGCTGGCAGCATCGTACCTTGGACTCACACAGTGTGAGTCACACCTGCGATACGAAACATGACATACAGACTGTGAGCGTCGATGTGTGTACCGCTACATTCATGACGTGCTGAAGCTGTGCGATAGTGCAGCTCTGGGCTCCTGCTCTTCAGCCACCGCCCCATGCGGCGCGCCCTCCAGACGCGGGTTGCTGTCGATCCTTGCCCTCGCCGCAGACTGAGAGTTACGATGAAAATCGGTGAAATCGGCGTCGGTGGGGTCCAGAGAACCATGCACTTCGCCTGCCGAATGCAACCACGGGTCCTGATGAGCCACCTCCGCGTCCTCGCCTCGATCGTCAAGAGAACCTGGCGCGCTGACGTTCAAACTGGGGGTGTCTTTCGGAAGGTCTCTCTCTGTCTGATAGTTGCCTCGCGCCGAGTTGAAAGCACTGTCGTGCGCAGAATCTGGGTTTGCAGCCGCCTGTCGCAGGGCATCGACCAACGCACGCAGGTCCGCCTGTGCCACTTGTGCCTCTCCAAGCGCCTGCTCCCGCTGCTCCTCTCCTCTTAACGCCTCCGCCAGCTCATTTTCAAGCTCAGCTACCCGCGCTTCAAGAACCTCCTTCTGGTGCAAGACCCGCAGATACTGCCATCGCACCCAGACCCCGGTCACCAATTTGCACCTATCAACTTCAGCACACTCTGGCCGAGACCTGCAACGTCGTGGTGAGCAGGGGGTGTGGGTGACCTGAGGCAGCTGCACACGAATGGCTTCGCCAGGGCGTTGTACAGGCTGGTCTGTAGCCGTGGCAGACGGTGTTGGTGACAAGTGGGCGGCCGTAGGCTGCTGGGTCGCGTCAGCCTGGGGCAGATGGCGAAGGGTGACAGAAAGTAGACGGTCGGCAGCAGCTTCTCGGCGCTTCAACTGCTGGACCCCCCTGAAAATTTGATCCAGCAATAGACCCTCCACACTAGAAAAACGAAACACGCCCTTGTCAACCAGCCATTCCCGCGCACCTGACGGACAAACATGCTCGAATAATGGTCCTTGCAATGGTGTAGCAACGGTAAGGTTATGACCTCGGTGAGCTGCGGACGGAGGCGCGGAACTGCAAATGTTGTGAAGTCCCCTCCTCATCCTAAACCCCGCCCCGCACATCAGGTACTCGGATAATGAGACGACAGCGAACAGCAACTGCGACCGCTTCCCACAGCGTTCGGGGTCGGAGTAGAAAGCAAACGCCTATAGAGCAGGAATTGAAACCAAGAGCGGTTGACTCACATCGGCGACGATAAATGCGAGTATAGCAGAGAGGTTCTCAATCTGCCGGCCCTGCTGCTGCAACTCCTCCTCACGCGTTCCTGGATGCGGAAAACTTTTGCTCGCCGAAGCCCGCGGTGGAGCCTGCGGAGACCGCTGCGGCACCTCGTGCGGCGCGACTGGCAGTGTTTTGTGCTTAGGCGCCCGCATGCTGTCTTTCCCCGTCTGCCGGCGCAGAGTCGCGCCTGGTGATTGGGTCGCGGCTGACAGACTCTTCCCATCCTCACGCGCCTTCGGTAAGCTGTCGGCAGCTTCCAGTCCCACCTGGCCGATACCGCTCTCTTGCACCAGGCCAGGAGTCACACTAATTCGCCGGTGTCCCTCCGGAGATACCACTCTTGGAGGGCTGTTGGTCTTAGGAGCTGCTCCCTTGATCGGGTAGAGCTGAGCCGGCATCTTGGATGGCGGGGCAGGCATCTCTGCGGCGCGGGTTCCTGCATCTTCGTCATTTGGATGTCCATTCACGGTCCCCCTTCGTCTGTTCAGCCACGTTAAGTTCAGCGGTTCATTGCTCGTTCGGGGCGACAGAATCGCACATTCTTTGTGTAAACAGGACTGCGGCGTTCTCCGCCGTTCACAAGGGACTCGAAATTCTCGCATTCAAGCAAAATTGATATGGTGATATCCTAGAGGGCCTGGCCACTCACTCTCCGGGGCTGTGTGCATGATCCTTCTCCCCGCTTCTCAGGGCAATCGGCACCACACCCCCTCCTAGTGTTCCATCGGAGGAGTTGGCTGACGAAATGATGAGTCGAGGACGGTCGAAGAGCGGTCCCCCTTCCAGCAAGTTGTCAAATGGTGCAGGAGTGCCTTGACTTTCTGCAACGTGTTGCGCCATGTAGCAATCGCCCTCCCCACGGCGCGGAGCCCCTGGGCCTGCAGAAGGCCGGAGTCCACTTGAGGCGTAAGTGGATTTTAAACGCGCCAAAATCTTTCGGAAGTCTTTCGGGGCTTTCGTGAGCCAGAGCCCTGATGGAGGAGGCGAAAAGCACGGGCGACGCGTCGCCCGGGGCCGGGATCGATCTAGGTTCTTCGCCGGCACTGGGATATGCCCCGATCCTGGACAGCATCGGAGGAGATGGTCTGCCGGACAATCAAGCCAAGGTACTCCCGCTCCCACATGACTTCACAGTTTGCCCTTGTATGGCGATTGACGCGAAGGGCGACGGGCAGGACGAGAAAGCAGACGTCTCCGCAGGAGCAAATGATTGTATGCACGCTGCAGAGCCTAGCCTGACCTCCGCACACGCCTTGGGCGAGACTTCAGATGCGGAGAGTGTCGACGACGAACTGCTCACTGCCCTCGGCGAGGATGAGGTAACCTCCCGCATGCATTATAGACACTCGCAGCATGCCCGTGTGGAACATGCTGACGCGGGTGATGGTGCAAAGGCTGGGGGCGCAGGGAATGAAGCAGAAGATGCGGAGGTATTTGGAAGCGTTGGTTCGGCATTCGACCGAAGTGCACGTCGCCACATGGCGCGGGTGGCGATCGCCAAAACGAAACCGACGACCTCCTTCGAGCAGAAAAGGCCGTTATCTCACATTTTCGAGGATCTTGCTCCGCGTGCTCCAAAGCGAAGCGTTGTTCGTGCCTTCGGGGTTGGTGGTCCTGGAAGTGCAGGTCTGGCGGGCGTTCAGGCTAATTCTTTTGGCGACGGCACATGTCTCTGGAGTGGCCTGCGAATCAAGGACCGCAAGGTGGCAGAGGAGAAACTGAAATTGTATTTTCACGGACGTCACGTGTTGCGGCTCTCCCGTGTCAGTAAGGAAGTGCCCGTGGGGGACTGGTTGACGATAGGGGTTCTCGCGACGAAGTGCTCGCCACGCAGCACCGCCAAGGGCGGGCGGTTCCTCATTTGGGGGCTTACGAACCTCGCCGGTGACCGTATTGCGCTTTTCCTCTTTGGCAGTGCCTATGAGAACTTTTGGAAAGACCAAGGCCAAGGGATTGTTGTGGCGGTGCTGAATCCGAAACCATTCGAGGGTCGCGAGCGCAAAGGGGGGATGGAGCGAGACGAACCTGCCTTCAGTGTGCATGAGGAAGGGCAGATCAAGATTCTCGGCACGGCCAAGGATTATGGCATTTGCAAATCTCTTCGTAAAGATGGCAACCCGTGCAACAATGTGATCAATGCCGCTGTCTGCCAATACTGCGACGTGCACGTTGCGGGCGAGATGCGAAAGCTCAACTCTACGCGTGCCAACATGCACAATTGGAGCGGAGGTTCGGCTCCTGTCACTGTCGCGCACAGGGCCAAGATGGCGCAAGCGCGACAAATTGTCAACAGGCTCGGCGGAGGCGGCACGAAGACGGTGCAGCAAATGATTCGGGCTCCTGCGGTGACGCCCACCGCGGTTGCGCGAAAGTCCAGGGATGGTAAGACAGAATACGTTCCACTGTCCGAGTCGCTCAAAAAAACTTCGTTGAACAAGATGACACAGCGCGCTCGGAATGGGAAACCATCAATTGCCAGCGCGCACATGAAAGTCTTGGACGAGAGAGTACGCGAGGCCAAGGCGCAGGGTGTTCCGCTCGGGAAGTTCAAGCCCACTGGGCCTGCGCCCCAAACCGTTCCAAGGGCACAGAGCTTGTCCGCCGCGCCAACAAATGGCCGCACCAGCACCACAATTATATCCACTATTCCAAGCCAAGCCATGGGCAGTAATCCCGTCAGAGCAGCTGGCAGCGTATCTGCCGGCGGGGCCGCTCATACCCCCGGGCACAGGCGCAGCGAAAAGCCAGGTGGAAGAGGCTCTGCGCTGGTGGGTGCCGCCATCACAGCTCACTCTAAATCCACAGAGGGGGGCAATGGTACTGGTGTTCGAATGGCTGTTTCCTCATCTGGTCGAGTCACGGGGCGCGGAACTGCGCCATCCGAAAAGGCGGTGGACGAAGAGACCAGTTTGAACCGTGAGCGACAGGCTCGTGAACCATCGTCCGAGGACGAGGGAGCACGAGAAATTGCTGAACAGGAAGCGAGGCTCCAATTAATGAAGGAATGCTTGGCAAGAAAGAAGGCCGAGAAGGAGTTGCGAGTGGACGGGGATAGCAGTGTGGGAAACAAAGTCGAGCGGCGAGTCAGGCCCAGAGATCATGATGAGGAGCAGACAATCATTTACGCGGATGGAACGTCTTGTCCTAGAGCATTGCCACGAACGCCCCTGCAAGAACATTCCTTTCTCCCCACTCGGGCGACAGGCACAGCGAGTACACCAGCAGGGCAGAGCGGAATGGAAACCCCGCCAACAGCCGAGTTGCGGGGTCGCGGGAAGCGGGCGGGCATGCTGGAGCTTTCTGATGATGATTCAGATTGTGACTCGGACGAAGAACAGATGCTCGTGGTGCAGGACACCACGCTGGTGCGGCCGGGCTTGGCGCAGGAATGGGAAAAGTCAGACCGCCCTATTGTAGCCCAGGAGCGGCAATTGGCACCGCAGACCATCAAGGCCGCTGGCGTTAAGATTCCCGTCGCAAACCCGAACCGGGCAGAGCCTGCACCACACGCGGTACTCACCCGCGTCATTCTGTCCTACAGAAGAATCGGCATAGACGAGCATCACCTACCCGTTCCTCTTGGAAATTCCTTGGTAGATCAGAGTCAGCTGACCCTGGGTGGGTGCAGGTGCCGGAGAAGAGCTCCGTGACGTCGGCCGAAATGCAGCGGCGAAAGCGCGCGCGCGAGGAACGCGAAGAGGCCAAGGCTCGCGCTCTTCGTGAAGCTAGGTGTGGCCCTCCCAGTACCACATCCCGATTCTTGCTCGAGCGCGGAGCTGTCTTGTTCACGCGGCAGTCCACAGGGCAATGCTTGGAGGTAGTGGAGAATCGGTTTCTTTCGGCGGCGACGATTTTGAGATTGAAGATGACGGTGGCCTCGAGATGGGCTGGATCGCTTGCCAGCAGGTGAACCGTGCGCTATGCAGACACAACGAGCTCAGAGCGCGTGTCAAATTGAGAGCACCGCCACGCAGAACAATTTTGAAGTCCACTGACCAGATAAGCGGGGTGGCAGGCTGTAAAGAAAGCGCGGCAGGTTGACAATGTAGTGAGTGAGCGGGAATTCACGCTCTCAAAATTGTTCCCGGACTTGGCAGCAAAGCGTTTCCAGAACCCGGACCTTATGCGGCAGCAGATCGAGGAGGTATACGATCGCAGGCATGCAACATTGCGTGCAAAGAGCCAATTGGTAGCCAAGATGGAGACTATCTACGATCTACCGTGCAAAGTCTGGAAGTGCGCGACATGCAAGTACAAAGGCGCGAAGCCTCCTAGATGCATGGAGAAGAGACTTGGGCATCCGGTCCTGCCCCCGAAACGCTTTGTGAAGGCCACCCGATCAATATCATCTGTTCCATCCAGGGCTCAGGAGATAGTCCGTTTGTGTTTCGTCAAAGTGCCGCGTGTCTGGCGGTCTCAACCTATTTCTGTGTCTAAATTTGGCCCACGTCAGGTGGAATGTACGAAAGGGACGAAGAGGTTTTTCGAATGCAAGATGTGCAAAAGCCGCGACACCGCAGTTACCGCATACCCTGCCTTCGACTGCTATCGCTGCGGAGCCAACGCATGGCGGAAAACCTCAATGTGCAGCATCCCACTCTGGCTGTGAAAACCCATCAGATGCGTTGCCAGCAGCATTCATTGCCAGCCCCCTGTCTTCACATTTTGTGAGAGATGCTGTCAGTTCACTGATTTCAGTGGAGCGAGCAGGGCTCAGGAGAAAGAAGCGCCTGCACCGTCGGCCGCCTTTTCAGTGCGGGGAGAAGAAATGGGCAAGTGCCACCACATGTCACTCGGCTGGTCCGGTGCAGGACCGCCTCCGAGCGATCCCTCCACGTGAAGGAAAGCGTCTGGCGCTGTTCAGCCTCGCATCTTGCTCCGCAATGAAGGGAAACGACATTTTCCGCTTTCGAGCGGCGCAGTCGATACTGCAAGTGGCCAGCAGATCCGCAGAATAATCAGGTCTTTCTAGCAAACTTGAACTGTTCAAGTTGAACACGATTGTGCAGGCTGGAGTTTGCCCAATCCTCGGTGTGCAGTCCGAGTGTGCGCAAGCGCTCTGGCGGCCGCAAGGAGCTTGCCGGGATCGACGCTGCCGATGTGCCAGATCCGTTTTTGGATTTAGTACATATTTATTTACCCAACGATACATACACTCATCAAACCTTGCCAGGCGAGCATTTGCAGTGCATCTGCCAACAGATAGATCTACCAGACGAACTTTGGATGCGCGAAGTCTCCTGTGCCAATGTGATCGTAGCCGCGCCCGAGACCACTTTGGCCCACTTCCCACATCTGGCACGTCGCTCTCACGAGCTTCAGCAATCCGATAGCAGGTGATCAGCCGCTGTTTAGCCGGGCTGCAGGTGCGCACGGGATGTAGGTTTTAGTTTGGAATTAGTTCGCCGGTAAAAACAGTTGACCTCTTCCGTCTGCAAGTCAACCTTCGGCCGATCTGCGTGCAACATGCTCCGTGCACTGGTAATCTGCAGTGGGCCGAAGTGGATCTCATAAGGACAAATTTATCGATGAGAAAGATCCACACGGTCGATACAGTCACCGAGGTTTCCAAGAAAGTGGGAGAGGTCAACCAGTCGCTTCATGTCACGCATGCATGGCATATCTTCAAGATCCTCAGACTGCCCAAGAAGTACGCCGAACGCATTTAGGAATTGACGTAAGCAATGCATCGGGGGTTCTCGACCCTGACGGAAACCAGCGCTTCAAAATGGGAACACATGGTGAGGATTCCATACAAATGGATTTTGCAGTTGCCGAGCAAGGCGTTGGAGTCCCATCACAACGAAGGAGCAAAGGAAAACCTGCGGTCCGGCCAATGGCGGGTTTCAGGGGGAACCAGCGCGCGTACCAGCATTTCCAGCAGCGCGATTGACTGAACTTTACGTGCCCGGCAAGCTGCAGGCGACATGGGATGAGCACCATGACCCAGTCCATGATGAAGAAGAAGGCAATAGCACCCTTTCCGTCTTCGATGTAAAAGCCGCCATTCTCACGAACATTCACGGCGACAGCGTATGAAAATAGCGGGAGGTAGCACACAGAAAGTATCATGGCAAAGTTGATGTACACGTACCTACCCTCTCGCCACCAGAATTCAGCTCAAGTCTGCACCAGGGACGGTTTGCTGCACTGCCCCTAGCATGCACGCGAAGACGTGGGACAGGAACTGACGGGATCGGGCCGTCGTGGTAGTCATACAGGGTTTGGATGTTCCGCCGAAAGCCGAGCAGCATCACCTTGAGCTGCCACAGAGAGTTGCTATTCAAATTCCGCTCAGCCTTCGACTGGCCGCACAGGGTCCACTTGTGAGGTGTATGTAGCGAACCGTCGATGCGAGAGGCGGGTCGAGTCGACCAGCATCCTTCTGCTCTTGGAGAATTTCCATGGCCCATGCCAGCAATTCAGCGGTGGAGGAACGGTTCACTCCGATCTGCTGCACTCGCGCCATCTCGGCCGGCGTCAACAACTGCGTCATGCAACTTCACTTTATCTCTCTGTCCCCTCGATCAGTGGTTCGCAGCCTTCGCGCACAGCACGGGAATGCAACAACTTCAGGTGCCTGTAGCTGCGCAATGGAGTCGGTGCTACTGGACCTTGTATGTCTGGTTGAACATGTGGAAAAAGTTTACATTTCCGTATGCGCAGTCCTTGATGCCCACCACCCCCAACGCCAGACAGGCGAGCATGATGCGAACGAACCTCTTGGCTTCAGGAGCAGGAAAGCTGCCGACAATTTCGGGTTTGAACGCAGCCGTCAGCGTAATGATGTCGTACGGGCACAATCGGCGGACAGCGGACCACGGCAATATATACAATCCACCGGTGGGTGGCAAACAAGGTTTGGTTGTTGGGGCAGCGCCTTGTGCGAGCCATCACGGTCAAATCGAGAACCGCCCTGCATGCGGAGACCCAGGCTGCCCATTGGTCCTTGGCCCGAGTATACGACTCCTTCGTGAAGAATGTCAAGAAAAAAGACAGGAGTGTACCGACTGCCCAGACACATGGAAAAACTCAGTGTCAAGTTGCTGACGTAATATTCAAGTTATTTTGATCAGCGGCCGAAAGGACGCCGGCACATGCACATGCATGTAATTTCCGCTGATACGCTGTGGCAGAGAGCGTGGGATCCGGTGGCACAGGTCTTACTTCTCGCGACGTCCGCCTGCTCCAGCTCAACGAACCATGACTCTGCTGTCTCTGGCATCACGTTCTTTTCCACTAAGACGAGGCCCCGCACCATGAAGTAGAATCCGGCGACACCCCACACAAAATTATCACCAACCACCAAGCGGAGCATACTTCCGCGAAGCATCAACTTGTGGTCCTCCCAGGCAGTCCAGCCCTTCGTCACCTTGGTTGTGTGCATCGCCCATTGGTGAAGCCGAACTCGCTCGCGCTCCTTCGATACCAACGACTCGTAGCTATGAAGATCAAAAGGATTACCTTGCTCCCTCAACTCACCTATCGGGACCGGTTTGGCAGGTAGCGCAGGATCGTATGTGTCTCGAACAGATTTGGCGACCAGAGGCTTGGGTCGATACTCGCCGAATGGCGAGGTAAGTGACTCCTTGAGCTTGTCTGGATCCATCCTTCGACGCCCCGTGTCCTCTCCATCTCCTTCGTTTGCTTCTCCGTTGCTGCTTTTGCGACCTGAACTGCTCTGACGTGCCGCGCTGCCTTGCCGCCCGGCGCTTCCCTGACGACCACCGCTTTTCTCATCGTCCTTCGAAACGCCTTTGACTTTATTTCCCTTCTTCTTGTCACTGGTTCCTTTGTCATCATGACTGTCCTTCTTGTCCTTCGTGTTCTTCGTGTCCTTCGTGTCTTTCGTGTCCTTCTTGTCCTTCTTGTCCTTCTTGTCCTTCTTGTCCTTCTTGTCCTTTTTGTCCTTGTCTTCTTGCCCTTTGGTTGTTTCTTTCTCGTCCTTAGGCGCCATGTCACTTTTGTCGCGATCACGAGAGCGCAAATATGCTGCCAGATACACTTCTGGGAGCTGCTAGTCCGTGGTAGTCAGCTCCCGTCAGCCTCCCGGGCGCGCTGCCGCGCCCACGGGGCTCCCTCACCCCGGCTGGAATCAGCAAGGAGGATTTTATAATGCAGTAATAGAGAGTAGCTTTACATTTACAGGAGATCTCCTGTGGTTCCACCTCGAGCTGGAGCCAACCCCGATGCGGCTGTCAGCACGTTATCTGGTCCAGACGCTCGTCATCAGCGTGGCATTGTTCGTTGATGCTTTCCAGGCTGGACAATTCGTGCCATTGGCACGGATGAAGCAGAGGACCCTTGGCTCCTCTGGTCTTCACTCGCGATGCCTGCAAGCTGGAACACGGCAGAATGCATGTGTGAGATTACAGTATGGAGGCCTGACAGCTGGATGTACTATGGTGATAGACCCGACCTTGCTCGTTTCGGGGCTCAGCGGGACCAGCTTAACCAGTGACGACATAGCGGGTGGGCTTTTCGCTGCGTCGCTCTTCCCGTACCTTGCCTTTCTCTACTACCTGGTACGTGAGTGGGAATCCCCGTTAACTGTTTCCAAACGACTCTTGATACAAAACACCAGTGTCCGCTGACATAGCCGCGTGCAGGGTAAGCCAGAGGCTAAGACCCCTCAGTTGGGCCTCTTCGGCTTCAAATTTCTCCTCGCTTTCGTTGGCGCTAGTATTCCCGCAGCAATCGCCGCCAAGGTGTTGTACGGGGCGCAGCTGGCAGATGTAGACTGGCTGCACGGGTCGGCTGAGTCGTTTCTTACCCTCACCAACCTCTTCATTGTCCTTGGATTCCGTCGAGCTGTTGCGAACGGAGACTCGAGCTTCAAGGTAGTGCCAGAAAGGTTCCAGAGCTGCAGCTCGCGATCTTTTCAGTCTTTTTTGGTCGACAGAAATGAGCAACAAGCTTGCCACACCCTAGTCACTCGAAGCTGCTCTGGTAGGATGATTCAATCGCAAAGCTCTTTTCCTCGCCAGTTGCTACTCCTGCGGCCCTGGTCCTGGCAGGCGCCGTTCTCTCAGGAGGTCTGTCGCCCTCCCGCTTCCAGGAGAAATACGAGGTGACATCGACGCTAGAGCAGGTGGAATCCTAGGCGGAATGCACCCGGAACCGGCCAACGCGTTATCGCTGCCGACATGGATGGTGCACATTTCCAGCCTCATCGAGTGGCTCGCGGCGATGGGACTGATCTGGAGGTGTGAACGGAGCTTCCCTGTGGCAAAAAAGCGCCGAGTCCGACCAATCCAGCCAGCTAAGCCCGGTGGCTTTAGGTACGCGGAGACGAGTGGAAATCCGCGCTGGAAGGGCCTAACAATCGCCATGATCCCGTTCCACTCTTCGGGTCTTTGCGCCTGCACTTACCATGTCTTCTACAACGCGCCGCCCGTCGCCAGCCTGGTCCTCTTGCAGGTTCCAGCCGCCCGATCACTGCCCCTGTCAGTCCCTTGCGCGCGAATGTGCGTGCAGCTGCTCTGTGGACTTTTGACTTGACGATTCCGGTGCAGAGCTTCCTTACGCTGGTAGGGGACTTCACCTGCTGGTATGCAGCATATCGCATCTTCACTTATGGGCGCGACGCACAGCTGCTCGGTGTTTCTCAGGGACCCTTCATAGCAATAACACATTCTAAAACCCTTGAGGCATCGTGGTACTTTACATGACGCTTCACCCATCCAAATACAGGGCAGAGCGCGGATGCAACACCCGCAACCGCTGCAGCGGACTTGACAACAGGTGAGGATTCGGAGCAGCAGTACCTCGCGAAACTATTTGGCCTCGTCCTTGCAGGCTCTGCGTTCGTCAAGTGGTATTTGCAAAGATTCCTGACCACCCCTGCGGCGCTGAAGCAGAGTGCCCACCGGTGCCGAGACCCCTCCTCACGCCCGAGGTGAACGCAGGGGTGAACTGTTTCTCGATGCACCCTTTCAACCCGATATGCCCACGGCGCTAGCGATCATCGCCGTGCCAACCCTCTTCAACTGCTTGACCTGGTTTGCACGCCCCGGCACCACGCACCACCAGATCGGCACCCTATTCATCGACGCGAGCCGCCTCACTTCGCACCCGCCTTTCAGCCCTGGACGACTTTCAAAGAGCCCGTCCCCACTCCAACGCAGGGCGAGGCGAAGCCGGACTTCTTCCCCGCAAGGATTCAGCGATTTCTACTAAATCATTTAGTGCTGAACGACGAAGCTACAGATTCCGTGCAGAGTGATTGTACACGTCCATTGACATCGGTCACACAAATCGAAAGAGAGAAGCATCCGTTTCTCGACAAACAGTCGCAGATCGCAGAGCGAAAAACAGTGGGCGATGGCTGGAAAGAGCAAGGGCAGCGAGACGATGCCCACAAAACAGAAAAAAACGAAGGCTCCTGAGCGAACAGACTGACGGGAAGCGGACGAGTGGGCAGCGGCACGGGTGCCGAGCCCGCGCTCGAGTTATCACTAGTTGTGAGGAAGCAGTATGCTAAGCCCATTATTTCCGAGTGTGGAGAGGAACGACACATGTGCGATACAGCGAGTTGCAATCGATTCGGAAGGGCCTGGCTGGCGCATGAAACACACAAACACCGATGTACGGTTTTTTATTTAACATTTGTTTTGCGCACATGCCTGCCCACTCTAATAATTTAGAGCGCCTTGAAGTTGCCAAGGAGCTCGAGGGGGCCCTTGCCAGTGAGGAAGTAGCCTGCGTCAAGGAAAACACCTTGGTCAGACCAGTTTTCCCGCCATAATTGTTTGAGAACCATGCCGATTAGAAGGGGCAAGCAACTCACCGTGGACCATGCCACCGACGCCCATCATGGCCAGGCGGCCGTTCTTGACCTCGGCAAGCGCGTAGCGCTTGGCAGTGGCCTCGTTCTTGGAGAAGTTGAGCGGGTCGAACTTGAAGTCGCCCGGGGCACGCTTGCCCTCGAGGGTCTCGAAGAGCGCGATGGTGCCGAAAACCTCAAGGAACGAGAGCCAGAGAAGCAGCTGGCCCATAGCTCCCTGCTTCACGAGGACGTCATGGACACCGGTCATCTTGGCGCCGCCGACGACCCCGTTCACACCCGGGAAGGTGAAGATGTCCTGGGCCATGGAACCGGCAGCGGCAAGCATGGCAACGCGGCCGTGCTTGAGCTCCGCCTCGCGGAGGAACTTGATGTCCGCGACCTCCGAGCAGCCGAGCGGGTCGAAGCCGACGTCGCCGACCATGGAGCCGTCCAGGGCAGCGGGCTGCTTGAGGAACGGAACCGACGCAGACATCGCCTGCATCTTCGGGCCGATGGAGGCTGCCACGAGGGGGGGGGGGGTCAGCGAGATGCACAGGGGTGTGCGAGGCTGCAGCGCGGAAGCGCCTGCAGCTCACGAGATCCTGCAACGTGTGCCACAGAACGCTAGTTCCCTTCATGCGGACCACGAGCTCGCTCTCCGTTACGCTCTGCTAGGCGTGCTGAGGCGTGCTGCGGCCAACTGCGGGAACCGTAGCCTTCCGGCTGCCACTTCCCACCGGCTCCGATCTCTCGGAGGATCCGGTGGGTGCTGCGACAGCTAGCAAGCCACATCTCGCGATTGCGCAGGACTGCGCGGCTACAAAAAGAGGGGATCTCACAAGTGGCACGGGTGGTCGAGGTCACGCCAAGGGGAGCGCCGGGGGCGAAGGCGGCGGCGCCGGCCACAGCCGACGCGAGGAGAGCCGAACGGAACATGGCGCAAATTTGGTTGTGCCGAGTCCTGGTTAGAGGTCAGAGAAAAAGGCAGGGCAAAGCCGTAAGATTTCGGTAAGTAGACACACATACGAAACTCGGGAATCACGTCCCGCCGCGACCGGCGCGTTGCTACTGGAGAATCCCTAATAGTTTATTAAAACAACAGAAGTGTCAACTTTTGGCCCAAGGGTCCCATAGAAAGAGTGTCTCGGTTTAGACGACAAAGGCGCCACGATTTCCGTGTAGGACGAGACCTGTCACCAATTCATTTGTTGCGGCCAGAACTGGGGAAAGTGGCCCTGTCCACATTTGCCAAAACATCACACGGCAGTTTGCTTTCGCACAGTGCGCTGCACCTGAGCGGGGCAGGAATTCTGAAAGCCTCTGTGGATCGGTGGGCGAGAACCTAGGCGCAAATTGTTCCCAGGCGCTCTGCCGTCGCAGCAGTTCTGCTGTGATTGATCGTCCGCGGATCGGAGGGGTTGCGCTGCACCGGTGCGGGGTAGGACTCTTGGCTCCGCAAGCAACCCGTCCTGCGACGGCGACACCGCGGCAATCCGAGGACAACGACGATGCCACCGCAGGCCCGCTCTACTTCAAGTCTGGGAGAACCGCGTATCCCACTGTCCTTCAAGGTGGTCGTGGACCCAGACGACCTCCCCGGGATCCAAACGCAGGACTTCAAGGCGAACCGCGCGGTGCCGCCCATTGATGTCTCAAATGAGTTGCAGGCCAACATGAATGAGCTAATGCAAGTGATAGAGCATGAAAAAACTCTGGCAACGCGCATGAAGAAGTCGCTGGACGACATCGCCTCGGTTGTCCAGACGGGGGTCGAGTTCGACAGGGAGATCTCAGGGGCTGCAGTAGTCGACATGCAGGTCAGGACCGAGCCCCCACTTGGAGTTGGTTTCACGGTCGGATGCCCAACCGCACGTTGCTATCTGAAGTCACCCGTCGCTACCGGTGCATGCGTTGCCACTGGCCTGCCGCCAGGCCTGCAAACGTAGGCTCACGGCCTCGCTGCAGATTCTGCTCTTCAACACGCGGAATATACTCAAGAACAAGAACAAGTACATGGCGACCTTCCGTCTTGAGAGCAATGAGATGCAAACTACGGCTCGTGCGCTGCGTAATCAGATCAGCGAGCAGTC
>Ga0115567_10003006_pt1 | contig 16725 bp, 13 predicted proteins | sample COGITO_mtgs_1204_2_FD_88679 | JGI IMG/M metagenome (GOLD analysis project Ga0115567, IMG submission 88679) | Pelagic marine microbial communities from North Sea - COGITO_mtgs_120412 | ecosystem: Environmental > Aquatic > Marine > Epipelagic | place: Germany:Helgoland, sampling site Kabeltonne... | reverse complement strand
GGCGACGAACGCCCGCCGCACTGGTAGGCTAGCCCTCGACGCCCATCGCCGCGACCGCGCCGCCATGCAACAGCATTTCGGCCCGCGCGCCGCCACCGCCGAACCGTTCATAGACCGTCAGGAACGTGGTGCGCGCCGCCATGTCCGTAAGGTTGCTCGAACAGCTTTGTCCCGGCGGCACGCCGCACCAGCCGGTGCGGATCGCGGCATAGGTCGCGGCCGTCGTGCTCTGCGAGGCGTCTCCACCGGCACCGGCGGCGTAATACAGCGCCTCGTAGGTGCCAGGATCCCCGAGCAGCAGCAGCGCGCCCGTCACCTGCCGGGCACAGCCATCGTCGAACCCCGTGACATATTGCGTGCGCGCCGCCGTGGTCCCCGGCGCGCTGTCGTAGATGACATAGCCGGCCGCCTGCTCGACCGCCGTGCCCAGCTCGGCCGGGTCCAGCCCGCAGACTGTCGCGACCTCGCCGAACGGTATTGTGGTTCCGGGCGCCACGACCCCCGCCGACACGCTCGCGGGCAGGACATCGGGCGTCGCCGCGACCGATCCGCCGAAGAGCCGCCCCAGGAACCCCGCGCCGCCGCCATCGGCGTTCGGGGGCGGTGCCAGCGTCGCCGCCGTCGCATCTTCGGCCAGGGTCACGCCGGACAGACGCTCCACGTCCTCCAGCGGATCGCCGCAGGCCACCAGCGTGGTCATCGCCGCCAAAACTATCGGAATACCGTGCCGCATGGCCCTCTCCCCCCGGCCACCGGGCCGACGCGGGACGGTTATCCGATACCGCGGCGGCCGTCCATCGCTACAGCTCCGCGACCTCGATCACACCCTCGAGCGAGCGGAGAGCCGCCCGGATCTGCGGTGTCACGGGCCAGTCGCCACCGCAGTCGATCTCGACCTCGCCGGGCAGGTCCGCGTCCATCAGGCAGACCATGATCGGCCCCTTGCCGCCCTTCACGCCATCGCGCAGCGCCCCGTCGAGAACACCCGCGACCTGCCCCACGGCGCCCGCCTCCTCGACCCAGATCCGCAACCCCGGTGCCTCGCCGTCGCCCACCACGCTGTCGATCGGCGCCACCGACCGCCCCAGAAGCTTGAGCTGGTCGGCCTCCATCGTCGCCTCGACCTGCACGATGACCTGGCTTCCCGGCTCCAGATGCGCGCGCGCGGTTTCCAGCGTGTCCGAAAACATCGTCACCTCGTACTGCCCCGTCGGATCGCTGAGCTGCACGAAGGCAAAGCGGTTGCCGCGCGCCGACTTGCGCTCCTGGCGCCCCGCCACGGTGCCGGCCATCCGGCCCAGGAACGCCCCCTGTTCGGCCCGCGCGGTCACTTCGTCCAGCGTCAGCACGTCCTTGCGCCGCAGCGCCCCGCGATAATCGTCGAGAGGATGCCCCGAGAGGTAGAAGCCGATCGCGGCAAATTCCTCGGCCAGCCGCTCGGCCGGCTGCCAGTCGGGCACGCCCGCCAGCCGCGGCTCGGGCAGGTCCTCGCCCGCCTCGCCGAACAGCGACACCTGGCTCGATCCCTTCTGCTCGTGGACCGCCGCCGAATAGGCGCTCAGCGCGTCGAGGCTGGCAAAGATGCGATGCCGGTTCGGGTCGAGCTGGTCGAACGCCCCCGCCCGCGCCAGCATCTCCAGCGGGCGCTTGCCGATCCGCTTGAGGTCGACGCGCCGCGCAAGGTCGAACACGGTGGCGAAGGGCCGCCCGTCGCGCCCAGCCACGATCCCCCGCATCGCCTCGACGCCCACGTTCTTGAGCGCGCCGAGGCCGTAGACGAGGCGCCCCTCCTCGACCCCGAAGGTCGCGTCCGACCGGTTCACGCAAGGCGGGATGTACCCGATGCCGAGGCCCTTCTTCACCTCCTGGAAATACACGCCCAGCTTGTCAGTCAGGTGGATGTCGCAGTTCATCACACCGGCCATGAACTCGACCGGATGGTTCGCCTTGAGCCAGGCCGTCTGATAGCTGACCACGGCATAGGCCGCCGCGTGGCTCTTGTTGAAGCCGTAGTTGGCGAACTTTTCCAGCAGGTCGAACACCTCGCGCGCCTTGGCGGGCTCAACCCCGTTCTGCCTGGCGCCCGCCTCGAACTTGGGGCGTTCCTTGGCCATCTCGGCCGCGATCTTCTTGCCCATCGCCCGGCGCAGCAGGTCCGCCCCACCGAGGGAGTAGCCCGCCATGACCTGCGCGATCTCCATCACCTGTTCCTGATAGACGATGATCCCCTGCGTCTCCTCGAGGATATGGTCGATGCTGGGATGGATGCTCTGCAGCGAGCGCTGCCCGTTCTTGACCTCGCAATAGACGGGGATGTTCTCCATCGGGCCGGGGCGATACAGCGCCACCAGCGCCACGATATCCTCGATACAGGTCGGCTTCATCCGCTTGAGGGCATCCATCATGCCCGAGCTTTCCACCTGAAACACCGCGACCGTCTTCGCCCGCGAATAGAGGTCGTAGGACTTCGCGTCATCGAGCGGGATCGCCCCGATGTCGTACTCGAACCCTTCGGGCGGATCATAGAGCCGCGTGCCGTCCGCCGCCACGTTCAGCGGCCGCCCCGCCGCGCGGATCAGGTCGACGGCGTTCTGGATCACCGTCAGCGTCTTGAGGCCCAGGAAGTCGAACTTCACCAGCCCGGCCTGCTCGACCCATTTCATGTTGAACTGCGTCGCCGGCATGTCCGACTTCGGATCGCGGTAAAGCGGCACGAGCGCGTCGAGCGGCCGGTCGCCGATCACCACGCCCGCCGCATGGGTCGAGGCGTTCCGCAGCAATCCCTCGACGCGGCCGGCATAGGTCAGCAGACGGTCCACGACCTCCTCGGCCTTCGCTTCCTCGCGCAGGCGCGGCTCGTCGGCCAGCGCCTTCTCGATGCTGACGGGCTTCACGCCCTCGACCGGGATCATCTTGGACAACCGGTCGACCTGTCCGTAGGGCATCTGTAACACCCGGCCCATGTCGCGCACCGCCGCCTTCGACAGCATCGCGCCAAAGGTGATGATCTGCCCGACCTTGTCGCGGCCATACTTCCCCTGGACGTAGCGGATGACTTCTTCGCGCCGGTCCATGCAGAAGTCGATGTCGAAATCCGGCATCGACACGCGCTCGGGGTTCAGGAACCGCTCGAACAGCAGCGAATACCGCAACGGATCGAGATCGGTCACCGTCAGCGAATACGCCACGAGGCTGCCCGCGCCAGACCCCCGGCCCGGTCCGACCGGAATACCCTCGTCCTTGGCCCACTTGATGAAATCCGCGACGATCAGGAAATAGCCCGGAAACCCCATTCCCTCGATGATGCCCAGCTCGAATTCCAGCCGCTTCTCGTAGTCCTCGACCGGCGCTGCATGCGGGATCACCGCCAGCCGCGCGGCCAGCCCCTCGCGCGCCTGGCGACGCAGTTCCTCGACCTCGTTCTCGGCGAACTTGGGCAGGATCGGGGCCCGCGTCCGGGCGCGGAACGCACAGCGCCGCGCGATCTCGACGGTGTTCTCCAGCGCCTCGGGCAGGTCGGCGAACAGCGTCGCCATCTCTCGCCCCGACTTGAAGTAGTGCTGCGGTGTCACCCGTCGCCGCGCGCCCTGCTGGTCGACATAGGCCCCCTCGCCGATGCACAAGAGCGCGTCGTGCGCCTCATACAGGTCGGTGCGCGGGAACATCACGTCGTTGGTCGCGACCAGCGGCAGCTCCATCGCATAGGCCATCTCGATCGACGCCGCTTCGGTTTCGCGTTCCGGTTGCGGCAGGCCGTTCTCGCCGGGATGGCGCTGCAGCTCGACATAGAGCCGCTGCGGAAACGCCACCGACAGATCGCGCAGCAACGCCTCGGCCCGCGTGCCCTGGCCCGCGCGGATCAGCCGCCCGACAGGCCCGTCCGGCCCGCCCGTCAGGCAGATCAGCCCCTCGGCGTGGACCGCGATCTCCTCCGGCGTCACCTGCGTCACGGACCCGTCGCCCCGCAGATACGCGCAGGAGTTCAGCTTCATCAGGTTGGCATATCCCGCCTCGTCCTGCGCCAGCAGCACGATTGGCGCGGGCCGCTCGGGCTTTCGCCCCGGCTCCGACGGCAGATACGCAAGGTCGAGCTGGCATCCCACGATCGGCTGCACGCCCGCCTTGGCCGCGTATTCGGAAAACTCGAGTGCCGCGAACATGTTGTTGGTGTCGGTGATCGCGACGGCCGGCATGTTGGCGTCGCGCGCCAGCTTCGGCAGCGACTGCACCGGCACCGCCCCCTCGAGCAGCGAATATTCGGTATGCACGCGCAAGTGGATGAATCGGGGTGTGTCTGCCATGCGCCGACCCTACCGCCCGACCGCGCCGACCGCCATCGTACCCGCCCCGGTTTCGCGCCCGAATTCGCTTTGGTCAAATAACTCCCGCCGGAGGCTCCCCCGCATCGTCCGGCCACGCCACCAAAAAGTTAGCCGTTCAACTAACTGTCTTGACACGCGCTGCCCGCGCCCGTTACCTAGCCACATGACTAACCATCTCGACACCTTCTTTTCCGCCATCGCCGACCCGACCCGCCGTGCGGTGGTCGAAACGCTGATCCGCGGCCCCGCCACGGTCGGCACGCTGCACGCCCCGCACGACATCGCCCTCCCGACCTTCCTGCGCCACATCAAGGTGCTGGAAACCGCCGGCCTCGTCCGCTCTCACAAGACCGGCCGCGTCCGCACCGTCCATATCGAGGCCGCGCCGCTGGGAGAGGCCGAACGCTGGCTCACCCGACAACGCCAGCTCTGGGAGGGGCGCGTCGACCGTCTCGCAGACCTGGCCGAAGAACTTGAAAAAATCGACCGAAAGGATACCGAATGACCGACCTCACCCTCACGATCAGCCGCCAGATCGCCGCCTCGCCCGCGAATGTCTGGCGCTGCCTGACCGAACCGGACCTGCTCAAGCGCTGGTTCGCCCCCGACCCCGTCGCGGTGCCCGAGGTCGAGATCGACCTCACCCCCGGCGGCATCTTCCGCATTGTCATGCAGATGCCGGGCCAGGATCCGATGGACGGTGATCCGGGCTGCGTGCTGCTGGTCGAACCCGAACGCCGCATTGTCTGGACCGCCGCCCTCGGCCCCGGCTTCGTCCCCAATCCGCCGCACACGAACGCGGACGATTTCTACATGACCGCCGACATGACGCTCGAGCCGTCGCAGGGCGGCACGCTCTACACCGCCCGCGCGCTGCACGCGACGCCGGCCGCCGTCACGGCGCACGAGGCGATGGGCTTTCACGACGGCTGGGGCACCACCGCCGGTCAACTCGAGGACCTCGCGAAGACCCTCTGACGCTGCACCCTTGCCAAACCGGCCCTGCCGGGGTTTCATCCCCCCGACAGGGTCGCTCCATCTACGCCGCATCGACGGAGCGTTATCGGCCCCGGACACATCGGTAACGCGGCGGACGATCACATGCAGGTTCCCTTCCGCCTCAACGGCGAGGACACGGTGGCCACCGGCACGCCGACCACGACACTGCTCGACTGGCTGCGCGAGGTGCGCGGCCTCACCGGCACCAAGGAGGGCTGCAACGAGGGCGATTGCGGCGCCTGTACCGTGATGGTCACCGACGACGACGGCGCGCGCGCGCTCAACGCCTGCATCCTGTTCCTGCCGCAGCTCGCCGGCAAGGCGGTCCGCACGGTCGAGGGGATCGCCGCCCCCGACGGCACCCTGCACCCCGTCCAGGCGGCGATGATCGACCGGCACGGCTCGCAATGCGGGTTCTGCACGCCGGGCTTCGTGGTGACGATGGCCACGGCCCACCTGAACGGGCGCACCGACCACGACGACCAGCTCGCCGGCAACCTGTGCCGCTGCACCGGCTATGCGCCCATCGTGCGCGCGGCGGCGGATGCGGCGGCGGCGCCTGTCCCCGACCACATGCGCGACGCAGCCCCCGGCGGCGAGGCCGACGGCGTGTTCCGCCCCACGACATCCGATGACCTCGCCACATGGTATCTCGACCACCCCGACGCCACCCTGATCGCCGGGGCAACCGATGTGGGTCTGTGGGTGACCAAGCAGTTTCGCGACCTCGGTGATGTCGCCTTCGTCGCCGGATGCTCCGATCTTGCACATATCGAACATCGGAACGGATCGCTCCATGTCGGCGCTGCCGTGACCCTCACCGCCCTGCGCGCGGCGATCGCGGACAGCCACCCAAGCTACGCCGAGCTGATCCGCCGCAACGGATCGGTCCTGATCCGCAACGCGGCGACCATCGGCGGATCGCTTGCCAACGGATCGCCCATCGGCGACAACGCCCCCGCCCTGATTGCGATGGGCGCCGTGCTCCACCTGCGCCGTGGCGACGCGCAGCGATCCCTCCCGCTCGAGGAATTCTTTCTCGACTACGGCAGGCAGGACCGCCGCCCGGGCGAGTTCGTCACCGGCGTGTCCTTCCCCGAGACCGCACCCGCCTTGCGCTGCTACAAGATCTCCAAGCGCTTCGATCAGGATATCTCGGCGCTGCTCGGCTGTTTCGACCTGACGGTCCGCGACGGCACGATCGCGCGCGCCCGCATCGCCTTCGGCGGCATGGCGGGCATCCCCAAACGCGCCGCCCATGTCGAGGCGGCGGTCACGGACAAGACCTTTACCACCGACACGATGCAGGCCGCCCTGCCTGCCTTCGACAAGGACTTCACGCCGCTGTCGGACATGCGCGCGTCGTCCGACTACCGCCTCGCGGCCGCGCGCAACCTGCTGCTGCGCTACCACGCCGAGATAACCGGCGCCGCGACCGACGTGCTGGCGGTGACCGCATGAGTGTCGGAACCCCCGTCCCGCACGACAGCGCCGCGCTGCACGTCACGGGTGCCGCCCGCTATACCGACGATATACCGACGCCCTCCGGCACGCTGCATCTGGCCTTCGGCCTGTCGTCCATCGCGCGCGGCCGCATCGACATGATGGACCTCGCCGCCGTGCGCGCCGCCCCCGGCGTGGTGGCTGTCCTGACCGCGACCGACCTGCCGCATGCCAACGATGTGTCGCCCTCCAACCACGACGAGCCGCTCCTGTCGGACGGGACGATCCACTACCTCGGCCAGCCGCTGTTCCTCGTCGTCGCCGACAGCCACCGCGCCGCCCGCCACGCCGCGCGCCGCGCCCGCGTCGACTGCACCGAGGAGACGCCGATCCTGACCATCGACGACGCCCTGGCGGCCGGCGCCCGGTTCGAGGACGGCCCCGTCACCTGGAAAAAGGGCGCCCCCGACGCGGCCCTCGCCGGCGCCCCGCACATGATCGAGGGCAGCATCGAGATCGGCGGGCAGGAACATTTCTACCTCGAAGGGCAGGCCGCGCTGGCCCTGCCGCAAGAGGGCGGCGACGCGATCGTCCATTCCTCGACGCAGCATCCGACCGAGATCCAGCACAAGGTGGCCGAGGCGCTGGGTGTGCCCATGCACGCCGTCCGGGTCGAGGTGCGCCGCATGGGCGGCGGTTTCGGCGGCAAGGAAAGCCAGGGCAATGCGCTCGCCGTGGCCTGCGCCGTGGCAGCAGCCGCCACCGGCCGGCCCTGCGCGATGCGCTATGACCGCGACGACGACATGATCGTCACCGGCAAGCGGCACGATTTCCGCATCGCCTACCGCGCCGGGTTCGACGCGGACGGGCGCATCGTTGCCGTCGAGTTCATCCACTACGCCCGCTGCGGCTGGGCGATGGACCTGTCGCTGCCGGTCTGCGACCGCGCGATGCTGCACGCCGACAACGCCTACGACCTGCCCGCCGCGCGGATCGTGTCGCACCGCTTGCGGACCAACACGCAAAGCGCCACGGCCTTTCGCGGTTTTGGCGGGCCACAGGGAATGATGGGGATCGAGCGGGTGATGGACCACGCCGCCCACGCGCTCCGGATGGACCCTGCGGAGCTGCGCCGCCGCAACTACTACCGCGCGATGGCGGATGTCGGAGGGGGGCCGTCTGCCCCCCGGCCTGCGGCCCCCCCCGAGGATATTTCCGGCCAGAAGATGCACGAGGACGTCGCCAGCCGCGGATCGGCACCGCAGGACGGCGCGGACGTGGCACACACACCCGGCGGCCACGGCACGACGCCCTACGGGATGCCGGTCACGGATTTCATCCTCGGCGACATGACCGAGCGGTTGCTGTCGACGTCGGACTACGCCGCGCGCCGCGCCGCCATCGCGGGTTGGAACGCCGATCAGCCGATCCTGAAGCGTGGCATCGCCTTCTCGCCGGTAAAGTTCGGCATCTCCTTCACGCTCACCCATCTCAATCAGGCGGGCGCGCTGGTGCACGTCTATCAGGACGGCTCCGTCCACATGAACCACGGCGGCACCGAGATGGGCCAGGGCCTGCACCGCAAGGTCGCGCAGGTCGCGGCCGCGCGGTTCGGCATCGACGCCGGCATGGTCAGGATCACCGCGACCGATACCGGCAAGGTGCCCAACACCTCCGCCACCGCCGCCTCATCGGGCGCCGACCTCAACGGGATGGCGGTGCAGGCCGCCTGCGACGAGGTCCGCGACCGCATCGCCGCCTGTCTGGCCGAACGCGCGCAGACCACGCCCGACCACGTCCGCTTCGAGGGTGGCCAGGTCACCGTCGGCGGAGAGACCATGACCTTCGCGCAGGCCGCGCAGACCGCCTATCTCGCGCGGGTCAGCCTGTCGGCCACCGGCTTCTACCGCACGCCCGATCTCGCCTGGGACCGCCGCGCGGGCCATGGCCGCCCGTTCTTCTATTTCGCCCAAGGCTGCGCCGTGACCGAGGTCGTGCTCGACACGCTCACGGGCGAGAACCGCATCCTCGCGACCGATATCCTGCACGACGCGGGCGTCTCACTGAATCCCGCCATCGACATCGGCCAGATCGAGGGCGGCTTCGTCCAGGGCGCCGGATGGCTCACGACCGAGGAACTGGTCTGGGACGCGGGCGGCGCCCTGCGAACCCATGCGCCGTCCACCTACAAGATCCCCGCCTGCTCCGACCGGCCCGACCGCTTCGATATCGCCCTGTGGGACGCGCCCAACCCGGCCGCGACGATCTACCGGTCCAAGGCGGTGGGAGAGCCGCCGCTGATGCTGGGCATGTCGGCGTTCTTTGCGCTGGCGGATGCCGTCGCCGCCTGCGGCCCGCACCACGCGGCGCTCGACGCGCCCGCGACGCCCGAGCGCCTGCTCGCCGCCGTAGGACGGGCGCGCGGATGACGGCGATACGCATCACCGTCGTCCGCACCGCCGGGTCGGCGCCGCGCGACGCGGGCACGCGGATGCTGGTGCGGGCGGACGGGACCATCGGGACGATCGGCGGCGGTGCGCTGGAATGGCAGGCGATGCGCGATGCACGCGCCATGCTGGCGGACGGGCGCACCCACCTGACCCGCACGATCCCGCTCGGCCCCGGCCTCGGCCAGTGCTGCGGCGGATCGGTCACCCTGACATGGGAGCGGGCCGACACGCTGGACGAGCCTGCCGGCGCGCCGCTCTGGATCTGGGGCGCGGGTCATGTCGGCGCGGCGCTGGCGCGGGTTGTGGCGCCTCACCCCGCCTACGACGTCACGCTGATCGACGCGCGCGCGGACATCCTGCCCGACATCGTGGGCGTCACGCCGGTCCACGCCGCGCGGCCCGACACGCTCGCGCGTCACGCGCCCGCGGATGCCGACCATATCATCGCGACCCACGACCACGCGACCGACCTTGCCCTATGCCACGCGCTGCTTTCCCACGATTTCGCCTCGCTCGGCCTGATCGGATCGGCGACCAAGCGCGCGCGCTTCCGGCAGCGCCTCTCGGCACTCGGCCACGCGCCCGAACAGATCGCGCGTATCGCCTGCCCAATCGGCGATCCGTCCCTGGGCAAGCATCCGCAGGCCCTTGCCGTCGGCGTTGCGGCGGTCTTAATGGGGCCGCGCGATCGCATGGACCGCGCCCGACATAGGGAGGACACCGGATGAGCGAGCCGCTCCTGCGCCTGTCGGGCCTGACGAAGCGCTATCCGGGCGTGCTCGCCAATGACGCCGTCTCCTTCGATATCCGCGCGGGCGAGGTCCACGCCCTGCTGGGCGAGAACGGCGCCGGAAAATCCACGCTGGTCAAGGCGATCTACGGGCTGGTGCAGCCCGATGCGGGCACCATGACGCTCGACGGCGCGGATTTCGCGCCGACCGATCCCAACGACGCGCGCGCGGCCGGTATCGCCATGGTGTTCCAGCACTTCTCGCTCTTCGACGCACTGACCGTGGCCGAGAACGTCGCCCTCGGGATGGACGACCCGCCCCCCATGCGCGACCTGTCCGACCGCATCCGCCGCGTCTCCGACGACTACGGCCTGCCGCTCGATCCCGGCCGGATCGTCGGCGACCTGTCGGCGGGCGAACGCCAGCGGGTCGAGATCGTGCGCTGCCTGCTGCAGGATCCGCGCCTTCTGGTGATGGACGAACCCACATCCGTCCTCACCCCGCAAGAGGTCGAGATCCTGTTCGCCACGCTGCGAAAGCTCGCCTCAGAAGGCACCGCGATCCTCTACATCTCGCACAAGCTCGAGGAGATCCGGGCGCTGTGCGATACCGCGACGATCCTGCGGCTCGGGCGCGTGGTCGATACCTGCGACCCGCGCGACACCTCGGCCGGGGCACTGGCCGAACGGATGGTCGGCAGCGCGCTGACCCCGCCGGCCCGCGCGACCCGCGCGCCGGGCGAGACGATCCTGTCGCTGACCGGCCTGTCCGCGCCGTCGCCGCGCCCCTTCGGCACCACGCTGCGCGACGTGACCCTCGATGTCGCGCGCGGAGAGGTCGTGGGCATCGGCGGCGTCGCGGGCAACGGGCAGGATGAACTGCTGCTGGCCCTGTCGGGCGAGATGCGCGTGCGCGCCGGGATGATCCGGCTCGACGGGCGCGATATCGGCGGGACGGGCGTCGTCGCCCGCCGGGCGATGGGCCTGCTGACCGCGCCCGAGGAACGGCTCGGCCACGCCGCCGCCCCGGAGATGAGCCTGACCGAGAACGCGCTGCTGTCGGCGGCGACACGGATGGGCCTCGCGCGGGGCGGGTTCCTCGACTGGGCGGGCGCGCGCGCCTTTGCCGCCGACGTGATCGCGCGGTTCGACGTGCGGACACCCGGTCCCGGCACCGCGGCGCGCGCGCTGTCCGGTGGCAACCTGCAGAAATTCGTCATCGGCCGGGAAATCGCGCAGGCGCCCGACGTCCTGGTCGTGAACCAGCCGACATGGGGCGTCGATGCATCCGCCGCGGCCGCGATCCGGCAGGCCCTGCTCGACCTCGCGGCCGAAGGCGCCGCCGTCGTCGTCGTCAGCCAGGATCTCGACGAGATCATGCAGGTTGCCGACCGCTTCGCGGCGCTGAACGGCGGCACGCTGTCGCCGACGCATCCGGTGGCCGAGCTGACGGTCGAGCGGATCGGTCTGATGCTCGGCGGGGCGCACGACATGGGGGTGGCGCATGTCGCCTGACCGCCGGACTTTCCCAAAGGGGGCCGAAACGTGATCCGTCTCGAGCGGCGCCCGCAACCCAGCCGTGCCTGGGCCTGGGCCACGCCACTGATCGCGGTGGCCGCCACGATGATCGCGGGCGGGCTGTTGTTCGCGGCGCTCGGCAACGATCCGATCGTCTCGATCCGCACGATCTTCTGGGATCCGCTGTTCGGCCCCTTCGCGGGCTACGCGCGACCGCAACTTCTGGTCAAGGCGGGACCGCTGATCCTCATCGCGATCGGTCTCGCGCTCGGGTTCCGCGCCGGGGTCTGGAACATCGGGGCCGAGGGGCAATACATCGTCGGGGCCCTTTGCGCCGCCGCGGTCGGCCTCGCCGCCTATCCGGCCGAAAGCGTGCTGCTGTTTCCCGCGATGATCCTGGCGGGGGCGGCGGGCGGCGCGGTCTGGGCGCTGATCCCCGGCGTCCTGCGCGTACGCTTCGGCACCAACGAGATCCTGGTGTCGCTGATGCTCGTCTATGTCGCAGAGAACCTGCTGGCCTGGGCCGCCCTCGGACCGCTGCGGAACCCCGACGGCATGGGCTTTCCCGGATCGCGCAACCTGTCGGACTACCCCTCGGCCGCCAACGCGGAGCTGATCGCGGGCACGGGTATGCACTGGGGCGTGGTCGCGGCCCTCGTCACGGTGATCTTCGCCACCATCGTGTTCTCGCGCCACCGGCTCGGCTTCGACACGCGACTGGCGGGGATGGCGCCACGCGCCGCGGCCTTTGCGGGCGTGAACCCGGCGCGGCTGATCCTGATCTGCCTCGGACTTGCCGGGCTTCTCGCCGGTCTCGCGGGCATGTTCGAGGTGACTGGCCCCGCGCGCAAGGTCAGCATCGACTTCAACGTCGGCTACGGCTTCACCGCGATCATCGTGGCCTTTCTCGGGCGGCTGCATCCGATCGGGATCCTGCTCGCCGGTCTGCTGATGGCGCTCACGTATATCGGCGGCGAGATGGCGCAGCAGACGACGGGCCTGCCCATCGCGGCGGTACAGATCTTTCAGGGGATGCTGCTGTTCTTTCTTTTGGGCTTCGACGTGCTGACGAACTACCGCATCCGGGTCGGGTCGGGGGTGGCGGCATGACGGCGTTCGATATCGTGCGGGCCGCAATGAACGGATGTGCCGCCGCGATCCCCGCATCGCCCGCCGAAGGGCTGGTCCGGCTCGCGGCCAAAGTGGGGGCGAGCGACATGTCGGGGTGGCTGATACGCTTCGGACCGACGACCGCGGGATCCGCCTGATGGACCTGTCGAACATCTCGATCACCCTCCTGCTCGCCTCGCTCATGGTCGCGTCCACGCCGATCCTGCTCGCCGCCATCGGCGAGCTGGTGGTCGAACGGTCCGGTGTGCTGAACCTCGGGGTCGAGGGGATGATGATCACCGGCGCCGTCGTCGGCTTCATCGCGGGCTACCACGCGGCCTCGCCGCTCGCGGGGTTCGTCGCGGCGGCGGCGGGGGGGGCGGCGCTGGCGCTGTTGTTCGGTGTGCTGACGCAGGTGCTGTTGTCCAATCAGGTCGCGACCGGCCTCGCGCTCACGATCTTCGGGGCCGGGCTCGCCTCGCTTCTGGGGTCGGGCTATGTCGGCATCCGTGCTCCGGTCCTGCCGCGTCTCGACATCCCGCTCCTGTCCGACCTGCCGTTCTTCGGACCCGTCCTGTTTCGCCACGACATCGTCGTCTATCTCGCCCTCGCGCTCGCCCTCGGGGTCTGGTGGATGCTGCGCCACAGCCGCGCGGGCCTGATCCTGCGCGCCGTGGGAGAGAGCCACGACGCCGCCCACGCGCTGGGTTACCGCGTGGTCCGCATCCGTCTCCTCGCCATCCTCTTCGGCGGGGCCTGCGCGGGGATGGGCGGCGCGTATTTCAGCCTCGTGCGGGTGCCGCAATGGACCGACGGCGTCACCGCGGGCACCGGCTGGATCGCACTGGCCATCGTCGTCTTCGCCTCGTGGCGGCCGGGGCGGCTGGTCGCGGGTGCCTATCTGTTCGGCGGCATCGGCGTGCTGCAGCTCAACCTTCAGGCGGCCCGCGTGCCGGTCCCGGTCGAGGTGCTGTCGATGTCGCCCTACCTTGCAACCATCGCCGCACTCGTGATCCTGTCGCGCGGCAAGGCTACTGCGGCGCCCGCCGCACTCGGCCAACCCTTTCACGCCTCACGCTGAGGCCAACCCGCCGGCCCCGCCGGATCAACCCAGGAGACTGCCAGATGAAGAGAAGAACCCTCCTCGCCACCGGCGCCGGTGCCGCCTTCGCCGCCGCCGCCGGCCTGCCCGCCCGCGCCCAGGACGACGGACCGCTCAAGATCGGCTTTATCTATGTCGGGCCGATCGGCGACGGCGGCTGGACCTATCAGCACGACCAGGGTCGCCTCGCCGTCGAGGAGCGGTTCGGCGACGCCGTCGAGACCGTCTACCAGGAGAGCGTGCCCGAAGGCGCCGATGCCGAACGCGCGATCACCCAGATGGTGCTCGGCGGCGCCGACCTCATCTTCACCACCTCCTTCGGCTTCGGCGAATCCACCAACGCGGTCGCGGGCCAGTTCCCGGACGTGAAGTTCGAGCATGCGACCGGCTACCTCCGCACGCATCCGAACGTGTCGACCTACGACGCCCGCTTCTACGAAGGGCGCGCGGTCCTCGGCACGATGGCGGGCCGCCTGACGACCTCGAACAAGATCGGCTACATCGCGTCCTTCCCGATCCCCGAGGTCATCCAGGGCATCAATGCGTCGTTCCTGCACGCCCGTCGCGTCAACCCCGATGTCGAGATGGTGGTGATCTGGGCCTATACCTGGTTCGACCCCGCAAAGGAGGCCGACGCGGCCAAGGCGATGATCGAACAGGGCGTCGACGTCATCCTGCAGCACACCGATTCGACCGCCCCCCAGGCGGCCGCGGCCGAGGCGGGGGGCATCTATACCTTCGGCCAGGCCTCCGACATGGCGTCGTTCAAGCCGGCGCCGCGGGTCGCGTCGATCATCGACAACTGGGCCCCCTACTATATCGAACGGGTCCAGGCGGTGATGGACGGCACCTGGGAACAGCAGGCGCATTGGGGCGGCATGGCCCAAGGCGAGGTCGAGATCGGCGAGATCACCGATGCCGTCCCCGCCGAGATCAAGACCGAAGCCGAACAGCTGATCGCCGACATCACCTCGGGCGAATATCACCCCTTCACCGGGCCGCTGAACCGTCAGGATGGCAGCGTCTTCCTCGAGGAGGGAGAGGTCGCGACCGACGAACAGCTCTCGACGATGGACTTCTACCTCGAGGGCATGCTGGGCGACATCCCGAGCTGATACGCGGGCGGGCGGGCGGCTGCGATGGTGGCCGCCCGGTTTTGCGGGGGGGTGTGGCAGACGGGTCGGGGGTTTGGGATCGGACCTGTCCGGTCCCGCAGGATGCGACGTGCAACCTGATAGCCTGATGTTTTTGCGGAGTTCCCTTTTTGGAGGTCCAGGTGCAACAGGCAAAGGTCCGCTTCGAGCTTATTGTGTCAGATTTCCGCGCCGCAGCGAATGGCTGCTGTCGCAACATCGCCAAAAATATTCAACAACAGCTTGGGTTTCGAACGGAGTTTTCGGTAGCGTTACGTGAGGCGGTCTGCGCTTGTTCCAAAACGAGGGTTTTTGGAGTGTTATTCAAGGTCCGCCATGCGGGACAACCCGACATTACTCCAGCAGTTTTCAAAGATGTTCCTCCCACTAAACGCTTATGAACGAGGAAACACGCCAAACAACAGCAAACCGCTCGAAAGTATCGCTGCGAATACCAAAAGCACCTTCCGGTTAAACTCGTAGTTTACGTGAGTTGGATCACGTAGATCCCAATGGTTAAACGGTTGAATGAAAAAATGTCTGTAAAAAGTGAACACCATAAAGCTGAAAAATGCGATCATCCAGACACCTTCCGCAACCACCCTTGCGTATTCAATCACGTCTTCCTTTACCATTCTAAGCGCCTCCCATCCTCGCAATATTTCTGCATGTGAATTAATGTCATACAAGGCTTTTTCCGACTTTCATCGCATCCGCACTACCTCCCAAAAACGACCGTTTTTGAAGCCTCGCCGAAAGCGGCCGCTGGTGCAGCCGCAGCAAATGCTAACTCCGTCCCGCAATGCAACCTTCTCCGCACCCAACAAACCTCATCCGCCTCACGGCTGCAAACCAACCCGGAAATCCACTCCCCCCACCCCCCTTCCCTTCCCCGCGCCGCACCCCGATACTCGCCGCCAGGACCCCCCTCACCCTCGCCTCCGGCGTCCCCGCCTCACGCTTCGCCTTCGGCACGATGCAATGGGGCGGCCCGGCCGATGAACCCTCCGCGCGCGCCATGTTCGACGCCTGTCTCGATGCCGGCATCACGCATTTCGACACCGCGGTCGGCTATGCCGAGGGCCGGTCCGAGACCATCCTCGGCGCCTTCGCCCGCGAGCGGCGCGATGACATCTACGTCGCCACCAAGGTCGCGTACGACGGCGGTGCGGGCCGCGCCAACATCCTGTCGCACTGGGACCGGTCGCGCACGCAGCTCGGCCTCGACACTGTCGATCTGCTCTACATCCACCGCCACGACCCCGACACCGACATGCACGAGACGTTCGAAACCCTCGCGCGGCTGCAATCGGACGGCGCGATCCGCCATATCGGCCTGTCCAACCACGCCGCCTGGCAGGTGATGAAGGCCCAGGGTGTCTGCGCCGCCCTCGGCACCCGCATCGACGCGATCCAGCCGATGTACAATCTGGTGAAACGCCAGGCCGAGGTCGAACTGCTGCCGATGGCCGCGGATCAGGACATCGCCGTGATGCCCTATTCCCCGCTCGGCGGCGGCCTGCTGACCGGCAAATACGCGCGGGGCGGCACCGGCCGGCTGACGACCAACGGGATGTATGCCGCGCGATACGCCCCACCCGCGATGCACGCGGCGGCGCAGGGCCTCGTGGATCTCGCCGCCGAGACGGGACATCATCCCGCGACGCTTGCCGTCGCCTGGGTCGCGGCACACGCCGCGCGGCCCGGCCCCATCGTTTCGGGCCGGTCGGTGGAACAGCTCGCGCCCTCGCTGGTGGCGCTCGACCTGACGCTCGATGCCGCGACGAAGGCGCGCCTCGATGCGCTCTACCCCGGCCCCGCCCCCGCGACGGACCGGCTCGAGGAGGCATCGGATGCGACCCGAGAGACCGGATCGGCGCACCGACGCGATACCGACGCAAATACCGACGTGATACCG
>Ga0115567_10003001_pt1 | contig 16753 bp, 11 predicted proteins | sample COGITO_mtgs_1204_2_FD_88679 | JGI IMG/M metagenome (GOLD analysis project Ga0115567, IMG submission 88679) | Pelagic marine microbial communities from North Sea - COGITO_mtgs_120412 | ecosystem: Environmental > Aquatic > Marine > Epipelagic | place: Germany:Helgoland, sampling site Kabeltonne... | reverse complement strand
TGTCATCTCGCTGTGGACGAGCGAAGAGATTCTCGAGGCATTGATCGGGCTTCTTTTTCTGGGTGCCAACGACGGCAGCGAAATCACGGGCGGCGATGAGGGAATGGCTGGCCGCGTGAAGGTCCTGCCCATCCTCAGCCTTCGCGATTTCACGTTTGCAAGCTGGCGAGGCCGGGTGTCATAAGGCAGAATCGTAGCGCGCGAGCTGGGCGGTCCTTTCTCCCGTGGCCTTTCCGCGCGCCCCTCCAAGCCCTGATCCTGATGCGATTCTGGTGCCGGGCTCCATGGCGCGTTCTCCCACCACAGAACAAGATGATGAGCGTGGCGTCGTCTTTGTTTGGGCGCGGCGCGGCGGGTGCAGTCGGCGCAGCGCCGGCGTTGCGACGTGAAAGCTCAGAAGGAAGCGCACGCGACAAGTCGCATCAGGCTCAGGAGGAGGGATGTGCGGTGCCCTGCGGAACGGAGGAGGGTTGGGAGGACCTGGGGAGTGGGCAGGAAGCTGTAAGCGGTGATGCTCGCGCGGCAGCTGAGCCCTCGGAGGCAGGAGCAGTGCTGCACGGCGATGCAGTGGCGAGGGCACCACAGCTCCTGCGGGCGGTGACTGCATCCGGGGCGCTGGCTGTGGACTTGCTGTGCAGAGTGCTGGCTAAAGGCGTGCGTGCCGGGGGTGGTGGGGTGAACCTGGTGACGAACGCGCTTGAGGGTTTGCCCCTGATGGTCGGGGAGGCGGAGGAGCGCGCGTTCGGGGCGGAGCTGCTCGCGCGGATTGCCAACGACCTGGTGGCGTCCTGCGCCAGTGAGAGCGCTGTGGGCGCCGAGGAGGCAAAGGGGCTTTCGGACTTCGCGCTGGTTCTAGCGCAGGCTTCTTGCGAGGAGGCGCTCGCGCCCCTCGACTGGGAGCCCCCCCTCCGCTTCTTCACCTGGCTGCTGCAGCGTGTGCTCGGCGCACCGCGCATGACTGAGGCTGAGGCACCCAGCTTGGATGGGGCGCACGTGAAACTTGTGCCAAGTGTCTTGCGCGCAGCGAACCGGCTGATCCTGCACCTCCTCTCCCGCCTGCGACTCTCGACTGCACGGCTCTCGGGGCTGCTGCGGCACCTGGCGGACGCAGCCCCGCTGCTGTTTGGGCCGCCCAACGCGGACTTCGGCGGCATCTCCCTGGTTGTCTACGCTCTCGCTCCTCTTTTGTCACACTCCGAAAACGCTGTCCGTCAAAGCACCATGTTGGCTCCCCGCCCCCGCCCAGAGCCCTGCCATCCTAGAGCGTCTGCAGCCTTGACCAAATCAGCCTTTCTGCACACGGTGGTCCAGGCGTGTTTGGGCTTTCCTCGCGGCGGAGCGGAGAGAAGATGTGTTGGAAGCGCTGCTGACGTACACAGACTCTGACGGGTTGCTGCGGCTGCACCTGCTGCGGGGGGTCGAGCTCCTCCCGAGGCCGCAGGGCGGCCGCCTGGCACTGAAGGAGCGCTCGCCGGCGGAGCCTACTGCGGAGGAGGGTGGGCGCTTGGCGCTCTTTGAGGCGTGGCTGGCCGAGGAAGTTGCTGAGTCGGTTTCGCCTGAGGGCTCCGCTGGCGCAGGACGGGCGCGGGCGACTCGGGGAGAGCTGATCGTGGAGCTTCTGGCTGACAAGGTGGCCAAGGCGGGGTGGCAGGCTGCTTCGGGCGGGCCTGGTCAGCAACGAGCAGCGGTAGCACGCCGGGAACGCTTTGAAGCTCGAGTGACGTGTGCGCGGCGGCGGGGGGAGCGAGCGGCTCGAGAACGGGCAGCGCTGGTGGCACTGGAGCGCACGTGCGAGGATCTGCATGCGCGATCGGTGCAGCACTGGGGGGAGCTACTGCGGCGGCGGGCGGCGAGCGTGGCGTCGCGGGCGGTGTACTCGGCGGAGACGTTCGCAGGGGAGCAGGCGGATCTCCTCAGGGAGCGCGGCGTGTTTGGCCCCTTCTGGGCCCCAAACACGCCGCGCTCCTTCTGGGCCCCGCCGCGCCCCATGCCCGCCGCCCCGGAGAGTGCGATGGCACGGCTCGACCCGCTCGACTCGTGGCACCCTTGGTTCGCGGGGCAGAACAGCGGGGAGCCTTGGAATGGCTGGGGGCTCGCGCGGCCTGCGGCGGGCGGGGACAAGCTCTGGTGGAGGCTCGATCTCACGGAGGGGCCGCAGCGGCTGCGGCGGCGACTGGAGCTGGACGTGCAGGAAATGGGACACGCGCGGTATACGCGCAGCAGCGCGGGGGCGGGAACGAGCAGCGGGGGGGGGGGCTGGAGGCCGATGCGCGACCGGTTTCTGCGCGCCAAGGTCGACGGACAGGGGAGCTGGGAGGTGGACGAGGACATGGTTGAGCCGGCTCCAATGGTGGCGGTGCTTCCGGGGGGCAAGGCGGAGGGCGCACGGGGGGGCGTCTCCGCGCAGCTCGCCAACTTGGCCTCGTCGCAGCTGGCCGCGGACGATCTGTGGCGCTTTCTCAGTCGGCGGGAGGCGGGGGAGGGCGGAGAGGACAAGGCGCCTACGTCGCGGGAGATCCAGCTCGACAAGCTACAGTGGGCGCTGGAGCAGGGGGACGCGGCGCTGGCGGCCTTCAACTGCGCGCGGCTGGAGAGCGGGACGCCCGTTCCGGGTGTGCTTCTGGTCTGCGCGCGGAGCCTCTACCTCTTCGAGCACTGCTCGATCGAGGCGTCCGGGGACGTCGTAGGACAGCCGGCCTTGGCGCCCACGCGCGCTGCCGTGGGCGAGGGCTCATCGGTGCGGCGCTGGGCGCACCGGAGCATCCGGGACATCCAGCGGCGGCGGTACCTGCTGCGTCCGGTGGGTCTTGAGATCTTTTCGGACGGCAAGGACTGCCTCCTCATCCTCAACAAGGCCGAGCGGCAGGCCGCGCTCGACCGCATCTGGGGCGCCCGCAGCGAGGCCCTTGCCAAGCTCGCGCGGCTCGGCGCAGCGGGCGGGCCAGAGCGCGCGCACGATCCCGGGACGCCAGAGAAGAGGCTGGGCCAGGCGCAGGCGGCGGCCCTGGGCGAGAGCGTGGCGGTGGACCTAACTGACCCGACCCAGACGTCGGAGCTGGCGGCCGGCAAGTGGACGGGGAGGGCGTCGGTGAAGACCCTGCTCAAGAACCTCCGGCGGCGCTGGGCGGCGCGCGAGATCTCGAACCTGCAGTACCTGATGCACCTCAACACCCTTGCGGGTCGCTCCTACCACGACCTCACGCAGTACCCCGTCATGCCCTGGGTGCTTGCCGATTACTCCTCCGCCTCGCTCGACCTATCGGACCCCTCCGTCTTCCGCGACCTCTCCAAGCCCATGGGCGCCCAGTGCCCCGCACGCGCCTCGCAGTTCCGCGCCCGCTTCGAGGAGTGGGTGGATCCGGACCCGGAGCACCCCACGCCCCGCTTCCACTACGCCACGCACTACTCCTCCGCGGCCTACGTCACCTTCTTTCTCCTGCGCCTTGAGCCCTTCACCTCGGCGCACGTGCAGCTGCAGGGCGGTAAGTTCGACCACGCCGAGCGGCTCTTCACCTCTGTCGCGGAGACGTGGGAGTCGGCGTCGGCGGGGAAGGGGGGGGGGCTCTCGGACGTCAAGGAGCTCACGCCCGAGTTCTACTTCATGCCAGACTTCCTCCGCAACGTCAACCGCCTCGACCTCGGCACAGCACGCGACGGCTCCCCGCTCGGCGACGTCGTGCTCCCGCCGTGGGCCAACGGCAGCGCCGAGGAGTTTGTGCGCAAGATGCGACAGGCGCTAGAGAGCGAGCACGTCTCGACGCGCCTGCACCTCTGGATCGACCTGGTCTTCGGGTTCCGGCAGCGCGGCCCGCCCGCGGAGGAGGCGCTCAACGTGTTCCACCACCTCACCTACGAGGGCGCGGTGGACGTGGACGCCGTCGCAGACCCGGTCGAGCGCCGCAGCGCCGTCGCGCAAATACTCAACTTCGGGCAGACCGTGTGCCCCCCGCCCCCCGCGTTGGCCCCCGCAGCTCCTGCCCCTCCGTCACGCCCGCTGCGCGCGCGCCCTGTGGCCCGTCGAGTCCCCGGACTGAAGTGCTCGGGGGGCGGGGTTTGGTCTGCAGCCCACGCAGCTCTTTGAGAAGCCTCACCCGCCGAGAGGCAATGCGGCAACTGCGGAGGGCAGTCGCGGGCAAGTGCGGGTGCGGCTGTGCGCGAATCCAGAGCTTCTGGAGACGGAACGAGTGGCTGCCAGCGGCGGGAGCGTTAGCGGGAGCAGCAGCGCCAAGGACTGCGCGGTGCGGGAGGTGGTGGCGGTCGACCGCGACGGCGCGCGGCTCGTCGTCGTTGCAGGGTGCCGCGCGCAATCGGCTCAGCGCGCGCCTCCCGCCCTCGGGGAAGCGGTCACGTGGGGGCACCCCGACGGCACGCTCCGCCTCCTCCTCCAGGTGTGCATCCCCCGTCTGACCCCCCTCAAGCCCGCTGGCTGATCAGGCCGTGTCCTTGCCGGTCGCACAGCAACTCTGCTGCGCGGCTACGGGGGCCGGGAGGTAAGCTTGGCGCGGTGTGCAGGAGCGGACGGCGCTGCATCGCGAGGTGGAGCGGGAGGTGCTGGCGCTGCACGAGGACTCGCTGCACGCCGGCGGCGTGGCCTGCGCGGCGTTCTCGCCGGACGGGGGGCTGCTCGTGACGGGAGGCGCTGAGGGCGACGTGGCGGTGTGGCGAGTGGAGTCCCCGGGGCTCGATCGCGCGCGGGGCGAGCGCGCCCGCCGCGCGGCGCAGATGGCGTCGCACCTGCTGCCGGGCGGCATGCTGCACAGCCGCTCGGGCGATCGAGCCCCGGAGCGCGCGCTCGTTCTTGCGCGACGCTTCTGCGGGCACGCCGGCCGGATCTCGTGCCTCTCGGTGCCCGCGGTGCATGGCGTGGTGCTCTCGGGCGCGCACGACGGCTCGGTACTCCTCTGGGATCTCGCGCGCCTCCGCTTCCGCCGCGAGCTCGTGCGCGGGCTCCCCGCCGCCCCGACCGCCGCTGAAGTCTCCGACAGCGGCGCCTCCGTGGTTCCACCGACCCCTGCCACCCCCGCCGCCGAGCCTTCTCCGCCGGCTGCGCCTAATGCCTTTTTCGCACACGGCGCGCTGCGGAGAGGCGCGTGACCGCGGAGGGCTCTTCGCAGACGGAGGCGTGACCGCGGCGGGTGTTTCAGGTCATCTGTGCGGGCAGTGACCTCTGGGTCGTGTCCATCAACGGCGCCTGGCTGGGTGGGGTGCGCCTGCGAGACGCCGTCTCGCCCCAGGCGAGCGCGTTCGGCGCAGACCTCTTCACGACTGCGCGCATGGCCCGCGCGCCCGAATGGGGGTCGCCAGACAGCGAGCACCTGTACCCGGTGCGTCCTGCGCACACATCTCCCCGCTTTTTTCGCACCGAGCCCGCTTGCCGCCTCCCTTGCTCCTCCTGTTTGTTCGGGCGGCGCAGTTTCGCTGAGTTCCGGGCATGCTGCACGCCCCCAGATGGTATGCAGCGGACATCGCTCCGGGGCCGTGCGCCTGTGGCGGCTCGTGCCCACCGCGCTCGCTGCCCGCCCGGCCGTGGCGGCCCTGATCTGCCACGACCCTCCGGCTGGCGCTGCCGCCTTCCAGCAGCTTCCGCCCTGCTCCGGACACCAAGCACACCGCCTCGAGGCGGGGGCAAGCGAGGGGCAAGAGGCTCGGCTCGCGCTGGTGCTGGTGTTCGAGTGCACTCAGTCACACGCGAGCCCGGTGACGGCAGTGTCGATGGGCCCGCCTCAAAGCGAGGCCTGCCAAATGTTGACGGGCGACGCCTCTGGCGCGGTGGTCGTGTGGGGTGCGCGAACGAAGCGGGGCGGGCTCCCGAAGTGGGCGCAGCGACTCGGGGAGAGCGTGGTGCCGTCGCGGCAGCTACAGCAGATCCACGTCGTGCACGTGCGGACGGACCGCGCGGAGGCGGTGGATCCCCTGGCGTCTGCGACGGCCTTCTCCTTCGTCTGCTCGGTGCCCGGCGTGGAGCTCCCCTGGCAGTTCACCCGCACCTTCCACAACTTCATCGAGCTGGCCCAGCTCCTCGACCGCCGCGGGGGGGTCTCGCCCCCGCCCTGCGCCGCCCCCAGCTGCGGTGGGCGCTGACGGGCGGCGGGGCGCGCGGGCGGAAGACGGAGGCGCGGCTGCCGGCGAAGAAGGCGATCGGGGCGCTGACGGAGAAGGAGCTGCGCGACCGCGAGGCGGGGCTCGAGGCCTTCCTCGCCCACTCCCTCGCCCTCTGCGCCCCGCGCCACGCCCCGCTCCTCACATGTCGACCCCTCTCCCCCTCCTCCCCCGTGCGTCTGCGCGCCCCGCCGCTCCCAGGCTCCCAGCGCCTGCGCCTGCTGGGGCCACCCAACGCGGAACGCGCGGTGCGGCTCTTTCTTGCTACTGACAACTGCCTCACCCCGCGGGATAAGGATCGCGCGGAAACTCAATACAGATCTCTCTCTTGTCACCTGGCAGCTTCGAGCGCCTCATCTGAGCGCTGAGCGCGGGCCGGCCGGCAGGCTTCGTGAACGCGCCGGACGAGGCGCGCAACCCGCGGGGGGCGGGCGGGGGGCCCACAGGCAGCCTGCGGGTCGCGCAGGAGCTGCCAGGTGCTGTGTCAGAGACAGCCAAGAGAGAAGCGGATGGGAGCTCAGATGGGCCCGAGGTCAGCTGAGGCCACCAAGAGTCGCCTGCGCAACTCGCGAGCAAGGCCTAGATTCTTATTTGTTTCGTTGGATTCATTATTAATTAATGAAGGGTACTTTCATGAACGTCATGGATCTTTGCATTGATCGCAGTCAAACTGCTTTTCATGACACTCGGGACGGAAAAGGCGGCTGTGCTTTTTGCCACAACTTTTGTCCTCAATATCCAAGAATTGTTGTTGTTGTGTTGCTGGCTGCAAAAGTGGAAATTTATTGGCCAAATGAATGGAGATTTTGTAAACTCAGTTGCAGCACGCTTGCCTTCGGCGGCAGTAACTTTTCGCTTTGGCCGAATTGACGTCACTGCCACAAAATGATGACGTCAAGTCTCGCTACCCCTAACCCAGCACGGCCGGTAAACTGCTCCCCGATCAGCTTCACGACCTCTGGGTCGAGCTCGCTGGCGAGGCAGCCCGCGCCGAGGCGGGGTTGGAGCGCCATCGCGAACGCGATATCGTGCCGGGGGAAGCTCGGCGCGTCCCACACCTTGGCCAGCTTGTCAAATGACCCGGCGACGACGCGCGCGCCGTCCGCCGATATCGCAGCAACGAGCACGTTGTCTGTGTGGCCTTTGAGGGTGCGGAGACAGGCGCTTGTCTCGGCGTCCCACACCTTGGCCTTCTCTGACCTGGTGACGACGCGCGCGCCGTCGGTAAAAACAACGCCGATTGTAAAACAAATGTCACTTATCGGTCTCCAGCGCAGCTATTTTGAGGATGGTGGGCCAAAGTGCAAAACCACTTTTAGTTTTTTTAGCCTGCACTCTGCTGTTTTGTCCACGCCTTCCACACCTGCGGTGGCGGGAACCGGGGCGCGTACGTCGTTGGACGTTGGACGTACGTCGTTGGACCAGCAATACGTTGCCGGGCTGCAGATGCAAACGATTAATGCTCATCTTGAACACTGATTTATTAACATTTCAGTCACAGTTGACAATTTCCACATGCGAGGAGCGGCTCACGGCGCATCCTCGCTGCCATCATCGCGCGGCGGTTGCACGATGTTGTCGCTCAGCTCGAGCTTCGCGGGGCGGTTCTGGCGCGCGCCCGGACCACCGGAGAGGAGTGCCGCTCCCCGGACAATGCAGCGTCGCACGTGCAGCGCCGCCGCCGCCGCGTCGAGCGAGTCAGAGAACATGACCGCCGACGCCTGCGTGCGCTCGAAGAGGCACCGCACGAGCGTGAGCGCTGCCGCGCCGCCCACCGCCGCCCCGTGCACGTGGTCGCGCAGCACGCACCCGCGCGCGGAGGCGCGCGAGCGGTCCTGCGCACAGAGGCCGGCAGTACCCGGTGCGCCGTCGGTGTGCTCTATCAAGCAGCGCTCGAGCGAGCACGCGCCCGCCTCCTGCAGCGACACCCCCATCGCTGCCACGTCCGCGTCCGGGCCCAGCCCTCCCAGCCCCACGTGCTCCATCTCCACGCTCCCGCGCCGCATCACCCGCACGGCCACGCCGCCCGACGCGCGCACTTCGCAGTGGTCCACGCGCCAGGGCCCGCCCCAGACGAGCACGCACGACTGGACCAGCTGCCGCAGCGTAGGCGGCGTGTACCCGGCAAGGCGATCGGCCACGGCGCCGGCGCCCGTGGCGCCGGCCACGTTGACGAGCTTCACCCCGAGCAGGGCGCCGCTGCCCTCCTGCAGCAGCGACCACCTGCGCGCCCCGCCGCGCTGTCACCTCGCCGCGCGCGCGCGCCACCAGCGTCCGGGCTGCGGAGGGCCGCGCGCCCAGCGGGGTCGCGACAGCCACACCCCGAGCGCTGCTGCAGACGGGCGGCGGGGCGTCACCGGCCGAGGAGAATGGCGTCCGGGTCGGCCGTCACGCTCGCGCGGCCGTCAAGCTGCACAGGCCCGCCCACCTGGAACTGCCCCCCGCGAAAGTGGATCCGCCCGCCGGCCTCCATGGACTCCAGCGCCTCCGCCAGCCGCGTCGGCCCCATGTCTGCCTCCACTACCGCGTCCTCGTCACCCACCGCTGGCACCTCCGCCCCCTCCGTGTGGTCATCCACCTTGGCCTCCAAAAACTCAAGGTCCAGAGCCAAGAGCTCTTGGCCCTGGACCCCCCCCCCCTTCGCCTCCTCCACCTTGGCCTCCTCTACCTTGGCCTCCTCTACCTTGGCCTCCTCCACCAGGTTTGAGCCGGGCTCGCGCAGCCTCGGCTCGCGCTGCCGAAAACCCTCTGCTCCGTCGGTGCGGAGCTGCGGAGGCGACGGGGCCAGCGGGGACGGCGACTGCTGCGGGGACAAGAGCAGCGGCGAGCGCGCGAGGCCCTCGGCAGGCAGCTCGTCCTGCTCGGGCGTGAGGGGGGACGCCACGCGGCGCGGCGAGACGCCCTGATCGCCCGCACGTGCCTCCTGCAGCTGCTGCGCGGCGCTGGAGCTCGCAGTGCTCTCGCGAAAGAAAAATCCTTTTTGCGGGGCGGGTCGCTCCCCGCGATGGACCTCGGCCCCGCGGCTCAGCGAGCGCTCCGGGGTCGCCGAGCGGTCGCTCAGCGACCACAGCAGGTCAGCCGGCACAGCGGCCCTCGCGCTTGGAGCCATTTGCCGCGCGGCCCGATGAGGGTCCTCCCCGCTTCCCTCCTCCTCCGAACGCTCTGCGCCTCGCTCCGCTGCGCGCGCTGCCGCGGGCCAGTTGGCCGCCACCCAGTCCCGCATCTCGTCCAGCCGCCGCTCCGCCTCCCGCGCGTCTCGCCGCGCTTCGGACGCCAGCCCCTCTGCGCGCCGCAGCCGCGCCTCCAACCTGTCGCGCTCCGGGGAGCGCTCCACCTTTCCCCGCAGGCTCCCCATTTCCCTCTCCAGGCCCACCATCTGCCCACTCGCCGCCCCGAGCCTTTGCTCAGCCTCCTCCACCACCTCGCGCGGGGCGCTCCCGTCCCTGATCCCGCCGCGCCCGGCACTCTGCTGCGCGACCCCCCCCTCATTCCCCCCGCCCGCACCCTCTCTGCCCCCGGCGCCAGCAACCTGCGCCCCGCCCGCGCCACCGGGCAGCCCAACGTGCCGCCGGATCTCCCACACCTCCTCCCCCAGAGCCCGCACCGACGCCTCCAGCAGCCCTACCGTCCGCTCGATTTTCGCCTCCAGCCCCTTAACCCACGCCGGCTCCTCCTCGCCTGCCCCCGCCGCTTGCACTGAGGCACCCACGCGCTTCCCCCCAAGGACGCTTGGAGCCATTTGCACTGTCCGCCGCGCCCCCAGCTTGGTCTCCGGCACTGCAGCCTCCCCCCTCGAGCCCGCCCCGCCCCCTCGCCGGCGCAGGCCTGCGCTTCCGCCGGCGCGCCCCGCGACCACGTCCTCTGCCGCCTCCCGCGTCTCCACCAGCAGCTCGTGCGCCAGCGCCGACAGCGCCGCCGCCTCCTCCTCCGCCGCCTCGCGCGCCTCCGCCGCCTCAGAGTCCTCCACCGCCGCGTCAGCCTCGGCCTCGGCAGCATCCTCTAAGTCCGCCTCCATTTCGTTCCGCGCCGCCAGCAGCCCATCTGCCTCGTGCCGCAGTGCCGCACCCTCCGCCGCAAGCGTCGCGCAGCGCGCCGCCGCGGCACCGATGGTGTCCCGCACGCCAGCAGGCGCCTGGCGCGCCCGGCGCGAGTACGCCGCGGTGCCTGCGCGCGCGCGCCCGGCGCCGTCCACCACCAAGCAAGAGTCAAACAGCGCCTGCATTTCCTCGCGCGCCGCCTCCGCCTCCGCCTCCGCCTCCTCCGCCTCCTCCGCCGCCTCCGCCGCGCGCGCATCGCTGCCGGCCAGGGCGTTCTCCGCGCGTTCCCGCACCGCTCGCGCCGCGCGAAGAGCGGCAGCAGCCCGCAGCGCCCGTCTCCCCGCCTCGGCCCGCGCACGCGCAGCGGCAGTGATTTCGCCCAGCAGCTGCTCCCCGCGCTCCGCCAGCTCCCGCAACACTGGCTTCCAAGCGTCCAGCGGCCCGCCGCCGGGCAGCGCAGTCAGCGCGTCTCCCGCCGCCTCTTTGGCCAGCACCGCGGCCTCCCGCGCCCAGTCCCGCGCATCCTCCTGCGAATTCCGCGACAAACGCCCCCCGCCCAGCAGGGAAGACTGCCTTCCCTGCGCAGCAGCTCCGCGCTCTTCCAGCCATTGCATGGCCGACACCCTCTCCCGCAGGGCTGCCATCCGCCTCTGCTCTGCAGTTGCCGCGTGTAGCGATAGAGGCGGCGGCAAAGCCGAGCTGGGCGGTGCTGCCCGCGCCAGCTCTCTGCCTGACTGTCTTGGTTCAGGCCGAGGAGGCCGAGGACTTGCCAGCAAGTCGAGCGCGCTTGCAGTGGCGGGGTGCGGCGGCCCGTGGAGGACCACGCGGTGCCCGTCCGCGTCCTCCAGTACCCCCCACACCCTCTCCTCTTCTTCCCCTTCGCTCCCCACCGCGCTCAGCACTGCGAATTTTTCCACCGATGCAGCCTGCGCTAGCCGCCGTGCTTCCCAGCGCGTCACTTCCAACCCCACTGAAAGCGGCGGCTGCGCGGCTGCCCTTCCGCCAGCGGCGCTGCAGCGCACGAGAACCACGCGCAAGGCGGCGGCGTCCACGCGGGAGCCAAGCACGAGCGCCAACTCCCTCGCGTCATCCTCCTCGGAGCGCACGCCGGCCGCCAGTCCCAGGTCATCAGCGCGCTGAGCGCCGAGCAGGGAGGCCCAGAAGGCCAGCGCCCGCCGCATGTCGCGCACCTCGAAAACGAGAGACAGCGCATCACCTGGCCCCTCAGCCACCTCCACCGCCAAACCCACCGGCAGCGCAAGCACCAACGGCGTCGACGCCTCAGACAGCGCCGAGATACCCTGCGCTGCCAGCGCCTGCCTCGTGCCGGGCGACCGTAGCACAAGGCGATCGCCGCCCACGGCACCCTCGATCCGCCGCAGCCCGAGACGCTTCTTCTCCCGCCTGAGGGCCTCCGCTGCATCGCCACTAGATCGTCCGTTGACTCGCAACAGCGCCCTGTCTCCCGCGCCCTCACCGCCCACCGCCACCAGCGCTGCACCGCCGCCTGAGCGATCGACCGCGTGCCAGGGGCGCACCAGGTCCATTCCGAGCCCCTCGGTCAGCGCCACGACTGTCGCAACCGAATCATCCCCCGCATCTAGCCACACCGAGATGCGCTTTGCATGAACCGCCTGTGTCGCGCCCGCTGCGTCCTCTGCCGCGGCCACTTCGCCCGCCCGCTCGCGGGGCGCGCTGGCGGCCTCCGATCGCCCAGGTGCCCAGGCGGCATCTGCAACAGCCTGTAGTTGGCTCTTTGCCGAGAGCGAGAGCTCGTAGCGCAGCCATGCCTGACCCCCGCCGGGGTGATCCGCGGCAGCACGCAGCACTCGCACTGCCGCGGCCAGACTGCGGGCGGGCGTCCCGCGCTTGAGCACCAAGAGCTCGCCTGCCCCATGCCCCGCGTCGGGCGCATTTGACTCCGGCGCGTAGCCGCAGGCCTCAAGGATGCGGAAGCCATCGTCTCCGAGACGCTCCCACAGCGCCGCGTTGCTCCGCCGGAGGCGCCGCCACGTAGCGTCTGACGGGTCCTGCACGGCGTTGAGCACCACCAGCGCTGCTGCGCGCGCCGCCACCGAGAAGGCCTCCCGCGAGGCAAAGCTCGCGTCCACGAGAGCCTCTGCCACGCGCCGGGCCCCCTCTTCCGTCCGTAGCAGCGACTGCATCCACTCAGACCCACTCGCTCGCCCCTCGCTCCCTTCCGAATGCACCCCGATGCCCACCGCCCAGCTACCTCCAGGCCATCCGTCCTGACCTGCTCCCGGAGCCCTGCCCCCTGCATGCCAGTATTGCATGTGTGCGCCTCCCTCGCCTGGATAGAACGAGCCCGCGGGCCCGCCCGCCGCCCAGCGTGCAGGTGCACCCCACCCGGTCGGCTCTGCGAACCCACCGTAGCCGAACCCCTCCCCGCCCCCTCCTGGTGCAGCCATCTGCCGGGGCGCCACCGGCCAGCCACCTTGGTAAGATCCACCTCGAAGACGCTGCACAAGCTGCTGCGTCCCGTCGCACGGCAGTCCGCCCCCGGCGTTCGAAGCAATGCCTGGGCCGGGGCGGCGGCTTGAAAGCGGTGGCGTGGCCCGCTCCGCGCCGGACGGCGGATGGAGCGAAGTTAGGTGCGCAACAGAGGAAGATTCAGCTGGACTTGCACTGAACATGGATGAGGGTGTGATGCCATCCGCAGCTCCGAGCAACGCCGCTGCCAGGAGGGCCACAAGCACAGGGGCCACGGCCAGCTCCCGCCAGGCCCGCCGCCGCGCGACCCGCGGTCCAGGGCATGCGGGGTCCCATCGCAGACGGAGGCACCGCATTCAGGACCACGCACGAAGTGCTTGTACCGCGCAACCGAGGTCAGAGTATGATAGGGGCGTCCCGGGGTCGCGCCTGCGCCCGATCCCGGCCTGCCCCGCCTCGGATCCCGTCCCGCAGTGCGGTGATTTCAAGCGCGGGAGCTGTGCTCACGAAGCTGGCAGTCAGCAAAAAGTGGATAAAGAAAGTCATTTTTGGGCCTTTGAGGATTCCTCGGCAACAGGCAAGGAAGGAGTGAAGCGCCTCCCCCTCAGGGTGTTGCGTCGCCGGCTTCCCCCGAAGGGTCTTCCTGGACGCAGTCTGAAAGTCGTTGTGCCTAGTGAACAAAGAAGCTCCAACGAGGCCTGTCAATAGCGCCGGTCAGCGCGTGATATGGTAGATCATCAGCCGATTGTGCGAGTCTCCTCAGCGGCTGGTGGGCCCCTTCCCTGGCCTGCCTGCACGGGAGCTCAGCCGGTTAACTGACTCTTTGCGTACCCAGGCCTTCTCGCGTTGGACAAGGTCGTCGAGGATGTGACTGGGGCGACGGTGTTTGCCATCGGCCTGGCAGTTGACTCTGCGCCGCCTTTCGCAGTGCAGAAGGTACGGGACTTGAGGTCCCCAGACGGACGGTCGCTCGCCGACAAAGTGAAGGCGGGCGACCGCCTGAGCACTATCGATGGTTTGCCTGTTTCGGTGCGGCTGGCCCCAGGCTTGCCGCTGGAGAGCACGATTTATGGGCCGGGGGGAACCACCATCCGGTTAGGCTTCACCAAGAGCGACGGGGCGCGCCCATTCGAGCTCCATGCGCTGCGACACGTTCCAATTAATCCGCATTGCGTGCGTTCGAAGACCAAGATATCAGCGAGCGCCCACGCGCATGAGCGCCGCCTCACCGCAGGCCCTGAGATCGTCGCTGGTGAGAACGCGGCACCCGGCTCTGCCCGCGCAGAACGCTACCGCAGAGGCTGCAGTGCTGCGGCCCGGCACCGGGCCGCCGCCAGTCCTCTTGCAGTGGCTCACACGACTGTGTGCGGGTTGTGTTGGCAGCGCTGGAGAAGGTGCGTGCAGCGGTGCAGGGTGCGTTCGGGGAGACTGTGCCGCTCCTTCGGGTGCGATGAAACCTTACGCCCACCCCCAACCAACAGAAACGCCTCCCATGCGCCCTGGGACGTGACGGATGAGGGCGTGGCCGGCAGGAGACGACTTCACCGTTCCGAGCGCTCGGCTTCTGGATGCAGCTCGGCAAGACCGGCGCAGCGGAGGGCTCCACCGTGATAGTAGCCGGCGTGGACCGCGGGGGCCCGGCAGAGGGGGCCCTCGAAGTGGGCGATGAAATCCGGGCCGTCAATGGCGAGACGTGCGTTCCGCAAACGATCTCTTGGATTCTTGCGCAGCACAACACCGTGGGCCAGGCGGTGACGCTGGACGTGGCGCGGCGCGGCGCGGCGCTACGGCGCGAGCTGCGCTTCGACTCGGCCTCGTGCGCCGACGACCTGCTTCTCATGGCGAGCACCGACTCCACGGCACATGACGGCGCAGCGACGGCTATGGCGGCAGTCCGCGCGAAACGACGCAGCGCGGAGGGCCGTGTGCTGGCTGCGGGCGTGGCGATGCAGCGGGCGGTGGTGGTGGCGCTGGACGAGGCGGAGGCGCTGCTGCAGCCTGTGGGCAAGACGCCCGAGCACCTGCGGTCGGAGGCGGACTGCGAGGAGCTCCGGCGGCGGCTGCGCGTGGCAGAGGAGGCGCAGCGACAGCTGGCGGCAGACCTGCAGGCGCTGCGGCCGCGCGTACAGGAGCTGGAGGAGAAGGAGCGTATCGCGCAGCGGCGCGCCGCCGAGGGAGCGCGCCGCCTGCAGGAGGCGCAGGCCGCAGCGGAGGAGGACGCGTCTGCGTTGCGCGCCCGCCTGGCCCGCCTGCAGGCGCAACTTGCTGACAGCAAGCCGGCGGTGGAGCTGTCACGGAGCGAGGACAAGCGACTGTCATTGGAGGCGGAGCTGGCACGCGTGGAGGCGGCACTGAAGAAGGACTACGTGCCGCGGGACGCGCTCGCGGCGCTCGAGAAAGAGCGCGCGCGCCTCGAGGAGCTGGTGGCAACGCACGCGGCGCAGCTCGCCACCATGGCGCCTCGGGCGGAGCTAGCCACGGCGAACGCGGGGGCGGCCCGGGCGGAAGAAGCTCTGCACGCGTGCGAAGCGCGATTTGCCGGGATGGTTCTGCGGGCGGAGCTGGAGCAGGCGCAAGGCGAGGCCAAGGCGGTGCGGGCGCAGATGGAAGAGCTGCGAACACAGCTCGAGAAGACCCGGCCGCTTGCGCAGTTCGATGCACTGAAGGCGCAGAAGCGCGAGCTGCACACTGAACTGCACAAGGCGCGGGCGGAGGCGCAAGAGGCGGCGGACAAGCTGGCGGCGCTGCGGATGCAGACGAAGCCGCTGCTGTCGATGGCAGAGACGCAGCAGCTGCAGCGGGCACTCAACGACGCGGTGGCGCGGGTGACCGAGCGCGAGGCAGAGGTGGAGCGGCTGCGTGAGGCCGCTGCCGCAACGCGCGGGACTATCAAAGAGCTCAAGGGGCAGAATGACGCGCTGGCCGCGCAATTGGGCAGCATGGCGGACCCTGCAGCCTTCTCTAAGGCAAAGGCAGGCGAGCGTGCCGCGGGACAGCAGCTGGCCGAGGTGCGCGGAGAGCTCGAGCGGGAGCAGAAGTTGCTCGCGCAGGCGCGGGCGACCATCAAGGCGCTCAAGAGCGAGAGCGACGGGTTCCGGCTACAGCTGCGTGACCGCCTTCCCGCAGCCAAGGTGCAGGCTGCCGTTGCTGAGGCAAAGGCTGCCGAGAAAGAGGCGGCAAGGCTGAGGCAGGCGCTGGAGAATGCGGAGGCAGGGCGGGAGCGGGCGAGGCAGGAATCGAGCCAGACGCGGGAGGAGCTGGCGCGGGTGCGGGCGCAGGCGGGCGACCGAGTGCCCCGGCAAGAGCTCGCAGAGGCCCAGGCGGCAGCGCGGGCGGCGCGGGAGCAGGTTGAGGTCCGCGGGCGGGATCTGGCGGAGGCGGAGCAGCGAATCGCAGCAGCGGGCAAGGAGGCTGCGCGGCTGGCAGCTGAGAGCGGCAAGGCAAGGGTGGATGAGGCAGGCCGCGCCGCAACGCTCAAGGCCGAGGTCGAGGGTGCCAAGGTGGAGGCAGCAGAAGCGCAGGAGGCGGCACGGGTGGCCATCGAGGACAAAGCCAAGCTGGAGGAGCTGCTGGCGCGCCTCGAGGCCGACCAGAGCCGCCTCAAGGTCTGTCCCGCTCAGCCCACGCGCGCCACGGCGCATCTCTGTCCGGCCGAGTGGCGGTGTGGAGCGTGCCCTGGCACTCAGATGCCTCGCGTGACACTGGCGCTGGTGCAGGCGGAGGCGCACGCGCTGCGCACGGAGGCGCAAGACGCGGTGCCGCGCGCAGAGCTGGCCCACGCGCTGGAGGATGCTCGGCGGGCAGCCGAGCGGGCGGAGACGCTGGCTGGGGAGAAGCATTCAGTGTCAGGAGAACGAGACACAGTGCGTGCCCAGGCTGAAGGGCTAGAGGAGCGGCTGCTGGCGACAGAGGAGGCGCTGAAAGCTACGGTGCCACGGCCACAGTTTGAGGCTACTTTGCAGCGACTGCACGCCGCCAAGGCGCCCCCCCCCCCCCCCCCCCCCACCCCCCCCGCCCGCTCCCCCCCCCCCCCCCCCCCCCCCCCCGGCGCGCGGGGGGGGGCGGGGGGGGCGCCCCCCCCCCCGTAGGGGCCACCGGGGGGGGGGGGGGCGGGGGGCCCAGTTAGGGGGGGGGGGGGGGGGGGGGGGGCGTCCTCCTTCTGAAGG
>Ga0115567_10002999_pt1 | contig 16756 bp, 21 predicted proteins | sample COGITO_mtgs_1204_2_FD_88679 | JGI IMG/M metagenome (GOLD analysis project Ga0115567, IMG submission 88679) | Pelagic marine microbial communities from North Sea - COGITO_mtgs_120412 | ecosystem: Environmental > Aquatic > Marine > Epipelagic | place: Germany:Helgoland, sampling site Kabeltonne... | reverse complement strand
GGTTGATTTTTTAGTCGTCGTTGCCTTTTTAGCCATTTCACATCCTTATTATAGATATGATTATATCACAAGTTTGCTAAAAATACAACATTTGTCATTGACAATACTAAACTCGACTTCACTAGTTTTATATGTGACGTGTAGGTACTCTCTTAGAGAGGCCTCTGGTACCATATAATGAACGGAGTATAACGTGAGTTTAGAAGTAAAAATACATGCAGTGCAGACAGCGATATTACGCGAACTATTATTTCACCCAAGTGCCGGTTTTGCTGAGCTCCAAAAATTAACTGAATTATCGAGTGATCATTTTAACTTTCATATTGGTCGACTTGTTGAACGAGGACTTGTACAAAAAGTTGCACGGGGACACTACAGCTTGAGTGCTAAAGGCAAAGAGTATGCTAACAGACTTGATACCGACGACAACACCATCGAGCGCCAACCGAAAACTGCTGTTATTTTAGCACTTGAGCGTGAAACAGACAGCGGTACAGAGTATTTGTTTCAAGAGCGGTTGAAGAACCCATATTTTGGATACTGGGGTTTACCGAGCGGAAAGATCCGGTGGGGCGAAACGATTACTGAGACTGCACTCAGAGAGTCGCTTGAGGAGACGGGGTTGTCAGCAAACTTTGAAGTAAGTGGTGTGTATCATGAGCATGTCAAAATAGACGACGAAGAGGATTTTACGGAGGATAAAATATTTTTTGTTTGTCGAGGCACAGATATTAAAGGTGAATTGCTCACCGACTTTGAGGGAGGCTATAATCAATGGATGACGTTTGAACAAGCCATGAAAAAGCCACTTCGTTTTCAGAGTTTTGAGGTAGAGATTGATATATTAACAAGTCCTCAATGGCTTATCGAACAAACTGTTATTGTTGAAAAACAAAAGTTTTAGTTATGCTAAAAGCAGTTATATGTGGCTCATATCATCGAGATTCTGTAGTGCTTCAGAGTGTATTTAAAAATTTAGAAACATGTGGTGTACGAATTCTTTCTCCCCTCTCTCTAGATTTTATCGACATAGCGTCAAGCGTTGTTCGTACACAAAGTGATGAGGACATGGATATTGTGGTACTCGAGATGCTACACCTAAGGGCAATACGTGAGGCGGATTTTGTCTGGCTACATGCTCCTCATGGTTACGTCGGTACAAGTGGAAGTTTTGAAGTCGGCTACTGTTTAGCTAAAAATATTCCCGTCTACTGTTTTGAATCACCTCGTGACGAAATGCTAAGAACCCAGGTTACAAGCGTTGGCTCAGTGTACGATGCGCTGGCTGATATGACTCGTAGTTGATAGGTCAAGTAGATCCTCTGTGCGTACGCAATCAACTAGTAAAGACAGCCTGTCTAACAGTTGTTCAAAGGCTGGTTCGTTATCGCTCTCAGATGTAATTTCCTGGCCTACAGGTATTAACGGCATATCTGAACGAAACATAAAATCGTTGGTGACAACAACGAGTTTACCGTCGAGGCGACTGAGTACTTGATTACGGATAACGCCGTACTCTTCTCCACCCAGTGATACACCCGTGTGAAGCGGCTTGCAGTACAAAATGAGTGCATCTGGCGCCACGATTAACGTCTCTGCATCAGCCTCAATATGATTTACTGTAAAGCAGTGTGAGCACGGTGGTAATCCAAGTCTCTCGAGTGCGGCCGGTACATTCTGCAGTGGATCTGAAGGCGCACAGTGGTATAAACGTTCACCAGTTTCTAGATTTGTCATAAAGTATACTTAAACACCTCAATATATCTTTTGTCAACTATTTGGATACAGCATAACGGAAGTAGACTTCCCTAGTATGTATCCGTAGTGCCTGATACTATTTGGGAGTAAATAAGGATTATATTATGAGCCATGAGGTAGATATTCACTCAGCACAAACAGCAATTTTACGGGATCTGTTGTTTCATCCCAGTGCAAACTTTGCAACGTTGCAAAGAACAACAGGGTTGGACAGTGATCACTTTAAGTTCCACATTAAACGGTTACTTGAGCTCGGATATGTAGCAAAAGTTAAAAGTGGCTACACGTTGACGGTTATCGGTAAAGAGTATGCCAACAAACTTGACACTGACAGTAACACTATGGAGCGTCAAACTAAAACTGCTGCGCTGCTCATTATCGTAAGAGAACGCGGTGGTGCAACAGAAATTCTCGTACAGGAACGATTGAAACAACCATTTTATGGATTCTGGGGACGTCCGACGGGCAAGATACGGTGGGGTGAAACAATCATCGAAGGTGCTCGGCGTGAGCTTATAGAGGAGACCGGACTTACTGCTGATTGTGAGATTAAAGGTATTTATCACAAGATCGATAAACAGATTGAGTCTGGAGATTTGCTCGAGGACAAGATATTTTACGCGGTCCTATGCACAAACACACACGGTGAGCTTATAAAAGAGTTTGAGGGTGGTCGCAATGCATGGATGACTGCAGAGGATATTATAAAGCTGCCTAAAAAGTTTGAAGGTATTGAAAGAGACCATCTCAAATATATTGGTACGCCGTTTCAGTTTGATGAGGAGGTGCATCGTTATAGCAAGGACGAATATTAATGGCTGAGACATATGTTGGCGTTAGTGGCATTGCATCACAACGCCAGCAGCGTTTTACTGAGCGGTCCTTTGGGACATATGCATTTAACCATCAAAGAGAACTGCTGCTTGGAGTAAAGGTAACGACAAAAACACAGTTAGATGAGCTCGAACCGACTAAGGGAAGAGCATGGTTTCCGGTCGGGGATGAGCTTTCAACTGCCCTCTACTTTAGTGATTGTTCAGTTAAAGTGTTGCAATTTTATGCTGACGATTGGACGAACCTTGAACATAGAGCCCTCCCGCTTATTGAAACAAGCTTAGAACGAGCAGCAGACTGGGTGGACGGAATTCAGTACGATCTTCTTCCGTGGGTTACGGAGGACTCGAGTCTTCAAATTATTCAACGCTATGGGCATGGTGTGGCCGGCGATGGACCAGTTATTTTGCAGTGTCACGGTTCCATTATGGCCGAGAATAGTATGGCAAGTGTCGTGGAGCGTCTCAAGCGGGTTGAGGGGTATATCACACATGTGTTATTCGATGCCTCTGAGGGCCGTGGCGAGCCTATGAATAGTGACGCACTTAGCTATTGGGTTGAAGCTATACAATCATCTGATCTGGATATCGATGTTGCTATTGCCGGTGGGCTGGGTCCGTATCGTAACCCACATTTGCTTGCTAGATTATTGCAAAGATTTGATCCGATATCTTGGGATGCAGAGTCACGGCTTCATACAGATAACGAGCTTGACCCATATAAAGTGAGTAGCTACATTGATCTGAGTATGCTTGCGGTGAAAATGGCATCAAAAAAAGACGAGTGAGGCAGTGGGTGCGGGGTATTTCACCTGCACTCCACTACCCCCTCGTCTGTGTATCACCTCCTTTCAACTGCCCGCAGCGACTTTCGTAGCGGGATGATCATGAGTAGCGCAAAGGCTAGTCCTGTCACAACAAAGCCTGGCTGAACACCATGTGCATCTACAACTGTTCCAACAAGTGGACCAGCAAAGAAGTACAAGCTACGTGACACGAGCGTGGCACAAGAGTTAACTGTGGCGCGCATGCTATCGTCGTGGACTCGCCTGTTGAGCGCGTGATCCACAAACGGACGGCTGAGCCCAAAGAGCACTCCAAAGCCAATCAGGCCAAGTGGCGCCCAGTAAATAGGTAGAAGTCCTGTTGCCAGGTAACTACCAACAGCTAGGCTGACTAGAAGCCAGATTGTACTGCGCTCACCTATCCGTGACTCAAGGCAGTGCCCTAGGTGGGCGGTACCTGCACCGATAAGTTGGAGTGATCCAAAAATCAGTCCAAACCAACCAATGCCAATACCGGCGCTTTCTAGCACACGTGCATTGAGGAACACTGGGATATGAGTTGATTCACGCAAGACTGCAAACAGTGCAATAAGTCCAACCATACTCATAACGAGCGGTCGGGCTTTTTTAAACTGTCCTTTGCTATGCACAACGTGTGGCGGCTCGGCCATTTTGCACGCAACTATGATTGCCCCTACATATGTGACGCTGTCAAGTAGCATGGCAGTACGAAACCCGAAGGTGTTCACCACCACTCCGCCAACTGTTGAGCAGATTGCGGCGCTTGCGAGACGTGCAGCTTGCACTGAGCCAGCCGAGCTTCGACCCCGATTGCCTCCCACTGCATGAGCGGATTCGTGGCGCATTGCCTCGAGGGTACCGCTGTTGAGACTCAGTCCGATTGCAAGCAGCGTCTCCGCTACTGCAAACTGCCAGAATCCGTGGGCAGCGCTATAAAACGCAAATCCCACTGAGGCGGCTCCACCTGCAAACATCAAGCTGGTGCGGCGACCGAGTCTATCGGATAACACACCAGTAGGAACCTCTAGAATCATCATCACAAGCGTGAAGATGCTCTGGAGTAGGTAAATCTTTTGCTGCGAGAGTTCAGCATTGAGCCAGAACGGTACCGCAAACGGCACAAAAAAGCTGGCGTTGTTAAGACCGGCCAGCCAGTTGATAAGACGCAAATTGCGCCTAAACTGTAGTTGGGTCATACATTACTCCGGACTTGTTGTGTTGAAGGGATGTGAAAGTACTCACCTTAGTCGATTAGACCAAAGCGAAAAAAGCTTCCAAAAACTGAAATATATAGTATATGTTTAAACCTCAGTTTGGAGGCTTGTCTCGATTTGTTTTAAGAGAATGTAAGTTTCTAAGCAACGAGTAAACAAGCCATATATGCACGAATTCGTGCGATAGATAGTGGCACAAATCCACCACACATATCGCCAGCAATCGTACGCAGCTGGTCATTCTTATTCTGGTGTTGGTTATGATACTTACTCATAATACTTTCATTATAGCACAAGTTAAACTAAAAGTCAAGTAGTCTAGTATGATTCAGGTATAATGGACTGCATGATTGATTTTAAACTACCCAAAGACTTGATTGCACAGGAACCAGCATCACCACGCGACCATGCACGGTTACTCGTTTATAATCGTGCCACAAAACAAATTACCGACGACTACTTTTACAATCTACTCAAGTATCTCCCCGACCCTACCAGTGTAGTTGTTAATAACTCAAAAGTGGATATGTGCCGGATGCTATTTGATGAAGGCAAACGAGAGATTTTTGTACTTGAAGCAGTAAATGACAGGACAGTCCGTGCCCTAGTGCGTCCGGGTAAGGTATTTAAACTTGGTAAGACGGTTGAGTTGTCTGGTGCTGTGAGTTGCATAGTGAAGGCAATTGATCAAGATGGTATTCGAACACTAGAATTTAATAGCCAAACGGATCACCCTGACCTTGTGGCTGCGCAGCACGTTCCCCTCCCCCCATATATCAAGCAGAACGACGAACTAGCGGCCGAGTATCAGACTGTTTACGCCAAGCAGCATGGGAGTAAGGCTGCCCCTACCGCCGGGTTGCACTTTACTGATGAGTTGAAAAAGAAGGTTCAATCTGAGCGAGACTGGGCTGAAGTGACTCTCCATGTTGGGCTCGGTACGTTCGCTCCTCTCACAGAGGCGCAGTTAGCCTCGGGACACCTTCATTCTGAGAGCTACGAAGTTCCAGGGCCTACGTTTGAGCAAATTAAGGCTGCGGATCATGTTACGGCTGTTGGGACTACGTCCGTTCGCACGCTCGAGTCGGTTTTTGGCTGTCATTCTGAACTTGATTCAGAATCTAAAAATCAGACTGGATCACGGATCAAGTCCGGGATGACAAAACCTGGCGTATTGAGCGGGAGCACGGATATATTGATTCAGCCAGGATATGAGTTTAAACGTGTTGACTCGTTGATCACTAATTTTCATTTACCAGGCACAAGCCTGCTTCTGCTTGTAGAGGGTTTTGTAGGATCAGAATCAGAACTGACTAAAATATACCAGCATGCTATCAAGGAGAAGTACCGGTTTTACTCTTTTGGCGACGCTATGCTACTTGTTTAGGACCTTGAGTAGTGCTTTTAGTTTGTGCAACAATCCTCTCAAGTCGTTTTCGTTTACGGTGATTGAACCATCCGGATATGAGATGCGCCTCCTGGTAATCAAAGACTGATTCACCAGTATCCATAAAGTGTGATAAAGCGACTTGATTAAACCAGTCGCGTGTTGTGCGTGCTGGCGATGTAGCGGCAGCATACTCTCTACCCTGGAACAGTGAGTGGCCACGCGGTTCAGGGGTTACGACGACATCAGTCAGCTCTGTGCCGTCCTCAAGTGTTATTGTTTCTGGATATGCATGAAGTAATTGAGGTAATTTGGCCTCTCGAGTTAGCTGCGCAACACTGAGATTCACTGCGTTGGAGAACGCGGCCACCGCCACATGAGGTTCAAGTTTTGCTTTTTTTGGGTTGCGACATTTTTGAGTGAGGTCATGTTTTTTAAAGGCGTGCGTAAAGGCTGCGATAGGTCGAAACATAGGTTCACTGTGTATTGCAGACTCCTCAATAGCGTAATGACGAGGGTGTACCCTTGTTCTTACGAGGTCCAGATCGCTCAGGCCAATATCAGGCCGAAAGGTGCCCCGTACAGTGAGGCTCGGCATAGGTCTGTCTTGTGCGTAACAAAATATTTTTCTGTCTGTTGGTAGCCATACGCCCGGGTTTTTTCCGGCCACGAGATCGTTGATGATACTTCTGACCGTATCACCATTACGATCGAGCAAGCCAACTTCTACAATGCTACCAGAGAACGAAAATCCACCTTTTCGGAGCACTTCTGCGTGTATTGCATCCTCAGGTCGACGTGTTGCCGCCGGATCTGCACAGATTCCAAGTTGCGGCTCCCTAAAACGATTCGTCTGTTCTATTAATCGTTCTGTCTGCGGTTGCAGCTTATGCATACTATAATTAAAGCACACAAACGATCAATAATCGTGCGTGTATGTTACGCATTGGTAATTGCTAATCGTGCCGCACGCCGCCTTCTTATTTGTCTACGTTCTTGCTCGGTAGTGCCACCCCAGATACCGTGATCTTGGTTTGTGCTGAGCGCAAAATCAAGGCAGCTACCCTGGACCTCACACTGCCTACAAATTGATTTAGCATTCGCTATTTGCTCAATGGCAGGACCGGTAGTTCCGATTGGAAAGTACAAATCTGGATCAGAGTCACGGCACGAAGCTTGTAGTCGCCAACTTGTGTCAGACTCTGGCTCGAATGATTCATGACCTGCTGATGCCATAATACGTACTATTATACGCCATCATATCAACTGTATGTTTGATATATGTCACTGAGCCTGTAAGATCACAAGATTCTCGATGTGCGGCGTGCGTGGGAAGAAGTTAAAGCCATGAGCATACAGCGGTTTGTAGATTGATTGTAATAAAGCAATATCACGAGCTTGTGTGGCTGGATTGCAGCTGAGATACACAACTGTTTTTGGCTTAGCATCAAGTAGTTGGTCGATAACTCGCTGGTGTAGGCCAGCTCGAGGTGGATCAAGTACAACCGTAGCTTGACTGGTGATATATTCAACAGCACTTTCGCTACGGGCATGTATAACTTTAGTATCTGGTTTGATCTGGCTAGCATTGGCTTTAGCCTCTTTGATCGATCGTTCATCAAGCTCAATTAATGTAAGTTGTTGATTTGGCGCGGCAAGACTGAGTCCAATACTGCCGACACCACTGTACATGTCAACTAGTGGCACACTCGGGTCAATGTGTGCTCGTATTGCCTCCAGCGCCGACTCATACATAGGGATTGAAACCTGAAAAAATCCATCAACGCTGTAACTATAGCGCGCATCAAGTATGATGTCCGAGAGATTCTGAGCTCCATTTGCATATAGTGTTTTTGTGATAATTGACGCCGGGCTTTTAGGGTTAGAGAACTGAATACTGATTCCAGCGATATCGAGTTCTTCAGCTAAGGGTTTAAGTGGAAAGTTGGATTCTTTAACGTATAGTTGCGCAACAACAACATCATCTTGACTACATCTGAGAATAAGACTCTTGAGATCTCGTGCTTGTACATTGTGTAGACGGAGATAATCTCTCACTCGCACTGCAGCTTGGTTTAAGCATTCTTTGCCTAAACTAGTACCTTCTACCGGCTGACGGATATGCGTACCGCGTTTATAAAATGCTAGATCGAGTTGCTCTGACTCGTTGCTCCACCAAAAACTGAACTCTATCTTATTACGATAATGCAACGGTTCTTCGGGCGCTGTGAAGTTATCAAGTATCAGACCGAGGTGATGCTGTGTAAATTGCTCGATGATTAGCTCTTGTTTTAGTTTATTCTCGTAGTCGTAATTATATATTTGCCATGGGGATGTACTTAAAAAACTATCAGGATCGGCAGGTGCAATACGTTCATCAGACTTTGTGATGACCGACTCGATTATTGCCTCTGCCCAGTTTCTTTTGCTCTTATGCACCCTAACCGACGCGGTTTCTCCAGGTAGCCCTCCCCATACAAAAACTTTTTTTCCATCACTAAGCTCAGCCAGAGTTTGGCCGCCATATATAACCTTCTGCAAGGTGACCTCATGTATTTGATTTTTTGTAATCATTGCAAGTAGTATACCGCACAAATAGATCCACGAGATCTATCTCTTGAAGACTGACACCTATCAGTACTCAAGGGATAGACCCTTGCGCACAACTTTGGTGCTACAAGGGTAAAACCCACTACACGTTGATCACGCTGCTCTTAGTGCCCCTCTCGTGCGAATATCATCTGGATTGATACCAAGCAGGCCTGCAAGTTGTTGCAGTGTCAGATTGCGGGCTATTGACCCTGGTCCGAACAGCTTGTCGTGATACCCGAAGTATGAGTGACTGGAGTCTGTCTCACCTCCTTGTTCAGTCCTGAGTCTCATGTAGTACTGAAGATCTTCGTACGTTCCAGTGGCATGCGAGGTTGCATGCTCATCCCACATGAACTTCGGCACAAATAGTGCCATGGTTAGAGGCTGATCTGTACCGAGGCACAGATCGTTCCAGTCTGTCTCACCTCTTCTTGCTCTGAGCTCAAGATTACGGCAGTGATTGAAGCTCTCTTTATCCATGACAAACTTAATGCCACGGTCAGTGATTCCTCGATACAGGTTCAATTGCGTATTCCTCACTATCTGGTTCGGATAAAGCTACTGATCAACAAATTGTACGTTATCAGCGTCGTAACGGCAGATATTATAGTCATCACAAGGCTAACAACGTACTGTAGTAGGTGCTCGGCGTGCTGCGTTAGCGCACAAAACCGCTTGTCTATGGTAACGCATTTAGTATATATGTCAACTATAGTATCTAATTTTTCTATAAGAATTATACTAGATTGAATTTTGGCACTAAAACAGATATAATCACATCTGTTGCTAGAGTAAAATAAGGCTCGAGTCAACTAGTGGGGCGTGGCCTAATGGTAGGGCAACGGTTTTTGGTACCGGAGATTGTAGGTTCGATCCCTACCGCCCCAGCCATATTGACATATTAGAATATATATGATAATATTATATATATGTATAATTTACGAATACAACCTAGCACCACCGCTCCTCTAAATACAGGGCTAGTTTCATGTATGGAAAACTTTTTTTTGGATCATTTATTTTGGCGGACGCTCCGCGCACGTATTAAACGACCTTAAATAAGTACAGAGCGACCGCCATAAGCGGTCGTTTTTAATACTTAACTTTAAGGAAAAAACTATGAGAATGTATATTAAGTCACTTGAAAAAGAAGAAATTAAAAAATACTTAGCCATAACCGATCTCAGCATAAAAGGTAGCGATCATGCAGTACGCTTACTCTATGAAAAGATAAAGCATCGTCTTGCGCTGACACATCCAGACAGTGAGATTATGGTATATCGAGACGAACCTATTGTAAGCGTTGATGATAACTATGAGAACCTTCTCATACCAAAAGACAACATTAGTCGATCTTCAGTTTACACACATTATGTGAATGATGAGAAGTTATTGAGAACTCACGCGTCCTCGGCGATACCTGGGGCACTGAGAAAACTCGCAACGAGAAGTGACTGGGAAGATGTGATTATCTTAGTACCAGGCTTGGTATATCGACGTGATGTCGCTGACAAAAAACATGTTGGTCAGATTCACATGCTTGATGTTTGGAGGGTTGTGAAGACTAGTACTCGACCAAAAGTCACTAAAGCGACTTTATTAAAGGCGGTAAAAGAAATAGCGAATACTGCAGCTCCTGGCTGGAAGTTACGAATTGAAGACTCGCCTCACCCATACACAAATGGTGGCATTGAGGTGAACGCAGTCAACGGCTCTGATGGACGTGACATCGAGATTCTAGAATGCGGTCTTATAAAAGAGCGTGTTTTGGAGCTTGCCGGTTTAGACTCAAGTGAATATTCTGGCTGGGCACTTGGCATGGGGCTTGACAGGCTTGTAATGACGTTAAAAGATTTGCCTGATGTACGATACTTGCGTTCTACTAACCTTAAGATAGCCAAACAGATGAAAAATCTTGATGTCTACAAAAATGTTTCCAATCAACCCGCTATAACACGAGACATGTCGTACTCAGTTCCTCAAGACTATGTCGAGGAAGATGTTAGCCAAGACATTATGTCTGCCATGGGTGAAGAGATCGATGCTCTTGAAGAAGTTGAAATTCTGCATGAAACACCATACGATGACTTGCCTGAAGTAGCTCTTCAAAATCTTGGAACTCAAATAAATCAAAAAAATGTTCTTGTGCGAGTGACTTTGCGACACTTAAGTAGAGCTCTTACTAAAAACGAGGCAAATGATATCTACAACCTCATTTACAAGCGTGTGAACAAGGGCACTGCTGGGTACATTTAAACAAAGATTTGACAGAGATGCGTTCCGGACTTGTGCTATAAAAGTTTTCTGAAACGCATTACTATCTCCAGTTAAATCAGAGGATGAACGCCACAGGTTTAGCTTGTTAGTTGGCCTATTTACCAAATCTTATGTAGTTGTTGACATAAGGCACGAGAAAGGTCAGGTTGCATCGCAGATTAGTTTCTCTTTTTATCTATAGCTAGAGATTGTTGGGATGGGCTTGGTTTTTTGTCGGTACGATGGACGCAGCCGATCCAACAGCACGGACGTTTTTGGCCGTCTATAAGCTCCTCAACCGTTCGTCTGACTCGTCGCTCTCGAGTTTTTGCTTGTTTCGCATCTTCAACCCAGCAGATAAATTCGTTACGGGCAATTGGAGTTATACTCTCCCAGAGATTAAGTACATTACTTGTCTTAGTCAATGCTTGCATTAGATCATCAGGCAGCGTATGGACTAAGCCGCCTGCAACTTTAGTTTCATTCATGTATACAGTTTATCAAGTGACATAGAGGTCGGGCAACTACCTTGCTATAATTGTTGTATGAAAGAAGTTTACGCCGAGGTCTTTAAGGTAGGCGGTAAGAGTAATTCACTCGGTAGATCTGCAGAGGTGCTAGCAGATGTGCTTGTGGACGCTGCTCGGCTCCCAGAACTCTATACATGCATATCAGATGAAGATGCGTGGGTGCGTATGCGAGTCATCGATACCCTAGAGAAAGTACTGCGAGTATATCCTGATTGGTCTAAGCCATTTGTTGAAGATATGGTTTATAATCTGACACTGATCCAGCAGCCGTCAATTCAGTGGCACCTTGCACAGATATTCAGAGTGATTACTCTGACAAAAAATCAAAAAGATGCAGTACTGCATTGGCTTTCAGGTTTGCTTACAGACACCTCAGTGGATTGGATCGTAGCGGCTAATACAATGGAAACACTTGTCCAGTTTACAAACGATGGCGAGTTTGAAAAAAAAGAGATGATCGAGCTGCTCAATACGCAGCTTCATCACAAATCAAAATCTGTTGTTAAACGCGCTCGCAAACATCTTGATGCGCTCGTTAAAGACTAACTCTCGATTTGTAGTTTTCGCAGCTGTATCATAATCTCAATTATCTCTTTTGGGATAACATGATCTCTGGTAAATCTAACCAAGCCTTTAGAGGTCTCAAAGTCAGTAAGATCATTTTTGACGTCGTCAATTATTTTTGGGCTAAACGGATATACGCTCATATGATTTTTGGCAATTGAGAAGCCGATAAGTGGCCGTTTGTGTAACTTAAGCGCTGGCAATCCGTAGCTTAAGCCCTCTTCAGCACCTGGTTCTACTGACTGTGCAAATCTCCAGAGCTCCTCTAGAATTACTAGTTGGTTCGGATCTGCTTCTGAATAATATTGAGATATATAGCTCATGCGTTCACCTATTTTTTGATGTAACTTTAAGTTGATTCACAATGGCAGCAAGCTTGTAGATTGAGTAGAACAGCAAAATACTGCCAATACTACTGAATATAGTACTGAGATCATGAACGAGAGGCGCCGAGGTTAACCCAAGCGTTATAAGTACTGGTGCGAGAATTGACGTACCGCAAGCCACGCATCCGCTGCTAAGCATCGCAAAAAATAGCGAGGCACCCGGTCCCTTTTTAGGGATCTTTTTGATGTTAGTCCGACGTAAGACATAGATCAATAGGGCTGTATTAACAGCAAACAGAACTGAGAATATTTGAATACCAACTGTTTGAGCTCTGTTGTAAGTTGTGAGCGCAGTCCAGGTACCCGAGTGAAAGAACGCTGCTTTGTCAGCAAAGGATAGCTTTGGTGCTTCAAAAAGAATATATTGCACAAGACCAAAGTTAAGTGACCACACAACAAATGTTGCGATACCGTACGATACAACTATGACGAGCGGAAAGTACACCTGGTACCAGACAACGTACGCTACGGCACTGAGTGTTTGCATGAGTCTTGTTTTGAGCGATACAGCGATCATAGTTGTATATCAATTAACGTTTTAAAAATCTGATATGGTTGTGGTCCTACAACTTTCTGATTGTTTAGTATAAATGTCGGTGTTCCTTGCACTCCATCGTCAGCCGCATCTGATAGCGCTTGCTGGTAATCGCTATCGTAGGTGATCTCATCTATACAGTTTTGGAACGCAGCATAATCAATTCCGAGTGGCTCTACAATTGATCTTAGCGCCTCGCCGTCAAGCGTCTTACGAACCGATGCATCTTTATCCCCCTTACTGAAGTAATTCTCCCACATGTAGGCAAAAGCAGCCTCGTGATACTGCGTAAACTTGTCTTGTGCTGCTGCACAGTATGATCCGTAGACTGCTTTAGCACCGTCTTCACCATAGACTGGGTATGGTTTGAATATAACCTTTAATCTACCAGTATCGATATAATCACGTTTTATATCTTGCCATGCAGCCTGATGAAACTCTCCGCATGATGGGCACTTAAAATCTCCGTACTCCACCATTGTGGCTGGTGCTGCTGGATCTCCAATAATTAGTTCGCCAATCGGTGCATTATTTGCTGTTGAGCCTGTCGTCGTCCGTATAAGTTGTGGCTGCGATTTGGTTGAATTACTGCCCCAGTACAGATAGCCTGCAACACCTACGGAGAGTGCTAAAAGCAATGATGTAAGGATGAGTTTTTTCGATAATTTCTGTAGCATAATTGGTATGTACATAACTCTATCAGATCAGCGTGTCGATATCTATGTTTGAGCTCGATATCTGACGGCTTGCACCAGAGGGGCATAACAGGTTATGGTTGTAGGTATGGACTTTATATTTACCACAAAAATTGGCCAGATAATTCTCCTCACTTCAGCGCTGCTTATTGCCCGCCACTTTATACGAATGTACATGGTGGTGTTGATTCGTAAAGCCGTAACGTCAGGCAGTCGAGAGGGCGTAGCTTCACAAAACAAACGTGTTGATACACTAGTTGGGATCACTGGTACGCTCCTTACTCTAGCTCTATCAGCTATCGGCATTTTTGGATTACTCGTAATATTCGAGGTTAATATAGCTGCGCTCATTGCCGGTATTGGTGCTGCGGGTGTGGTGATTGGTATTGTTGCTCAAAGTTTAATCAAAGATATTTTAGCAGGATTTTACATACTTACAGAGAACCAGTTTCGAGTTGGTGATGTCATTAGTTTATCAGGAGTAACTGGTACCGTTGAGGAATTGAGTCTTCGTGCCACCAAACTGCGTGATTTTAACGGTGATCTCCATACGATTGCCAATGGTACTCCTGAAGTAGTTACAAATAAGACTCATGGCTGGTCAAACGTTAATATGGTTATAGGCGTTGGGTATGAGTGCGACATTGCTGCCGTTAAGAAGACAATCAATGACGTTGGACTCGCCATGAAGAAGGATGAGAATTGGCAGCACTATATTATTGAGCCAATCGAGTTCTTGCGAGTTGATAATTTTGGTGACTCAGCTGTTGATATTCGCGCACTTGGACGTGTTGAGGCAGGTCAACAGTGGGTTGTAGCTGGTGAGTTTAGAGATAGGCTCAAAGCTGCCTTCGATAAGGCTGGTATTGAGATTCCGTTCCCACAGCGTGTCGTGCATACAAAATCTAGCAAAAAGTAATCAGCAAATAATCGATAGTTGATGTATTGAAAAGATACATAGATCAGTACTCTAAAACTGTCTGACGTCAGCCGTATTCGGGCTCATTTGGTAAAGGTATTGACAAATATAAAAATCTGTGATACAATGCTTGTACGATCGAAATCTCTTTGAATGGTTTTTGAAACAAATATGTAACAAAAATTGGTTTCGACTGAAGCGTACATACAGCCCTCTGGCTCGACCAGACGATGAAATTTAGCTCAATTATGCGACATTACTGCAGAGCAATCATACGTAGACAGGCACCGCACACTTCACACCCATTTAGAGAGTGCTTGATTGTGGTTTTATCAAAAGCGGAATCCCGCATTAAAGAGGAGACATCATGACGATAGTAATTCTATCAACAGGTGTCGCCGGCATATAAAACCACTACCTCTTTGATTTTTTAAGGAGCTAGTGGCGCCAGGCGCATCTATAAACTAGCTCTTTAACATCAGCTTAAGACATACTATGTTTTAAGCGAACCACTACGTTACTATTGCCAAAGCCCAGTGTAAACTGGTTATTTTTTGTATTTACAGTCTCGCTGAACTTTGGCAGTAGTATCCCTTTAGACAATGAGGAGGTGGTTCTTTTGCTGCACAAGAATCGCACTGATTCAGAAGTACCAAGCCTTTGGGCTAACCTGAGGCAGCTACGCGAAATTATGCGGAGTGATCCTCGTATTTCGGATGAGTTGCCTGTGGTGCGCCGATTGGCCACCAGAGCGTTGCTTTGGCTTGCCGCCACCGAGTTCTTTTTGGTGTTGCAGGTCTATCCGATCAAGTATTTTATCGATGAGCTTAGCTCACCTACTCCCAGTATTGGGCGTTTGCTTACGATCGCAGGCATTGTGACGCTGGTCTACAAGATCGGTGCTAGCCTTCGGTTGCGTATGAGTCATTGGCGTAACTCGACCACGTGGCGCATGTGGCGTGTGTGGTGGGGATATGGACATCTGCGTGAACTACTTCTCTCAGCCGATTGGCACACTGCCCACGGCACTGGTGAGAAGGAGTCCATGGTTACCAAGAACATCATGAAGTTTGAGAACATGATTGATGAACTTGTGTTTGACACCGTCCCGGCCGCCCTTCGTATCACCTTTACGACTATCTTTATGTTCACCATCGGATGGCCTTTTGGGGTCATCTCTTTGGCGACTATTGCAGTCTACTTGTTGGTGGTTCGTCGTAGTGAAAAAGTGCTTGAGCCGCTCCGTGAGGAGTATCGAAAGCAGCTGAAGGCAATCGAAACGTTTGGTACCGAAATCACCAAAAACTGGCGAACGATCAAAGAGATCGGTCGTGAGGAAGATTTTTGTGCCAAGAACGACGCAATGCTGATGGATTTCTGGAGTAAGGAAGTCCCGCGGCACGGTAAGGCAATGAAGCAGTTTATCCGTCAGGATGACGTGTTGAGTGTGTCTCGTGGTTTGCTCTACGCCGTGATTGGTCTGAGCACTCTATGGGTTACACCAACGCTTGGTTCGATTGTTCTCGCAACAACGTGGATGGAACGCAGTTATAGCAACTTTGGTCGCTTTGCTGATTTTCAGATGCGTATGAACGAGGGTTTGCTGAGTCTCCGTGAGCTGGTGGCACTGATGTGCCTCCCGCCCACGATTCAGCAGGCTGATAATCCGCAGTGGCCCGAGCAACTTGAGGGTCGTGTAACCTTCAGCGATGTTGGTTTTCGGTACCCCGATGCTACTGAGTGCGCACTTTCGAGTGTGGATTTTGTAGCTGAGCCGTTCACGGCTACCGCCCTTGTTGGATCGAGTGGTTGCGGTAAGAGTACCTTGATGGGACTTTTGCAACGATTGCACGATCCAACTGAGGGACAGATATTGATTGACGGCATTGATCTTAGGTCAGTTGACTATGATCGATATCGTCGCGAGGCCATCAGCGTTGTGAGTCAGGATATCGAGCTCTTCGACACAACCATTATTGAGAACATTCGGGTTTCACACCCGAGTGCGACTGATGATGAGGTTGTCGAGGCTGCTCGCCTGGCCTACGCTGACGAGTTCATCGCTACGCAAGAGCATGGCTATCAGACAGAAGTCGGTGAAAACGGCATTCGGTTGTCTGGTGGTCAGAAGCAACGCATCGCTATTGCGCGCGCGTTGCTTCGCAAGCCTGCAATCTTGATCATGGACGAAGCTACCTCTGCACTTGACGCTGCCAGTCAGCAAAAAGTGCAGGAGAGCATCGATCGACTCATCGAGCGCCGCGAGGTTACCATCTTTATT
>Ga0115567_10002994_pt1 | contig 16782 bp, 13 predicted proteins | sample COGITO_mtgs_1204_2_FD_88679 | JGI IMG/M metagenome (GOLD analysis project Ga0115567, IMG submission 88679) | Pelagic marine microbial communities from North Sea - COGITO_mtgs_120412 | ecosystem: Environmental > Aquatic > Marine > Epipelagic | place: Germany:Helgoland, sampling site Kabeltonne... | reverse complement strand
GTATATCCACTGTATCCTGCATTGAGAACATTATGATACAGAACGCGTTCTGAGACAACAGCGCAGTAGTGTTGACTATAAATAGATATTGTGATAATATATAATTAAGTACTGTTGACTTACAGCCTGGTAATAGCGTAAAATACAGGTAGTGTCCGGCCAGCAGGTCGGCCTTTTTCATACCAGACAGACACAATTTGAATCATTTTATAGAAAGGAAAACATAATGGATTTAGAGATTAAACAATTAGTGATGGCGATTAAGCAGATCGCTGAAGAAAAGAATCTTCCAGAGGATATTGTTCACGAAGCAGTTGAACAGGCACTTGCAGCAGCTTATCGTAAAGATTTTGGTGAACGTGAGCAAAATGTAGCCGTACAACTAAACGCTAACACTGGCGATATGACAGCCATTACCAGCTACGACTTTGTTGCTGAGGATGAAGTAGAGAATGACGCACAGCAATTAACTGTGGTCCAGGCTAAAAAGTATAAAAAAGACGCCAAGATCGGAGATGTGATCACAGAAACTGCACATCCTACAACCTTTGGTCGTGTTGCGGCTCAGACTGCCAAGCAAGTTATTTTGCAGCGTATCCGCGAGGCAGAACGTGAGATTATTCTTAGTGAGTACGAGGATAAGATAGGTACCGTGCTTGTAGGTACTATTCAGCGCGTTGAACCACGACTTGTACGAGTTGATCTCGGTAAAGCCGTAGGTATCCTACCTGCGAGCGAGCAAATTCAAGGCGAATACTACGGTGTTGGTGGACGAATCAAGACCTTCTTAAAAGACGTAGAGCGCGGTAATCGTGGTCCACAACTTATTCTCTCACGTGCGAATGAAAAGTTTATTGAATATCTCTTTGCGCAAGAGGTGCCAGAGATGGACAGCGGTGCTGTAGAGATTAAGGGTATCGCGCGTCAAGCTGGTCTGAGAACGAAGATTGCAGTAGCGTCAACAGTACCTGGCGTAGACCCTGTCGGTACCTTTGTTGGTGGACACGGAACTCGCGTGCAATCAGTCATGAATGAGATCGGTGACCAAGAGAAGATCGACATCATTACGTGGGCCGAGGACAGTGACAGTTACATTAAAAATGCGTTATCACCAACTGAGGTTATGCGAGTCGAGATTGACGAGTCAGCAAAACGAGCTAAAGTTATTGTTGATCAAAGTCAGCTATCGATTGCTATTGGTAAAGCTGGCCAAAATGTACGACTTGCCAGCAAATTGACTGGTTACGAGCTGGATATTGAGTCTGGATCAGAAACACCACGATCAGCTAGTGTAGAGGCAGAGCCAAAAAAGAGCGCTGTTGAAGAAAGTGCCGAGACCGAGGCTAATGCCAAGCCTGCAGCCACTACCCAGGAAGCTCCAAAGCCGGAAGTTACACAAGCTGTACAAGATACACCTGAGCCAAAACGAGAGATGGTCAAACCGGCACCACCCAAAAAGTCTACCAAGCCAAAGCGTCGTGATGATATCGAGGCGGGACTTATCAGTGCCATCGAATCACACGGAGAGTAAATCCTACCAATATCGGTTTATCTCGTAATTTAGCACTCTTGACGTGTGAGTGCTAAATGCTACAATTGTTAGTATGAATACAAGTCGTGATTTCCAAGAATTCCTGAATCATCTTACCGAGAACGCTCGTCTAAGTCTTCAGCACGCTGATGCAATCGCACGGAGTACGGGCAACGCGTATGTTGGTACTGAGCATATTTTGCTCGGTATTCTGAGCCAGCAAGGCTCGGTCGGTGCACGATTACTTGATACCTCGGGCGTTAGTTTAGGACGGGCGCGTACTGCGTTAAAATTGTCTAAAAGGCCAGCAGATGACAGCCTTGTCGGTAAAGGCCTTAGTGAGGCGGCAAAGTTGACGCTAAGGACTAGTTGGGAGATTGCTAAAGAGTTTAATCAAGACTACTGTGGCACCGAGCATATGCTCTACAGCATTATGATTCAAAAAAACACACGAGCACACATGCTACTAAAGGATCTTCGGGTGAATGTTGATTCACTCACAGCCGAGCTTGAAGGCCACCTTAATCAGCAACGATTTGAGTACGGTGAGAGTGGTGCGGCGACACACGATCGAACCAAAAAGAAGAAGAGTGCACTCGAGTTTTTTGGCACTGATCTAACAAGAGAAGCCAGAGCTAATCAGCTTGATCCTGTTATTGGTCGTACAAAAGAATTACAACGAATGATCACAATACTGTCGAGACGTTCAAAGAACAACCCTGTCCTTATTGGCGAGCCTGGAGTTGGCAAAACTGCAATTGTTGAGGGACTCGCACAGCGTATCTCTGATGAAAATGTTCCTGAGAGTCTACTCGATAAAAAAGTCATTATGCTTGATCTCGTTGGTATGATCGCTGGTACAAAGTACCGTGGTGAGTTTGAGGAAAGATTAAAACTCGTTATGTCGGAGATTGTCCAGGACAAAAACGTTATTGTGTTTATCGATGAGATACATCTGCTCGTGGGAGCAGGTTCGGCGGAGGGTTCGATGGATGCTGGTAACATTCTTAAGCCAGTCTTAGCGCGGGGCACTATGCGCCTGATCGGTGCAACTACCATTGACGAGTATCAAAAAAGCATAGAGAAGGACACCGCCTTAAACAGACGCTTTCAAACAATAGAGGTAGCACCACCTACAAATTCAGAGACAGTTGAGATACTTCTTGGATTGAAGAGTAAATATGAGGAACACCACAATGTGAGTGTTGATGATGAACTTGTGCGCAAGACAGTGTATCTGAGTGATCGTTATATGAGTGAACGATTTATGCCCGACAAAGCCCTAGATTTATTAGATGAAGCATCAGCATTCAGAAGGGTTGAAAAAGATTCTATTCCAGAATTTCAGCGTAGTTTAATGCGTGAGATTAAGTTGCTTCGCTCACAAATGGATGAGGCTGTGTCACATGAGGACTTTGAGACTGCTGCAAAACAAAAAACAAAGCTGGCAGATCTAGAGCGTGTGCTTGAGGCTGAGCGGGCTAAGTCGCAGCCAGCTATTACGCTGACTGAAGAGGATCTGGCTCGTACAGTTAGTGTCATCACTGGTATTCCCGCCCAAAAGATTTTAAAAGAGGAGGCAAGCTATCTCCTGAGCCTCGAGAAGCTTCTGTCACGACACGTTATTGGACAAAAAGATGCCGTAACAGCTGTTTCAAAAGCGATACGACGTAATCGCGCGGGCGTTGGCGATCGACGTCGACCTATAGGCTCATTTGTCTTTTTGGGTCCATCTGGTGTTGGCAAAACAGAGCTTGCACGAACACTTGCAACTGAACTTTACGATCGAGACGATGCACTCATTAAAATTGATATGAGTGAGTTCTCTGAGCGTCATACAGCATCACGATTGGTTGGAGCGCCTGCCGGATATGTCGGCTACGAGGATGGCGGACAATTGACCGATAGAGTACGTCGTAATCCCTATAGTTTAATTCTTCTTGATGAGATCGAGAAGGCACATCCTGATATATTTAACATGCTCCTTCAGATTCTTGAGGACGGGACGCTAACTGATGCAAAAGGGCGTTCTGTTGATTTTACTAATACGGTGATAATTATGACTGGTAACGTTGGTGCTGAGCAGCTACAACGTGAGTCACTCATGGGCTTCAGGGCACAAAGTAGAAGTCAGGTTGATAATCTTGAAGAGGTGCACCAAGAGAACAAAAGTCGCGTTATGGATGAGCTAAAATCAACGATGCGTCCAGAACTCATCAACCGAATCGATAAAATCGTTGTGTTTAAAGCTTTAACATCTAAAGAGGCTAAAAAAGTCTTACAACTGCAGATTGATCAACTTAATGAGCGACTGAGCTCAGAACATGCGTTATCTATCGAGGTTTCAACAAAAGCGCGTAATTTTCTGCTAAAGAACGGATACAAAGCAAGTAGCGGAGTTAGAACATTGCGACGCACGATTCAGGATCATATCGAAGACGCTATTGCGGAGGGCTTACTCAAAGGCTTGTATACCCGAGGCCAACAGATTTCAGTCGACGTTTTAGCTGGTAAGTTAACGTTTTCAGTGCGCCGAGCGCGGGTAAAAACGAAAGCTACGAAAGCACAAGCATAAAGCTCGTGCTAGTATAAAGGTATGATAAAAAAAGTTGTACTATTTGTTACAGTTTTTAGTGCTTTAGTTGCAACCGGTTGGGGGGTTACAAACCGTCAATTTTTACGTGACTGGTACGTTGTTAAGACCACGACGCAGCAAGCAGCTTCAACTGCTGTCGGTGATAAAATTGGTTTGACTGGAGAAGGGCGGTTTATCTATAAAGCTAGTCAGCCACAGATTCAAGCGTCTAAAGATTTTAATACTAATTGTGGCAACATTGCCAAAGAGCAAAGCATTGTACTCGGCTGTTACTCCAAACAAAAAATATACGTTTTTGATGTGACTGATACACGTTTAACTGGAGCCGAGGAGGTTACCGCTGCACATGAACTCCTGCATGCTGTGTATGAACGTTTGTCACCTCAAGAGCGCACTGATTTAAACTCACAACTACGACAAGTGTCAGACACTATCACTGACGCCAGGTTTCAAGAGACACTCAGAGCGTATAGACAATCAGAGCCAGGCCAAGTAGATAATGAGATACACTCGATTCTTGGTACAGAGATTGAAGTCTTACCGCAGGCTCTCGAAGATTATTATGCACAGTTTTTTGATAATCGCTCGACTGTTGTCGCCTTTGCAAAACAATATCAGTCACAATTTGATGAGATAGAGCGTCAGATCGCTAAGTACGATGCACAGCTAGTCGATCTAAAAGCACAAATTGAAGCAGTTGATGCAACGCTTCAGAAAAAAGAAACAGCCTTAAATGCCAAACAGGCTGAGCTTGAACGCCTTAGACGTGAGGACGTACGATCGTACAATACTCAGGTGCCAGTATTCAATTCTTTAGTTCAGCAGTATAACGTATCAGTTAACCAAGTTAAGCAATTAACTAACGATTACAACTCGCTTGTCTCGCAACGAAACGAGCTGGCAGCCACGCAGAATGATCTTACGCAGAAGCTTGATAGTAATTTCCAAACTCGCTAGATGATATACTGGGATTAGCCATGGCCAAAAATACCCATAATTTTATATGTCAGGAATGCGGAACATCACATAGCAAGTGGGCTGGACGATGCGGTAGCTGTGGCGCATGGAATAGTCTTGTCGAGCAATTAAACCCATCTAAGGATCCAGCACTCGCAAGCATACGTGGCACCAAACTCAAAGGCACCAAGGTTGGATCAATTGCTAAAGCACAGCGTACTGTACGACTGACAACCAAAGTTAAGGATGTCGATACAGTGCTTGGTGGTGGTTTTGTAGCCGGGAGCGTTAACCTTATCGCTGGGCAGCCTGGCATAGGCAAGAGCACCCTACTCATGCAATTGGCGGCTGAGCTGTCAACAGATGCAAGTGTGCTCTATGTCAGTGGGGAGGAGTCGCTAGAGCAAGTGAGCATGCGAGCGGAACGCATAACTCCTAAAAAACAGGCAGTTCAGATTGCAAGCTCAACCAGCAGCGACGATATCGCTGAAACAATCCTAAGTAAAGATTATAAGGTGGTGGTTGTAGACTCGATACAAACCGTGTCATGTCAGGCGGTAACGTCTGCGCCAGGATCAGTGAGTCAGATCACAAACAGCACCTATTTATTGACGCAGGCTGCCAAACAAAGCGGTACTACGCTTATTATTGTTGGACATGTCACAAAAGAGGGTAGTATTGCTGGGCCAAAGTTACTTGAACATCTGGTTGATGTTGTGCTCAACCTTGAAGGTGATCGTTACGGCGGGTTTAAAGTTTTGCGCGCTATAAAAAACAGATTTGGTTCTACCTCAGAAGTTGGTATCTTCGACATGACAGAAAATGGATTGTTGCCAGTTTCTAACCCATCAGCAGTGTTACTCGCAGAGCGGCAAGTAGCTGATGGCTCTATTGTACTCGCGGCGATGGAGGGTACGCGACCGATTTTGGTTGAAGTCCAGGCCTTGGTAAACCGCACCACCTTTGGCTATCCAAAACGAGCTGCGTCTGGCTTCGATCTTAATAGACTTAATTTACTAGTTGCTGTTTTAACACGACGTACTAAACTTGATTTAAGCGAGTTTGATGTCTATGTCAATATTGTTGGCGGTATTAAGATCACTGAGCCCGCAGCTGATCTTGCGGTATGCATGGCAGTTGCCTCAGCCGCAAAAGGTTTAAAGCTTAAAGACGACGCCGTAGTGTTTGGTGAAGTGGGTTTATCTGGTGAAGTTCGTCATGTGCCACACATCGAGCAACGCGTTAAAGAGGTGAAGCAACTTGGCTTCAAAGCAGCAGTTGGTCCTAAAACTGATAAGCGACTACCCACTCTCAACTCAGTTACAAGTGTCAAAGAGGCACTCAATACATACTTACAAGCATAATATTTAAAAGGAAAATCATGTTAGAAATTATATTAATAATAGTAGTTATAAGTTTAATACTGAGCAGCTACACTGCTCTTCAGGCCCGCCCAGTTAGCATCAAACATAAAAACGCAATTCTACTCGACACGAGTGCGTTAATTGACGGACGAATCTTAGAAGTAGTCAAAACAGGTTTTGTGCCGTCGCAATTACTTGTTCCACGTTTTGTTATTGCAGAGCTTCAGCTGTTAGCGGACAAGGCTGACCACATGAAGCGCGAACGAGCGCGCTTTGGATTGTCAGTTATCCAAGAACTGCAGGCAAGTAGAGATGTAGATATTGCAATAATTGCTGACGATATCTCAAGTGAAACTGGTGTAGATGAAAAGCTTGTGAAACTCGCGTTAAAACGAAACGCACTTTTGTTTACAACGGATTTTAATCTCTTAAAAGTGGCAGAGATAGAGGGCGTTCGCGTCTTAAATATTAACGAGCTCGCACAACAGCTCCGACCAAGTAGACTGCCTGGAGAACAAGCTGAAATACAAATTGTTCAAAAGGGTCAAGAACGAACACAAGGCATAGGGTACCTCGATGATGGAACTCTGGTTGTGGTTGAAAAAGCAGGCACCAAAATCAGTAAAACTGTTACCATTGAGTTTACTCGTAACCTCCAGACCTCTGCTGGGCGGATGATGTTTGCCAAACTTGTCACGCAGAACACCACCCCACAAGCTGCGTCTGCTAATGACTTACCAAGACCTGGGACTAAGGCTACGGCTACAGCAAAGAAGACACAGAGCGTGTCTAAGCGTAGTAACACAACTCGATCAAAACCCCGTTCTAAGCCCGCCCGATTTAATAATGCTAAAGAGCGCATAGAAGAATCATTGCTTGAGACAATTGCCTCACAAGACACATAGTAATAGTTACGGAATAGGTTGGTTTGGTTGCGAGGCTGTTGCTTGGTATAAACCTTGGTCGGTTACTCGTACTTGAAGTGTGTAACTTCCAGAGGTTGGGAACGTGTAGGTCGTGGTATATGTGCCGTTGGCACCGGCTGGTTGTGAGTTAATAACCTGTCCATTCACGATAAACTCTACTGTCTGTAATCCAAACTTTCCTGAACCAATAGTCGAACTGAGTTTATAGGTACGCGGTGCAGAGCTGAGTGACTGGGTTATACTTGCGGTTGGCAATGGATCGCCACAGATGTGTACGTCATCTTCTTTTGTGATGTCATAGCCTGCCGGAGGGACGCCAGGAGTTTCACTATTTGGTCTGTTAGGATCGCTGACAACAACGACTTGGATAGTCTCTTTGGCGGGCTCTGGAGTACATGCAGTAGCAAGTTTTTTGGAGACTCTATCCATGACGTACTCTTTTAAACTTTCTTTTGGTTTTTTATACCAAGAAGGGAACAGGTCAGATCGTCCGGTTACAGTAATTTTTTTAACACCAGCTGGTTTTGGATACCACTCATTAGCTTTATATCCGTACTGGGGTTTTGTCATTACATCACGGTGTGCCTCTACCATAAATTGCCCAAATATTGGCCCAGTTTTACTATCTGTGTAGCCGCCCATAGCTTGACCGTCACTACGACCAACCCACACCCCAACTGCAAGTTTTGGTGAGTAACCCATCATCCAACCATCTTTAGAGTCATCTGTGGTACCAGTCTTCACGGCTGCTTTTACACCGCTTGGGTTGAAGTATCTAACGTTACGCCCAAATGTGACAGATCGTGCGCGATCGTCAGCCAATATATCACTGAGGATGTACGAGATCTCATCACTTCTGCCGCGGTCAGCAAACACTGGTGTGCCTTCAGTATCCTTCCACTCCTCGACAATTTCTCCATCAGGTTTCTCAATCTTAAGAACATATGTCTCAGGCTTGGCCACACCTTTGTTAGCAAGCGCCGCGTATGCAGTTGTGTGCTGATCAAGTGTTACCGATCCAGAGCCAATAGCTAAGAACGGATCGGAACATTCAGCAGCTTGACCGCAACTTATGCTCGTTTCTCCAGCAGTTTTTAAATTAGTAATAACGTTCTCCATGCCTACAATATTGGCGGCTTTCATGGCTGGCAAGTTGCGTGATTCTGCAAGTGCCATACGAATACTGATGTTGCCTCTGAATCGTTTATCAAAGTTGTTTGGGTAAATTCCGTAAAAAGCCTCACGAGTATCAGGGATTACGCTACCAGCTCCATACGTGTTGCCTTGGAATAGTGTTCCGTACACAAACGGCTTGAGACTTGATCCTGGTTGTAAGTTTGCGGTAGCGGCATTAAATGACCCAAAACCAGGATAGTTGTAATCTCGACTACCTGCCATTGACATTACTTGACCGGTTCCAGGCTGCACTGCAACCAACGCAGCGTTGTTACCGCCGATACCACCTCGACGTGCTTCAACCGCACTCATGTTCTCAGCTACGGCCTTCTCTGCAAGTTGTTGCATGTCCCAATCAAGAGTAGTTGTAATGCGCCAGCCGCCTTTACGCACATTGTCTGCTCCATATTTACCCTCAAGTTGTTTGATAATCTCATCGACAAAATGGGGCGCTTTTTTAGTAGTCGGATCATTGGTCAGTGGAATGATCTGCGCCAGTATGTCTACTTTTTTGGCTTCTTTTGCATCTTTTGCACTAATGTATCCTTGATCACGCATGTAGTCGATCACCGTACGTTGACGAGCAAGCGTTGCCGTTGGATCAAAACTAGGACTATTACTGTCGTATAAACTGGGGTACTGGGGAATAGATGCTATATATGCAGCTTCAGAAATCGAAAGTTCACTAGCGTGTTTATCGAAGTATCGTTTTGATGCAGACTCGACACCGTAGGCAGTTCCACCATAGCCGATAGAGTTGAGGTAATAGTTTAGAATTTGATCTTTGCTATACGAGCGCTCTAGCTCTATGGATAAAATAATCTCTTTAACCTTACGGGTATAACCAGCTAATCCAGATCGGGTGTTATCCTCAAGAATGACGTTGCGCGCGAGCTGTTGTGTGATAGTTGACGCGCCTTGTTTGCCGCCTCCGCTCGCGTTGTTAACGACAGAGCGAACAATACCACGGGTATCAAAACCACCGTGGCTATAAAAATCTTTATCCTCAATAGCAACAGTTGCCCACTTCATATTGTTATTAATCTGGTCGGGCTTTACAAAGGTCAGTTGTTGATCTTTGTAAAGCTCATATAAAAGCACTTGGCCGCTGCGATCATAAAACTTCGTGGTTCTACTCTGGACCCGTTTTGTTAGCTCATCTGGACCAATAGCAAGATCTTTTCTAAACAGTGCAAAGACACCGAGTATTAAGATGATAAAGACAGCTAAACCAAGTCCAGATATCTTGAGGGCCATAGTCAAGCCCTCTTTTGAGAACCAATACTTAAAAAAGCGACGTGGATGCATGCGATATGTCATGCGCTTGATGCGTGACTTTGGAAGCGTCGCTAAAAACTCAGCCTTTTTGCGCGACTTGGCATCAGTCTTGGTTCTTTTGTTTTTAGTTATATTGCTATAGACCGAGTGCGCACCTTTTCTGTGCGCTGGTTTTCGGACTGAACTATGTGACTTAGATTTTGATCTCGTCTTTTTTACCATTATAACTTTTGAGTCTCCGTGCTTATGGTATTCAGTATAACAACATCAAAACCGGATTGCACCTACATTATGCGTCTAAACTACGGTATACTTTTTACCATGACATTATCAGAAGAACTTACCTGGAGAGGATTTGTTAATCAGACGACTCTGACAGATCTAGAAACACTCAATGACAACCCCGTAACATTTTACTGGGGCGTTGATCCAAGCTCTGATTCTATGACTATCGGGAACTTGGCGGCAGCTATGATGGTGCGCACGTTTATCGAGTATGGACATAAACCCATCCTACTTGTTGGCGGAGCAACGGGATTGATTGGTGACCCCGATGGTAAAAAACAAGAGCGAGAGCTTAAAGAGTTAGACGTGGTCGAGCATAATGTCGCCTCATTGCAATCACAATATAAAACTATCTTTGCAGGTTTACAGTTTGAGACTGTCAATAATCACGACTGGTTTAAAAACATCAATTACGTTGACTTCTTGCGTACTGTTGGTAAACACTTATCGATGACACAGTTGTTAGATAGAGAGTTTGTTCAGTCGCGTATTGGTGAAGGTAGTAGTGGTATTAGCTATGCTGAGTTCAGTTACTCGTTAATTCAAGGGTATGATTTTTTACACTTATATAAAGACAAGGGTGTGACGTTGCAAGTTTGTGGTGCAGACCAATGGGGTAATAGCCTTGCTGGAGTTGAGATGATACGCAAGATTGAGGGTGGCACTGCGCATGTGTACTCGACACCGTTAATCATCAACAAGACTACCGGACTTAAGTTTGGCAAGAGCGAGGAAGGTGCGGTTTGGCTTGATGCGAAAAAGACTAGTCCCTATGCTTTTTATCAGTTTTGGTTAAACGTTGATGATCCGGGAGTAGAAGATTACCTAAAAGTCTACACAGCAATTAACCCAGAACAGCTTGATACGTTAATGAGTGAGTTCACCGCAAACCCTTCTCAGCGAGCAGCACAAAAGCACTTAGCATACGAGGTGACTAAACTCGTTCATGGCAAAGATCGTGCAGACTCGGTCGCAGCTATAACAGATGTATTATTTGGTACAAAGCAGTTTTCTGAGTTGTCAAAAACAGATGTTGATGAGCTCGCAGTCGAGATTACCGCCGTGAAGTTGCAGTCAGTCATGTCTGCGCTCGTTGAATCTGGTGCCGCCACCAGTAATGGCGAAGCACGCCGTTTACTAGAAGGTAGCGCAGTGAGTGTTAACGGTGCTAAAGTTACGGATGACATTGAACTAACAGAGCCTTCACTCATTAAAAAAGGCAAAAATACCTTCATCCTTGTTCGATAACATGTGAGTTAGCAGAAATTAGTTTCAGAGCTATGTCTGTAGCGGTATCTTACAGCCATAACTTTGGCTATATTTAATATTGCTTAAAAAAAGAGTTTACACTCTAATCGCGACCATTGGTTTGTATATGGTGTTTTTCATCTTGGTAGTTGATAAGATCAGATACTTCTTGTGCAAGCGCGTAATCTTTGTCGGTCAATCCGTCTGCATCATGAGTGGTAGTTGAGACAATAAGCTCATTATAGTTTCTAATCCCTAGATCGGGGTGATGTCCCATAGACTCTGCGATGTCGGCAACTGAGTTGAGTAGTGCGAGTGCTCGCATAAAATCAGGACACTTCAGCTCCATAACTAGTGCATTATCTCGATTTGACCATCCTTTGGGAATTGTATTCATACTATAAGTATAAATCAATCACAGTATTTAGTCATACACCACAGATTAACTCGCGTCGTTTCTGTTTGTAAATGAATAACAAAGAGTTAGTCCCAGCGAACTATTTTTCATAAATGTAAAACCCCGATTGCTCGGGGTTGGTATCTAGGAGAGCGGACTGGTAGTGTCGACGCTACTTTGTTGGACGTTCCAACGTATTGATCCTAGATTACTACGGGCTGCTCTGGACTAAGCGGCTGTTTCGCGTGGCGCGTTGTAGCGAAGCGCGTTGATCGCATGAGCGTACATGTAGGCGCAGAGTTCATCGAACTCTGCCTCTACACCTGATGCGGTAGCACCGACATCACCGATGATAACCGCCCCCGGCCACCGTGGTTCGCCTTCGAGCAGTAGCTCGGGGTAATCCTCCGCTACTTCACGGCTGCTCATTTTGGTACGAGCTGCAATCCTCAACTTGCCGAGGGCGACTAGCTTGTAATCGCTTGCCCAGCTGCTGACCTCGCCGATCGAGTGCTCCATGACAGGCACCACATCAGTGTGCGGGTTTGCAGGAGGTATCCAAGCCGAAGCAAGGTACAGATGCCCACGCTTGACCACGTTGTTCTTCATCATCCCCTGGATGGTGGGGAGGATGAGCGAGAACGCCTTGTTGGCGATCTCGGGACTGAACGCAATATCACTACGCATAGTACCCCTTCAAAGGTTTGCTGGGAATTACCCAGTTACGGCGCACTGTTGCGTCGTAAATTTACATTAGCATAATAAACTTATAATGTCAATACTCTATACTTTATAACATGAATCTTCAATCAGATGTCACCATGATCAAAGGAGTGGGTCCTGAGACGGCTAAAAAGTTAGCAAAACTCGGTATTATGTCAGTGTACGACCTGCTAACCTTTTGGCCTCGTCGTTATGATGACTACTCTGAGATACACAAAATTAACGATCTTGAGCCTGGTGGCGTAACTATCAAGGGCTCGGTTGAATCCGTTAAGTCTCGGCGAGTTCGACGTGGCATGCACATCACAGAGGCGGTTATACGAGACGATAGCTCAGCAGTGAGAGCAGTGTGGTTTAATCAGCCATATCGGGAGAAGTACTTTCAGTCAGGTAAAGAGTACTACTTCTCTGGTTTGTATGACTTTAGCTTTAATAAGTATGTCTTGCAAAGTCCAACTGTTGAGGAGGCAAAAGAGTTTACGACAAACACTGCACGCATTGTACCGATCTACCAACAAACTAAAGGGCTAGATTCACGAGAGATACGTAGAGCACTTGCTGAGGTTACAAATCTGTTCGGTAATTTACCCGAGACATTGCCTAATCAGGTTATTGAGGATAATGATCTTATTACATTTGCTGAGGCAGCCAGGCAATTGCACTGGCCAGAATCGCAAGATTCATTAAAAGTTGCGCAAACGCGTGTTGGTTTTGAGGAGGTGTTCTCTTACATACTTGCGGGTCAGATCAACAAACACCAGTCCGAGAGCGAGATCGCGCTAAAAATCAGTTTTGACGAGCAGCTTGCAAAACAGTACACCGGCGCATTGCCGTTTGAGCTGACACCTGCACAAAAGCAGTCAGCCTGGGAGATATTACAAGACATTAATACTGACTCACCAATGAACAGATTGCTAGAAGGTGACGTTGGCTCAGGCAAAACGGTAGTAGCAGCATTTGCGGCCTATATTGCAGCCAAGCAGGGGGTTCAAACAGCTTTTATGGCACCAACTGAACTGTTAGCTAGGCAACACGCCCAAACACTGGCGGATATTTTTGACAGTGTAGATGTGACCGTTGCGCTGTTAACATCTGCCGTCAAAGGAAAGCCCAAACAAATCGTCAAAGACCAGCTTGCACATGGCGAGGTAGATATCGTAATTGGTACGCATGCGTTGCTACAGGACTCAGTTGCTTTTAAACGCCTCGGACTCGTTGTAGTTGATGAGCAGCATCGTTTTGGTGTAAAGCAACGACAGAAGTTGGTTGACAAAGCCGAGAAGGTGCCGCATATCCTCAGTATGACGGCAACACCAATACCTCGCTCGCTTGCTTTGACTGTGTACGGAGAGCTTGATATATCAATAATCAATCAAAAACCAAAAAATCGCATCCCCATCGAGACGACTATTTGGTCGCCAAACTCTCGTGCACAGCTGTATCAGATAATCGATGATGAGGTTACACAAGGGCGGCAGGCATTTGTAGTTTGTCCACTGATTGACGATTCTGAAAACTCAGATGCCAAAAGTGTTAAAAAAGAGCTCGAACGGCTGAAGTTGGGCCCGTTTAAAAAGCGGCGAATGGCCTCACTGCATGGCAAAATGAAGGATGAGGACAAGGCTGATGTTATGGAACAATTTGCGAGTGGCGTTATCGATATTTTGGTCAGTACTACAGTCATCGAGGTTGGAATCGACATACCAAATGCCTCCGTGATGCTTATTGAGGCTGCCGATCAATTTGGACTTGCTCAGCTCCACCAGCTGCGTGGTCGTGTTGGCAGAGGTGTTGACCAAGGATACTGCTATCTTGTGCCTAATAGCTCACAAAAGCCATCTAAACGGCTCAGAGCTATGGAGACTACAACGGATGGGTTCAAGCTAGCTGAGATGGATCTCGAGATCAGAGGCCCCGGTGCAATTTACGGCGCCAGGCAGCATGGTAAACTCGATCTGAAGATTGCAAATATCACTGACACTGATCTTATCAAACGCGCAAAAGACAGCGCTATTGCCTTTACAAAGTCAGACGACAAACTGAGTAACTATCCCGAGCTTGCTCGACGCGTCCAGACCTCCTTGAGTCTGACGTATCTAAACTAATGCTATAGTAGATTTTATGAGTGAGGTACGAGACGTAAAATCAGTTATCGGTGATTATGATGAGTTTTTGGATGACGTTTTACTAAGAATGACAGAAGCTGGTCTCGATCTGGATGACTTCTCACAGGCTGATCATATTTGTTACAGAGTTGCGTCTATCGAGCGTTACACACAAATGCAGCAACAACTAATGCCGTTCGCCCGTTTACTTGGCGAGGTAAGTGTCAGTGGAAGACCGATATCCACGTATAAGTTAGATTCTCCGATACATCACGGACAGTGGCGAGTTGATGCTTTGGAACTACCTGCACCAAAACCCTCCGCCGCTTATCCAGAGGGTCTCGAGCACGCAGAGTTTGTACTATATGACGATATGGCTACATTTTTACAAAAGTACCCTCATCTGGAGTTTGACCTTAAATCTGCCGAGCGTGGTATTAATCCAGAGATTGGTTTAAAGCTCGGTAATAGAGCGGTTAAGTTTCATCTGCTCTCTTTGACACATGTTGTATATCTCGAGGATAAACTAGGAGTTGAGGTTAAGTAGTTTTAGCAATGCAGTCTAATCATATACACTATAGGTAATGTATTCTGGAACCACACTTCATGGCCTGTCAGGTAATCTCGTTGGTGCACACCAAAAGTTTGATCGTGTTGCCCATAAATTTGTCTCGGGGTTACGGTCTGAATCTCACTTCCCATCAACACGGCACATTCTTCATTTTGAGGGAAACAACGGACCAGACGGTATAAAGAGAAAGAGTCCTGCCCAAGACGAGCCGTGGCATTACTGGGATCCAACAGATGAATCCGATACAAAGTTACTCGATATCATTGACGCACATTACAAATCACTCATCGGCGCGCTTGAGACTGAAGATGAAGAGCGAGCGGCGTTTGAGGCTGCCTGGCTTGCACACGCAATTGTCGACGGTCTCACTCCGGCGCATCACTATCCCTACGAGACTCGTCTCAATGAGCTTAGAGGAGAGGGTATTGAGACTCGTACCAGCTTCAGGGATAAGGTTGTTATTAAAGGTGATACAAAACGACAGACAATGAGTAAAAATTGGCAAATGTGGGGCGCAAAAGGTTTACTGATTAGCCATGGCACATTTGAGTTTGGTGTCTCTAGCCTGGCTAAACCACTCAGTTTTAAACAGTGGTCACCAAAAGAGTCCGAGATTAAACATGCTCGTAACCTTGGTCTGAGACCGTATCTACAAGAGACCGCCATGCTGATTTATAAACTAAATATGTATGAACGTTTTATGGCAAGAGGCTGGACTAGTAAACTGGCGCACGACATTCGTAAAACTTTGTGTCCAGCAATTATTAAAGCTATTACGATCGCCTGGGTTCTTGCGCTTGACGAGGCCGAAAAGTGAGGATAATCGGTGGACTGTACGGTAGCAGAATTATTCGCTCTCCGAAAGGATACACAACACACCCAATGGGCGATCGAATCCGTACTGCAATGTTCAACTCGCTCGGTGATTTATCAGGCACAGAAGTTCTCGACGCCTTTACAGGCAGTGGGGCACTTGCCATTGAGGCTGTTAGCAGAGGTGCCGATCATGCAGTAGCAATCGACACCGACCGCAAAGCTTACGCAGTTGCAAAAGCTAATGTAGAGAAGCTGAAGATACCGAACGTCCAGGTTGTTAAAGCGAGCGCTCATGCATGGAGCTCGACAAATGTGGATAAACTATTCGACATTATTTTTTGTGATCCTCCCTATAACCACTTACAGTTATCCACAGTTTTTGCACTCCAAAAGCATTTAAAGCCGAACGGGCTTATGGTATTATCATACCCAGGTAGAGAGCGGACGCCGGTCGCTGACGGAGTTGTTGTGGTGGACAAACGGAATTATGGCGATGCGGCTCTTGCATACTACCGAAAACGGTAGCTACTGCTTAGTAGCTACCTTCTTGATTTTCTAGTGACTATTACGTATACTAACTACTGTTTCACGACAGAATACGCCGGTCTGGTGGGTTGATACGAAGCATCACTAGATTACTATTGCAGGCACGCCGCGTGTATCACACGGATGTCCGTAACGACACTAAACTTACATTTACAACTTATATACGGGGATGTGGTGGAATTGGTAGACACGCTAGTCTTAGGAACTAGTGCCGCAAGGCGTGAAGGTTCAAGTCCTTTCATCCCCACCAGTTAAAAAAGCTC